>Ga0068856_100003645_pt1 | contig 15473 bp, 12 predicted proteins | sample KBSCornC62_FD_66595 | JGI IMG/M metagenome (GOLD analysis project Ga0068856, IMG submission 66595) | Corn rhizosphere microbial communities from Kellogg Biological Station, Michigan, USA - KBS Corn C6-2 | ecosystem: Host-associated > Plants > Roots > Rhizosphere > Soil ...
CGCAGCATGAGAGGCTGACCATCGACCCGAGGCAGATAGCCTGGTTGGGGACGGACCGAACGGTGGCCATCGAGGCGGCGCCAGCTTTGCCCCGTGGACAGGTCGACCACAATGATAGCATTGAGCCCGCGGGTTGAAGAGTCGGTGATGAAGGCGTAGCCGCCTTTGCCACGGCGCAAATCGAAGCGCACGTCGTTCAAGTAACTGTCGCGATGAACCACCTGTTCGGGAAATTCAATTTTTTCGGTGACGGTCCGAGACGTGATGTCGTAAGCGAGGAGTTTCGGTCCTCCGTCAACGGTCGGTCCCTGATCGACCGTGCCTGAATCCAAGGCCCACAGACGATCTTGGGAATCGATCACCACACTTTGAACAGAGATGAGACGATCTTTCGCGGGAACCGTCTCGGCAAATGACGCCTCGTCGGGGAATGCGGATGGTTTTCCGTCGACGATTTCTGCGACGGAATAAGTGATAGGATCGTTCCAGTGAGGATAGCTCACGAAAACTCGCCCACGGCGAGAGACGGCGATCCCGGTGACGAGCGGTCCATTGAGTTTCGCGACCACTTCCAGGGTGGGTCCGTCGCCCCCGTCCGCCGCATGAAGGGTTTTCCCTGGAGCAAAAAAGCCGCTGAAAACAGCGGCCCCAATCAGCAGTGCACGGCAGTAGGGGAGGTCGGCCATGGACGCAGTAAAAGCGCTCGATTTTTGCCGGGAAAGTTAATTAACCCGAGTTTTTAGAGAAAAATGGGCGATCCTGGAGGACGCCGCCTAATGGTCGTTATATCAAATAGATCTGTGTTGAAAATCAGTTAAAGAGAATTGGTTGCAGCAGTCTGATTTTACGGTGAATGAGCAGACCGGACGATCCACTGGCGGGAGCGTTGGGCACAGCGGTGGAGTGGAATCGCCGGTGTCACTTGCGTTCAGAAGTATCTTTAGAAAAGGAAGATACGATCTTAGTCACCCCGTCGATTATAAGTTTTCGTCACGTTAAGAAAAAAATGCAAATAATCTGCTATAAAGTAGTGAAAAAGGTTTGCGATAACGTCGGCTAGGGGTTTTTATCCGGTCCATGTTCAGCGCATCCAAAATCACACCTGCCAGCCGGCTCCTTTGCGAAAAGGGCCTCGTTAAGAGACATTCTCTTTTCTCCTATCTCGGAATTGAAACGATTGCGGCGGACGAAGACATCCCAACGACCAACGAGCCTCGCGAGACGTTGCTTCTTCGGCACGACGACGCCGTCATCCGCGACGTGTTCAATGCGCGCCATGGCGCCTTGGATTTGATGAATGGCGCCGTTCGCGCCGCGGAACTGAATCGCCGCGCGACGTCGCTCGATCTGATCTACCGCCTCTACGCGCTCGGTCGCTCTCAGACGCCGGTCGAACTGCGCCGTGCGCTGCAGAGCAGCGAAATGGAAATGGTCATGTCGGCGATCAAACGGTTGTCCCTGATGGGCCAGAATTCGATCGAAGCCCTCGTCGGTTATTGCGAAGCGAACGCGGGTCGTGACGTCGATCTTCTCGCTCACGTGATGGATCCGTTCCAGTTGCGCTACCTTCTTTCGTACTGCAGTGAAGCGACCCGCGAACGGGTGGGTAGTGCGGCTTTGGATACGTTGCGGGTGGCCTGTCAGCGCAAAGACGCGGCGGCGGTGCGGAGCTGGTTCCAAGCGATTCGCAGGACACTGAAGAATGTGCCACTCGATTTCCCGCAGCTTGTGCGTGGCGTCATCTTGGAACTTTGGCAGGCCGGCGGCGGCGACCTCGGCACGGTATCGACGGAGCTGGCCGTGGTCGACACGCAGTTGTTCTCGGAACTAGGCTGGGAAACCACCCGCGCCTTTTGCGCTCAGTTGCGTCGGGTGACTGGTCCGGGCTGTGAGGCCTTCGATGGATTTCTGACCGACGAAGATATCGACTCGGCGTTGACGATCTCCGAAGAGCTCCGCCAGGCCGAACTCGTGACTCATTTCCAGAAGTTAGCTTCGAGTTACAACACCATGGCTCATCGCGAAGTGAAGCGCACTATTTTCGCGCGCGCGCAGTTGCCAAAGGCCGAAGAGTCTCCTTACCGGACAACGAGTCCGTTTGCGGTGGCCCCTACGCCGGCGGCGAAAACGAAGTCGATCTACAGTTCGGTTAGCGCGTATCCGTTTCGGAGTTGATTGGGCTCGCTGAACAAAAAAATGGAGCCGCGGGTGAACGCGGCTCCGGTATCAGAAAAGACTTACGCTCAACGCTCGCGAGAAGTCATGGAATCCAGGGCGTGGCAGGTTATTTTGGTCCATTTAGCGAAAAAACAAATTCGTCCTTCTCGGGAGGTTTGATTTCGGCCAAGTTGCGAGCTCAGCTTCACCTGTGCTTTTCTCGCGATATTTGAGCGATTCGATTCGGAGTCGACTGACCCTGCTTGTCGCCGTCGTGATGGCCCCGACAGCGGCGCTGGCTAGCGTGCTGATTTGGCAGGCCTATCGAAACGAACATCGTGCGATCGAACGGCGTCTTAGCGCAACAGCCCGGTCGTTTACCATCCAAGTCGATCGCGAATTCATCGAAGATGAGGCGTTATTGAAGGCGCTGCTCGGCTCGCCGGCTTTAGAGCAGGAAAATTGGCGCGAATTCTATGATCAGGCGAAGACGCTGGCTTTGAACGACGGGCAGTGGATTGTCCTTCTGGACGCGCAAGGGCAGCAGATTATCAACACCTCGCAGCCATTTGGCGCACCGCTTCCCGTCGTTCCGATTCCCCCCGAGGGACATGCAGCCGCGGCACGAGGCCGAACCTATTTTTCGAATTTGATCATGGGGACGGCTCGACGTCGTTTCGTCACCTACGTTTCCGTGCCCATTTTTCGGGGTGGTCAGCTTAGGTATACGTTAGATTACGCGATGTTTCCTGAACATCTGAGCCCATGGATGGCGTCAGGCGAAGCGCCGTCGGATTGGATCATCTCGTTGGTCGATCGCGACGGACGCATCGGCGCTCGCAATCATTCTCAAGAAAAGTTCATCGGTAAAAAAGCTCGCGAACAGATCCAACAGGCGATCGCCAGCAACGAAGACGAAATGGTGCTGGGCGGGCAGACGCTCGAGAACATCGAGGTGTTGACCGCCTTCAGCCGCTGCACGATTTCCGGCTGGTCTGTGGCCGTCGGTGCGCCAAAGAGCGAACTCTACGCGTCGGCCCGCCATCTGTTGTTGCTCGCGATCGCGGTTTCAGCGGCGTCGTTCATCCTCCTCACCTCCATGGCCCTATGGGTCGCGCGCGGCGTCAATCGCGCGGTGGCTTCGTTGATGACCGACGCAGCCGCCCTCGGCGCGGGCACGCCTCTCAGCGCGGCTCGCACCGATTTGCACGAGATCGGTGTAGTGGCAGAAGCACTACGAAAAGCCGGCGAGCAGCTCGGAGCGCGTGAAAACGATCTCAAGCAGTTGAATGAAACGCTCGATGCGCGGGTGCAGGCGCGCACGCGGGAGCTCGCGCATGCGAATCGCGAGTTGGAAAACTTTGCTCGAATCGCCTCGCACGATTTGAAAGAACCACTGCGGTTGATGACCGCGTACGCGAGTCTGTTGCGAGCCGAGTACAGTGAAAAAGTCGACGAAACAGGTCGAATGTATCTGGAGCGAATCGAGGCTTCGGCCGAGCGTCAGCGCGCATTGATCAACGATATTCTGGCTTATTCCCGAGTGCTCAATCTGCCCGCGCCGATGCAAACCGTGGATCTCGACGCGGTTCTCAAGACGGTGCGTGACGATTTGGAAATTCGACTCCGAGAAACAGGTGGCGTGATCGAGTCCACCCCGCTCGGTTCAGTCTGGGGCGATACGATCCAGTTGCACCAATTACTGCTGAACCTCATCGGAAACAGTCTAAAATTTAGTCGCGACGGGGTGCCGCCAAATGTCCGCGTCAGCGCATTCGCTAAAGAGGGTCGGCGCCATCTTGTCGTCGAAGACAACGGGATAGGTTTCGAGCCGCGTTACGCTGAAAAAATCTTTGCGCCTTTCGAGCGCTTGCACGCCGGGAAAAAATACGATGGCACCGGAATGGGGCTCGCGATCGTGCGCATGATCGTCGAACGCCATGGCGGCACCGTGCGCGCCGAAAGTGAAGTCGGTCGCGGCAGCCGGTTCGAAGCGGTTTTTGCTATGGAACCGCCGAATCACGGGGCGCCATCCAGTTGAGATGAAGCGCGGCCGCTAGGGCGCCCAGAGCTCCGCCTGCGAGCACGTCGATTGCAACATGCTGTCGCGTCGCGAGCGTTGAATAGATAATGGCAAAGGACCAAGCCCAATTGAAGAAGAGCCAAAAGGGACCTGCGCGAAAACGGCGAAGGAGCACGTGAAGCCAACGTGCCGTGAAGACCGCGAAGGCCACGTGAAGCGAGGGGCAGGCGTTACCCGCGGCATCGGTCCGTTTCAACCAGGTGTATCCGGTGTGGTCGGTCCAGTCGGTCGAGAAATCAGGCACCTGTGTCGGCCAAAGGAAAAAAATCACGAAGGCCACTGATACCATGACGATCAAAACCAGAATGTACGACCACAGTTCCCGTTTGGTCACGAGCAGGGCCGGCACCATTTCCAGATAGAGCCAGAGCGAAAAATAAATCCAGATCGCTTGGGGGTGAAAAGGGATCGCTCGGTCGATCGCCAGCACGGGCATCGTCGTGACCGCGTGAGCCGGATGTTTGAGCAGAGCGAAGTATCCGACGAAAAATAAACCGGAAAAAATGACCGAGCCTAAAAACTTCAGTTTCCAAAAGCGCCAAAACGCCACCGCGGCGCTGGAAATCCAGCTTGCCGGTTCAACAGTGGTGGCGCCGTCCACGACGCTTAGAGTGGCGAATAATCTGTCGGAACAAGGAAACGGCTCGTGACCTTCGAAACCGTTTCGGCGTACTGCGGATCGTTTTTCAACTTTTGCCAGACGGGGTGAGCGTTGAAGGCTTTCCAGTGTTCAGCATGAGTCGCGCGATCTGGACCCGAGAGCATATAGGTAAGGTGGGGAAGATCTCGGCCGAGCAAGGCTTGCCCGTAGAAAACGGGGGCGAGACCGACTTCGTGCATTGCGGCAATTTCGCCCGCGTTGAACATCGCCACTTTCTTCAGTGCGCGTTCCTCGTTGAAGCTGTCGTAAGTGCGGAGCTCGAAGATCCGATTGGCTTTTTTTTGCGAGAGCGAAGGGATTTCAATCCTCGGTTGACCGGAGAACGCGAGCAAGAGCCAGCTATCAATCCGATCATAAGCGGGATTTTCCTTTGTCGTTTTGCTCCAATAATCGCCAGCCGCGCGCTGCACTTCTTCGCCTGCATTGAGTTCGGCGTTGATCCCCAAAACAGATTCGAGCGAGTGGTGAGTGATCACGACCCAGACGGCCGAACCATCCTTCGCCTCCGGTTCGGTAAAGACACCGACATCGCGCACGCCGATCATCTGCAACGCGGGCAAAAGCGCGTCTTTCAAGTATGCGTGTAGCAGGGCAGGCGACGCTCCTTCTTTTAGCTGGTAAGCACGGATTTCGTAGAGGTCCCGTGGGCCAGCGCTTTTCAGAGAGGATCCGGTCAATCCCGAAGCTGAACCGGTCGAGGCCAACGCGGAAGCAGCTAAACCGGCTAATAAAAATTCGCGACGTTGCATAGATGAAGACGAGGGGAGGGAAATGATTTTGACAACGGCCAAGTGCAGCGGAGTCCGTTGAATAGACCGTGCCGCGACTTTAAAGTGTCTTTCGTTTAACGACGCTCGACGCCGCTCAGCCCGCGCGCGGTTCGCAAACGATACTGCATTCGACTCAGAAAAGGCCGCAGCCGCGAGTTGCGCAACCACTCCGTCATATTCAGCGGCGCCCGCCAGCGCGGCCAGCCCGCAGTCTTCAGCGCTTCTTTAAAGGGAGCGCGAAGTCGGCGCGAATAACCCGAGTGCCACGGCTTGTTGCGACCGGAATAATGAAGGACCGCGGTGTCTGCCGGAAATGAGTCTCGCCCGATCAGTTGATAATTCCAACGTTCCTCGAGTTCTTGCCATTGCCCGCGGAAAAGAACGTTGAGCGCATCCTGATCGTGACAGATGAATTGATGTTTGGCGGCTAACTCGAAAGCGAGTTTGGCGACATTGAGTTCACGCCACCTCGCTAAATTGATCACGAGAAGGCCCGCGTTGAAATAGAGTTCGCTTGGCGGAATGCCAGCCACCAGCTCGGCGCTTTGACGTCCGAGCTGCGAGTGAAACGAATCATCGGGGCGATTACGCGCGGCCCAAACGGGCACCGACATGTTGCTTTTCGCTCGTTCGAAAAGGGGCGAAAGATTGCCCGTAACGACGATGTCCGCGTCGACATAAACGCAGAGATCGCTGTCGATTAGGTCGGCAGCGCAAAGGCGCGCATAAGTCAGACGGCTGCCCTCGAGTGCCGGCGCCTCGCACCCCTCGGGCCAACGAAAAGGGACGAACTCGATTTCCTTGGTATTGTCAGTGAATTGAGCTTTAAGGCGCGCCACCATTTCGGCGGGAATCCCTCCGTCGACCACCGTTATTTTGGCGCGTTGGCCTGGAGGCAATGTCCTGCAAATCGAGGCGATCGCTGCCATCAATCCCCACCGAAGTCGGACATCAGCCGCCAAGAGGAAATGCAACTGCGTCACATGCGCTGGAACCATGGCGCACAAGAAAAGCCCCCGCGTGCTGAGTCGAGAACTTTGGCCCCGACACCGCGAAGTCGTGCGAATGCCCGGGCTCCACCGGGGTTTAACCCCTATCTAGAAATTTCGGTTCTCCTTGTAGGGGGAACCCTGAAGGAGAAGGTCGTCGTTCGGCAAATCTGCGAATTTCCCTCTCAGCGCTCCGCACTAACCTTTCGGAAGATGCCTGTTTATGCAGCTTCATTGCATTTGTCATTTGGTGTGTAACTATTAACGGTTGCAGCGGTCCGGTAGCCGGGCCACCAAGTGGCCGCTATCGCGATGAGTTGCTCGATCCTTATTGATAATTACAACAACGGCCCGTTCCTCCGCGCGTGCATCGATTCCGTGTTGAGCCAAATGGGCTCGGACGATGAAATCATCGTGTACGATGATGGCAGCACCGATGAGGGGCCCGCGATTCTCCGCAATTATGGGGATGCGATCACAGCGATTCTGGCACCCAAAACCCGGGCTCCGTATCGGCAATGTCAAGCGATCGCGATCGCAGAGTCTTTTCGCCGCAGTAAAGGGGATTACATCTTTCTGCTCGATGGCGACGACGTCTTTGTCCACGGCAAGCTAGCGGCCTACTGTGAGGCGTTTGCTGACGATCCTGAGGTGTCGATGGTGCAGAGCAGCATGCTCCACATCGATCGGCAGGGTGAAGTGGTGGGCCAAAAACTCCATCGCTGGGCTCACGGAATCGACACCCGGCGGCAGGTGGAAGAAACCCAGGACCTTGATTTCTTTTATCCGACAAGCGCGTTAGCTCTGCGTCGCGATGTCATGGAAGCCGAGATGCCCTTGCAGCTCGATCGTTTCCCGACCGTGAGTTCTGACATCGCACTCTCGATCGCGGCCGTATTGCGCGGCCGCGTCGTGACCTTGGACGAGCCTTTAACCGCGTGGCGTCAGCATCGAGCCAATCACAGCGATCGTTTCGCTGGACTCTTTCACCGCCTGAAGTTCGACCTGGAAATCGCCCGTTACTACAATGCGCGCGCTCGTAGCATCGGAGCCACGCCTCAGATCCACCCGTGGCGCAATCCGAAGCTTTACCGTCGGACCGCGCGGCACATCACGCACGATATTCTAAAATTCGGCTGATTGGAGAAAATTTTGGCCCCGCGAGCGTGACTCACGAGGCCCGTTAGACACATCATCATCCTTGGCTGCAGTCGTCGAAAGGCGGCTGCAGCTTCTGTTTTACTGGGTGCGAAACGCGCGGAAGGAATGCGCGGGGATGTCGATGCTCAGTTCTTGATTCGTCGGCTTTGCCGGACGGCCCCAGAAGGCGGGCTGTGCACGAACCGTCAGTGTCATCTTCTCACCGGATACGATATCCTCGGCCTGTTTCTGATCGAGCGCGAGGAGCGCCTTCGCGTGCACCGCTTCGTCCCGGAAATTTTCCACGATGAAGGTGTGGTTGTCGTAAACGAACAAGCTGACCTTGCCCGGTGCTTCCAGTTGCACGGGCAAGTGCGGCGTCAACAACGCCCGCAACGCGTCGAGCACCGGTTCTGGAAGGTTGTAGAGGTCCGCGAAGTTCTCCGGAATCGTGAGAACGTAAAGGTGGCCAGTGATGTAATTCGCGTCTTGGAGCAGAGGCCACCCATTGTCGCCGTCGATCGCGGAAACGAGTTCCCACGAGTCGTTCGTTCGATAACCGATCTGCGGAATAAGGATACTCTTTGCGCCTTCGACCAACTTGTACCGTGCCTGAAAGGTTTTGACCGAAGCCACGCGGCCGGTGTCTTCAATTTCCGCGATCTGCTCGATGCCACGCGCCTGGAGTGCTTTCAACAAGCCCGATGTGATGACGACCGTGTGGCCCGTGCGGACGTGCTTCTCGATTTTGGCAACGATTTCAGGATCCTTCGCGGCTTGCTGGGTTAGCAAAACGACGGGTTCCTCTTCGGGAAACTTGGTTTCAATTTCCATAGGAATGCCGGCGGTTCCGAGATAGCTCTGCAAAAAATCTTCGCCGACCGAGTTAAAGGGGCGATAGCTCTTCAATGCCAGCGGCTGACCGATGGCGCCGATCACTTTGTCAACTTCCTCAAAGGCCAGACCAGCCACCCGAGCATAGCTCGTGGCGGGGATGGTCTTGCCGCCTTCGAGCTGCACCGGCTTTTCCAAATCGCCATAAACAAAGCTCGTTTTCTGATCCTTCCACGGCGCGACGTGTTCTTTATCGAGAGGGATGTGCATCTGCCGGAGATCGAAGAGTGTGATCTCCGGCGCCTTCGCAAAAAGTGTTACCCAGAGCTGCTCGGCGTAGCGATCATAGTACTTTGAACCACCGGTATCAACCCAACCGCCGCCATTGCGACCTGGAGCGATATTGTCGAAGTATCGGATAATCGAATACCCGTGATAAGGCTGAAGATGTTGCGCGCTTGCAACCGGGTCACGGGTTTCAGTGCCGGTGTAAATCCCCGCGAAAATCTTGGGTTCTTTTTCCAAGTTGAAGCCCAACGATTGGAAATGCTCGTACCAGTTGGGATACTTGATGATGACGCGAACTTTCGGGTTAACCTTTTTGGCCGGTCCGACGACGAGGTTGGCTGCGGCGTCGGCCATCAGCTCGAGGCGAAACTCCGTCCAACTGCGATGACCCCGAGCTTCCAAATCGTAAGAGGTCTTGGCGCTGGTGAAGAAAAAGTCGTCGAGGATGATTTCGTCGAAGTGCTTCGCCGTGTGTTCGACGATTTCTTGCACCTTTTTCCGATCCTCGGGATTGGCGTACGAAAACGTCTGGAAGCGATTGCGTTCATTGATCGTGAACGTGATGCCACCGGCCGTCTGCACGCCGTGCGCTTGGAAAAACGCTTTCGCTTTTTCGAGGGTATCGTCGCTAACGATCAAGAGATCGCGATGCGATTCGAGGTAGATTTTGTCGACGTGAGCTTGGGAAGAAAGTTCTTTCCAGCGTTCTTCGAGATAGGCCGGGTCGGCCATTTTTTCGACTTCGTAGGCGCGGCAATAAACGGCGACTTTGAAGTGATCGTAGGCGCGCAAGGGCTGCGCGGCGAGGGCAGCGAGCGCGAGAAGCGCTCCGCCAACCGCACGAAGAAGGGGTTTCTTGTTCAGCATCGGGCGGCAACGTTGAGAAAAAATTTTCCAGGAGCAGCGTCCCCGGAACTCTCCCATTTGAGCAAAGCGCGACACCGCTTGCTCAGCCGCTGAATAAAAGCTCGCGCGTTTTTTTCTTCCGCAACAACCGCCGAACCCGCCAGCGCTGTTCCTTCGTCACGATGAAGCCGATGCAGGATTTCGCTCCGCAACGACACGGGTGCTGGCGCCATTCCTTGAGCGGAAAACCATAGTCGAAGCTCAGCTCGTCGCCCGCGCCAATATCGCGTTTCGCAATGATCCAAACGTGGCCGCGAATCGTTTCTGAGCGGCAATTGGGTTCGCAAGAATGGTTGATCAGTCGAGCGATATTTTTTGAAGAGCGGCCATCGAGGTCGTAGCGCTGATTGAGATTAAAGATGTAAACGCTGCTATCCTGCCCGCGTGCTTGGCGGGCGAGACGCGCAGCCTCGCGCTTGATCGCCTCGGTTTTCGTGATGCGTTTGCCGGTGTATTCGACAATCCGGGTTCCCCGCGCGATCGATGTGCGGGCATACACGCCGCGGCCGTGAATGGGGGAATTGCGGCTTTCGATGAGGAGGCGGACGTTCGCGCTAGGACGACCCATGTGTCTCGCGCACCCTGAGCACGCGGCTCCCACTGACAACAGAAAATGCAGCGCAAAGCCTTGTCGCCGTCCGTAAATTGAATTTTAGAAAGACGTGGCTACCCTCACGAATCCCAAAACGGTTGGCGATGACGCCCCGAAAACGTTGTGGGAGCGGATTTTCACATCCACTCCTGTCGCCATGACGATGGTGGCGACTTTGTTGGCCGGCCTTTCATCGAGTGAAATGACTCGAGCTCAATACGACCGTTCCATGGCGGCCCAGCTTCAATCGAAAGCAGGGGACCAATGGAGCTTTTTCCAAGCGAAACGACTGCGCGGGTCTCTCCAGCAGAACGATGCGGATTTATTGAATCTGGATGAGGACCGTCCGCTGCTCGTCGGCGACGCATTGGCGAACGCGATCCGGGTTGTGCCTGGAGTCGAGGCCAACTCCGCTGCGATGGCCGCACTGACCCAAGGGAAGTTGCCGGCTCTCCCGTCGCCTGCATTCTCAACAGCACTACAGGCAGCCATCGATGCAGTTGCAACCCAGCGAACCGAGAGCGATATCGCTGCGCTGCTGAAGGCCGTTCCAAGCGACGACCTCTCCACCGCAATGCAGACCTGCAAGGACATCGCGGCCAAGGATGACACGATCTTGCAGCCCATTTTGAAACAGGTGGATTGGATTCAGACGGCGGTGTTGGCGAACACCCCGGCTCCCGCCGCTGCCGGTCAACGAATTCCCTCGCTCAAGCGCTCGGTGGTCGCGGCCAAGCTGGCGTTAGCAACACATCGCTACGAAGCGGAAGCGCGGTTAAATCAAACGTTGGCGAACGTTTACGAGCTGCAGGTGCGGACCAGCAATCTTTCGGCCGACCGACACTATTTGCGAAGCCAGCGGTTCTTTTTTGGCATGTTGTTCGCGCAATTCAGCGTCGTCATGTCGACCTTCGCGATTGCCGTGCGATTGAAAAACACGCTTTGGGCCCTGGCGGCGGGCGCGGGACTTTTTGCAGTGGCCTTTGCCCTTTACGTTTATCTCTACGTTTAACTCGAGAAACACGCATGAATATTCACGTCGCATGTGGCAGTTGGGCCGATGATGAATATGTCGGCGTCTTGTATCCGGACGATTTGCCCGCCAAACAACGTCTTCGTGGGTATGCGCGATGGTTCGATCACGTCGAAGTGAATTCCACTTATTACGCGACGCCGCAGCGTTCGACGGTCGAGGGATGGCTGGCGCAAACACCGGCGGGCTTCACTTTTAACTTGAAGCTGCACCGCGTTTTTTCCCAAAGCCCCGCGAAAGCGGTGGCAGGCGGCGAGTTGGTTCCGAAACTTTTGGCCGCGGTTCAACCGTTGGTGGAGCAGAAACGCCTGGCCGCATTTTTTCTCGTGATGCCACCCAGCTTTGGCCCACAGCGGCGAAAGTTGGACGAATTAAACGGAATCGCCGACGCACTCAAACCTCATGTCCTCGCCGTCGAGCTGCGACACCGGGATTGGGTTACGGGTGCGCAAAAGGAGAAGACGCTGAATTATTTTCGCGAACGCCGTCTCGCTTGGATCGCCGTGGATATGCCGCCAATTGAGGATTCCACGTTAATGCCCGCCGTCGATGTGGTGACGGATCCGCGGTGCGCTTACTTTCGCCTGCACGGCCGGAATCCGAAATATTTCGAAGCGAAGACGGCCGAGGAAGGTCATACTTATGCTTACTCCGCGGCGGAATTGAAAGAGATTGCCGCACGTGTCCGCAAGTTGGCCGGCAAGGCAGAGTTCGTTCACGTCATCGCGAATAACCACGCGCAAAATTTCGCTCCGAAAACCGCCCTCGCCTTACAAAGGCTACTTGGCATTCAGCCGCCCGATCCAGTGAAGTTCGACGTGCAAGGAAGTTTGTTCTAAGCGCAGGTTTTCTTTCGGCCGCACCTGAAGCATGCGTCCGCACCGGATTATTCGGGCGATGCCCTGCGTTGAACGAGGGAAAGCGCGTAGTGATGTTGGCACTACGCTGTCCTGCTTTTCCCACTACAACCAGGCGGCGATTTTTTTAGCGTGGGACAGAAATGAGCCCGACGCGGCTATCGGGGAATTCACTGAGACAATTGGACTGGCGACCACTACTCATTTGGGGAATCCTTTGCTCAACCCCCGCGATGTGTATGCCCCAGCTCGCAGTTGTGTATTTTACGCCGGATGTCGCCGCCGTCGCTCTCGTTCGAGAGTTGCTTGGCCAAAATGGCTTAGGTGCGCGAGTCGTGCAGGCAGCCTCCGCCCTTGAATTCGCACAGGCGATTGAGGATCCGCAGACGGGATTGATCCTCGCGGAAGATTCCAAAGGAGACGTCGACCTTTCGCGCATTTTTTCGATCGCTCGGGAAACGTGGCCTGAAATCCCCTTTATCTGTTTAACCAATCAAGTTGAGCCAATCGAGGCGGCTCGGTGGCTTGCACTGGGCGCCGATGATTGTTTGTCGCTGCGGAGTTCGGCGCTCTGCCTCGCAGCGCTGCGACGGGGTTTAAAAATGGCGAGCATGCTCCAGGAAAAACGGCGCTGGCAGCAACGGGGCGCGGGCACGAGTCGCCTGCTCAAGGCAATGCAGGATCTTTCTGAAGCGCGTGATCTTCCGACGGTTCAGAAGACGGTGGCCGTCGCCGAACGCGAAGTGATGGAGCTGGCAGGAGCACAGTCGGCCGAATTACTCGAGACGTTGACCGACATTGGTGCGGTCGCGATCAGCCATGTGCGGATGTACGCCGAGCTTGAGCAACGGGTCAAAGATCGCACCCGCTTGTTGGAAGAAACCAACCATGAGTTGGAGTCATTTTCATTTTCCGTTTCCCATGATCTGCGTTCGCCGCTTTCCGCAATCATGGCCTATGCCGATTTACTGCGCGAAACGCTCGGTGGAACGATTTCGCCCGACGTGCGCGAGGCCTGCCAGCGGATCGTGCAACAATCTCACCGCATGAACGGGTTGATCCGAGATCTGCTGCGGCTCGGTCAAGTCTCGCGCGCTGAACTGAAGCGACAACGCGTTGATCTCAGCGCGATGGTCCGAGAGAAACTCCAGCATATGAGCGAGACCGAACCGTCCCGCGCGGTCGAGCTGCGTATTTCAGATGATCTCACGGCGGAAGGAGACCCGAGTCTGATCGGCGTGGTTTTGGAAAATTTACTGTCGAATGCCTGGAAGTACACGAGCAAGCGCAGCGCTCCGGTGGTCGAGTTCGGCTCGGAAAAAATCGAAGGCGGCGGGGCAGCTTTTTTCGTTCGGGACAACGGCGCTGGTTTCAACTCCCGACAAGCCGACCGGTTGTTCGCGCCGTTTCAGCGGCTCCATCGCCAAGACGAGTTTCCTGGGGTGGGCGTCGGTCTGGCGACGGTCCAGCGTGTCGTCCACAAGCATGGCGGCCGTGTTTGGGCGCGCTCTGCGGTAGGCGAAGGCGCAACATTTTATTTCACGTTGCCAGTCGCGGCGCCCCTGCAGCCGCCGGCTTCGGAGACTCAGATCAAGGCTGCGACGAATCCCGGTTTTGTTGCTCTAACTCGATAAAAAGCGCTTCAACTTTGGCGCGGGCCCAAGGTGTTTTCCGCAAGAATGTCAGGCTGGATTTGACGCTAGGTTCGAAAAGAAAGCATCGCACGGGAATGCGTTGGCCGAGTTCAGACCAACCATAGACCTCAACCAGCCTTGTCACGATTTTTTCCAGGGTGATTCCATGGAGTGGGTCCGAGGATTTGAAGTTGGCAGACATAGATAGGAAAAAACTTACGAGCTAAAGACTGAATGCTAAAGAGCGACTACGAGCCTCAGTAAGTCGAACTGAAAGGGCGGATCTTGGTGGGAAGACAGGCTCCAGCGCAAGGACGAGCGGTTTACATTTGCCAAGGGTGCAACGCGCCTCCGACCTAGAGGAGTGAGTTCACTGCTACCCCTTCGGCAAACCGTGCTGTTTTGCTTATGAGTTCCTTGGTGGGGCGACGTGTCGTGGTCACGGGGTTGGGAGTGGTTGCTTGTAACGGCATCGGTCTGGATGCGTTTTGGGCGGCAAACCGTGCCGGACGCTCGGGCATTTCCATGATCGATGCTTTCGATATGCAGTTGCTCAGCGCCAAGGTCAGCGGAGCCGTGCGAGGATTCGAACCAGAGCAATTCATGTCGCCGGAGCTGGTGAAGCGCACGGATCGCTTCGTTCACTTCGGCGTGGCCACGACGAAAATGGCGCTGGAACAAAGTGGGCTTGATTTGCAGCAATTGAATCGGGATCGCGTCGGCGTTATTGTCGGATCAGGGCTTGGCGGTTTGCTCTTTCATGAAGAGCAAATCACTGCTGCTTTCGACCGCGGGATCAATCGCGTCAACCCGTTATCGGTGCCGAAGATTAGTCCCAACGCTGTCGCTGGACATATCGGCATTGTTTTCGGATTGCGCGGACCGAACATCGTGATTTCCACGGCGTGCGCCTCGGGCGGGCATGCGATCGGCGAAGCGTATCGCAAAATTCGCTTTGGTGAAATCGATCAATGTATCACCGGTGGCGTTGAAGCCCCGCTTTCACTTTTCGGCTTTGGCGCATACGGCGCGTTGCGAGTGTTATCCAAACGCAGCGATGATCCCACGAAGGCTTCGCGACCGTTTGACCGCGATCGCGATGGTTTTGTCATGAGTGAAGGTGCGGGCATGTTGGTGCTCGAAGAACGCGAATCGGCCTTGGCCCGCGGCGCAAATGTGCTCGCTGAAATCGTCGGTTATGCGAGCAACTCCGGAGCTCATCACATGGTGATGCCTGAGCCGGAAGGAGCTGACGCTGCGCGCGTCATGCGGGCTGCGTTGAACGATGCAGGTCTCGAAACGGTTGACTATATCAACGCGCATGCGACCTCAACGAAGGCGAACGACGTCGCTGAGACCAAGGCGATCAAAACGGTTTTCGGGCAGCAAGCTGCGCACATTCCCATTTCGTCGACCAAGTCCATGATCGGGCATTCCTTGGGCGCGTCTGGCGCCATCGAAGCTGTGGTTTGCGTCCAGACGTTGCGTGATCAATTCATTCCGCCTACAATCAATCTCGAAAATGCGGA
>Ga0068856_100003648_pt1 | contig 15462 bp, 3 predicted proteins | sample KBSCornC62_FD_66595 | JGI IMG/M metagenome (GOLD analysis project Ga0068856, IMG submission 66595) | Corn rhizosphere microbial communities from Kellogg Biological Station, Michigan, USA - KBS Corn C6-2 | ecosystem: Host-associated > Plants > Roots > Rhizosphere > Soil ...
AAACGATGGTGTGCGTCGCGGAGGGTTGAGCGCATTCGGATTCGGCGGGACCAATTTCCACGCCGTGCTCGAAGAGTATCTCCCCGGTCATTCAAACGGAAACGGGAAGCGGAGTATCGCGGTAAATGCGAATGTTCCGGCCGCCGGTGTCCCGGCTGTGAGCGTGCAAGCCGCGCCACCCGCATCAGTAGCGACTGTGCAAACTGCTGGGCCGACCACCTGCAAAGCGCCGTTACGGGGAGCTCTCGTCCTTGGCGCGGACTCCGCGGAAGCAATTACTGAGCGGCTCCGCAAGATTGTCGAAGAAGCCAAAGCGGGCCACGCGCCGGCGCCGACTGCTCCGTCCCAAGCCGACCTCCGCGCACCCGAGCGGCTGGCGATCGATTACGCAAACGCCACTGAACTCGCTGAGAAGGGCACCAATGCTCTGAAAGCACTGGCTGCAAATCAGCCGGCCATCTGGAAGGCACTGCGCGCGCAAGGTATCTATCGCGGACGAGGAGCGGCGGGAAAGATAGCGTTTCTGTATCCCGGCCAGGGATCGCAATACGTCAACATGCTCAAGCCACTGCTGAGCGAACCGATCGTCGCGGAAACTTTTGCCGAAGCGGATCGCGTGATGAGTCCGCTGCTCGGGAAACCACTTAGCGACTTCATCTTCGTCGATCAGAAAGATGAGGCTGCCGTTGCTCGGGCAGAAGAAGCTTTGCGGCAAACTGCCATCACGCAGCCTGCGGTTCTCGCTACGGATGAAGGGCTCACCCGCATGCTGGCAGCTTATGGCATCAAGCCGGACTTCGCCATGGGGCACAGCCTCGGCGAGTACGGCGCATTGGTGGCCGCGGAAGGCCTTCCATTCGCTGATGCGCTAGAGGCGGTCAGCGCGCGTGGCCGCGAGATGACGCGGTTCTCACCTGACGACAAAGGTCTGATGGCCGCAGTGTTTGCTCCAATTCATGAAATTGAACGCGTCCTGAAGACCATCAGCGGTTACGTGGTGATTGCGAACATCAACAGCAATCGTCAGGCAGTGATCGGAGGAGCCAGCGACGCAGTCCGCCGGGCCATGGAATCTCTTGTGAGAGCAGGTTATGAAGTAACAGTATTACCCGTTAGCCACGCATTTCACACATCTATTGTGGCCTCGGCAAGCGAACCGCTTCGACGCGTGCTCCAGCGGCTACATGTGGCAGAGCCGCGCTTACCCGTGGTCGCAAACACCAACGGTGAGTTCTATCCCACTGGAGACAATATCGTTCCCAAGATGCTTGACATCCTGGCGCAGCAGGTGGCTTCCCCGGTGCAATTCATCAAAGGCTTGGAGACGTTATACAACGCTGGAGCCCGTGTATTCGTTGAAGTGGGACCGAAGAAAGCTTTGCAGGGTTTCGCCGAAGATGTGCTCGGACCCAAGGGCGATGTCATTTCACTGTTCACCAATCACCCCAAGAGCGGCGACATTCCTGCCTTCAATCAAGCGCTGTGCTGCCTGTATGCGGCGGGGCTCGGCCGCGGAGTTCCCGCAGAAGCTGCAGATGTGCCAAGCGCTGTGGCCGCGGCCGATGTGGCCGTGCCAGAAACCCTGGAGAAGATGCACGCAAAAGTGGAGACTGCGGTGCCTCCAACAATCGCGGCGGCTCCCACACGGAGAGATTCAGCTCCTTCCTCCAATGGCGATCACTACGTGGAGCTTGGCAAGCTTTTTGCTGAAATTCTCGACCGCGCTCAACAGATCACGCACGGTGACAAGCAGGTCGAGAAGCAAGAGCCAGTCACCATCACGGGAGCCGCTCTGGGGCTTCCCGGCACCGAGCGCGTATTCGATGACAGCAATGTTGCGCGCCTTCTCGGCGGGCAGCAGTTGATCGACGCAATTCCGGCTCGCTTCCGCCAGGCAATGCTCGACAAGCACATCACCCGCCTGGTCAAGAATAAAGATGGAGGCGGCAATTTTGAAACCCTCACCGAGGTCGCTGACGTGATCAAGCTTGCTGGCCGTGGCGGGGCCTTTGATCTGGAGAAAGAATTCGGGATCTCCGCCGAACGCTGTGCCGCCCTTGATCGTGTGACTCAACTGGCCATGGCCGTGGGTCTCGATGCGATGCGCGACGCGGGCATTCCGCTGGTGCTTCGTTACAAGACCACCAGCAAAGGCACTCAGCTGCCTGATCACTGGATGTTGCCCGATGCATTGCGGGACAGCACGGGCGTAATCTTCGCGTCTTGTTTTCCCGGACTGGACTCTTTTTCTGACGAAGCGTCGCGTTACCACGCCGATCATTCGCGTCGTGAGCAACTGGCTTCATTACAGGAGTTGCGCGCCCGGGCGAGCAACGGCGACGGCAATTCCACACTCGCACGCGAGCTCGATCATCACATCGAAGAACTGCGTACAACGGTAGAGAACCAGCCCTACGTATTTGATCGCCGTTTCCTGTTTCGCGTGCTGCCCATGGGGCACTCGCAGTTTGCCGAGTTGATTGGGGCGCGAGGACCGAATACTGCTATCAACGCTGCCTGCGCCAGCACAACCCAAGCGGTAGCGTTGGCTGAAGACTGGATCCGGGCTGGACGTTGCCGCCGGGTGATTGTGGTTGCAGCCGACGACATCACCAGTGATCACCTGCTCGAGTGGATGGGGGCAGGCTTCCTCGCTAGCGGCGCTGCAGCTACCGATGAATCCGTGGAAGAGGCGGCGGTGCCGTTTGATCGTCGGCGTCACGGGATGATTATCGGAATGGGGGCGGCCGGGCTCGTCATCGAGAGCGCAGAAGCCGCTCGCGAGCGCGGGATCCAGCCGATTTGTGAAGTGCTGAGCGCTGTGACCGCAAACAGCGCCTTCCACGGCACCCGGCTCGACATGAATCACATCGGCCAGGTGATGGAGGAGTTGCTCTCGAAAGCGGAAGCGCACAGCGGAATTAAGCGCAACCAGATCGCGGCAAAAACAGTTTTGGTTTCCCACGAAACTTATACGCCGGCACGCGGAGGAAGCGCGCAGGCCGAAATTCATGCCCTGCGCCGTGTCTTCGGCGATTCCGCGGACCAGATCGTCATCGCCAACACCAAAGGCTTCACCGGTCACGCGATGGGTGCTGGTATCGAAGATGTTCTTGCAGTGAAGGCACTGGAAACAGGCGTCGTGCCCCCTATCGCGAACTTTAAGGAGATCGATCCTGAACTCGGGGCGTTGAACCTGTCCAAGGGGGGCGCGTACCCGGTGGAGTATGCGCTGCGCCTGGGCGCGGGCTTTGGCTCGCAGATCAGTATGACCCTGTTGCACTGGGTAACTCCAGCGGGCAAGGCTCATCAGCCGGTAAGTTCTCTGGGATATAAGTACAGGATCTCGGATCCCGCGACATGGCAACAATGGCTCGGCACGCTGAATGGACACGCCAATCCTGATATCGAAGTCGTGAATCGAATTCTGCGCGTACGCGATAAACAGATGGCACCCAAGGCTGAGGCTGCGTCTGTGAACGTGAAGCCGGAGCCAATCCGACAGTCCGCGGAGAGCACTACTGGCCCGGCGGCTCAGCAGCCAATTGCAGTTGCTACGACCCCGAAGATCACGGCCGGGGTAGAAAGTGGCTCGCCGGTACCTCGTCCGGCGACACCTCCGTTGAAGGCAGAACGCGAGCCTGTGGTCGCGGCTCCTGCCGTGAAACGGCCCGAAGCGAGTGGTGTCACTAAACCCCAAATCGCGGAGGCCGTAAAAGAGCGAATTCTTGCTCTGGCAGTTGAGAAAACTGGGTATCCGAAGGACATGCTGGATCTCGACCTAGACTTGGAAGCCGACCTTGGCGTTGACACGGTCAAGCAAGCAGAGATGTTTGCCGCGATTCGGGAAATCTACAACATCTCTCGCGACGAAAACCGCAAACTGCGCGACTACCCAACTCTGGCGCACGTGATCCGATTCGTGCTGGAGAAGAGGCCCGACCTGGCGCAGAGAACAGCGCCGCCACTCGTCATCGAAACCAAACCTGGCATTCGCCCCACCGTTGCTGAAACCAAAGCAATCTCGACGGAGCAGGTTCCCGCTGCGTCGCCGACAAAATCGACGACCGACGACCGACGGCCTACGACCGACCACGCTGCTGTCATGACGACGGCAGCTGCAGAGTCGGACGCGGAACTCGTCAAAGAGCGTATCTTGGCCCTCGCCGTCGAGAAGACCGGCTACCCGAAAGAGATGCTGGACCTTGATCTTGACCTTGAAGCCGATCTTGGCGTTGACACCGTCAAGCAAGCCGAGATGTTTGCGGCGATTCGCGAGATCTACAACATCCCGCGTGATGAGAACCGGAAGTTGCGTGACTATCCGACGCTCGCACACGTAATCCGATTCGTCCTGGAGAAACGCCCGGACCTGGCGGGGACGTCTGTCCCGTCCACCCAGGCTTCTCCTGCCACGGCACCAATCGTCGAGCAAGCGCCCAAAGTCCTTGTGCCGGCTGCCGCAGCATCAGAGGCCGCACCAGCAGTTGGTTCCGGCATAGACCAGAGTGAGTCGGTGAAGGAGCGAATTCTTGCCCTTGCCGTGGAAAAGACTGGCTACCCGAAAGAGATGCTGGATCTCGATCTCGACCTTGAAGCGGATCTCGGCGTGGATACCGTTAAGCAAGCAGAGATGTTTGCGGCGATCCGCGAGATCTACAGTATTCCACGCGACGAAAACCGCAAGCTGCGCGACTATCCGACACTTGCCCACGTAATCCGGTTTGTATTCGAAAAACGACCCGACTTGGCCGGAACGCCCGCCGTATCGACTCAGGTTATTCCAGCAACAACTCCGGAAACCCAGAAAGCCCCGGCAGTCCCATCTACACCCACTCCAGTGACCGCAACAGCCACGGATACCGGCGGTGACCAAAGCGAGTCGGTGAAGGAGCGAATTCTTGCTCTCGCAGTCGAGAAGACCGGCTACCCGAAAGAGATGCTGGATCTCGACTTAGATCTCGAAGCCGATCTCGGCGTGGACACAGTGAAGCAGGCGGAGATGTTCGCGGCGATCCGCGAGATCTACAGCATTCCACGCGACGAAAATCGCAAACTGCGCGATTACCCGACGTTGGCGCACGTGATCCGCTTCGTGCTGGAGAATCGTCCTGATCTGGCGGGAAAAAACACTCACGTTGTGACGCCCGCCGCGGCCTCTCTGCCAAGCGTCGTTGTCTCAACCGGCGAGAATGCCGAGGCAAACCAGCCTCTCACCGCGTCCTCCGAGCGGAAGGTGGAAGCGTCTTCCGATTCACAGGCTTCGATTCGTGACTCCATTAAAGAAAAGGTGATGGAGATCGTCGCCGCAAAAACCGGATATCCAAAGGACATGCTCGATATCGAGCTCGATTTAGAAGCCGACCTCGGCATCGACACGGTCAAACAGGCGGAGATGTTCGCCGCAATCCGCGCGACGTACAACATTCCTCGTGACGAAAACCTCAAGCTGCGCGATTTCCCAACCCTGGCGCATGTAATCAAGTTCGCTCAAGATCGGTCAGGGCTGTTAACCTCGGAACCCGCCGCGCAAGTGCCGAGCAAGCCGGCGGATGAGTCGCCGTCAGTTGCTCCTCTGGCATCGCCCACGCGAGCGCTCCCTTCCACCATCGGCCTCGAAGCTGCCAACCGGATTCCGCGCCGCGTCCCCGTGCCGGTTCTTCGTCCTCTCTTAAGGATGTGCAAGAAGACTGGCGTAAGTCTCGAGCACTCGCGCCGTGTCGTGATCATGTGTGATAAAGGCGGCGTCGGTGAACGCTTGACCGAATTGCTGAAGAAAAGGGAAGTGGAAGTCCTGCAAATTCCAGGCGCCCCGGATGTTGCAACTCTCACCAGTCAACTAAACACTTGGATGGCTGCTGGTTCGATTGATGGAATCTACTGGTTGCCGGCGCTCGATCAGGAAGGCAGCCTCAACGAAATGGAACTCGCAAGTTGGCGCGAAGCTCTGCGCGTTCGCGTGAAGCTGCTGTACGCTACTACGCGCGCCCTGTACACGCACATCGCGAAGCCGGGTACATTCCTGGTCTCCGCAACGCGGTTTGGTGGCCGGCATGGCTACGATCCTGAGGGAGCCCTCGCACCTCTCGGGGGTGCAGTCAGTGGCTTCACTAAGACGTTCAAACGCGAGCGGCCTGAGGCCCTGGTCAAAGCGGTTGATTTCGAAGCAACTGCTAAACCGGAAGACATTGCCTCCGAGTTGATCGAAGAGACCTTGCGTGATCCCGGAGCGGTGGAGGTGGGTTACAAGGACTCCCTGCGCTGGACCGTCGGCCTGGAGGAACAACCAGCGGCAGATAAAACATCTGGGCTGCAACTGGACGACAAAACAGTTTTCGTCGTCACGGGCGCAGCGGGAAGCATCGTCTCCGCCATCACGGCCGATCTTGCGGTGGCATCCGGAGGCACGTTCTATCTGCTTGATTTGGTGCCCGAGCCCGATCCAGCGAATCCTGATCTGCAGAAATTTACCCACGATAAGGATGGCCTGAAGCGCGACCTGTTTACGCGCATCCAGGCGCGCGGCGAACGCGCAACCCCGGCCTTGGTGGAAAAAGAACTCGCCGCGTTGGAACGGGCGCACGCTGCTCAGAGCGCAATCGATGCAGTCCAAGCCGCAGGGGGGACCGCACATTACCACAGTGTCAACCTCACCGATGCTAGCGCGGTCTCTGAGGTCGTCAATAGCATTCGCCAGAACAGCGGCCGGATCGACGTGCTGCTGCATGCCGCCGGAATCGAGCGAAGTCATTTCCTGCCCGAAAAAGATCCGCGTGAGTTCGACCTCGTATTCGACGTCAAGAGCGACGGCTTCTTCAACCTGATGCATGCGATTGCCGACATACCTCTGCATTCGATCGTTTCCTTCAGTTCGATTGCCGGACGCTTTGGCAACGCAGGGCAGACTGACTACAGCGCCGCCAACGACCTGCTCTGTAAATTCGCTTCAAACTTCCGGAAGACTCGCCCAGAAACTCGCGCGATCGTTATCGACTGGGGCGCATGGGGCGGAATTGGAATGGCGAGCCGCGGCTCGATTCCGAAGATCATGGAAGCCGCTGGAATTGAAATGTTGCCGCCGGAGTCGGCGATTCCCGTCATCCATCGCGAGTTGATGGCTGGCGGTACTCGCGGCGAGGTTGTCATTGCCAAGAAAGTGGGAGTTCTTCTCCAGGAGTGGGACGACACTGGCGGCCTCGATGCTGCCGCTATTCCTGCCGGGAAATTCCCGTCAGCGGAAGGTCCAATGGTCGGGAAGATCGCCAAAACCGGTCTATTCACGCCATTGACCATCGAGACAACACTCGACCCGAAGGTCCAACCGTTCCTCTTCGATCACAAGATTGATGACATACCCGTCCTGCCGGGCGTTATGGGATTGGAAGCTTTTGCCGAAGCCGCACTGGCATTGCTGCCGGGATGGTACGTCGAGGTAATTGAAGATGTGGAGTTCTTCGCGCCGTTCAAGTTCTACCACAACAAGCCGCGCACGGTGACGGTCGAAGCGGCCATTCATCCGGTCGAGGGAGCGCTCGTCGCAGACTGCAAGCTAATCGGACGGCGGTCGCTTCCGAATCAAACCGAGCCCACAGTGACGACGCATTTTGCTGCCCGCGTTCGTTTGACCAATGAGCCCAAAGCCCCAACATCCTCAGCAAAGCCGGAGACGCCTGCCAAAAACGTCATCACCTCCGACGATATTTATCGCTTGTATTTCCACGGCCCCACTTACCAGGTCGTTGAGAAAGCATGGCGAGACGGAGACCGGGTTGTGGGACTCATGGCGAACAACTTGCCGAACAATCACTACCCGGCAGAGCAACCGACAGTCGCCGCCCCTCGCCTGATTGAACTTTGCTTCCAGACCTCAGGCGTTTGGGAGATGGGATCCCAAGGGCTTATGGGATTGCCAAAGCACATTGACAAGATTTCATTCTTCGGAGCAAGAGAGCTTACGACCGAGAGGCTCTACGCCGTGGTGACTCGCAATCCTGAGAGAGGTTTCGATGCGAAAGTCATCGATGCCCAGGGAACCTGCTACCTGCGCATGCTCGGTTATGACACCGCTCCATTCATCACCGTCGTCGATTCGGATCGGTTGAAGTCGCTGAAAGCACCGAGTGCCATTGGACCAGTAGCAGCGTAAGGGACCGAACCCTGTTCCACGTAGAGGCCCATGTGAACTACGAATTCGAACGTATTGCGATTGTGAATCGCGGCGAACCCGCGATGCGCTTCATCCACGCGGTTCAGGAGTTCAACCAGGAGCGCGGCACAACTCTGCGTACCATCGCGCTCTTCACCGAACCCGATCGGCACGCCATGTTCGTGCGCGAGGCCGATGAGGCGGTGTGTCTCGGTCCGGCCCAGGTCGTCGACGCGAATACCCGGCAAGTGAAAAGCGCCTATGTCGATTACGATCGCCTGCAGTCGGCCTTAACCGAAGCCAAAGCAGATGCCGTTTGGGTTGGTTGGGGATTTGTTGCCGAACACGCAGACTTCGCCGATCTGTGCCGTGAACTGGGAATTATGTTCATCGGCCCCGAAGGCGCAGTCATGCGTTTGGTGGGCGACAAAATCGCCTCCAAACGCCTTGCTGAGCAGGTACAAATCCCTGTGGTCCCGTGGAGTGGCGCAGCCGTAGACACGGTAGACGAAGCGCTGCGCCAGGCTGAACGCCTCGGTTATCCCATCCTTATTAAGGCCACTGCAGGGGGTGGTGGACACGGAATTCGCAAAGTATTTACCGCCGCTGAATTACCGAGCCGTTTTGAGAGCGCTCGCGCTGAGGCCTTCAAAGCCTTTGGCGATCCTACCGTCTTCCTGGAAGCGTTGGTCCCAAACGCGCACCACGTGGAGGTGCAGATTATCGCGGACAACCACGGCAATACCTGGGCCGTCGGGGTACGTGACTGCACCATTCAACGCCGTCACCAGAAGGTCCTGGAAGAAGCTCCATCGCCGGCCTTGTCGGCAGAACAAGATGATGAACTGCGCCAGGCAGCGGTGCGTCTGAGTAAGGCCGCCAAGTACCACAACGCCGGTACGGTCGAATTTCTGTATGACCCCGGAAGCGAGACGTTCTTGTTTATGGAGATGAATACCAGGCTCCAGGTCGAACATCCTGTAACCGAATGCACAACCGGGCTTGATCTCGTCAAGCTGCAAATTCACGTCGCTCGCGGCAGTTGGCTGGAGGGAGTCCCTCCGCGCACCACCGGCCATGCCGTGGAAGTGCGACTCTATGCGGAAGATGCAGATAACGGCTTTTCCGCGGCTCCAGGCTTGATTGAGCGGTTTCGCATTCTAACCGGGCCGGGAGTACGTGTCGATACCGGCGTAGCAGAAGGCGACATCGTTCCGTCCGACTTTGACCCCATGATTGCGAAAATCATTGCCTACGGTCAGACTCGCGAAGAAGCCATCGCACGACTACAGCGAACCCTTCGTCAGAGTGTAGTCGTCATCAAGGGTGGCACCAGTAACAAAGCGTTCCTGCTGGATCTGCTCAGCCGCGAAGCAGTACAGCGCGGCGATGTCCACATTGGCTGGCTCGACCGGCTCGCCGCCGATGGCAACCTCGTTTCCCGGCGGTTCGCCGACGTTGCCCTTGTACAGGCTGCAATCGAAAGCTACGAATCACAGTTATCGGAGGAGCAGGCGCAATTCTATGCTTCGGCGCTGCGCGGCAGGCCGCAAGTACAAAACGTGATTGGTAGGACTGCGGCGCTCTGTTATCGCGGTCAATCCTACGCGCCAAGAGTTTTCCGCCTGGGGCCGCAGCGTTACCGGATAGAAATCAATGGCTCCCGCATCGAAGCGGAGCTGGCCCGCTTGGGCCAATTTGAATATTGGCTTACTGCTTTCGGAACGCGCTTCCACGTTGTCTCTGTCTCCCAGGGACTGACGTACAGGATCGAAATCAATGGCGTCTCTCACCAGATTGATCGTGGTGATGGAGGTGTAGTGCGCGCTCCAGCTCCGGCGGTGGTGGCTTCGATTGTAGTCAAACCGGGTGACGCCGTATCAGCAGGCGACCGTTTGATGGTTCTCGAAGCCATGAAGATGGAGATGCCGGTCGTGGCTGCGTTTGCGGGACGGATAAAGCAGGTCATGGTCATACCGAACGTCCAGGTTGGGACCGGCGCGCCTCTGGTCCAGATCGATCCCGAGAGCAGCGAAGAGGCCGAACCTCCTTCTGAACGCGTCGTATTTGCTTCCTATTCGGCAGACGCCGTTGACAGAACAGCATTCGCGGTACGCTTTGGGCATCAGCTCGACGAACTTCACCAATTGATGCTCGGTTTTGACGTAGACGCGAAAACTGTTGCGCGGGCGCTTGCTGAGTGGAGGGAAAGTGGAAAGACGGACAGGGAACAGGCGCGCGGACCGGAAGCGGAAATTCTGAGTAGTTTCGTTGACATATGCTCTTTGTTCCAGCGCGACCCGGAGGTAAATCACCGGGCAAGCGCCGAAGAGCCCGGCTCTGAAGCTTATCTGGTTTCATATCTGCGCATGTTGGAAACTGGTGGCGAAGGTCTTCCGCATGCCTTCGTAGCTGGGTTGCGACGGGCTCTCGCCCACTACGGTATCAACACACTGGAGCGCTCGCCACAGTTGGAAGAGAGCCTGCTCTGGATTTACAAATCCCACCAGCGAGTCGAGCAGCAGGTTGCGCCTGTTCTCTCCATTCTTGAACGCTGGTTGCAAGACCACGAATTCCAACAGCCGGAAGCACCTGCATCCTTACGTGTACTGCTCAATCGCATGATCGCCGTGAGTAGTCGGACGTATCCGGCCATTGGCGATCTGGCGAAAGAATTGCATTATCGGTGCTTTGATAAACCTCTGTTCGACCAGGCTCGAAAAGAGGGCTATGACCGGGTAGAGAAGCAACTGGCAGAAATGGCTGCCGATCCCGAAATCCCATCTCAGCGCGAGCACGCTCGAGCCTTGGTGGAGTGCCCGCAGCCGCTTGTCGGGCTCCTTTTGAGCCGATTTGATGGCGCAGACGAGATCATGCGCAAGCTCATGCTTGAGGTTATCGCCCTGCGTTATTACCGAATTCGTGGGCTCGAAAACATGAAGTCCTTTACGGCTAATGGGCGGAGCTATGTTTCCGCTGAATACGAACACAAGGGGAAACCCGTACATCTCTTCGCATCTCACGCGGAATATTCGGAAATTCGCGAGGCAATGAAAGCAATACTGCCCGTCATCAACCAAGTGCCTCCAGAGCACGACATAGTCATTGACTGGTATGTCTCGCGTCATGCTCCGCTGGGCGATGATGATGCAACTCAGCAGGAGCTTCGTGAGGCGCTCGATCAAGTTGTCTTTCCTCGTCCGATCCATCGCATTGTCGTTGAGGTGGCAGGGCCCTGGGATGAGAACGGTTCCGGCAGAATGCAGCACTTCACCTTCAGACCAACGGAGAGCAATACCTACGTTGAACAGGCGCTGTTTCGTGGAATTCATCCCATGATGGCGAAGCGCCTGCACTTCTCGCGCCTCAGCAATTTCAAGATTGAGCGGCTTCCGTCGGTGGAAGACGTTTACCTCTTACACGCAGTTGCGCACGACAATCCCAAAGATGAGCGACTGATCGCATGCGCGGAGGTGCGCGAGGTGACGCCAGTCAGGGACGACAATGGCCGCATCGTGCAACTCCCGCACCTGGAACGCATGCTGACGGAAGCCACTGCTGCTATGCGTTTGTTTCAATCACGGCGGGCCCCTAACCAGCGCCTCCACTGGAACCGCATCCTTTTATACGTTTGGCCACCTCTTTATCTGGAGCGCGACGAGTTCCGCGAGATCGTAAGCAGGCTGGTGCCTTCAACACAAGGTCTGGGCTTGGAACAAATTGTGGTGAGGGTCCGCATTCCCAATCCTTCCAGCGGTGAACTGCGCGACATGGTGATCCGGATTTCCAACCCCGGCGGGAATGGCATGCTGACCACGTTCCGCCCGGCGGATCAGATGTTGCCTATGAAGCCGCTCAGCGAATACGAACAGAAGGTCGTGCGGATGCGTCAGCGCGGCATGATCTATCCCTACGAAATCATCAAGATGTTGACCCCGGCGCAAAAACATGCGCGCGCCGCGTTTCCTCCAGGAGATTTCATCGAGCACGATCTCGATACGAGTGGGCAACTCGTTCCCGTTGATCGGCCGTATGGGCAGAACAAGAGCAATATGATCGTCGGCGTCATTCGCAACTACACCTCGAAATATCCCGAGGGAATGACCCGAGTTCTGCTGTTAGGCGATCCCAGTAAGGACCTGGGCGCACTTGCGGAACCTGAGTGCCGCCGAATCATGGCTGCTCTCGATCTCGCTCAGGAAATGGCCGTCCCCTTGGAATGGTTCCCGATTTCCGCAGGCGCGAAAATCTCCATGAACAGCGGCGTGGAAAACATGGACTGGATTGCCCGGGTCCTACGCCGGCTAGTCGAATTCACGCAGGCAGGCGGCGAGGTCAATCTCCTGATTGACGGCATCAACGTTGGTGCGCAGCCTTACTGGAACGCCGAGGCCACCATGCTGATGCACACGCGCGGCATCCTGGTGATGACCCCGAAAGCCGCTATGGTACTGACGGGCAAGCGCGCCCTCGATTACTCCGGCGGGGTTTCGGCTGAGGACAATCAGGGCATTGGTGGCTACGACCGCATTATGGGCATTAACGGCCAGGCCCAATATTGGGCGCGAGACCTGGACGAAGCGTGCCACATTCTGTTTCGCCATTATGACCATACTTACCTCATGCCGGGCGAAAGGTTTCCACGTCGTGCGGAAACCAACGATCCTGTGAATCGTGACGTGCAAGCGTACCCCAACATCGGGAACCACAATGATTTCACTCGCGTGGGCGAGATCTTCAGCGACGAAACCAACCCCGGTCGAAAAAAGTCGTTTGATATTCGCACAGTGATGATGGGGACCATCGATCGCGACCATGCGCCGCTCGAACGCTGGGCAGGAATGCGCGCCGCCGAGAGCACAGTGGTGTGGGACGCCCACTTGGGTGGCTATCCCGTGTGCCTCGTCGGCATTGAATCACGACCTTTGCCGCGATTTGGATTTGTGCCTGCGGACGGACCCGATCAATGGACCTCCGGAACATTGTTCCCACAATCCTCGAAAAAAGTTGCACGCGCGATCAATGGCGCCAGCAACAATCGCCCGGTTGTGGTGCTTGCCAATTTATCCGGCTTCGATGGGTCGCCCGAATCTATGCGGCGTCTGCAACTGGAATACGGAGCGGAGATCGGAAGAGCGATCGTGAACTTCCAGGGGCCGGTCGTGTTTTGCGTGATCTCGCGTTATCACGGCGGCGCCTATGTCGTGTTTTCGCGGGCCCTGAATGAGAATCTCGAAGTCGCAGCGTTGGAAGGCACATACGCCTCGGTGATTGGGGGCGCGCCTGCTGCTGCGGTGGTATTCGCAGGAGAAGTAGAAGCTAAGACGCGGAAGGACCCGCGACTGCAGGCGCTCAACGACGCAATCGCGAAAGCCGAGGGTGCGGAAAAAGGCCGATTGCGGGCTCAGTTCGAGGAACTATTCAAAATCGTGCATTCCGAGAAGTTAGGCGAGACCGCGGCAGAATTTGACCGGGTGCACAGCGTGCAACGTGCGTTGCAGGTGGGAGCGCTCGATTGCATTATTCCACCCGACCAACTGCGCCCGTACCTGATCGACGCACTGGAACGCGGGATGGCAAGAGTGAGGGAATCAAAACCTGACGAGCAGGCATTGATGACAAAGGCCGCTTAGGCGCATGGTGTATCCCGATGAGGTTGTACTGGCTGGAGCAGGTACAGGCCGATGTTCCACTAGGAAATGACTGGCTGAGCCCGTGGGAGATAACGCGTCTCGATCGCTTTCGCTTCCCAAAACGCCTCGCCGACTGGCGCCTGGGTCGATGGACGGCAAAGCAGGCTTTAGCCGCAGCTCTCAATTTGGGGTGGGATGATCCGGCACTCGCCACGATTGAGATTCGTCCCGCTTTGTCTGGAGCACCCGAAGTCTACGTCAAAGGCGAAGCCGCGCCTGTGGCTATTTCACTCAGCCACCGCGAAGGCCGTGCCATGTGCGCGATCGCTCGGCGGGATGTGAGAGTCGGCTGTGATCTCGAGGCCATCGAAACCCACAGTGATGCATTTGTTTCTGACTACTTCACCGTGGAGGAGCAGCAAGTAATTGCAAGGACGGGTGGGCACTACCGCGAGCACACAGTTTCACTGCTGTGGAGCGCAAAAGAAAGTGCGTTAAAGGCGCTTCATGAAGGCTTGCGACTCGACACGAGAGCTGTCATCGCCAGCTTCGACTCTGAATCGCTGAACACAGAAGGGTGGGGCGTGGTGGAGGTCCGGTACGGCGACCAACTGTTTAGCGGTTGGTGGCAAGAAGCCGATCATCTGGTGCGCACGATTCTCGCCAATACGCCTTCCAATGCTCCGATTCGCTTACCAGTCACATCCGTTGTCGAGAGCGGTTTCGTGCCGGAGTGCCCGGCTTCAGTGCGATAGGAGGGGTCTTGGGCCACACGATTTTACCTTGGCGACTTCGACGAGGCGGGAACAGCTTCGGCGCAGCGAATGGCCTTCAAGTCCAACTCCCATTGATGAAGCGCTTTTCGACAGCCCTCGCGTGCCATGTCAGTGTTCAACTGACGCTCGGCTTCGGCGAAGGCGTCTTCGGCCTCCTGTCTCGCACTGCGAGCAGCATCGTCCGCGTGCTTCACTTTTTGGACGAATTGTTCGATTTCGGCATTGATGGAAGGGTGCGAATCAGTGTTGGCATCTTTTCTAGACGAGGCTCTATAGGCTGCCTTGATTTCATCGCTCCAGTGCGATTTGGTCGCCTCGTTCAATTTGTCCAGAGCCGCATTGGCTGCGTCTGCAACTTCTCGCACCGTACCTTTGCGAAAAAGCCACGTGAACACCGACCACTCCATGGCCTCGGTCATCAAGGTCTTAGCCTGCTCGACTTCTGGAAGCTTTCGCACGGCGAGAGAAACATAGCGAGTTGGCCGCAAAAAGTCCAGTCTCTCCGTTCGAGGCATCAAGGCCGAGTGACGGGAGTTGCATATGCCTGACCAACAAGAGAAATTCGATTTCGACTTCATCATCATCGGATCTGGATTTGGCGGTAGCGTCTGCGCTCACCGGCTCACAGAAAAGGGATACAAAGTCGCAGTGATGGAAATGGGACGTCGGTGGAATCCAGAAGATCTGCCGCGTACGAGTTGGTCGGTTCACCGCTGGTTCTGGCGGCCCAGGCTCGGCCTACGGGGATTTTTCAACATGCGGTTCTTCCGGCACGTGACTATTTATCACGGCTGTGCCGTGGGCGGAGGCTCGATCACCTATGGCGCCACATTGCTGCAGCCACCGCGCGAGGTGTGGACCTCGGGCACGTGGTCGCCCCTGTGCGACTGGAACACCAGCATGTCGC
>Ga0068856_100003649_pt1 | contig 15461 bp, 11 predicted proteins | sample KBSCornC62_FD_66595 | JGI IMG/M metagenome (GOLD analysis project Ga0068856, IMG submission 66595) | Corn rhizosphere microbial communities from Kellogg Biological Station, Michigan, USA - KBS Corn C6-2 | ecosystem: Host-associated > Plants > Roots > Rhizosphere > Soil ...
AATCGCAGCCAACCAGGCCAATGCACAACTCTCCTCCGGTCCGAAGACGATAGAGGGAAAGGCCGCATCTTCTAAAAATCACCTCAGTCACGGGCTCACCTATCGAGGCGGCATGTTCATCCTCCTGCCCTGGGAAAGCGCCGAAGAATTCGACCATCTCGTCATAGATCTCAAATCGGAATACCGTCCCATGAACCGTACGGAGATGATTCTGGTCGAGCGCATGGCCCAGCACCATTGGCTGCGCAACCGCGCCACTATGCTGCAAGGGAACTGTTTCCTGGACGACGGCTCCATCGACGACAAACGTCTCGCTCTCTACTTGCGCTATGAAACCACCCACGAGCGCGCCTTCCACAAATGTCTGAACGAGCTGCTAAGGATAAGAGCCGAAAAGAGAAAACAGGAAATTGGGTTTGAATCGCAAAAGCGCAAACAGGAGGAGCACGACCGCAAACAAGAGCAGCATCGGATGAAAAGAGACACCCACCAATGGGCCGTTACGCTCGCCGAAGCCAAGGTTTACCATCAGCAAACGCTAACCGAACGCCTGGAACAGCTAGCCGAAGCCAAAATCATCAGAGCTGAGAGCTAGCTCCTGACTCGTATCTTCCTGCTGGTTAGATTAAAACGCTAACTTCATCGAAAATTGAATGTTCCGCGGCGGATATGCCGACGAGATCGTACCGAACGCGCTGTTCGAGAGACTGTTTTCAGGACTCTGAAAATTGGGGTGATTGAACGCGTTCAGGAAATCCGCCCGGAATTGCAACTTGATTCTTTCCGTGAGTGGGAAGAATCGCGCCACTGAGAAGTTGTATAACTGCAGGCCCGGATCACGCACGTTGCCATTGCCCGAATTACCGAATCTGCCTTGTGGTGCTGACGCAAATGCGGCGGGATTAAACCAGCCGTCGGGGCCAGGATTGGGCAGCATCGTGGGGCCGCCGATGTAATCTGCCTCCCGGCCGCCGGTGAGGACAGTGGTGTTGCCCATAATATTGTCGGCGAAGCCGGATTGCAGGTGGATAATTCCGCTTACCTGCCAATTACTCAGCGGAACTCGCAAGAAAGCCGGCTGGCCCTGTAATTTGGGAAGATCCCAGACGAAACTTCCGGTGAAGACATGATTCGTGTCGTACGAAAGCGGTCCATACATCCAATACAGGTTGTAATAATTCTTGTCGTTTTCCGTATCCGAGGAGGCGTTTCCTAGCGCTTTCGACCAGGTATAGGCAGCCGTGAAGGTGACGCTCCCTGCGCGCCGCGACAATTGCGTTTGTAGCGCGTGATAGTTGGATGTCGCGGCGCTCATGAACTGCTGGATTGTGGAGTAGCCATGATAAGGCCGCAGCGCGTTGATGTTCGTCGTGGAGGGAACGGAGCCGAGCGCTTCGAAGGTTGGCTGATTGATATCGGGCTCGACCAAAAGATGACGTCCAAGTGTGCCGAGGTAAGTCGTTTCCAGAAAAAGATGAAACGGCAGGTCGCGCTGGATGCCGAAGCTGAATTGCTCGGAATAGGGAATCTTCAAATTCGGCTGCACGGTCTGCAGAGTGCCGAACGGCGCAGGCGGGCTGGTGGCGCCGCCGGCGATGTTCGAGAGATTCCCGTAGTTATAGGACGTGCTCGAGCCATAGGGGGGATTGTTCAGCGTGTAGAACGTCGGATTGCCCTGGACACGATCGTAGAAGAGGCCAAAACCGCCCCGCAGGACGGTCTTGTCGTTTAAGGCATAAGCAAAGCCGGCGCGCGGAGACCAGGTAGCGTGGCTAGGATACATGCCGCGCGGGCCGCCGTCCGGCACCGCGAGCACCGCCGGATCGGTGGCGTTCGGCACCAGATAGTTGTATCCAGAGGGAATGCCGTCGGCGACGCGCAGCAGACCGTTGTAGATATCGCCGGAGCCCGGGACAATCTGCCCTTTGGAGTTGATGGTCACGGCTTGCCCTGGATCGTACAGCGATGGCACGAAATTGGTCAAGTTGTCGATTTGCGAGTACATGGTCATGAAGTACTCGTAGCGCAGACCCAGGTTGAGGCTTAGCTTGGGAGTGACTTTCCACGTGTCATCAATAAACGCCGACGGCTCGGTGTAGCGGTAGTAGCCGATGGGATCGTATTGATCCTCGGTATACGAGTTGAAGTTGCCGAGCAGCGCGTCGGCCAGGGCATATCCGCTCGTGTTGGGATTTCCGGTGGCGTTGAAACTAATGTTGCCGTTGTAGTCGGACCGGCCGTTTTGATTTTTTCGGTTTCGAATAATCATCACTCCGGTGCGAATGGTGTGCTGGCCGTGGACTATCGAAACCGTGTCGCCTATTTCGATTTCCGCGGTCGGCGAAGTCAGCGTGTGAGACGGGCCTTGGGCGCCGGCGAAGCCGGTAATCGAGACGTCGGGTATTCCGTTCGAGTATTGGCCGATCGTGTCGAAGACTCGGTTGAAGATGAATCCTTGCGTGCCGCGCAACCAGGTGTCGCCCTGATTGTAATAGCGCTGCCCGTTCCAGCTTGCGCCTATGTGGGCTTCATTCACGACGCTCGGGGAAATGATCCACGATTCGTTGAGCAGCGCGCTCTTTCCGGGGCGGTCGCGAATTTCGGGTGTAATTGGGATATGTGCGTTCGTGCTGGAGGGCCCGAATCCCAGATAGATCGAGTTGTAGTCGTCCACCCAGCGGCCATACAGTGTGTGTTTGTCGTTGATGCGGTAATCGACGCGGCCGAGATCCTCGCGATAATTCAGCGGGTTAGGCGTTTGGAAAATGGCGTTGTTCGATACAGCGGCGTTTTTGTAAGAGGCGGCGAGCGGAATGACGGTTCGATACAGGTTGCCAATTGCTTTGCCGTCGGGCGTGATCTTGGAAGCGGGAATCACGTTGCCCGGATAGTTGCTATTCAGCTTGGCGCTGGTCCCGGCAAAATTTCCATCCAGTTCGGCGAGGGAAGGAAGGGTTTCGCGCGCGGGCGCGGCTTCCTGGCGCAACCGTTTCCATTCCTGGCCGACGAAGAAAAATAATTTGTTCTTGAGAATGGGGCCGCCCAGGTTGTAACCGAAATCGTTATAGCGGAGTTGGGTTTTGGAAGGCGAGAAGACGTTACGAGCGTCCAGGATATCGTTGCGAAAGTACTCGAAAGCAGCTCCGTGGAACTCGTTGGTCCCGTTCTTCGTCGCAAGGTTGAACGCGGCGCCGGTTGAGCGGCCGTATTCAGCCGAGAAATTGGAAGTTTGAATTTTGACTTCCTGCATGAAGTCCGGGCTGATGTTATTGATCAGACTTCCATTGGACCCATTGTCGAGATTGCCGACGCCATCCACCGTAATGTTGTTCTGATTGCTGCGATGGCCGTTCACTACCTGGTTGGTCGCGCTCAGGGATGTATTGACGCTGAACTGATCGGGGTTGGTAACGGCGGCGCCTGGAACCAGTGTCAATAGCTCCATATAGCTGCGGCCGTTCAAAGGAAGATTGTTCACCTGCCGCTGGTCGATAGCGTGCGCGACTTCGCCGGAGGTAGTGTTCAGTTGCTCGGGACGCGCCTCGACCACTACGGATTGCGAAAGCTCGCCTACCTGCAATGTGAAATTCGCCGTGAGCCTGGCGTCGGCAGAGAGATTCAGTCCGGACTGGCTGCTGCGCTTGAATCCCGTCTGATCTACTTCGACCTTATAGCTGCCGATAGGTAACTCGGTAACGGAATAAAAGCCTTTATTGTCAGTAGAGACGGACCGCGCCGCCTGTGTGCCCGTATTCGTGATCACGACATGAGCGCCCGCCACCGGTGCTCCGGTCGGATCGATGACCGACCCGGAAATGCGGCCCACGAGTATCTGGGCGTAAAAACCCGAGGCAGTAACACTGAGAAAAATACCGGCAAGACGGAGTGCGGTACGGAAACTAGCGCGAGACATAAATCCCCCACTCTCATGTAGCGTCAATTTGCGGGTAGTTGTCTTTGAACGATAGGGCCGAATTTTTGTCTAAATCGGAAGCAGGGGCTTGTTACGCGCGGCGCAGAAGTGTAAACAACAGGATCGTTCCTACGGGCACGAGCAGGCCGGAGGCGACCAGGACGGGAGCGTAGCCGAGATGGTCTACCGCCCAGCCTGTCGAGAAAGTAAAAATCATTGCTCCTACTCCGGCTCCGGTTCCCGCAAGTCCGGAAATGGAGGCCACCAGGTTGGATGAAAACAGATCGCTGGGAAGAGTTTGCACATTGTTGACCCAAAATTGAAAAGCGAACAAGACGACGCTGATGAGGGCCATCGCGCTGACCGGCGAACTGACGCGGCCCACGAGCATGCCTACCGGCGCAAGCAATGCGGCAAGAACGATCGCCGCGCCACGAGCACGGTGGGCCTGCCAACCCCGGCGTACAAGATAGCCCGATGTCCATCCTCCAAGCAGCGCTCCGGTATCCGCGGCGACGTAGGGAATCCAGGCGGATAGGCCGATGCTCTTTAGAGAGAAGCCGCGTGCGTCATGCAGATAGAGCGGGAGCCAGATGAGATAGAGCCACCAGACTGGGTCACCGAAAAAGCGTGCCAGAACGATGCCCTGCACTTCGGGCATTTTAAGCAGTTTAGTCCAAGGGACTTGCGGGGCCGCAGTTTGAGGTTCTCTTTGCCCGGCAAGAATATGATTGAGTTCCCCGGACGCAATCCATTTGTGCTCGGCGGGTAACCGGTAGACCACCAGCCAAAGCGCCAGCCAGATAAAGCCTAGAAGGCCGGTCGCCACGAAAGTCATCTGCCAGCCGAAGCGGAACTGAAGCCATACGATCAATGGCGGCGCCAGCGCTGATCCGAGCGTTGCGCCGGTATTGACGATGCCCATAGCGAAAGCGCGTTCCTGGGCGGGAAACCATTCCGCGACGCTCTTGATAGCCGCGGGCCAGTGGCCGCCCTCACCTAATCCGAGAACCGCGCGCACGAAACTTAAGCTGGCTAGCGCGCGTGCCGCGGCATGGGCGATTTCAGCAATCGACCAAATACACATTGCCAGCGCGAGGCCGAAGCGTGTGCCGATACGATCTTGCAGTTTTCCAAAAAAGGTCTGGCCGAAGGAGTAAGTCAGAAGGAACCATGTCCCGATGCCCGCATACTCCAAATTCGAAAGACCCAGGTCTCTGCAAATAAGGGGAGCAAGAACGGAGAGCGTTAGGCGGTCGATATAGCTGATCAGCGTGGCTAAAAACAGCAGCGCGCCGATCCACCAGCGCAAGCCGGCGATCTTCATTGACATTCGCGTACGGAGTCTATTCCAGTTTGCCTGCGGGCTGCCAATGAATCAGATCTTTGGAACGCGCCAGGCCAATGCGGTTCCAGCCTCTATGCAGATACGTGGAGCGCTCGGTCCGGCCGGCGTAAATCAAATAGAAAAAGCCATCGTGCGCTCGCCAGTCGTAGAGCGCCGCTGCGTTGGCGACATTATCCGTGTTGAACGATTCGATCGGAATTTTCAGCTCGTATCCTTGTGTCCATTTCAGCCAATCTGCCGGTTTCTCGAGCGTGTACAGCCGGGGGCTCGGAGGATTGTAGTCCGTTGCAAGCAGGCGCCTGCGGCCATCGATTTCTATGAATTCGTAGTTCTCGTGAATCAGGCCGTCGTCTTTGCCATCTTGCATGAGAAGCGCAGGAAAGCCCGATCCTACGAAATGAAAAGGACCGTCTAATAACGGTGCGGATGCCATTCGGGGTTTCATGCCATGCTGGCCCTCCTTCCAAATGGCGTAATAACCGTTTGCGGTGTGAGCGACTGCGGCATCGATGACCCGTTTGCCGGCTGTCAATTCCGCCGCCAATGGCATTGTTTTCGACCAATGTGTCAGGTCGTTAGAGGTCTTATAAAATAACGCGTTCCATTTGCCGGGCTTGTCTCCCCATGAGTTGAACGTCATTACGTATCGATTGCCCATGCGTTGTACATCGGGCGAACACATGCCGAGCCAGCCGTCTTCCTCACCGTCGAAATTGAAAATCGGCTGCGAGTATGTTTTGAAATCCCGTGTACTTACTTCCACCACGTGCGAGCGGACTTGGCCGTGATCTTCATAGAAGGCTGAGAAGAATACGTAAAATACTCCATTTCGATACGCCATTGCCGTGTCTTTGACCGACCAATTCGGATAGGAGAGAACGGGATTACGTAAGTTCTTCCAGTCAATGAATTCAGACCCATGAATAATTTGGGAGAGGCTTGTGAAGGTCAGCAGAAAAATGAATAGGAAAGCAACGGTACGCACACGGTCAGCATACCTGGGTGCAAAAACGGCGCGTGCTATTTTGCGAAAAAGGGGACGCGGTAGCGTCAACATTTTGAGGAAGTTCATGCTGACCACGTCCGTAGAGGTGCTTTGGACCGCACGCTATGACTACAAGAAGAACTGGAGGCTGGTTCCACACGCGCACGATTACTTCCAGATGATCTATTTCTTGGGAGGTGCGGGGTGTCTCTTTCTGGCACATCGCGAATATCGTGTACGGCCAGGCGACTTGTTTTTAATCAAGCCACATACGAAGCACGGCCTCGCGCCTTACTCGCTTTTAAAGACTCTGGACCTGAAGTTTCGGGTATTTGATGCCGGCCTTCGGCAGAGCCTTCTAAACGCGGCTGACAGAATTAGCGAAAAGGGCGGTACGCTTGCTACTCTTTTCGAGCACATCCGCAGGGAAGGCGAAACGACAAATTATCTATATCGCGAATCGTGCAATCTATCTCTGCTGCAAATTCTGATTCACTATCTCCGGCGCGATCGGCAGGAGCCTGACACTGGCACAGCCGGATTAGCGAACGAGGAGCTTCCAGGCGACGATGTGGTGCGGCGCACGCTCGAATTTATCCGGTCGCATTATGCGGAGGATCTGGATTTACCACGCATCGCGGATACGGTGCAACGATCGGACCGGCTCATCCGGCAACACTTTGAAGAATGCTTAGGTGTGCCTCCGATGCGGTACTTGGTGCAGTACCGCATTCGAAGAGCCAAGGAACTGATTCAATACTCCGACCATGCGTTAAAGCAAATCGCCGAATTAGTCGGATTCAAATCCATTCATCACTTCACGCGTGTCTTCCGGGAGATTGCGGGCGAAAGCCCAGGAGCATGGCGGCGCAAATATCGTGCGGGCATTTGCAAGGACGTCTGCATACAGCCGCACTTTTCCAACGTGAACCGAACCTTTCCACAGCCGAACGCCTACACACCTACTGATTAATGACTGTGCCGTCCGGCTTTCGAACCACGCCCCATCCGCCATTTAATTTCTTGCGCTCTCCGCGCTCCGATCCAAACGGATATTTGGCTGCCGCGGTCTCGTTGATCTCGATACCCCAGCCCGGCTTTTCGTTTGCATAGACATAGCCATCGCGGACGACCGGATAGCCGGTGAATATTTCCTGAATGTGCTCGTTCGGGAAAGTCCATTCCTGAACACCGAAATTTGGTGAAACGAGATCGAGCGTGACATTCGCGCAGTGCCCGATCGGCGATACATCGCCGGGGCCATGCCAGGCCGTCCGCACATTGAATGCATCTGCCATGACTGCCATTTTCCAGGCAGGAGTCAGACCACCGGCTTGCGAGACGTGTACGCGAATGTAGTCGATCAGGCTTTCGCGTATGAGCATCTTCCATTCGTGCGGACTATTGAATAGCTCGCCCATGGCGAGCGGTGTTGTGCAATTCGCGCGAATCTGATGAAAGTATTGGATGTCTTCCGGCGACAATAAATCTTCCAGGAAGAACAGCCGGTACTGCTCCATATCTTTGGCGAATTGCACGGCGGTGCGCGGCGGCACTCGTTCATGCACGTCGTGCATTAGGTAGATTTCGGGGCCAAGCTCTTTGCGCGCCGCTTCAAAGAGCTGCAGGGTGCGCCGCACGTACGCATCCGGATCGAAGGTCGGATCTTCCATCGTTGTGCGGTCCGCGTTTTGTCCCTGCCCTCCACCGGGCGCCCCGTAAGCGGCGCTTCCGGGAATTCCCACCTGGAGGCGCACCGCTTTGGCTCCGCCGGCCATCAGCTTGCGCGCCTGGTCGATAGTCTCATTGATCTCCCGGCCCGCTGCGTGTGTGTAAATCATTGCCGCGCGCCGGCATTTCCCGCCGAGTAGCTCATAGACCGGCAGGCCGGCCTGGCGTCCCTTAATATCCCAGAGAGCTTGATCGATGCCGCTGATGGCATCGTTCAATACTGGGCCGTTGCGCCAGTAGGACGAGTTGTACATGGCGCTCCAGAGATCCCCGATGGCATCCGTGGGCCGTCCGAGTACAAGAGGTTTCAAGTAGCGACTGACCGCTTCTACCACCAGATCCGCGCGTTGCGTAAAAGTTGCGCAGCCGTAGCCGTACAGCCCGTCCTGATCCGTCGTTACCTTTACAACGATCAGCCGCACGCCGGCGGGCGCTGTTGTGATAACCGAAACGTCTTTGATCGTGGGTGTCGCCATCCCGCGTAAAGGAACCTGTAACAGTGGAGCCGCTGCCATTCCGAGAAAGTCTCTACGCCGCAATCGTCTGCTCATCTTTATCTCTCCTCGAATATCCGGGATTTACAAAAAACCAAGCCGCCGCGCCGCACGCGCACAGCCCCGCCGCCACCAGGAACGACGTATTCCAGCCAAGATGTTTTCCAATGAAAGGCGTCAGGGACGCTGTCAGCGCGCCGCCGAACTGCCCGCCCATGTTCATTACGCCCGAAACGGAACCGGCCGATCTCTTTCCTATATCCGCACTCACAGACCAGAACGAACTTTGCGAAAGATACAGCGCTCCGGCTCCGGCGGCGAGCACGACCACAGCCGTTTGTACGCTTTCAACCGTCGTTCCGATCGCGATGAAAAGCGCCGCCAGTCCAATGCCTGCGACCGCTACCATGCACCTCCCGTTGCGTTTGCCATATCTCCTGCTTACGATATCGCTGATCCACCCGCCTAACAACGATCCGGCGGCCATTGCCATGAACGGCAGCATGGTCCACCAGGCACTCTGTTTCAGGTTCAGGCCCCGCACTTCGTTCAAATAAATAAAGAACCAACTGAAAAAAATATAGGCTGCGTATCCGTAGGTGAAATAGCTGAATGTTACGAAAAGGATGTTCTTGTCGCTGAGGATTTGGCCCCAGCGCAATTTGCCCCCATGCGCTCCGGGTTCGACAGCCGGCAATCCAGTTTCTATATATTCGGCTTCGCTTCGAGATACCCATGGATGCTGCTTGGGAGTATCGCGGGACATCCAGTACCAAACGGCGCCCGCGGCCAATCCGATCACCGCGCTGGTCCAGAAGGCGGCGCGCCAGCTATACTCCGTCACAATGTAATTGATCAAGGGCGATGTGACGCCGGCTCCGAAGCCGACGCCCATAAAAATAAGTCCGTTTGCTACACCGCGCTCGGTGGAAGGAACCCACGAGGCGACGACAGTGTTCGAGGCTGGATAGACTACCGACTCGCCCATGCCTAGACCGAAGCGAATCGCGATGATAATCCACAATGCGGCTCCGATTGTGGGGACCACTGTGATAAGTACGGTGAACACTCCCCACCAGACGACGCCCCAGGTAATGATCTTGCGTGGTCCGATCCGGTCCGCCAGCCTTCCGGCAGGCGCTTGAAAAAATGCATAGCCAAGCACGAACGCGCTCTGCACCCAGCCGAGATGGACTTTGTCCAGGCTGAAGTCATGCATGATAGCTCCGCCGGCGATTGACAGGTTCACTCGATCCAAATACCCCACCGCGCTCAATAGAAAAATCCAGCCGATCAACATCCACCGGATTCGCGAACGCTTGGCATCAACCATCCGTATCTCCTCCACTCGGTATTTCAGGACTATGCTATTAGACGATGAGCAAAACGATCACAATACTAACAGCGGCTGCATTCTGCGCGCTGCCTATCGCCGTCTCTGCTGCTTCTACCAAGGTTGAATTGAAAGACGCCAAAGGGGAAAGCGTCGGAGTTGCGACGCTCAGCGGGGGCAAGGCCAACGATATCCGCATCAAACTAAACCTGAAGAATCTACCTCCCGGCGAACACGCCATCCACATTCATCAAGACGCCAAGTGCGAACCGCCGGGATTTACTTCAGCGGGCGGCCACTTCAATCCGGATAAGAAGCACCACGGTCTGGAAAACCCGGAAGGTCCGCATGCCGGCGACATGAAAAACTTTACCGTTGCTGCCGATGGAACGGCCAAAACCACGGTGACCGACGGGAATGTCAACATGGGGACGGATGATCATTCCGTCTTTTCGAATGGCGGAACGGCGCTGGTGATCCATGGCGCACCGGACGATATGAAGTCGGATCCTGCCGGGAATGCCGGCCCGCGAATCGCCTGCGGCGTGATCGTGAAGAAATGAACGATTGAGAGAGAGTGATCTGATTCTACCGATAAGAGGAGCGAGGCGAACCCTTGCTCCAGCTTGTCCGGCGGAAAGAATCACTCTCGATCTTTCAGGAATCTCCGAAACCCCAACCAGCGGCAGAGGGCGACAGCGAAGCTGTATCCAGGGCGCTGATTACAGTGCTCTCGATTAATGTCTTTGTGATCGCCAGCGTGGCGGCGTTTTACTTATTGCTGTTTTTCTATCAGTAATAGGCGGTCAGCGGTTCAGCATCTCAACCAGGACGCGGCCTGACGAACCGCTCGGCGTTTGAATGTCCAGCATGGTCGCCAGAGTCGGTGCGATGTCATTGGGCCTCACCGTCTCGTTATAGCGACCTGGCTTGATGCTCGGACCCATAAACACGACGGGCACATGCCGGTCATAAGCGTAAGGCGAGAAATGCGTAGTGCCGGTTTTGGCCGGTAGATAACCCGGCTCGAAGACGATGTGGAGATCGCCGCTGCGCCTTGGAAAATAGCCGTTCATCTCCGCTTGCGCAATGAAATCGCCTGCGATTCCGTTGTCAAGCTGGCTGCGCGTGTAAACGCGCACCACGTGAAGTTCAGGCGCGGCAAAGAGCGCGCCCTTCGCGGCGCGGCTCACGTCTTCTTCACTGATACCCTTTGCGCGAAGCGCCTCGCGATCGAAATACAACTCCGTTTCTCCGCCGCCGGGAATCAGCCATTTTGCTTGTCCGAATTTCTGATCCAAATCATTGGAGACAACATCGGCGACATCTCCCGGAAGGCGGCCGCCCGGCAACTTGGCAGCACGATTATGTTCGGGGGTAGAGGAGACGCCGTGATCGGCGGAGAGAACGACGATGACATTCTTCATGCCCACGCTTCGATCGATAGCGCCGAACAGCTTACCGAATAGCCGGTCCGTACGGATGGCCATGTCGCGGACTTCGGGTGCATCCGGCCCCACGAGGTGGCCGACAGCATCGTTCGAGGAGAAAGAAATTGTAAGCAGATCGGTAGGCCCGCGCTGGCCGAGATTTTCTCCGGCGATGGCGGACTCGGCCAAAAGCTCAATCAATTCGTTGCCCCACGGGCTTGCGGGAAGCTTCGCATAAGGAGCGGCGCTACCGCCTTGGAAGTTCCAGGATGGAAATCCCTCCCACTTTTTCGACACAAACTGCGCGGGCAGTTTTTTCCGGTTGAACTCCGCGGCCCAGGTCGGCAACTCGTCGATGTAAAACGAGCTGCTGATGAAATTTCCCGTCGTATCGTCGAACCAAAACGCGCCATTGGCGCGATGTCCGGACGGAAGAATGGCGGCGCGAGCCTTGATCGAGATGCCGATGACTTTCGATTGCTCATGAGCATCGCGGAGTTCGTCTCCGAGGGTCGTCACCAACAGCCGTTTCGGCGAGGCGGGATCGGAATCGGTGCATTTCGCGGTGGGTTGTTCCTGGGGACCTCCCACCGTCTTCACGCTCCAGTCGCAAACGCTGGTAACAATTTTTTTCTCGTCGCGGTCGTACCAGGAGTTGCCAATGATTCCGCTGACCGCCGGCATGGCACCCGACAGAAAGATGCTGTGGCCCACCGCCGTGATGGTTGGCACTTGCGCATAAAACGCGTTCGTGAAATCGGCGCCCTGCGTTAAAAGCCGATCCAGGCCGGCATGATAATCGGCCCGGAAGCGGGTCAGGTAATCGTAGCGAAACTGGTCTACAATAATGGCGACCACAAGTTTCGGTTTGGGCGGCGGAGCCTGCGTTTCCGCCGTCAGGCGAGTCCCCAAAAACGCCAGAATCGAAGCCGTGATCAGAATTGTTCCGGAGACGCGCATGCGCCTCAGAGTAACAGACGAGTCTTGCGCTAGCATTACTGTTTTCAGACCGCGTGGAAAGCATACTCGAGCTACGCTCGCTCTTCAAGCACTACTCGACGCACCGCGCCGTCGATGATGTATCGCTTGCCATTCGCAGAGGCGAATTTTTTTCTTTGGTGGGTCCTTCCGGCTGTGGCAAGACCACTACGCTCCGCCTCATTGCCGGGTTTGAGAGTCCCACGTCCGGAGAGATACTGCTTGACGGACAGCCGCTGGCGGGGCTCGCTCCTCATCAGCGCGACGTCTGCACGGTTTTTCAAAACTACGCGCTCTTTCCGCACCTGACGGTGGAGCAGAACGTGGCATTCGGGCTGGAGCGCCGTGGGAATATACCCAAAAAACGCATTCGCGAAGAAGTGGGCGACGCGCTAGCGCTGGTTCGGCTGTTGGGTAAAGAATCGCGCTTCCCCAACCAGATCTCAGGCGGAGAAAGGCAGCGCGTGGCTCTTGCCCGCTCACTGGTGATCCGGCCGAAAGTTCTCTTGCTCGATGAACCGCTTTCGGCACTCGATGCGAAATTGCGCAAGGAAATGCGGCAGGAGCTGAAAAAACTGCAGCGGAGTGTGGGCATCGCCTTTCTGTTCATCACGCACGATCAGGAGGAGGCGCTTTCTTTATCGGACCGAGTGGCTGTGATGAACAAAGGAAAACTCGAGCAGATTGGCGCCCCGCAAGAACTCTATCGGTGCCCGCAGTCGCGCTTCGTCGCCGAATTTCTGGGGGAAGTGAACTGGCTGAACGGCGCTTGTCTGCGGCCGGAGGCTGTTCATGTTTCGCGCGAGCTGCCGGCCACGGCGGCGCATTCCACGATTGGAATTGTCGAGAGCACAACCTTTTTAGGAAACTGTCTACATCTCGAAGCAAGACTGCCTGACGGTTCCTATTGCATGGCGGAGCTGCCGCAGCACCATTGCGATTTTGCCGCCGGGGAAACCGTGAACCTCTGGTGGCAGGCGGCAGACGAATTTCGAATCCCCGGCAGCAACTAAACACATGCGCCTGCGACACGTTTTCCTCGCGCCCGCGGCATTGGTTACGATTGTCCTCTTTTTTGTTCCGCTGCTGATTGCGCTTGCTTACAGCTTTCTTACGCGGGGGCCGTATGGCGGTGTTTTCGCTCCATGGACATTCGACAACTATCGGCGTGCGCTGGATCCGCTTTATCTCGCAATACTTTGGCGTTCGGTTTGGTTGGCGAGTATCTCCACCTTGCTTTGCCTGATCCTAGGTTTTCCGCTAGCCCTCTATATCGCTCGCGCGAAGCGTCATAAAATCCTGCTCCTCAATCTGGTCATGCTTCCTTTTTGGACCAGTTTTCTGATCCGCCTTTATTCCTGGATGTTTTTGCTGCGCGATACGGGCCTGATCAATACATTGCTCGAAGGGCTGCACGCGATCCGCGCGCCACTTCCGCTGCTTTTTAACGATGGAGCTGTCGTGCTCGGCTTAGTATACGGATTCCTCCCGTTCATGGTGCTGCCGCTCTATGCAACGTTGGAAAAGCTCGATCCCGCGCTCCTGGATGCGGCGTTCGACCTAGGCGCCACGCCCTGGATTGCGCTCTGGCGGGTGGTCGTGCCGCTCAGCAGGTCCGGTATTGCGGCTGGCTGCATTCTGGTCTTCATCCCGTGTCTTGGCGCCTACTTGACTCCCGATCTGATGGGCGGAGGAAAGACGGTGATGCTCGGTAATTTGATCCAGAGCCAATTTACTGCGGCGCGCGATTGGCCCTTTGGCGCGGCGATTTCGCTATTGCTCATGCTGTTGGTGCTGGCGGTCTCACGGCTGCTCGGCAAACAGACCGAGAATCTCTTATGAGACGGTTTCTTGGCATCTACGCGGCTGCGGCCTATCTCTTTCTTTATCTGCCGCTCGCGATTCTCGGCCTGTTCAGCTTCAACAATTCGAAAATTGCCGCCTGGCGCGGCTTCACGCTTGATTGGTATCGCGGAGTATTTCACAACCCGGCGCTGTTTGAAGGCACAATCAACAGCCTCATCATCGCCTTTGTCGCTACGATTGTTTCCACCATAGTCGGTACGCTGGCCGGCTACGCGCTTTGGAAGAAGCGAGCGCCTTGGCTTACGAATGCACTCTACATGTCGCTGCTAGCGCCCGAAATCGTTACCGGGGTGGCGCTGCTTGCCCTATTTCAATGGGTATTCCGCTTCGGTCATCTGCAGCTTGGTCTGCATACGGTCATTCTGGCGCACATCTCGTTTTCGCTTGTCTATGTAGTGGTCGTAATTCTCGCTCGGCTGCGCACGTTCGACCCGGGGGTCGAAGAGGCCGCCGCGGATCTTGGCGCCAATCGCTGGCAGGTGTTCCGCCACGTTACCATTCCATTGCTCCTTCCCGCCATCCTTGGCGCGGCTCTGCTTTGTTTTACGGTTTCCTTCGACGATTATGTGATCACTAGCCTGGTGGCCGGCGTCGATTCCGAGACGCTTCCCATGATGATTTATGCCATGGCCCGCAAAGGCATTAGCCCGGAGGTGAATGCTCTGTCCGCCATGATCACAGTGGGTTTGGGACTGATCATCTTGATCGCTTCCAGCCTGGAACGGAGCCGATGAACCGCCGCGTCTTTCTAATGGGCGCAGCAGGTGCGACTCTCGGTTGCAGTTTGGGTAGGGAGCGCCGCCTGAATGTTTTTAATTGGGAAAACTATATCGCCGTTTCGACTCTTCCCGATTTTGAGCGCGAATTTCATTGCCGGGTTCGCTATGCCACTTACGGCAGCGCCGAAGAGATGCTCGCGAAGGTTATGAGCGGGAATTCGGGTTGGGACGTAGTCTTTCCTTCCAACAGTTTCGTGGAACCGCTGCGGCAGCTTGGCTTGCTTGCACCTCTCGATCATCGTCGTCTTACGAATCTCGATAACTTGGATTCTCCATTCCGCGCACCGGAGTGGGACCCAGGGCTCGCGGTGTCGGTGCCTTACATGCACAGTGCTACTGGAATCATCTACTCGAAATCCGTTTCGCGGCCGCCGTTAGCCTGGGCAGATTTATGGACCGACTCGTATTCACGCCGGGTTACGATGCTGGATGATCCAGCCGAAGTATTCGCCGCTTGCCTGAAACAGTTACCAGCATCGATTAATTCCGGCGACCGGCAGGAACTCCAACGCGCTCGCGACCTGGCCATCCGGCAGAAACCTCTGCTGCGCGCTTATCTGAACGAAGAAGTGCGCGACCAGGTTGTGGCGGGCGACGTGCTGGC
>Ga0068856_100003652_pt1 | contig 15456 bp, 12 predicted proteins | sample KBSCornC62_FD_66595 | JGI IMG/M metagenome (GOLD analysis project Ga0068856, IMG submission 66595) | Corn rhizosphere microbial communities from Kellogg Biological Station, Michigan, USA - KBS Corn C6-2 | ecosystem: Host-associated > Plants > Roots > Rhizosphere > Soil ...
GATTGGTTTGTCGCTGGTTGTAGTTGTGAAATTGAAGTACCACCGGCTGAAGCCTGGTGGTGTCCGGATTGGTTTGTCGCTGGTTGTAGTTGTGAAATTGAAGTACCACCGGCTGAAGCCGATGGTGTTGAGGCTGGTGCTTAAGAACTTTCCCCGGCGCCCGCAGCAAACTCCTCATCATCTTCTCTGCGGCGGGGAGTTGGGTCAGTGGCTCGACGTCTCGGAGGCGAATCTGTTCCACGGCGCTCGTCACGCATTTGCGCCGTCAAGCCACGAATACCATGCTTGTCCAGCAAGTGTCGCAAAGAACGGACTGAGAGTTTGAGGAGCTCGGCGGCATTAGTCTGATTTCCACTTGTTCGCCTGAGCGCTTCAACCAGATAAGATTTCTCTAACTGATCGAGGTGCGCCGTGATGTTGATGCCCTCCTCCGGAAATTCCATAGCCTCTGCAACGCGATAGGGATTGTAATTAGTAATCTTTTCCGGCAGCCGTTCCGGCTCAATCATCGACGTATGTTCCAAAGCCACCGCCCGTTCAATCGTATGCTCTAATTCGCGAACGTTACCTGGCCACGAATATCGCTCGAGCAGACGCATTGCGGTTTCGCTGACTCCGAGCTTTCGGCCTGTCGGCGCGCAGAATTTCTCGACGAAGTGATTAGCCAGTTCCGAAATATCTTCCGAGCGTTCACGCAATGGTGGAAGTTCGATGGGAATCACTGAAATTCGATAATAAAGATCCTCTCGAAACGTTCCGGCCGAAACCATGCTGGCCAGGTCGCGATTTGTTGCCGCGATCACTCGCGTATCGACATTGGTTTCTTCTGTCGCGCCGACGGGCCGAACTTTTCGCTCCTGCAAAACGCGCAGGAGTTTCACCTGCATCGCGGAGGACATCTCGCCAATCTCATCGAGGAAGATTGTCCCGCTGTTGGCCGCCTCGAAAAGCCCTTTCCGATTTGCATTCGCTCCAGTGAACGATCCCTTTACGTAACCGAAGAGTTCTGATTCCAAAAGTGTCTCAGTAAAAGCTCCGCAGTTAACCGAAACGAACGGTTTCTCTGCGCGCGGGCTCATGTCGTGGATCGCGCGCGCAACCAGTTCTTTTCCCGTGCCTGACTCCCCGGTGACCAGAACTGTCGATGGCACTTGAGCGACAGTTTCAATCATCTGATAAAGCGACAACATCCGCGCGCTCCGTCCAATGATGTTGCCGAGCTTTCCGCGCGTCCGTTGTCCTTGAATGAGCGCCTTGTTCTCTTCCAGTAAAGCTTCTCTTTCACGGACGAGCGAAATCTTCGCCAGCGCCCGTGCTACGGTCTCTTTCAGCAGGTCGTTATCGAAAGGCTTCTGAACAAAATCGAACGCACCAAGCAGGAAAGCATCGCGCGCAGTATCAACGTTCGCGAAAGCCGTCATCATAATCACTTCAATATCGGGTAATAACTCGCGCGCAGCTTTTAGCAAATCAATCCCGCCCATGTCGGGCATTCTGACGTCTGACAACAAAACGTCTGCGCGTTCTTCACGCAATAACGCCATCGCTTCATTTCCGTTACCTGCAACGCGAACCATATGTCCTTCACGTTGGAGCAGGTGCGTCAGAAACTGGCGCATGCCTAATTCATCATCGACGACTAGCAGGTTTGCCATGGCCAAAAACTACTTTGTTGCTGCTTGTGATGTTTGCGCGCTGTCGGGGACTTCGTTTGAAGTTGCTGCCGGGAGTTCAATAGAGATGGTGGTGCCTTGTCCTTCCCGACTGCGCACGTTGATTGTACCACCATGATCACGAATGATCTGATAAACAATTGACAGTCCCAATCCGGTCCCGCCGGTCGTAGATGAAAACGGTTCAAAGAGATGTTCAACTTGATCCGGTGTCATGCCCCGACCAGTATCGCTGAACGAAATTCGCAGGCGATTGAACGAATTCCTTTCCAGCTGCGTTTTTAACGTGCCGCCCTGCGGCATTGCCTGTAGCGCATTTCTCGCCAGGTTCCAAAAGACTTGTTTGAGTTGACCTTCATCTGCGTCAACAATCAGAGGCTCGTCAGGCACCTCTTCGACGATGGAATGTGTTTCCAGGATTTCAGGGCTATGACGCAGCAGCGCGAACGTTTGATGAAGAAGAACGCCGACATCCACCTTTGATTGCACTAGTGAACGAGGTCGTGCGTAGCTTAGAAAATCTGTGATAATTCGATTGAGTCGGTCTGATTCGCGCAGAATTATCTCCATCAGTTCCGTCTGATGCGAGTCCGTATCCATCTCTGAACGCAGCATCTGAATGGAACCACGCATGGCCGCAAGCGGATTACGAATCTCATGAGCGATCGAGGCGGCCATTCGGCCAATCGCCGCGAGTCGATCCTGGCGCCGAGAAGTCTCCTCCAATGTGCGAACCTGAGTTAGATCCTGGAACGTAATTACCATTCCGGTCGTTTCGTTGGCTTCCGAGAATAACGGCGAGATGCTATAGCCCAGACGCAGTCGGAGGCCCTCATGAGTGAGGCAATCAGTTTCGAAGCGCCCGCTGCCTTCATTTGAATTAATCGTTCTCAATGAAGATGCTATTCGCTCCTTCAAGTCGCCGAATAGGATCGAGGCATCTTTACCCCTTACCGTTTTCTCTTCATACCCGGTGATTTCGACAGCCGCTTGATTGAACGTGAAGATACGTCCCTCGAGATCCGTGGTGACTACACCCGAACGGATCGATTCCACGATTCTTTCGTGCAATGCTCGTAAGTCGGCGAGCGATTGTGTTGCGGCCAGGAGCCGAACGTCGGATCGTGATTGGCGTTCAGCCAATCTTGCCGAGAGCAGTCCAACAACCAGGAACGCAATGTCAAACATTCCGATGGCCTGAACCGATTGTTGTAGAGAGTCATTAGCGGCAGCTGGCGTGTTGTTCATCAACAAGACAGCGGAGGCTGTGAATGCTACTGCGCAGACGACCGAAGTTACCACGGCATCTCGAGCAATAAAGAACAGGCTGGAGATCGCAATGATTACGATATACAGCGCGATATAAGGTGATTGAATTACACCAGAATGCCAGACCAGCCAGGTAACAATAAGAATATCGATCCCCAGTTGCAGCCTTGCCTGCAGAAGGGTGTTCTGAGAGAGACGAAAGATGACGGCGTAGACGATCGTCAATGCCGCGACGATCAGCAACAGATTGATACTCCTCGACAGTATTTGTTGCGGATCTCCAGCACGATTCCAGACGAGGCTGACGATGAATAGAAGGAGTGCCGTAAGTAGCCTGCCTACGATCAACCAGCCGAGTTTGTTTTCTGCGCGCTTGGTGGTCTCGTTGGCTACGGCAGGGGATTTCATCGAATTGAAGCGTATCACAAGTTGAGGCTGGTCAGGTTGAGTGTCAGTGGTCAGACGTATAGGTCGAATAGGTCATATAGGTCCTATGGAGACTGATCGCTAAGAAAAAAGAAGCCTGGCTTTCGCCAGGCTTCGAAGTGCGAGGTTGTTAGGCTTGTTTAGTGCCCGTTCGACAGCTTGCCAATCAATGTGAACAATGGCAGGTACATCGCTATAACAATCGAACCGATCGTGACGCCTAAGAACCCAATCAACAACGGTTCAATCAGTGTCAGCAGGTTAGCTATCGCCGCGTCTACTTCCTGCTCATAGAAATCTGCGATCTTTCCAAGCATTGCGTCAAGCGCACCGGTCTGTTCACCGATCCCAATCATCTGTGCCACCATGTGTGGGAAGACTTCAGTTGCCTTCAGCGGCTCGACAAAGCTTTCGCCGCGCTCAACTCCAGCCCGCACTTTCACAATCGCTTCTTCAATGATCACGTTGCCTGAGGTTCGTGCCGTGATTTCCAACGACTGGAGAATCGGTACGCCTGATGACAACAAGGTCGATAGAGTTCTTGAGAATCGTGCGACAGCAATCTTTCGGAAGATGTCGCCGAGAATCGGGATCTTCAGTAGGAAACGGTCAATGTTCCTATGACCATTGGGGGTCTTGTAGTAGAAGCGAATCGCAACTACAGCGCCGATGGCGACTAGCAGAATTGCCAGGCCACCCCAGCTGGCAAGGAAATTACTAATCCCGACGACAATTCGCGTTGGTAACGGCAACTGTTCACCAGGACCAAGCAGGCCCATGAAAATGTTCTGGAATTGCGGAATCACTACAATCATGATTACCGCTACCGCAACGATCGCGAGTAAGACCACTGCCGATGGGTAAATCATTGCCGAAATAATGTCGCGCTTCAGTTTTACAATCTTCTCGATGAACGTGGAAAGACGTTGCAGAATCAGATCGAGAATACCGCCTGTCTCACCAGCCTCGACCATGTTTGAGTAGAGTTGATCAAAGACCTTCGGATGCCGTGACATTGCTCCCGCCAAAGTTGATCCCTCTTCGACGTCTTGCCGTACCTGGAGCAAAGTTTGTTGGAAGTACTTGTTCTCTTGTTGCTGAGCCAGGATCTCGAGACACTGCACCAGTGGCAAACCGGCATCGATCATTACTGAAAACTGTCGAGTGAATATTGAAAGCTCTTTTGCTTTGACTTTCTTTCTTCCGCCAATTTTTGGAATGCCGATCTCGCGACCTTTCTCTTTGACGGATGTGAGTGTGACTTGCTCTTTGCGCAGAATCTGGCGAAGGGCTTCGCGATTATCTGCGACACGCTCGCCGACAACGATTTCGTTCAATCGGTTGCGGCCTTTGAAAACGTAGGTAGGCATAAAGGTGAGCTCCAGAGACTAGATCTATCTTTGCACCGATGGACGGGTGCCCACGGGGCGGGGCTGAGCATACGGACTTGGGTGTTGTTTATTGCCCTGCGGACCTGTGTTAAGACCAGCTCCGCGATCGATCAGTTCGCGTAGCTCATCCACATTGGAAGAACGCTGCAGTGCGGTGTCCAGGGTGATCTGGCGTTTGTGATAAAGCGTTGCCAGTGCCTGATTGAATGTCTGCATTCCGTATTTGTCCTGACCAGTTTGCATCATTGAATAGATCTGGTGGACTTTGTCTTCACGAATCAGATTACGTATAGCGCTGTTTGGCACGAGGATCTCCAGCGCCATCGCCCGACCGGCTCCCTCTGCACGTGGCAATAGCGCCTGACAGAGAATGCCTTCAAGCACGAGCGACAATTGAGCACGAACTTGCGCCTGCTGATCTGATGGAAATACGTCGATGATGCGATTGATGGTGGAAGCCGCAGAGTTGGTGTGGAGGGTTGCGAGAGTAAGGTGGCCTGTTTCAGCAATACGCAAAGCAGATTCGATCGTTTCCAGGTCGCGCATTTCGCCGACCAGTACTACATCCGGATCCTGACGTAATGCTGTCCTCAACGCCTGACCAAAGCCATGAGTATCAGCATTAACTTCGCGCTGGTTAATCAAACATCCCTTGTGATTGTGAAGAAACTCGATCGGATCTTCGATCGTGAGAATGTGTTCGTGACGATCGCGATTGATCTTATCGATCATCGCCGCGAGCGTTGTTGATTTGCCGGAACCGGTTGGTCCTGTTACCAGAATCAAACCGCGCGGCTTCTCGCAGAGTTGTTTGATGACCGTCGGCAATCCCAGGTCTTCAAAAGCCTTAATCTCATAAGGGATAGCGCGAAATACTGCACCCACAGCACCGCGTTGATTGAAAAGATTGGCGCGAAAGCGAGACAGGCCTTTGACGCCGAAAGAGAAGTCGAGTTCGAGGTTTTCTTCGAATCGATGCTTTTGAGCGTCAGTCAAAACAGAGTAAGCGAGTTGTTTCGTATCTGCGGAAGTTAGTACTCGATACGATTCAAGCGGACGAAGATGTCCGTCAACTCTGACTTGCGGCGGAGAACCAGTTGTAATGTGAAGGTCCGAACCACCGAGTTCGGAGAGTTTCCTCAGCAGTTCGGACAATGAGATCTGCGGAACGTTTTCGGTCAGTCGCATTTAGGCTCCTCGAGATTAGCGTTCGTTAGGTTGCGAGTTTGGATGTAGCTTGTTGATGAACCGCTCAGCTTCAGTTGACATGCGGTCAGCGGAATCAAGTGGCGCATCGGTGGTCAGTCCGTAGATACGACCATCAGCCTCAGTGAAATAGAACGTCCAGGCTTTTTCAGGATTGTTCTTATCCTTCGGTGTTCGGGCCGTTACGACGAACACCCGAGCTCCGTTAACCTCACGAACAAAGTCATTCGTGACCCAACCACCGGAATCGATCATCTTGTCAATTACGATTCGGCGCAGATCCGAAACCGACGTTCCGCCTAACATCTGCTTTTCTTCACGTGGCGTCAGGAAGACTGGATTCGGCCGGCTTAGCGCGACTACTGACAAATTCATTGAACCCGGCAGAATGGTCGCCGCCGGCGTGGCTCTCACAGCTGCTTTTACCGCCGTCGGTTTAGCCGGATTAACTGGCAACGTCGAACGGGTGAAGGTGGCTGGTGCTTTTCGCAGAGTCATCGGTGAAGGCGCGCCCTCGACCGGGGTATTGAAAGATTGAGCAGGAAGTTGGATCCGGCCTGCATCGCGCTGAAACGTTATCTTGCTTGTGGTTTTAGGAAGCGCAACATTCATTAATTGGTTCGGAGCCGACGGCATCGTGACGACGTTTGTCTCCATTATTGGAGCCGAGGGCAGTGTTGCGGTGGATTCCACGTTTGAAACAGAGGGAAGAGTCAAACCCCGCAGATCAAGATTGGTCAGGTTGCCCACGGGAATACTTTGTGGTTGTCCCAGCGTCATGTTGCGATGGGCCAGAGCTGCTGCCGCGCGCTTCTTTCGTAGACGGGCACGGTACCTTCGCCACCAGGCTCTTGAATGATATCGATGGTGACGTACTGAGACTTGAGCACTCTGCCGGATTCCATGTGCGGAGTTGGCGAAAGGCAACATTACTCCGACTGAAATCAGCAATATCAAAGCAATGGCAATTGTTCTTAACATTTCAGTTCTCCTCGATTAGGCGACCGTTTCGCGGACGACTTCCTCGATCGTTGTCACTCCACCACGAATCTTGTGTAGGCCGGATTCACGCAGAGTAATCATGCCGTCGTCGATCGCCTTCTTTCTCAGTTCAAGTGCAGAGGCTCCGATCAGAATCAATTCGCGAATGTCATCGGTAACTTCCATCACTTCATAAAGACCAATTCGCCCTTTGTAGCCTGTGTTGTTGCACGTCGAACAGCCCTTCCCTTTGTAGGTCTTCAGCGCCTTCGCCTCTTGCGGCGTGAAACCGACTTCGATCAGAGCTTCGGAGGGTGTTGGATGTTCTGCCTTGCAGTCTTTACAGACGCGACGAATCAGTCGTTGAGCCTGAATGAGGTTGACACTGGTGGCAACGAGGAATGGCTCGATACCCATATTCATTAGGCGGGATATGGTCGAGGGAGCATCGTTTGTGTGGAGGGTGGAAAGAACGAGGTGACCTGTGAGCGCGGCCTTAATCGCAATTTCAGCCGTTTCGAAGTCGCGGATTTCGCCGACGAGAATGATGTTGGGATCCTGACGAAGGAAAGAGCGAAGAGCGGCCGCGAAGTTCAGGCCGATCTGTTCTTTCATTTGTACCTGGTTGATACCCATGAGGTTGAATTCAACCGGGTCTTCTGCAGTCATGATATTCGTCTCTACCGTGTTCAACGACTGCAAAGCTGAATACAAAGTGTTCGTTTTGCCGCTTCCGGTTGGTCCAGTTACGAGCACCATTCCGTAAGGCTTGGAGATATTGCGCTGAAACTTGGTTAGTGACTCCGGCTCGAAACCCAGCTTGGTCATGTCAAGCATCAGGTTCTGTTTGTCCAGGAGACGAAGAACCACTTTTTCACCGAAAAGAGTGGGAAGAGTCGAGACACGAAAATCGAGTTCACGTGAACGCGAATCAACCTTCACTTTGATTTTGATGCGACCGTCCTGGGGAAGACGTTTTTCTGAGATGTCTAACTTCGACATGATCTTCACGCGCGAGATGAGTGCGTCGCGAAGTTTGAGCGGCGGACGCATCACGTCGTAAAGAACGCCATCGATACGGAACCTAATGCGCAACTCTTTTTCATACGGTTCGACGTGAATGTCAGATGCGCCACGTCGCAGGGCGTCAACCAGAAGCACGTTAACCAAACGTACAACCGGAGCGTCTTCGCTTAGCCGGGAGAGAGCCGCAAGATCGATCTCCTCATTATCGTCCAGGACTTCGACTTCTTCGTCAGCGTGTCCGGTTTCGAAATCGATGCTGTCAAGGGAGACCAGATCAGCGTGAGTAATGCTTCCGTTTCCGTTGGCTGCGTTACCCGCTGTCTCATAAATCGGCGCATCACTGGCGACGTTGGCGAGCTCAATCTCTCGCGACGTGCCGTAATACTTCGCGATTGCCTGTTGAATGCTTGCTTCTGCGACGACAACCGGTTCGACGTTGAGACCAGTCATGAACTTGACGTCGTCCATTGCGAAGACATTCGTTGGATCGACCATCGCCAGAGTGAGAGTTGCACCAACGCGAGAGAGGGGGAGTACGGAGTGTTTTTGTGCGACTTCCTGTGGAATGAGGCGCAGCACCGAATCGTCGATCTGAAAGAGTTCGAGATTGACGGAGGGAATGCCGTACTGGCGGGAGAGCACGGCTGTAATCATGTCGTCACTGACGAGTCCGAGCTTAACGAGATTGAACCCGAGACGACCGCCGTGTTCGCGTTGATAATCGAGTGCCTCTCTTAAGTTCTGAGGGCTGATGAGATTTTCGCGTACGAGAATTTCGCCGAGTTTGGCTGACATTTGTGCTCTAAAGCTCCGGGAGGGAGTGGATCCCCGACTCTCTGGGTGAATTGGAGGCGCCGATTGGGCGCGAGGCATGACCGTTTCTGCTCACACAACGATGCGATTAACACCGTTGTGCACTCATAGTACAGTTTGAACAGTTAGAGTGTCAAGGCAGGATTTCCAGAGGATTTCGTAGAGAATCTAACAAAGTGAGCCACAGATTTTAGCCGTTTGCGGGCAGAATCTGTGGCTCCGTGTGGGGTGTCGTTATGGGCGCTTGCGGCGGGGTGTGGCGGTTTTCTCAGGCGTTACGTTCTCAGTAGCTTTCAGCTCCGTGAGAATCGCCTTCGCGTCCGCTTTCATTGGGTTTGAGTCAGGCGCCACATCGACAAAATGCTGAAGATAATTGGCGGCTTCCTGGAACTTCGCCTTATCGCCCGTGGCGTAGACCGCAAGTCCTGCGCCGAGGTTTGCTTCCGGACTGTCCGGAGAGGTGGCCAGCACTCCCTTGAATTCCGCCAAAGCCTTATCGGCCGCTCCGGCGTCAAGTAGCATCTGGGCAGCGTCGAGTTGAGCTTTGGTTTTCTTCGCTGGATCGGTCTCGACAGCCATGTAGTCCTTATAGGCCGCTAGTCCTGCATCCGCCTGAGTAGGATCAGTCTTGCTTACAAAGAGGCGCATTGCTTCGGCATTTGTAACCATTGCGGCGTATTTGTTGGCGTTATATTGCTGCACGGCCGCTGGATCGGTGGGGGCGGGTTGAGCCTTGAGCATTGTCACGGCTTTGGTCGAGGCGTCCGCTGCTCCTTTAAAGTCATCTTTCGCTATTTGCAGCGCTGCGGCTCTACCCGCATCGTCCAGTGTCTTTGACCGGATAGCCGAATTGAAGCGCTCAACGCCGCGTGCTTTCAAGGCTACGGATTTGTTTGTAAGAAGCGCAGGTTGGTCGGCATCGGCCGCCAGGCCCTCGTCGTACTGAGTGATCGCCTCGGTATATTTCTGAATCGCTTCGTCTGAATTTCCAGCTTTCAGTGCGACCCCAGCGGCCGTGAGAGCTTCGTTTCCGGCTTTGAACGTGCGAGCAATCGTTTCGTTTGCCGCAGTGATTTTCTTGTTGGACTCTTCGATCTCTTTGTTCTTGGCCATCAACTCCGCGCGCTTAGCTTTGTCGGCTGCGCTTTCTCCACTGGGTGCACCGCCCGACGCCGATGCTCCTGCGTTTGTGGGAGTAGCGTTTTTGAGGTCTTCAAGAGTGAGTCGCTTGCCATCGCCCGGAGTCAACGTTATCTCGCATGGCTGTTCGCGACCGACTCTATAGCCAGGAATAAAGTTTGGCGCCGCAGTTGGATGGCTGGCGGCTACTGTGTATGTTCCGGTAAAGGGAAGACCCGCAAATACGAACTCGCCCTTTTTATTGGTTTTGGTGTTGTACTTCGCGTTTAGATCTGTGCGGAAGACGTCGATGACGGCATCGGCAAGAGGTACTTTTTGACCATCAGCCTGTTGCATAAAAACGTGGCCGCGCAGCTCAGCTACTTGCGCGGACGTTGTAACGGCGGCTGATGCAACCAGAACAGTGACGGCGAAAGCGGCAAGAAAGTATTTAGAAATCATCGAACAATGCCTCCAATTCATATCGCGCACGAGTGCTCCGAAGAGCCACCCTACGATGCGCGCTTCTGCTGGTGTGGTTGTAAATTAATCAACTGAGAAGCACCCTAAACTTAATAAGCCAAACGACTACTGTCAAGCAGATAGGGTATGGGATCCGGTACGCCAGCCTCACGAAAAGCACGCAGACGCAGGGCACACGAATCACAGTTTCCGCAAGCGCGTTCAGATTCCTGATAACACGACCAGGTAAGCTCCAGCGGAGCATTCAACGCAATGCCTCGTTGCACGATCTGTGATTTTTTCAGATTGATCACAGGTGTATGGATTTGAATATGTGTTTCGGGTCTGGTACCAAGGTCTATGACTTTTTGAAACGCATCATAAAAGACGGGCCGGCAATCGGGATAGCCTGACGAGTCTTCTTCAACTGCTCCTATATAGATCCGGTTCGCACCAATAACCTCAGACCAGCTGACCGCGGCCGACAACAAGTGCGCATTCCTAAATGGAACGTAGCTCGACGGAATTCCTTGCGTGGAGAGGTTGGGAGTAGCGACTCCAATACTGATATCGGTCAATGAAGAACCGCCGATTTTTGAAAGCTGCTCAAGAGATACGACCAGTCGCGCCTTTACTCGATAATGATCAGCAATTCGTTCAAAACTGTCCCGCTCGCGACTTTCGGTACGTTGTCCGTAGGACACATGAAGGAAGGCAAGCTCATCATTCTCGTCGTTCGCTATTGCTGCCGTCACGCAGGAATCCATGCCGCCTGAAACGAGGCAAACTGCCAGACTCGTCTCTCCGATTTCGTTCTCAACGATTTCAGTCTCTACTAGTTCTTCAGAGCCGCCCATCACACACCGTGCACATCCGGACCCCAGATGTATTTATGAAGTTGCAGTTGCATACGAACGTTCAATCCGCTGGCGATGATCAGATTCGCCAGGTCCTTTAAGTCTACGTGCTCCCAGGCGGGCGAGATCAGAATTGCTTTGGCACGTTGCTCGAGCTGGTATTCCGAAATGATCCTGGTGGCGTAAGCCCAATCGCCTTTGTCTGCAATTACAAATTTCACTTCGTCTTTCTCAGGCCGTAACCGGTTCAAGTTTGACCATTCGTTCCGTGGTTCTTCACCTGACGCCGGGCATTTCACATCAAGTATGATCTTTGCGCGTGGATCAACTTCCGCCGTCGATACGTAACCACCAGTCTCGATCAGGACCTCAAACTTCTCATCACAAAGATTCTTGATCAGATCAAATGCAGACTTCTGCGCGAGAGGTTCCCCGCCTGTCACTTCCACCAGGTTGCAACCGAATTGACGCACTCGAGTCATTACTTCTTCAAGAGAGATGTGGTCGCCGCCAGTGAAAGTGTATTCACTGTCGCACCAAACGCAGCGCATCGGACATCCAGTCAAACGGACGAAGGTACAGGGTCGACCCGCGTGAGTTGACTCACCTTGAATGGAGCGGAAGATTTCGGTAACCCGAAGCATCATGCGTTTGAAACTAGATAGCGTTCGGGCCTGTAAACGTCAAGGACAGGGAAAGACATGACCGCTAAAGAGGTGTGAAAATAATCAGAGACCTCGGTGCTGGGACCGCAGGCGTCCCCGCCTGCCCGTGTCGAGCGTAACCAGGTGGCTTATCTCAACGACCTTGCTCGCCATCCGATCAGAGTAGTGCTCGACGCGGGCAGGCGGGGACGCCTGCGGTCCCAGCACCGAGGTCTTTGATTATTTTCCTTTAGCCGGTGGCGTTGAAACCCTTCCCAGCTGCGGCAACTAACGCGGCTCCGCTTCATCCAAGTAGCGTCGGTTTGTTACGGGCACAGACGACGAACCTGATACGATTGGCCGCGTCAAGAGACAAACTTGGAATCGAGAAGCCATCAATTAGAACAACTACTGGCGCAAGGCACGCAGAGGCTGTTGGCTCGCGCGGCAGAGTCGCGTGCGCTGAAGCCCGAAGTATTGACGCCGCGCATTGCATCAGCTGTTGAGAAATACCTTCTTCGTGACGATCCGAACGTTAACAACGCGGACATCTCTGCTTTCATCGATGCGATGCAAGCGGATGATTTATGTTTGATTATCGCGTGCGAACAGAATGATGAGGGAGCATGGTCTGATCTAGTTGCGAGGTTCACGCCCATTGTTCGGTCCGCAGCACGCTCGGCCAGTTCTAATGAAGATGCGGCGGAAGACCTGGCCCAATCCATTTGGGCGGAATTGTATGGACTGCGCGGAGGCAAGGACGGCCAACGTGCCAGCAAGCTCGCGTATTACTCAGGCCGCGGATCACTCGCAGGTTGGTTGCGCGCCGTCGTAGCACAACTAGCTGTTGACAGTTATCGAAAGCAATCCCGACTTGTGCAGACTGAGGAAGATACTGACCTCGATCGGCTGGCCCGCGAGATGCCAGTGACGTCCGACGGTCATGCTGCAACTGCTTCAAGCTTGCTCAATCCGGAACAGGCGATTGCAAATCGTCTTGCCGGTTCAGACATGCAGGATGCTCTCAACCGCGCGGTAAAAGAGCTCGATGCAGAAGACAGATTATTGGTGAAACTCTATTACTTCGATGGTCTCAGATTGCGTGAAGCGGGTGTCGTCCTTGGCGTACATGAAGCAACAGCGAGTCGAAGATTAATGCGCATTCATGGAGATTTGAAGAAACGTGTTCGCCAGATACTTATCGAGGAGTTCAGCTGGACAGAGTCAGAAACAGAACGTTCGTTTTCGGAAATTGGGCAACATCTGGACGCGGATCTTGAAGCGTTGGTAACAAAAGAGGGGGTTTCGTAAGTTACGGTGCAAGGTTCATTGTTTATTGACGTTCTTAATTTGGCTATAACCAGGGTGTAATGAAACAGGAAAGCAACAACGCAATTGATTTGATGCTCCGCAAGTTAGGCAGGAGTGGTAGTCGTTTGCAGCAGAACATGGGCAACGGCGGTGCTGAATCAGGTGACGCACATCTCGATGCCGATGAACTCAGCGCTTACGCGGAAAACGCCTTGCCACCAACGACGCGTGCTCGTTACACACAACATTTAGCGGACTGCGCGAGGTGTCGCCAGATAGTTTCTCAGTTAAGCCAGGCAGGGAGTCTTGTCGTTGATGAAGCACCCAAGGCCGCCCTGAGCTCGGGACTAAAAGCTTTTCTGGCCAGTCTTTTTTCTCCCATTGTCCTTAGGTATGCAGTGCCGGCGTTGGGATTGTTGGTAGTGGCTTCGATCGGATTCATTGCGCTGCGTTCGACGGGAAGGATGGAGCTCGCGCAGAGAGAAGTGAAGCTTGAGACTCCAGCGGCAAAAGCGCCAGCTGACAACGGCACGGGTGCATCGACTGCTCCATCCGTTAACGTCGCAACTAAATCACAGCCACACAGTGTCACTGCTCCCGAACTAGACAAGACTGCAGGGGCAAAGAGTCCCGACCAAGCGAAGCCAGCCGACGAAGCTCGCCGGCAAGAGAATGAGCAGCCTCGCGAGAAAACGGCGACGAGTACAGATCAGGTAGCAGCCGCAGCACCTGCGGGCAGTCCGACAGAGGCGGTAACAGTCGCGGCGGCAAAACCAAGCGCCGTCGCAGACCAAAAACAAACAACGAGCGAGGCTGCTCCGAACAAAGTGCAGGCGCAAGCCACTTCGACTGGGGCTGCTCAGAGTGCGAATGCGAACGAGGCGCCTTCTGCCAGGCGTCCTCCAAAGGAGGCCTCAGTTGATGCCTTCAGAATGAACGAAGGTTCAGCTTTAAAAAAGGGAAAACGCGACAGCGCTGCGGCAAATGAAAAGACAAGAGCTGACGATGCTGAAGAAGAGAGAGAACGAAACCTGGCTGACAAAGATCAAACAGAGACGATTTCGGTAGCGGGCCGTCGTTTTCGCAAAAACGGATCCATCTGGATCGACGTTGCATACAACTCATCGCAAGGCACGACCAATGTTACGAGAGGATCCGAGCAGTATCGGGCGTTGATTGCCGACGAGCCGAGTATTCGCACAATCGCAGAACAACTGAAGGGCGAAGTCATTGTTGTCTGGAAGGGTCATGTTTATCGAATCCGGTGATTTATGTCCGATATGCGTCTGTCTTGTCGTGACTTCCTAAATACTGATCCGCAGATTACACAGCGCGGCTTAGGCCGCAACCAAACCATCCTGAAAGGATTAGTCATACGATCCGACCCTGATAGGGTCGAACTACGTTGATTGTCTGACCTTTCAGGGTCTTGGACGTTGCTTCGCTCCCGTGGGCTTCGCGCAAAACCGCTCGCCCACGGAAGTTATGAAGCAAAGATTGAAGACCCTGAAAGGGTCAAACAATCAGCTCAGTTCGACCCTTTCAGGGTCGAATGATGTAACCGCTTGGTTCCGTGGGCTTCGCGCAAAGCCGCTTGCCCACGGCTACTAACTTTCATCCTTTCAGGATGGTTTGGTTGCGGCCTAAGTCGCGCTGTGTAATCTGCGGATAAGTATTTGGGAAGTCACGACAAGCTGAAGCATATCGGACATAAACGGAACTCCTCCGGTCACCCTCACGTTTCCCACTATGGTGCAAAGTGCTAAATTAGCAATCACAGTGGAGGCTTCTTATGTACTGTCCGTCATGTGGGAACGAGATTACCGTCGAGCTTAAGTATTGCAATCGCTGCGGCGCCAACTTATCGCTACCAACTGCGCCGCAACTCGTCGCAGTCGCACCCGTAAAATTGGCCATTCCCAGTATCGTCCTCGGTGTGACGATTGTGGCCGGATTAGGCATCGTCATAGGGGGCGTCGGTGAGCTTGCACGGCAAGGCGTTTCCCCGGTCGCGCTTGTTTGGATGGCTCTATTTGCCGTGGCAACTTTGTTCGGCTGCACGGGGTTGCTAATTCGCTTTCTTACCAGGCTCATCACGCTGCAACGCGAGGTAATAGCAACCCAACCGCCTGCGCAACCTCCCTCGCTTTCTCGTCCCCAGATTCAACAATTGCCTCCAAGATATGAACCGGTTCCAAGTGTCACTGAAAACACAACTCGAACCTTTAGTCCCGCGTATAAAGAAGCTGCCGATCGAGGGACCAGAGAGTATTGACAA
>Ga0068856_100003655_pt1 | contig 15443 bp, 13 predicted proteins | sample KBSCornC62_FD_66595 | JGI IMG/M metagenome (GOLD analysis project Ga0068856, IMG submission 66595) | Corn rhizosphere microbial communities from Kellogg Biological Station, Michigan, USA - KBS Corn C6-2 | ecosystem: Host-associated > Plants > Roots > Rhizosphere > Soil ...
GTCCCACAATTCTGGTCTATCTGGTCAGCTCAGTTGGTGACATTCGTCACCGGGCTTTTAAAAACGAGAATGGGCCGAAGGCGCTTCACATGAGCATCTACTTACACAACTCTTCGTGCGTTCCGCGGATGAGCAATCTTCAGGCAAGCTTCCGGAGGGATGCGCTCGCTGCATTCTCACTGTGAACATTCTTGCGATCCGCACCAAGCCCCGCATCTCCGCCTTGCTCCAGATCAGCCAAATGTCGGATCACGCAATAGGAGGTTTCAACCGCTGTGTCGAAAGCTTCCGCCGTCAGGCTGCTCAGCAACTCCACAGCCTCCACATTCTTTGCATGCTTTCCGTGTCCGGCGGTTCGCGCCAGCACCTGCCAGTCATGCCACTCGCCGATTGCGTCCTGCGCCTTCTTCACCTGAACCGCAATGCGCTGAGACAACGGATCAGCGGGATACCTTTCCGCCAGGTACCGAATCTTCTTGATCTTTTTACGAAAACCGTGCAGGTTGCCCTCATCGAATACCGGAAATTCCGCCACGATGCCTGCGAATTCTTTCAGCAGCCTTGCTCCTTGCGCTGTATCGACCTGGTCTGTTTCGTCGCGCGTCGCCTTCTCCACGTCCTGTACCGACTGGAGCAGATCGTCCCGTCTCGTCTCAATCTTGGCAACGAGTTTCAGGCCTGCCCGCTCGCGCTTCTTCGTGAGGCGCTCTTCCAATCGCTCGATCTGATGAATCGACTCCCGAGTCGACCGCGGCACATATTCCATGGTGTCCTGTAGCGATTCGCACAATCCCCGCAGCTTCCCGATCCAGACGTCCAGTTCACGCACGGACCCCAAAGCATCTCGTACCTTGTCTGCCAGCTTGGCGAAACGCAGCATTGCCTGCGCCTCACGACTCGCACGCGGCAAATCGTTGAGCTCATCTGCCAGCTCAGCCTGGATCCGCAGAGTCGCCACTCGCAGCGCGTGCACACGCTTGCGCGTCGGCTTGCGCTCGCATCGCTCCACCAATTCACGCCAGCTCGAAACGCGGTCGCAAAGCGTTTGCGACTTGCTCTGATCCGATGCGTTCGTACGATTCATCAGGAATCAACCCAGCGCTCATTCTAATTGCCTTCATGGGTGCTCTCTTCATGCAACGTCCCTTTTCGTCGAGTGAGATTGGCCGCTAAACGCGCTGTTATTCTTCATTTATAGAGGCTTAGATGACAGCAACCCCTCGGATCGCACCAGAAAAGATCCAGCGCACCCCGTCCACTCTGGCGACGTGGGTCCTGCTCGTTGCCGTCTTTTTCGCTGTCCAGTTCGCTTCGCTGTTCACGCCTCCGCTCCTCGACGACGTGGACGCCTCACACGCCCAGGTCGCTCAGCACATGGCGGAGTCGGGCGACTGGGTAACCATGAAAGTGAACGGGATTCGCTACCTCGAAAAGCCGCCTCTGCCTTACTGGCTTGCTGCGGGACTCTACAAGATCGTGGGACAGAATGCCTTCGCCACCCATCTTCCCAACTCACTCGCCATGCTCAGTCTCGCCTGGCTCGCGTGGATGTGGACCTCGCGCGGATGGGGCGCGCGAGCCGGACTTTACGCTGGCCTGGCAGTCCTCACTTCCATCGGACCATTCCTCTTCACGCGCTTCGCAATTCCCGAAGCGTTGCTCAGCTTTCTGCTGCTCCTTGCCTTGTGGTCTTTCCTCACCGGGCTTGAAAGCAGATTGCCGAACCGCTTCTACCTGATGTGGGCCGCCCTCGCGCTCGCCACGCTCACCAAGGGACTTATCGCTCCCGTATTCTTCGCCGCAGCGGTCATTCCCTACCTCATGCTCACCGGGCATTGGCGCCGCTGGCGCGAACTCAAGCCGTCCACCGGGATGCTGCTTTATGTTGTAATCGCCGCGCCCTGGCACATCCTTTGCGGCATGCGCAATCCCGACCAGGGCCATCCCATCGGCAATCACCCCACCCTCGGCAATGTGCACGGCTTCTGGTACTTCTACTTCATAAACGAACATCTCATGCGCTTTATCGGCGGCCGATTCCCCAACGACTACAACAAAATGCCGTTCCTGGTGTACTGGCTCGCGCATCTTGTCTGGCTCTTTCCGTGGAGCCTCTTCGCGCCCGCACTCCTCATTGCCGCCTGGCGTAGACGCCACGACTGGCTGCAGCACCTTCGCCGCGACTCTGGCCAGACCGTCGATTTCTATCTCGAGCACGCCGTCCGCGAAGACGTCGCCAGCTACGTTCAGCGCCTCAAGTTTCGCGTCCGCTCGACCTGGCTGCTCTCGCTTTTCGCCGGGTTCACACTGCTCTTCTTCTCCATCTCCACGAATCAGGAGTACTACACCTTCCCCGCGTGGATGCCCCTACTGATGCTCATTGCCATCACACTCGCGGGCGTCGAGGAGGGCCGCGGCGTGGAAGGGCAGAAACCCTTCCTCTCGCAAAAATGGCTCAGCAGGGCGCAGGCATTCTTCACCGCCACCGGAGTTTTGATCGCCACAATCCTCTTCTATTGCCTGTGGGAGTCGCGCAAGCTTCCCTATGTACCCGACATCGGCACGCTGCTGGCCCACCGCGAAGTTGGCGGATACACCTTGTCGATGTCCCACTTCTTCGACTTGACGGGGCCATCGTTTGCCGCGCTGCGCTTGCCCGCGACGATCGCTGCCACTGCGTTGCTCATCGGCCCCCTCGTTGGATGGGTTCTCCGTCTCCGGGGCAAGCACATCGCAGCTACCATCAGCATCGCGGTCACTCTCTCTGCATTCCTCATCGCCGCGCACATCGCCTTCGCGCGCTTTGATCCCATGCTGGGTTCGAAACAGCTCGCCGACGCCATCCTTGCGAAAGGCTCCCCATCGGACTCGCTAATCGTCTACCACGACCAGTCCGATGCATCCTCCGTCATTTTCTATACACATGATTTTTTCCGGAGACCTGCGCACGTAGTCATGCCGCGCTGTTCACCGCAAGGCATCGGATCCTCGCTAGTGTGGGGTTCTTGCTATCCCGATGCACCCGACATCTTCCTCAGCGAAAACCAGCTATCAACAATGTGGGGCACGGGCGAGCGCAAATGGCTATTCGCACAGGACGAGTATCAGGACAAGGCTCAACACCTTCTCGCTGGCCGCCTCTACCCCGTCCGCTCCATCGCCGATAAACAGCTCTGGACCGATCGGCCGCTGAACTGATTGAAAATCTGAATGGAGTGATCGCGAGGCACAGCTAGTGCTGTCGGACCGCCTTGCCGCTCTTGGCGTCATCGCCCGAAATCCTGCGCATCAGTCCGCGCTTCTCCAGCACAAACCGGTCATCGCGCCATCCAACTTCGCGGCTCGTATAGCTCAGGGCCCAGATGATCGCACCCATCAGGTCGCGCACCGGATAGAGCCAGCACAGCCGGATCGCCGCCGGATCCTTCACCACCCATCCGCCTGCAACAACGCTCAGCAGGGATCGCGAAATCCACGACCAGGCAAACAGCGACCATCCCAGTAGCGGATTGCCCATCCACAGCCCTGCGATGAGCCCGATGATTCCGAATGGAACCGCAAACGTCAGCCCTGTTCCGAGGTGTCCAGCGGGCCGGCTGAAGCGCGTCGACTTCATCCAGCTCCACTGGTGCGAAAAGTTGCGCCAGAACCCATCGTTCACGATGCAGTGGTCGATGGTGTGCGAAGACAGCCACACCCTCCAGCCTTTCTCCGCGACCATGTTCCCAAGCATGAAGTCGTCAGCGTAGTAGTAGCCGAGCTGCTCGAACCCACCGATGCTTTCGAGCGCCTCTCTCCGCACAGACATACAAGGCCCAAGCGTGAACTTCATCCCCTCGAGCATGTCGGCTGTCACAACTCCCGCCGTCATCTCCACGCTCATCCCCATGCCTTCCATCAATCCCCAGAAGCCAAGGCCCGTCGCATCCCCGCGATACATACACGTCGAAGCGCCCGTCATTCCGTCTGCGTAGGGAGCAACCACCTCCCGCAAAAACTCCGGACGCACGCGCACGTCGCTGTCAGTGATCACAAGCAATCCGTGTCGAGCTTCCGGCGCCATCACCGAAAGCGAATAGCATCGCGCGTTCGGCCATCGCGGATCGCCCGAGAACAGAAATCGCACCGGAACGTTTGGATGCCCGGCAGCAACCTCGCGCGCCACTTTGATTCCAACGTCTGAATCCCGTCGCGCGCAGAACAGAATCTCGAACTCCGGATAATCCAGCGCGAAAAAGCTCTCCAGGTACTCTCGAAGCCCCGGCTCCGCTCCATGCAACGGCTTGAGAAGGCTAACCGGCGGAAGAAATTGTGAATCACGTTTCAGAGGCGCGCGCCTCTTGAATCGAATCGCCGCCACCAGAGCCAATCCAAGAAAAATTGTCGAGGTCAACGTGCCCAGCAGAGCAATCCCAAGCAATGCGTATCGTGTGTACTCCACTGGTGCGTTTCCCTCTACTGAAGAATATCGGTATTGTATCGGAGCCTTGCTTACCCTTCTCCCCGCCTCGGTCGACTCACACTCATCCAAAATGCATCAACGACTGCATGATCAACGCAGATCCGATGCCCGCCAGCCCAAGGTAAACGTAATTCGAGAATGCTGTTGCCGAAAGTCGATGGTTTATCGTTCGTCCGAGGAAGACAGCCGGCAGCATCGCAGGAAGACATAGCAAATAGTCGCGTGTCACAACAGGCGTCCACATTCCCGCGCTCAAATACCCGATCATTCCAAGGATGCTTGCGGGAAGAAAGTAAGCCTGCAATGTTGCCCGAAAGTGCTGCGCGGTCCAGCCGCGGAGAGAACCATAGATCACCAGCGGGGGTCCGTTCATTCCGTAAGCTCCCTCCGAGAATACCCGCGATGAATCCGCCCACCAGCATCCACCGGCGGCTCTCGTGGCGCAAAGTCATTCGCCCGCGTCTGCTCAATGAGAACACCGCGAAAAGCAGGATCAGGACGCCCAATCCCACCTTGATCACACTCTCGGGCGCACAGGTTAGCAGGACGAGTCCCAGCGGAATCCCAAAGATCGTCGATAACACGAGCCATCCTGCGCTGCGCCAATGGATGTGGCGCCAGTCCTGCGCAACCACGACTGCCGCGATCGTGATGGACACAAGCACCGCCAAGGGTGCCGCAACCTGCATTGGGATGAAGAAAGCTAGCAGAGGGACGGCGATAAGCGCTTCGCCAAATCCAAACGCGGAGCGAATCACCGTAGCGACAAACACGATAAGAAGAACGAGCAGAATGGTGGCGTGAATTGGAAGACTCCGCCTACGCGTCCCGCTTGTTGCCGTTCGGCCGCGGAACCACCGCCGGTTTCCGTAAAGGCACAATCGCGCCCGTCGTCCCCGGCGCAGCCTGCTGGAATCGCGTCAGCATCTCGCTTCGCACGTATTCCACGAAGCTCTGCATCTGCCGGTTCATCTCTTCCATCCGCTCGCGCATCTGCAGAATGATTGCGATTCCCGCGATATTCACGCCGAGATCGCGAGCCAGGTTCAGAATGAACTCCAGTCGCTCCAGGTCCTCATCGGTATACAGGCGCGTATTGCCTTCCGTCCGCGACGGCTTCAGCAACCCCTCGCGCTCATAGAGCCGTAGAGTCTGCGGATGGATTTCATACATCTCGGCCACCGCCGAGATCATGTAAGCACCCTTCGATTTTCGTTTCGCCGTCATAGCCCGCGCTCCACCAAGATCCTTGTCCTAAGCTGTAATCCCTATTCCCTATTCCCTGCTTTATCGAACAACCCCGCCCTCGGATCCTGCGCATTCAGCTTCCCAAGCTCCCGCATAATCTCTCTGCTGCGCTCGTCGCTCAAGGTCGGAATCACCACCTGCACGGTGACGATCTGGTCGCCGCGTTGGCCCGGATGCGAGGCGCTCTCGACTCCACGCTCGCGCAATCTAAGCTTCTGGCCATTCTGCGTCCCTGGCGGAATCTTCAGCTGCGCTCGCCCATCGATCGTCGGAACATCCACCTTTGCTCCCAGGGACGCCTCCGGCACTGTGACCGGAACCGTGACCTGGATGTCGTCACCCACGCGCGTAAAGACAGGATGCGTCCCCGTCCGAACGATTACATAGAGGTCTCCCGCCGCACCGCCATTCACTCCTGCGTTTCCCTTGCCGCCCAGCCTGATTCGCTGACCGTCGCGTGTTCCCGCCTTAATACGAAACTCCACCGTCTCGCTCCGGCTTACCGTCCCCTGCCCGTGGCATGTTGGACAATCGCTTGTCACGCGACCCGATCCTCCGCAGCGCGGGCACGGAATATTGAACTTCATCCGGCCGCCCATCTGTGTCACCTGCCCTGTGCCATTGCACTCCGGACATGTCATTGGACCGCCGGTATGCGCCTGGCCATGGCACGTCGAACACACCTCCTGGCGGTGTATCTGGATGCGGGCATTTCCTCCGCGAATTGCCGACCAGAAATCGATCGTCGCCTGATATTCGAGATCCGTACCCGGCTGTGGTCCGCGCGGCTGATGTTGTTGCTGCTGGCCCGAGAAGATCCCCGAGAAAATGTCCTTGAAGCTGCCCCACCCCGACGAACTCGTTCCCGCGTTGGCGCCACCGCCCTGGAATCCGGAAAAATCAAATCCGCCGAAGTCGACCGGCACTCCCCCGCCATGCTGCTGACGCGCATACGCCTCTGCCTGCGCCGGATCGATCTGGTCGGAGTAAAAGCCAAGCTGGTCATATACCTTGCGCTTCTTCTCGTCGCTCAGCACATCGTTGGCTTCCGAGATCTCCTTGAACTTCTCCTCGGCCTTCTTATCGCCGGGATTGACGTCAGGATGATATTTGCGCGCAGCCTTGCGAAACGCCTTCCGGATCTCCTCCGGCGTGGCGGTCTTCTTGACGCCCAGTGTCCCGTAATAATCTTTGTTCGCTGTAGTGGCCATATTCTTCTTTTCTCAAATTAACCTAAGGGCCCGAACTCACTCAGCCGTATACAACTCGGGGTGGGCGAAAAGCCCACCCCTTGGTCTACCACCTGCGCCCGAAGGGCGGTACGCCTGGACGGCCAATCCTACTTCTTCTCATCGACGTCGACGTACTCAGCATCAATCACGCCTTCGTCTTTCTTCTGCTCACCGCCCGGTGCGCCGTCAGCCTGCGCCGAAGGAGCACCCTGGCCTGCCGTTGCGCCAGCCGCATTGGCCTTATACAGCGCCTCCGCCAGCTTGTGGCTCGCCTTGGTCAGCGTCTCGTGCGCCGTGCGCATCTCCGCGGCATTGGTTCCCTCGAGGGCCTTGCGCGCATCCGCGAGAGCCGATTCGACCTCAGTCTTGTCGGCAGCCTGCACCTTCTCGCCGCTCTCCTTCAACATTTTGTCGATGTTATAGACCAGCCCGTCCAGCGAGTTGCGCGCTTCAATCTCCTCACGCTTCTCCTTGTCCTCGGCTGCGTGCGACTCGGCATCTCTCGCCATCCGCTCCACCTCTTCCTTGCTGAGGCCCGAACTCGAGGTGATCGTGATGCGCGTGTCCTTGCCCGTCGCGTTGTCCTTCGCCGTCACGTTCAGAATTCCGTTCGCATCGATGTCAAACGTGACCTCGATCTGCGGCATCCCACGTGGCGCCGGCGGAATTCCAGCCAGCTTGAACTTGCCCAGCGTGCGATTCTGCCCAGCCATCGGACGTTCGCCCTGCAGCACGTGCACTTCAACTTCCGTCTGGTTGTCCGCAGCCGTCGAGAACGTCTCCGTCTTCTTGGTCGGAATCGTCGTGTTCCGCGGAATCATCGGGGTCGCCACGCCGCCCAGCGTCTCAATCGCCAGCGTCAGCGGAGTCACATCGAGCAACAGGAGGTCCTTCACTTCGCCCGCCAACACTCCGGCCTGCACAGCCGCGCCTACCGCAACCACTTCGTCCGGATTCACGCCGCGATGTGGTTCCTTGCCGAACAGCCCCTTCACCAGTTCCTGGATCTTCGGCATACGGGTCTGGCCACCGACAAGCACCACCTCGTCAATGTCCTTCGCCGTCACGCCTGCATCTGCCATTGCCTTCCGGCACGGCTCCAGCGAGCGCTCCAGCAGATCGGAAACCATCTGCTCCAGCTTCGCGCGCGTCAGCTTCCGAACCAGGTGCTTCGGCCCCGTCGCATCCGCTGTGATAAACGGCAGGTTGATCTCCGTCTCCACCGTCGTCGACAGCTCGATCTTGGCCTTCTCCGCGGCGTCTTTCAGACGCTGCAAGGCCATCTCGTTGCCCTTCGAACTCAGGTCGAGTCCTTCTTCCTGCTTGAACTCGGCAATAAGCCAGTCCACGATCCGCTGGTCGAGGTTGTCGCCGCCCAGGTGTGTGTCGCCGTTCGTCGACTTCACCTCGATAACGCCTTCGCCCACTTCCAGAATCGAAATGTCGAACGTGCCGCCGCCAAAGTCATACACGGCGATCGTCTCGTCCTTCTTCTTATCCAATCCATAGGCCAGCGCAGCCGCCGTCGGCTCGTTCACAATGCGCTTCACATCAAGGCCGGCAATCTTTCCCGCATCCTTGGTCGCCTGACGCTGCGCGTCATTGAAGTACGCCGGAACCGTGATCACGGCCTGCGTAACTGTCTCGCCCAGGTAGGCCTCGGCGCTCTTCTTCAACTTCTGCAGAATCATCGCCGAGATCTCAGGCGGCGTATATTCCTTCCCTTGCGCCATGACCGCCAGGTGGTCGCCTTGCTGGACAACCTTGTAAGGGACCATCTTCATCTCGTCAGAGACCTCGTTGTAGCGCCGTCCCATGAAGCGCTTGATCGAGTAAATCGTGTTTTCAGGGTTTGTGATGGCCTGCCGCTTGGCCACTTGGCCGACCAGGCGCTCGCCGCTCTTAGAGAACCCCACCACAGAGGGGGTAGTCCGCGCACCTTCTTCATTCGGGATGACTTTGGGCTCTCCACCCTCAAGTACAGCCACGCATGAATTTGTCGTGCCCAGGTCGATTCCAATGATTTTCGCCATAGTTTGTTTTTCCTGCCTCAGGTACAAAGTATTTTCAGTGTCACTAGATAAGATGCACTATGAGTCAATTAGTGTCAACTTTCATTGACATTATTCGTATAAATCCTGCTTCCAATTCAGCCTGACTGACCTCTACCGGATCGCCTGTTCCTAACCAGTCCCGCCATGTGTGACAAACGACCTTGCTCCCTATTGCGGACCAAATTAGTCTGAATTTATATTCAATATGCGACCGATTCGGTCGTAATTAGATTGTGAGGTTGAACGTGGTCCGATCCTCCTGCTATTCCGGCCTGAATCTCGGCCGATTTTCTTCCGCCCTTTTCCTATTCGCCTTGATTACACCCCTCCCCACCTTGCACTCACAGGAAAAACCGTACTTCGTCACCTACTCCCACGATCTTGAAGAACCCGGTAATCTCGAAATCGAAACCAAAACCGCCCTCGGCCGGCCCGCCGGCAGCACACACTATGGAGCTCTCGCCACCGAGATCGAATACGGCGTAACCGGCTGGTGGACCTCCGAGCTCTACCTCGACGGTCAGGCCACCGGACAGGAGTCCACACTCTTCACCGGTTCCCGCTTCGAGAACCGCTTTCGTCCCCTGATGCGCGAGCACTGGATCAACCCCGTCATCTATGTCGAGTTCGAGAACATCACTGGAGCCGACAAAAACATGCTCGAAGTCGTGGGCCACGACGGCCAGGGCGACCTCGCCGAGCCCAACGACGACACCCGGCAGGAGCACGAGCATGAGGCCGAGCTCAAGCTGATCCTCTCCTCAAACCTCAAGGCCTGGAACATCTCCGAAAACTTCATCGCTGAAAAGAACCTTGGCCACGAGCCATGGGAATTCGGCTACGCCCTCGGCGCCGCCCGCCCGCTGCGCACCCTCGGCAGCGGCAAGCCTTGCATCTTCTGCCTTGAGAAGTTCACCGCCGGCGCCGAAATGTACGGCGGCCTTGGGGATGTCTCCTCCCTCACGCTGGGCGACACCTCCCACTACCTTGCACCTGTCGTGGGCTGGCAGCTTCCAAGGGGCCGTCTCAGCTTCTCTACCGGCTTCGGCCTCAATAGCGCCAGCCTCGATCGCGTCTACCGCATCGGCTGGGCCAGCGAACTTCCCCAGATCGGCACTTGGTTCCGCCAAAACGGAGGCACTCGATGATCGCGCGAAACTCCCGCACCCTCGGCCTCCTATTTCTATTCATCAGCGCCGCTCTTCTCCTTGGCGCAGCTTCGTCCTCTCCATGGGCGAAGATCCCCGCCAAGGACCACGCCCGCACCAATCCGCTCGCCTCGCGGCCGGACTCCACCTCTGCGGGCGCTCTGATTTACAAGGAAAACTGCGAGCAATGCCACAAAGCCGATGCGATGGGCGACGGCCACAAGAAACCCTCTTTGCGTACCGAGCGCATCAAGTCAGCCACCGACGGCGACCTTGAGTGGTTCATCCGCCAGGGAGACCTCAGCCACGGCATGCCCTCCTGGTCCAGGCTCCCCGAAGCTCAACGCTGGCAGCTCGTCGCTTACCTTCGCTCCATTCAGTGAAACATTAGGAACGGATCAACCTTACGGGCTTGCCGTTTTGCAGGCCCCGTAGTTGTTCGAAATCTTTTCGACCGAGAATGTCCTTCGCTTGCTGGAGTCCTTGCCGGGCTTGCCGTGCACACGTACCCGTTGCCCCGGCGTCACTGCCGCGCTGCCGCCTTCAAGCAGATAGGGTTTCATCGACTTCTCGTCAGTTAGCTGCATACCGTTTACATCGTTCGATACGCAACCAGTAATGTTGTGTGGTGCGCGCACCAGCAGGTACACCCCGACTCCCACACCGGCAGCAGCGCCAATGAGAACGCCGAAGATCCCTGCCGCCTGCTTTCCGCTCGGGGCTATTTGTGCATCTGCTTTTGAGTGGTGGGCGAGGAGGACAAAACACACGAAGGCGACCAGGAGTCGTGTAAGGAACTTCTTCATCAACAGGGACCCATTTCAAATTGCAGGTTGTGGGATGTGAGTGCGCGATCAGACTAAGAAACCGATTCCGGAATGTCAAAGCTAATCTGAGTGCGGACAGATAGAAGTAATCGTCTCCTCCGCAGAACCCAGGCAATCCGAAGAAATTTCTTCCCTCATATCATTGAAGCGCGAATCCGATTCTCTGAAGCACGGACCAACTCCTGTTCCGCATCACAACCCTGAGACCGCCTGATCATTTAGTCTCGTCTATTCGGTTCTGATGACCACCGCAGAGGCACAAGCCAGGTATCCACTCACCCAAGGTGTCAATCCGTGGCTGGTCACCTGCTCCGTCATGCTGCCCACGTTCATGGAGGTGCTCGACACCGCCATCGCGTCGGTAGCTCTGCCCTACATCGCCGGAAGCCTCTCCGCCACCAACTCTGAAGCCACCTGGGTCCTCACCAGCTATCTGGTCGCCAACGCCGTCATCCTTCCCGCCTCCAACTGGTTTGCACGCCGCTTCGGGCGCAAGCGATTCCTCCTCGTCTGCATCGTCATCTTCACCATCGCTTCGTTCTTCTGCGGAGCAGCACCCTCCCTTGCCGTCATCCTCATTGCCCGCATCCTGCAGGGCGCCGGCGGCGGAGCCTTGCAGCCGCTCGCCCAGTCCATCCTGCTTGAAAGCTTCCCTCCCGCCGAGCGTTCCAAGTCCATGGCCGCGTATGGCCTGGGAATCGTCGTAGCCCCCGTCCTCGGCCCCACCTTAGGCGGTTGGCTCACCGATACCTGGAGCTGGCGATACGCCTTCTACATCAACATCCCAGTCGGAATCCTCGCCGTCATCATGGTGTCGCGCTTCGTGCACGATCCGCCTTACATCAAAAACGCCAAGGTCAGCCCCTTCGACAACATCGGCTTCGGACTCCTCTGCGTATGGACCGGCTGCCTCCAGGTCGTCCTCGACAAAGGTCAGGAAGACGACTGGTTCGGAGCCATCTGGGTTCGCTGGGCCGTCGCCGCGCTCGTCATCTCTCTCATCGCCTGGCTCTGGCGCTCCTGGACCAACCCCAAAGGACTGGTCGATCTCCACGTGCTCAAAGACCGAAACTTCCGCACCGGGTGCTACCTGATCACCCTTCTCGGCGCCTGCATCTACATCACCATCACCATCCTGCCGCTCTACTACCAGGAGATCCTCGGCTACACCGCCTTCACCGCCGGTCTCGTCGTCGGGCCGCGCGGCGTCGGCTCCTTCATCGGCTCACCCATCATCGGCATCCTCGGCTCGCGTATCGACAACCGAAAGCTCCTCTCCGCCGGCTTTGTCGGCTTCGGCGTCTGCGCGCTCTTCTTCGGCAAGGTAGATCTCGACATCGGCCCCTACACTCTGCTGATTCCCATCATGCTGACCGGTTTCGCCCTGGCGTTTGTCTTCGTCCCCCTCGCCACCATCACCACCTCCACCATCCCCCGCGAAGAGATGGGCAACGCCACCGGCCTCTTCAACATGCTCCGCAACATCGGCGGCTCCATCGGCATCGCCATGGCCACCACCGCCATCATTCGCCGCGCCGCCCTTCACCAGACCGAAATCGGCGCTAACATCTCCCCATCGAGTCCAATATTTCAGCAGAGCTCTCGTCAGATCGCCACTTACCTCGGCCACCAGCTTGGACCGGGCTCTGCACGGCCCGGCTCCATGGGCCTCATCTACGGACATCTTCTTCAACAGTCTGCGCTGCTCGCCTACGTTGACGTCTTCCGCTGGACCGCTCTGCTCGCCTTTTTCTGCGCCGCCGCCGTCTGGCTCTTTCGCAAACCACCAAAGAACTCCGCACCCCCTCCCGGCGCACACTGAGTCTCTCAATTCATCAAAACTTCAACAAGCCGAGCAGTGCAGAAATGCAAGCGCTTGATTGCACATTTGCCGTGACAAATCTCGCGTCGTAACGACGAAATCCAGCATCTTAGTGTTTGGATCGACCTCAGCCTCTGCGGGTGCGGGTTCGGTCCAACTCAAGGGGCAGGGCCGGTGGGGTTTTCGCGATTTCTCTCACCCAACTGGCGACGAAGGAGAATCGCATGTCAGTCGTCAGACTCTGCCCTTTTCTATCCCCACTCGGAGAAGTCCCTTATGTCCTCCCCCTCAAAAGACCTGAAGGAAGTTGAATCCGCTCTGCGCTCTGTCATTCAAACTCTGATCGACGGTCAGGAAGGCTTCAAGAAGATCGGCGAGCAGCTCAAAGACGAAGCACTGAAGGATTACTTCCTCGCCGAGTCGCTCACCCGTGCTCAGTTCCGCGGCGTCCTCGAATCCATCCTCCACCAGGAAGGCGTGCACGACGTCAAGGAAAGCGGCACCGCAGTTGGGACCGTCCTTCGCGCATGGGGCGACCTCAAAGCGACTCTCGGCGGCGGCGACTCAAGCCTGCTCTCCACCGCTGAAGAAGCTGAAGACCAAACCCTCGAAGCCTACAGCAAAGCTGTCGACTCCTACATGCCTCTACCCGTTCGCCAGGTTCTGACCACCCAATCCGCCCACATCGAAAAGTCTCACGAGTTCATCAAAGCCGCCCGCGACACAAAGAAGTAGACTTCATACGGATTTACTCACTATAGAAACTGGGTGCCCCATCCTAGCCGCGCCTTTTGCGGTTGGGGTGGGAAGCAACGAAGCTCGTCAAACATGCTTCAAACCAGCCCGAAAAACTTCCGTCCCTCTTCATCGAACTGCTCGATCCGCCCCGACAAAATATCGTAGTACCACCCAAACACCTTCAGCCGTCCCTCGCGCATTGCGCGCGAGACCGATGGTTGCGCCTTCAGATTAAGCAACTGCGCAACCACATTCCCCCTAATCACAGAGCAAAGCTCCGCATGTGCGCCATCCTCAGCCTGCAGCGGCTGCCGATGCGAGAACGCCGCCTCCACGTGCTGCAACCATCGGTTCGCCTTGGGCAATTTATCCAAACCCTGCCGATTGATCGCTGCCTTGATCGCGCCGCAATCCGAGTGTCCGCACAAAATCACGTACGGCACCTTCAGCACATCGACCGCGTATTCAATGGTCGCGGTCACGCCATCCACATCGTTCATCGTCACCGGAACGACATTGCCGATACTCCGGCTGATGAACAAATCCCCCGGTCCCGTCCCCAGAATCAGATCGGGCACAATCCTCGAATCTGAACACGTAATGAACAGCCACTCCGGCGCCTGCGACTCCGCCAGCAGATGATATTGATCCCGCTTACGCGGAAAAACCTCCGCCAGAAACTTCTTGTGCCCCTCAATCACTCGCTGCATTTCAGACCTCGCGCGAACTTCGTATGCTCCAGAATCAGCCTATCGCACTGCTCTGTTACGCTTTTTGTCAGATCAACAGGAGCCAATCTGCCAGTGATCAAATCAGCAGCGCTTTGCACGCTCGTATTCGCAATCTCATCCTCTCTTCACGCTCAGACCGTCGACACCATCGACCCCGCCCTCAAGTCCCGCATCGATCAGATCGCAGCCGGAGTCATGAAGCAGCGCGGAGTTCCCTCCGCCTCCGTCGCCGTCGTCAAAGGCGGCAAGCTCATCTATACGCATGCTTACGGACTCGCTCACATCAGCCCTGACAAGCCCGCCACGCCCGACATGCGTTACTCCATCGGCTCCGTCTCCAAGCAATTCACCGCCGCCGCCATCCTTCTCCTCCAGGAACAAGGCAAGCTCACCCTCGACGATGCAGTCGGCAAATATGTCCCCGGCCTTACGCGCGGCGACGAAGTCACCATTCGCCAGGTCCTCTCCCACACCTCGGGCTATCAGGACTACTGGCCTGAGGACTACCTCATGACGCCGATGATGAAACCCTCCACTCCGCAATACATCATTGATACCTGGGCCAAAAAGCCGCTCGATTTCGAACCCGGCACGCAGTGGCAATACTCCAACACCAACTACGTCATTGCCGGCCTCATCGTCGAAAAAGTGAGCGGCCAGAAGGTCATGGACTTCCTCGTCGAGCACGTCTTCCACCCACTCGGCATGAAGAGCGTCTGGAACTCCGACGAGAAAAAACTTACGCAGACCGACGCAACGCCTTACATCCGCTACGCTCTAGGGCCCCTGCGTCTCGCGCCCAAAGAAGGCGAAGGCTGGATGTTCGCCGCCGGCGAGCTCGCCATGACTGCGCACGACCTCGCACTCTGGGACATCAGCCTCATGTCGCAATCCGTCCTCAAGCCTGAAAGCTACAAGCAGATGTTCACCGAAGTGAAGTTGAAAGACGGCAAGGGCACCCACTACGGACTCGGCGTGGAAGTCATCGATCGCAACGGTCATCGCGAAATCGAGCACAGCGGGGAAGTCACCGGCTTCGTCTCCGATAACATCGTCTACGTCGATGACGGCGTGGCCGTCGCAGTACTCACCAACCACATGGAAAGCGGCGCCGGCCAGATCGCCGACCTCTCCGCCGACACTGCCCTCGGCGAAAAGCGCTCACCGACCGAGGAGCAAGC
>Ga0068856_100003661_pt1 | contig 15417 bp, 12 predicted proteins | sample KBSCornC62_FD_66595 | JGI IMG/M metagenome (GOLD analysis project Ga0068856, IMG submission 66595) | Corn rhizosphere microbial communities from Kellogg Biological Station, Michigan, USA - KBS Corn C6-2 | ecosystem: Host-associated > Plants > Roots > Rhizosphere > Soil ...
AGAGCCTCATCCCAATTGATCTTTTCCGCGAATACTTTCATTTCATCTGGCGACATACCCGTTGCGTACATGGCTCCGATGATCGCTCCCATGCTGGTGCCCGCAATGCGATCCGTGGGGATGTGATTCTCCTCCAACCATTGAATTACACCGATCTCGGAGAGTCCCAGTGCACCGCCGCCGCTGAGTGCTAAACCTATGCGGGGACGAGTCGTTGAACTCGCAGTCGATTTCACTAAAGTATCTTGCGCGGAAACTGGGAGCGTAAGTGATGAGGAAGCAACGATGAGAGCTATCGTGAGAAGAAAGTAGCGGTGAGTCAAATCCATCCTGTGCTCCTGAATTGGGGGAGGCAACCTGCTGAATTGCGAGGATTGAAGCGAAAACAAAGGGTAGCAGGTTTGATGGGCCAGTTAGATTCCGCCGATCAGTGATTGGAGAAGTTGGTTGCGCTATTTGATCGCGTCTCATCGACGATGTTGTGAACAGCGTTGATCACGACGTCGGGCCTGTCATTCTGGATGTAGTGGGCGCTATTCCTGGCGATGGTCTGCGTTCCGCGTGTGGACAGGTGGGCCATTTCTTCCTGCATTTTTTCCCACTCCAGGTTTACGGATTTCGCCAACTCAGGTGGCATTTCGCTGGATGGCTTGTCGGGGTCATGCGAGAGTACGGCCAGCGGGAGGTTGCCGAGTGAACCGGTCGAGGCAGTCTGGGCAGCGCTCTCGGGGAATGCCTTCAATTCAGCGACTCCTTCCCGGGCAGTGTTCCAATTGCAATCTGCCGCCCGCACGTGCGCATCGGGGTCGCACATACCCAGGAACCGAGGAACCCCGAAGGGCGTGGCGAATGCAAGTAACTCCGCATCCCGCCGCCACGCTCCTTGCATCGTCTTCAGTTCGGGGGGAAAGCGATTGTCCTGATCGGGATGAGAAGCATCCACCAGCACCATGCCGGCAACCTCAGTGGGATAAAGCTTGGCGTAAAACCGCACGTCGTATCCGCCCATGGAGTGGCCGACAAGAATATAGGGACGGTTCACACCTGCGGCACGCAGCAACTGCTGAAGCTCTTGCGCGATCACCTTGCTCGTACGGGGCTCGGAAACAGGATCGCTGTAGCCCAGTCCGGCGCGATCGTAGGAACAGACATGGGCGAACTTCGCGATCTCGGGCTGCACCTGGCGCCACGATACGTAACTGTCGCCCAGACCCGATTCCAGGATAACCGTTGGACTTCCCGCTCCGGTGCAGTGTATGTGCATCTTCCTTCCACCTACGTCTACCAGCCTGCCGGGCATTGGATTGAAGCGTCGGTCGCGGGCTTCGGAAATATTCTCGTAGATGAAACCGGCTGCCGCACAGAACAGCAGCAACACTAACAACACAAGCAGAAGGCGGCCGAGCCAACGGCGTATGGAAGCGAGATAATTTGTTTCCTGCATGAACGCTCAGGGGAGGTCCGGGGTGCTCGCTGGCAGGCATTCTACATTACAGAGGGAACTGTGATGCCCATGACGGCCAGCGCGCGGCTTAATTCACGGCGGACCACGGAGACGGTGCTCAGAAGGAAGAGCTTGCGGCGCTCATCCGGTTCGCTGAGGATCGGATGGCGGTGATAGAAGGTATTGAAAAGCTGCGCGAGCTGGAAGACGTGTTTGGCCAGATAAGCAGGTTCCGTAGTAGCGATGCATTGTTCGACGATATAAGAGGTCTTGGACGCTGCCAGCCAGAGTTCCCATATTTCGTTGGCAGACTCCCCGGCCAGCTGAGTTGCCAGCTCTGACGCGGTCAGGTTCGCGGCAAACGATTCTGGCTCCGAGCCGGCTTTCCGAAAGATGCTGGTGGCGCGGACAACCGCGTATTGCGCGTAGGGCCCGGTCTCGCCTTCGAAGCTGAGTGCATCTTTGAAGTCAAAGGCAATGACCGACTGCTTGGTGTATTTCAGCATGAAATAACGCAGCGCGCCGATGGCGATTTGCGTGGCGATATTCAGACGCTCAGGTTCGCTGACTTGCGGATGCCGGGAATCGACTTCTCTTTTCGCGGATGCGATCAGTTGATCGAGCAGATCATCTGCCTTCACGCCAAATCCCTTCCGTCCGCTCACCTCGATGTAGGAGCGGGCCTTGTCTTCATCGCTCAGGGTGTAACCAAGCTCGGCGGCACAGCGTGGAGTGAGAGCAACCATCTCGTAAGAGAAATGAGTGTAGTGATCGGCGGCTCCGGCGTGACCCAGCCCTCGAAGGGCCTCGATGACCGTGTTCTGGGCCTCAGACTGGCGGGCGTCGATCACGTTGTAAATTTCTGCGACGTCTCCGAAGTGAGGGTGATCTCTTTCGCCTTTGGTCGAAGAAATCCAGCAATTGTGATTGTTGGGATAGCAATAGAACTTGAGATATCTAAAATCTCGGCCCAGCAGGCCGAATTTCCACATGTGATACGCAATATCCTTGCCTACATACCCGACCGTACCGTTGGAGCGCACGATTACTTTCTGATCTTCTTCGGAAATGCCTGATGGGCCAAGCTCAAGTCCCTGGGTTCCTATGTCCGTAAGAACCTCATCAAGTTCTTTTTCGCTGTCAGCACCGTTCCTTTTGGTTTTTGTTCCCGCACGGCGCATCACCCAGCAGCCTTTGTTTTTGCCTTCATTCTCGAAGGTAAGCACGCCGTGATCTTTCAACTTCTGAAACGCAGCTTCCCAGAAGTGCAAGTGCAGAATCTCGCTTTCACGAGGAAGGAAGTCGTATTCGATATCGAGCCGGTCCATGGTCTCGAGATGGCGGCGCAATACTGCAGTCGAGATCAGGTCTGCGACTGCGGCCGTCTCGCTGGCGGCGTCCTCGATCGCGTGCAGGGTTTGAAGTCGTGCCTGCTTGTTCTGCGGATCGGCCTCATACCACTGTGACACGCGCGCATAAAGGTCCCAGCAGTAGTAGTCGAAGCGGGCCTGCCGGGAGAGCGCCTCGATCTCGGCGGCCGATTTCTTTTCCAGATGAGTGAATCCAACTACCACATCTGCGACCTGCACTCCGGTATTGTCGATATAGTTCTGAACGTCGACTTCCCTGCCCTCAAAGCGGAGCAAGCGCACGAATGTGTCGCCCAAAACGGCATTGCGCAGGTGTCCAATATGCGCAGCCTTGTTGGGATTAATGCTGGTGTGCTCGACCAGAATCTTGCCGTGTGGGGTTTCGCCCGGCTCTTTACGATCGGAAGCCAGGGCCGCAGCCATCCAGGCGCGATCTATTTTCACGTTGAGATAGCCCGGCGGTGTGACCGCCATATCGGCGATGCCTTCGATTTTTCCGATGTCGGCGCGAATGGCTTCCGCAATCTTCAGCGGAGCGGATCGTAGCGGCTTCGCAAAAGGAAACATCGGGATGGCGAAGTCTCCAAGTTCGACGGTGGGAGGCTGTTCCACTACCACGCCCGGCAGGCTGACACCAGGATGCCGCCGCTGGAGACACTCCAGCACGCGCTGGGCAAGCCGATGCTCTAGAAATTGATACAAGGAGGTCCCCTAAGCTGTTGTTGAAACAGTGATTTTAACAGACGCTGCTGCCGACGCAGGTTTGACGCTGCAACCAGCGTTCCCTATGATGAAAACTCAGCTATGCGCATCGCTTATCTCGAGTGCTTCTCCGGTATCAGCGGCGATATGTTCCTCGGCGCGCTTGTCGACGCCGGAGTGTCTCCGACGTTGCTGGAGGACACGGTTGCGGCACTCGGAGTAGGCGCAAAGCTCGAAATTTCGCGCGTCATGCGCAGCGGGATCTCCGCTACCAAGGTGGATGTCTGGGTTGATGGCGAAAAGGATATGCCCCGGGAGGAGTACTGGGCTAAACAGAATGTGTCGCGTGACCCCTTGCTTGCGATGTCCGAAGCCGACGGCGAACCTCACGAGCACCATGGACACCATCACCACGAACATGAGCATCCCCATTCACACCAGCACTCGGGGCAGATCAGCATGCGGGAGGCGCCGGCGCCGCATATACATGGACCCGATACACACGAAAAACATGCACACCAGCATTCGCATCGGGGCTTGAAAGAAATTCGGAAGATCATTTCGGATGCGAAGATCTCGCACACCGCTAAGACTACGGCGGTTGCTATTTTCGAAGCTTTGGGCGCCGCTGAAGCGAAGATCCACAGCGTCCCTGTCGAGGAGATTCACTTTCACGAGGTCGGTGCGGCGGACGCCATTGTCGATATCGTTTGTGCTGCGGTTGGGGCCGACGCGCTCGGAGTAACTGAGTTTGTGTCTTCGCCGCTGAATGTGGGCGGCGGAACAGTTCGCTGCGCCCACGGGACGTTCCCGGTTCCTGCACCGGCGACCCTGGAACTGCTCAAGGACGCTCCGGTGTATTCCTCGGGAGTGCAGGCGGAACTGGTGACTCCCACCGGCGCTGCGATCGTCAAAACCCTGGTGCGGCGTTTCCAGGCATTCCCGCAGATGAAGATCGAGAAAACGGGATATGGAGCAGGATCTCGCGATTTCGCGCAGAATCCGAATGTTGTACGGCTAGTGGTTGGCGACTCAGCAGAGACCATTGGCAAAATCAATTCGGAAACCATCACAGTGCTGGAGGCGAATCTCGACGACTTGAATCCGCAGGTGTTTGGCTACGTGATGGATCGTCTGCTGGACGAGGGTGCATTGGACGTTTTTGGAATTCCCGTACAGATGAAGAAGAATCGTCCAGGCATGATTCTGACAGTTCTCTGCAAATCGGAAGACGCGGGCAAGATGGCACAGCTGATTTTTTCGGAGACCACAACCCTCGGGGTGCGTCAGCACGAGGAATATCGCCAGACTCTCGCGCGGCGTTGGGAAAATGTTCGCACCCAATGGGGCGAGGTGCGCATTAAGATTGCGAGCATGAACGGTACGATTACGAACTACGCACCCGAGTACGAGGATTGCCGCAGAATTGCTGCCGAGCATCACGTACCTCTCAAGACTGTGATTCAAGAAGCAGCGCGAGTGTATGCGAGCAGCAGTCACAAATAGGCCGGCGGCTATGACCCAGAAAAGCATTTCAGATGTTCAATCCGGCTATGACCGGATTGCCGAGGAATACGCGCGACGAATCTATGGCGAGTTGCAGCACAAGCCGCTGGACCGAAGTCTGCTCGACCGCTTTGCGCATACTGTCTCTGATACAGGAATTGCGTGCGATCTGGGATGTGGTCCGGGACAGGTCGCGCGATACCTGCAGGGCCGTGGGGTTAAAGTTTGCGGCGTAGATCTATCGGAGGGAATGCTTCAGCGCGCGAGGGAGTTGAATCCCGGAATTGAGTTTTACCTCGGAGATATGCGAGTACTCCCGGTTGCGAATAACACTTGGGCCGGGATCGCCGCGTTCTATGCGATTGTGAATCTCTCGCCGGCTGAAGTGGCGCAGGCTATAAGCGAGATGGGTCGGGTTTTAACGCCTGGCGGCCAGTTGCTGCTCGCGTTTCATCTCGGCGAAGATGCATCGCAGGTGGAAGAGGATTTGTGGGGGTACGGCATTTCTCTCGAGTTCACGTTTTTTCGCGCGAACACGATTGTGGGATACCTGCGCGACGCGGGATTCGAGATCGATGAAGTCATCGAGCGCGAGCCGTATGCCCCGGAAGTGGAATACCAGAGCCGCCGGGCGTATACATTCGCCCACAAACCAGGAACAACGAAAACTTCATGAGCCGAAAGTTTTACATCACGACCCCGATTTATTACGTCAATGCGCGGCCTCATATCGGGCACGCTTACACGACGATCGCCTGCGACACGGTAGCGCGCCGGCAACGGCTTCTGGGCGCCGACACTTTCTTCCTGACCGGCACTGATGAGCACGGGCAAAAGATAGAGCGCGCCGCCCAGGCCGCGGGAAAAACTCCGCAGCAGTACGCCGACGAAATCTCGGCCGAATTCCGTAACCTGTGGAAGCGGATGGGTATCTCCAATGACGACTTCATCCGCACCACGGAAGAGCGTCATATAAAGCGGACTCAAGAACTATTCCGCCGCATGCGCGATAACGGCTACATCTACAAGGGCTCGTACACCGGTCAATACTGCGTCTCCGACGAGATGTACGTGGATGGCGCACAGCCGGGCGATCCCTGCCCGGAGTGCGGCAGAATCACCGAGACCGTTCATGAAGAAAATTACTTCTTCAAGCTTTCGGCGTTCCAGGACAAGTTGTTGGAGGCCTACGCGCATCCCGATTTCATTCGCCCGGACACGCGGCGCAATGAAGTGATCTCCTTCGTGCGCTCAGGGCTGCGTGATCTTTCGATCAGCCGTTCGACGTTTTCCTGGGGCATTCCCGTGCCGGATGATCCCAAGCACGTGATTTACGTCTGGCTGGATGCCCTGGCCAACTACATCACCGCCATCGGATACGGCTCATCGCATGCCGGCGCGCAGGAGGCTTTCAAGAAATACTGGCCTGCCGATGTGCACATGATCGGCAAGGAGATTGTGCGTTTCCATTGCGTGTACTGGCCCGCGTTCTTGATGGCTGCCGGCCTCGAATTGCCAAAAGCAATCGTGGCGCATGGCTGGCTGCTCTTTGAAGAGAACAAAATGTCGAAGTCACGCGGGAATATCGTTCGCACGGAAACGATTCTCGATGTGCTCGGTGCAGATGCACTGCGCTACTTTCTTTTGCGCGAGGTGGTCTTCGGACAGGACGGATCGTTTTCCTTTGACGCGCTGGTGCAACGTTACAACTCCGATCTTGCCAACGGGCTCGGGAATCTGGCTAGCCGCACGCTGACCATGATCAACCGATATTTCAAAGGTGAGGTGCCCTATCCCTCGCATGCAGTGGCCAGAACAGCGGACGACGACGCGATTGCGGGGATCGCGCGCAAAACTATCGGCGACTTCGGCGCATTCTTCGATCAATTTCAGTTTTCGCGAGCGCTGGAGAGCGCGTGGGGTTTGGTCGCAGCGGTCGACAAGTACATTGTCGAGAATGAACCCTGGTCGCTGGGCGAGAAACAGGATGACGAGAGCCGCGCGCGTTTGGCCACCGTGCTTTACACCTCGGCTGAGGCGCTGCGGATTGCCACGGCCCTGGCCCATCCGGTGATGCCGGAAGCTACGGCGAAAATCTGGGAGCAGTTAGGCCTTGGCGATATCAAGAAATTAGATCTAACCTCTTTGACCTGGGGGCAGCTGCCGCTCGGGACAAAATTAGGAAAAGTAAGCCCGGTATTTCCCCGGGCAGACAAGAGCGCAATCGAAAGGATGCAGCAGATGGAAGAACAGCAGAGGGGCCCGGTGGAAGAGGCTTCTGCGACAGCAACTCAGGCAGTGACTCCCGAGACAACGCCGCCGTTAGCGGCGGCCCCTCCGCAACCTGCCTCGGCAAGCGACGGCGCGGGGAAGATCACAATTGATGACTTTGCCAAAATCGAACTGCGAGTGGGCTTGGTGAAAGTGGCGGAGCGCGTCCCGAAATCCGACAAATTGTTGCGGCTCGAAGTGGATATTGGTACGGAAGTTCGGCAGGTTCTTGCCGGGATTGCTGAGGCCTATGCGCCTGAGACTCTGGTCGGCCGCAAGGTGGTGATCGTGGCCAATCTGGCTCCGCGAAAGCTGCGAGGATATGAGTCCAACGGAATGATTGTTGCTGCCTCCCTTGAGGGTGGCAAACCTGTGCTGGCCAGCTTTCTGGAAGAGGTAGATGTTGGTGCCCGGCTGAAGTGAACTTAGGTGTCATCCTGAGCGAAGCTAAGGATCTATGCAGTCTTTGCGTGCAGAAAGAATGCACAGATCCTTCGCTTCGCTCAGGATGACAATGCGGTGATGAACTCGGAGGAGGCAGAAGTCTGAGGTCGGATTTTTGATGTTTGTCGATTCTCACGCGCATCTCGATGGCAAGCAGTTTGACTCCGACCGCGAGCAGGTCATTGCGCGTGCGCGTGAGGCTGGAGTGCAAACCTTGGTCGCCATCGGAAATGGAGATGGACCTCCGCAACTCGATGCGGGAGTTCATCTGGCCGAGCGATATTCGTTCATGTACGCGACCATCGGCGTTCATCCTCATGAAGCGCGGCTGGCCTCGGAACACTCGTACGTAGAGATGGAGCGGCTGGCGCGGCATCCCAAAGTGATTGCCTGGGGCGAGATCGGGCTTGATTACTATTACGATCACTCTCCGCGCGACACGCAGAAAGACGTCTTCCTTCGGCAAATGGAACTGGCCGCGGCTGCCAAGCTCCCCATCGTGATTCATTGCCGTCCCTCGGACAACAGCGAAGACGCGTGGCAAGACTGCCTGCAGCTAATTGAGGATCAATGGGCTCCCAGGGGAATTGGCGGAATCCTGCATTGCTTTACAGGCACATGGGCCCACGCCAAACGGGCAATCAATGTCGGGTTCATGATTTCCTTTGCAGGAAATCTCACTTTCCCCAAAGCGCAACAGATTCGGGATGCTGCGCTCGAGGTTCCGCTCGATCGGCTCATCATCGAAACGGATTGCCCCTATCTCGCTCCCATCCCATATCGCGGGAAGCGCAATGAGCCTGCGTATGTGAAGGAAACGGCTCGCCAACTTGGGGTGCTGCGCGGAATGTCAGCGGAGGAAATCGGGGAGCTGACTTCCAGCAATTTCTACAATTTTTTCAAAATATCTGAAACGGATGAAAGCAAAGTTCCGGCGCGCTAGCCTGCAATTCTGATACCCTCATCTCAGCCTTACTTTTATTTCAGAAACATTAGAAATATATGCCCGATAACAGCTTCGATGTGGTCAGCAAGGTGGACCTGCAGGAGGTCTCGAACGCCATCCAGCAGGCGCTGAAGGAGATCCACACACGTTTCGACCTGAAGGATTCCAAGTCCAATATCGAACTGGAAAAGGACGCAATCGTGCTGCACTCGGCTGACGAGTACAAGCTGAAGGCGGTGAATGATGTGCTGCAGCAGAAATTGGTGAAGCGTGGCGTATCGCTGAAGGCGCTGACTTACGGGCCGGTGGAACCTGCCGCGGGCGCCACATCCAAAAGGCGAGCGACCATGCAGCAAGGGATCGCCATCGAAAAAGCCCGCGAAATTGTGAAGCTGGTAAAGGACTCAAAGAAGAAAGCACAAGCTTCCATCCAGGGGGATCTGGTCAGAGTCAGCAGCAAAGACCGCGACACCTTGCAAGACGTCATTGCCCTGCTGAAACAGCACGACTTTGGAATCGATTTGCAGTTTACGAATTATCGAACGAATTGAAGGCTGACCTCGGACATCAGTACTTGAGCCTCAGCCAGTGGCTGATGTTCAACAGGGATGTCCGAAGTCTAAGATCCGGGGTCAGAGGTACGAATTGAGCGCGCCCGCTACGATTAACGGAAAAGAAGTATTCGATCTCCTCCGAGACGACCTGCTCGCTCTGGAGGAGGAGTTTGGGCGCGACGCGGTGTCGAGTGTTCGCACGATCACCGAGATCGGCGAATACCTGCGCGCTGGCGGCGGTAAGAGGATACGTCCCGCCCTGCTACTGCTTTCGTCCAAGCTCTTCAATTATGAGGGTAGAGGGGCGGTCCGGTTGGGCGCTGTAGTCGAGATCATTCATACAGCCACGCTGGTTCACGATGACATCATTGATGAAGCGAAGACCCGTCGCGGCCGTCCGGCAGCCAATACACAGTGGGGAAACTCAAAGTGTGTACTGGCAGGCGATTGGCTCTACATGCAGGCATTCAAGATTGCGGTCCGGGAGCGTAACTTCCGGATTCTCGACACCCTGATCGAACTTACGCAGATGATGGTTGAGGGCGAACTGCTCCAGACGGAGACGCTCGGGAAGCTGATAACGCTGCAGGAGCACTTTGACCTGATTTTTCGCAAGACGGCATGCCTGTTCTCGGTGTGCATGCGACTAGGAGCGATTTTGGGTGGGGCGAGCCCAGAGCAAGAAGGCGCGCTCGGCAAATACGGTCACGATCTCGGCATGGCCTTTCAGATTGTGGATGATGTCCTGGATCTAACTGCTTCCGAGGATGTGCTGGGAAAGCCAGTGGCCAGCGACTTGCGCGAGGGTAAAGCCACTATGGCAGTGATCCACGCCCTGGAGCGCTGTACCTCGGAAGAGCGCAAGAAGATCGAAACCATTCTCCAGGAAAAAACTTTCAATGGAGTAACTCATGCCCACATTCTGGAGATTCTCGAGCGCTACGGTTCTCTGGATGCAGCTACGGCTCGGGCGGCGCAATATGCTGAATCGGCTCGCAAAGCCATCTGCACTTTCCCCGATAGCGAGATCAAGCGCGCGCTGCTCTGGGCGCCTGAGTTCGTAGTCGCTCGCGAGAAGTAGCCGTCTTGGCCGATTGTCATCCTGAGCGAAGCGAAGGATCTATGGAGTCTGCTCGCGGCATGCATAGATCCTTCGCTTCGCTCAGGATGACAACGCGATCAGGAGGACAGCGCGATTTCGCCCTTATGCCACTTTAAGAATCGCGGTGACTGCGGTTCCAGATTCGTTGGATTGTATCTCCAAAGTGCCCCCAAGCCGCCTCAGGCGCTCACGCATTCCAGTAAATCCCACACCGCCGCGACCCGCTGCGATCAGTTCGTGTTGCTTCTCCGGTGGAATACCTTTCCCGCTATCCTCAACCTTAACGATGAGTGTGTTGCCGTCCTGATGCACGCGAATTGCAGCTGTGGCACTACCGGAATGACGGTGGACGTTGGTCAAACACTCTTGAACGATCCGAAAGATGGCTATTTCCAATTCATCAGGCAACCGGCCAAAATCCGCTGGGATTTCCACATCGACCTTGATGTTGCTGCGTTCGGAAAAGCCATCCGCATACCAGCGAAGCGCCGAGGCAAGGCCGGCGACATCCAGGAGGGGTGGATGAAGCAGATGAGAAATGGTCCGAATCTCCCGAGAGACATGGTCGACTAGTTGACCAAGTTCTAAAACAGCTCTGGCTCCGACTAAATCGAGCTTATGAGTCTGGGCCTGAATCACGCCAAGACTCATGCTCATAGCTGCAAGAGTCTGGCCGACGCTGTCGTGCAGTTCGCGAGCCAATCGTCTGCGCTCGTCATCCTGCATGTTCTGGAGACGCGACGCAAACTCCATTTGCTGCTTCTGTGTTGTCAGGTCGGTGATCAAAACTCCAGTTGCCGATTTGTCTCGTGACAATAGACTGAAAGAGAAATTTGTGGGGATTCGACTCCCGTCTGCGAGTTGCAGGTTTATTTCTCCCTCGTTGGAGACGATCTGATTCTCGTCCCGCAACCGCTGGTAAGTAGGATGGTCGTCTGAAGCAACAAAGTCCAGCAAGGGGCAGCCAATGATCGTCTCTCGTGCCACACCTAAGAGCTGTGCCAGACTGAGATTGCAGTAAACAATACGCCCGCGACCATCCAGCATAGCGGCGCCCTGTTGCATTTTTTCAACCAGGGTGCTGTAAGGAAGATCGGAACCCTCCAGCGTATAGACGCGATGACCTTCCGGTTCCTCGACGACGAATGCGTCCACAGTTCCGTACTGGATAGCGCGCAGCGTCTGCTCGGCCTCTTCCATCAATTGCTGAGTTCGGTCAACATCTGGCATTTTGCTGTTCATAAGACATCCTCATCGGGAACAAGACTTCTAGTTCGAGCTTCATTCGCCCATAGCAGCAGGGCGTATCTGTAAACCCACCAAGGCACGCTGCGTATCGCGAAGATCGCCGACGATTTTGCGTAACGGTTGCGGTAACTTCCGCACCAGGGTGGGAATGGCCAGAATCTGATCGCCAGCCGCCAACTGCGGGTGTTTCATGAGGTCGACGACTTCAATCTCGTACCGTCCTGCTAAATGATCCTCGCAAATTCTCTTGAGATTGGCGAAAGCGGCCACTGAACGTGGTGTCTGGCCCGCAACGTAAAGGCGAAGCTGCCACACCTCGTTCGAGGCGGGCTCGTTTTTCTCTCGAATCTCTTGAAGACTGAGAGGTTTAGCCTCTTTGGCTCTTACTGACTTTTTCATCGAGCCCCCTTTCGTCGCTTTCCATCCACCCCATCCTTAACCAGGTCAGCCTGACGGCTGCGGGATATGGCTTCGCGATTATGCGCAATCATCTCTTCTCGCAAACCATATTCTACGCTGGCGGTTTCCGCTTCGGCGTCCTCCACTTCAAATTCTTTGCGTAGCGCCACGATGCGGGCTTCAAGTGCTTCGCGCTTGCGCATCCGATCGCGATCCTTGCGCTCGGCCTCCTGCCGGCGCGCCAAGGCTTCGGCCTTCTCCCGCGATTCCTGCGACAGGCGGGACGATCCTGTGAGCACCCCCTCCGGTCCCACGTACACGTCCAGCAAATCGACTCCCTGGGGAGTCAAGAGGAACTCGCGCAGTTGGTTGGAGTGCGCCATCCCACGCGACTTCAGCACGTAAAGGGCGCGGTTGCGCTCGCCATCAAGCTCGATATCACGCATCAGAAGCCAGGTGTCAACGATCGATGAGATCTCAACGTCAGTTCTCTCCAACGCCTGCCCCCCGGAGGTGAGATTGGTGAGCAAGGCAGTAATTTGCCGTTGCTTCAGGAAGTCGATGAGACGAATCATCATGGTCTGCGCGTCGCGCCGGTTTCCCGCCTGAATAAGGCTGCCCACAGGATCGAGGACCACCACTTCCGGTTGGAACTCTTGGACGATTTTGTGAATGATCGCCAGGTGCATTTCCAGGCCGTAGAACGAAGCGCGGCTGGAATGAAACTGGAGCAATTTCTTCGCTGTCCATTGCTCAAGGTTCAAGCCGATAGATCGCATATTGCGAATAAGCTGGCCAGGGGATTCCTCGAACGAGAAGTAAAGGCAGCGCTCGCCGCGCCGGCAAGCGGCATCAACGAAGCTAGCTGCCAGACTGGTCTTGCCTGTTCCTGCTGTGCCGGAAACTAAAATCGTGGTCCCTCGGTAGAATCCCTTGCCGCTCAGCATCGTATCCAAACGGGGAACGCCGGTCGAAATTCGTTCCTCGCTCACCTCGTGCTGCAGTCCCAGCGATGTCACGGGCAAGACGCTGAAACCGTCTTCGTCGATCAGAAAGGGATATTCGTTGGTGCCGTGAGCAGTTCCTCGATATTTGACGATCCGCAGACGGCGTGTGGAAACCTGATCGATCACCCGGTGGTCGAGCAGGATCACGCAATCGGAAACATATTCTTCCAGCCCGTGCCGAGTCAGGGCCCCTTCGCCGCGCTCCGCGGTGATGACGGCACTTACGCCCCTGTCTTTGAGCCACCGGAACAGACGGCGCAACTCCGCTCGCAGGATGCCCTCATTCTGCAGCCCAGCGAATAGGTTTTCGATAGTGTCCAGAACCACGCGCTTCGCCCCAATGGCATCGAGCGCGGCACCCAGCCGTATGAACAGGCCTTCCAGATCATAGTCGCCAGTTTCGTCGATCTCGCTGCGTTCTATGCGAACAAAATCGATGACCAACTTCTTTTCTTTGGCCAACTCGTCAAGGTCAAAACCGAGCGAGCGAACGTTTTGCGTTAGCTCTGGAGCGGTCTCCTCAAATGCCATGAAAACGCCCGGTTCGTTATATTCCGTGGCCCCGCGAATCAGGAACTCCATTGCCAGGAGAGTCTTGCCCGCACCGGCGCTACCGCAGATGAGGGTGGGACGTCCGCGCGGGAACCCACCTTGGGTGATCTCATCAAGGCCCTGAATGCCGGTTGGCGCTTTGGGCAAACGACGATTTTCCTTGCCCAACTCCTGATCAGCCTTCGTCTTGCGAATTCCTGTTTTGGACACTTATCTGCGCCCTGAAACCTGGGGATTTTGGGAAAAGAGAAAGTCGACCGAACATGCTATAGACATACGTCGGGCTACTAATATACAGGATTTACTGTAGACAGAGAGTTCTCGGTGAATATCCGAATGCACAGCAGCCCGCGGAGAGGTCGGAACTTATTCTCAGTTGCGAAATACTTCGTCGGCCGAAGGTGAGGCGCACCCCGTCTGACTCTATGACGAGTGCTGCTATGATGTCCGCGTATGAGAGCTGAAGCTTCGCGTCAAAGGAGCATGGAATCTGTGATGCGCGGAAGTCAGATCGCCGCATCTATTGTGGTGTTGCTCGGGTGTGCGCTGGGCGCGCCGGGTCAGACCGCCGCATCAAGAACCCAAGGTCGGTTTTCCGGCGCTATCGCCCAGACGCTCGCGCAAGGGCGCGATGCTGTTCTGCCGCCTCATATCTCCCATCTCTTAGGCATATCGCCCGCCGAAAAAGAAGTTCCGGTCAAGCAATTCGTAGAAATGAAGGAAGACATCCGCGGGTTTGAAGTTGGCTCGCTCAAGCAGGATGATGTCGTCCTTTTCGTAGAAGATCGGGTCTCCCACGACACGACGTTCTATTTGACATCTCCCAACGGTAAGCTGCGCAGAGTCTTAGCCGTGCGCGGAGGGGTTGGGTACGAGAGGGCTCCGACGCAGGCCGACCGGAAGGTGTTCGAAAAAGAAAAGACTTATTGGGTGGGACGGTTGGGGGCTGGAAAGCCTTAGGCCGTTGATTGCTCCATAAACGAGCTGTGACCTTAGGCACAAACTGGAGATCTTTTCCCGCTTGACCGGGGTCACCTCGAAGCGTGATGGCGGGTACTGATTTCCAATCCGAGTTGTCGGAGAATGCGGCCAGTTGACGAGGGTTTCCGCCAGAGCGGAAGGCTAAAGAGACGCACTGGCATGCGGTGAGGCGTAAGCGCTCTCACTCCTCTCCCCTTGGCACTTGGGAAAGGCAAGTCGCTGGGGGTCCTGTCCGCGGCGGAACATGCGTCAACAGGGACAGCGGCTTCAGTCGAAGCCTTGACGAAAAGGCGCCCAGGTTTTTCGACGCGCCGGCCCGGACAGGGCCGGAAAGACTCCGAGTGTAAGCCGCTGTTTCGCTCACCCTGTCGAGGAAGTCCTCCTGAGAGACTCGCTCCTCTGACGGTCGAAGCCGGACGGATCCGCAACAGATCCGCCCGGCTTTGTTTATACTGAATTTTTTCCCATCCTGGGGAATCAAATCGAATCATGAATGACCTGGTCTCAGCCATAGCGCGCCACGGTTATGCCCTGACCTTCGCGTTTTTGTTCGGGCAGGCCATGGGTCTTCCCCTGCCCGCTTCGATTGCAATGATTGCGGCCGGGGCCGCGGTTGCCTCGCACACGCTTGCGGGCTCGGGGGTATTCCTGGCCGCGTTCATCGGGCTATTGATGGGTGATGTGATCCAATTCTGGCTGGGGCGCTATACGGGCTGGGCGCTGCTCGGCTTTTTGTGCCGCCTGTCGATGAATCCCGAGACCTGCATGCTCCGTTCGGCGGAATCGTTTTACAAACGCGGAAAAGCGACCCTGGTAATTGCGAAGTTCGTTCCGGGATTGAACACCATGGCCGCTCCGTTATCAGGCAGCATGAAGATGCCGTTCGGCCAA
>Ga0068856_100003666_pt1 | contig 15404 bp, 13 predicted proteins | sample KBSCornC62_FD_66595 | JGI IMG/M metagenome (GOLD analysis project Ga0068856, IMG submission 66595) | Corn rhizosphere microbial communities from Kellogg Biological Station, Michigan, USA - KBS Corn C6-2 | ecosystem: Host-associated > Plants > Roots > Rhizosphere > Soil ...
CACCGCCATCATGGCGCAGATATTTGCGCTGGATTTGTCGTGGCTGTCGCCGCTGCTGATCTTCTTTGGCGTGATCCTGCATCTGTCGCGCAAGGGCAGTGCGGTGGGGCACTTTGGGCGGGTGCTGATCGGCCTGGGCCTGATCATGATGGCGCTGGAGCTGATCTCGGTCGCGTCGAGCCCGATGGTGGAAGCCAATGCGTTGCGCGTGCTGCTGAGCTCTTTCTCGTCAGACACCGGCCTGAACATGTTGATTGGCGCAGTGCTCACGCTGCTGTGCTATTCGAGCCTGGCGGTGGTGCTGTTCTGCGCGACGCTGGCAACGTCGGCGGCGGTGTCGGTCAAGGTGGCGTTTGCGATTGTGCTGGGCGCAAATATCGGGAGTGCCGTAGCGGCGTTGGCGACCACGCCCTCATCGAGCCAAGCCGCACGCCGTGCAACGCTCGGAAATCTGCTTTCGCGCATGCTGGGCGCCGCGCTGGCGCTGCCCTTTCTGGACAAGCTGGCGGAGTGGGCGCCGCACGCGGGCGTCGCGCCACAGCACGTGGTCGTGGCGTTTCATGTGGTGTTCAACGTGGCGTTGGCGGTGCTGCTGATCGGCTTTACCGATACGATGGCGCGCCTGTGCGCGCGCATCCTGCCGGGCGGCGCGCATATCGACGATCTCGTTGCGCCGCGCTACCTCGATCCTTCTGCGCTGGCCACGCCAACGTTGGCGTTGGGCAATGCGTCGCGCGAGGTGCTGCGCATCGGCGATCGCGTTGAGCACATGCTCGACAACACCCTGCGCGTGCTCAAGACCAACGACGTGCGCCTGTTGCAAACCACCCGCGCCATCGACGACGAGGTGGATGCGCTTTACACCGCCATCAAGCTTTATCTCACGCAGCTGAGCCATGAAGCCCTGGACGCGCGCGAGGGAAAACGCTGGGCCGACATCATCTCGCTCACCATCAATCTGGAGCACGCCGGCGACATTCTCGACCGTCTGCTGCAGGACGTACGCGAGAAGAAGATCGCCCACAAGCTGGCCTTTTCAGAGGCCGGCATGGAAGAGCTGGAAGACATGCACGCGCGCCTCGTCACGAACCTGAAGCTGGCGCTGTCGGTGTTCCTGACGGGCGACCTGCGCAGCGCGCAGAAGCTGATGATGGAAAAGGCACACTTCCGCGATCTGGAAAAACGCTACTCGCGCAGTCACCTCACACGGGTGTCCGCGCAGACCGCCGAGAGCATCGAGACCAGTTCGCTGCATCTGGACATCATCAGCGATTTCAAGCGGTTGAACTCGTTGTTCTGCGCGGCCGCGTATCCGGTGCTGGATGAAGCGGGGGCGTTGAACCGCAGCCGTATGAAAGACGCGGATGACGTGGAGACCGAGACGGCGCCAGCTGGCCACTGACGCCCGCATGCTCAGAAAAAAGCGCAGCCGAAGCTGCGCTTTTTTATTGCCGGATGCCCCTGCCTACTTCCGCTTGAGCAGCGGAGCAAGGTATTTGCCGGTAAAGCTAGCCTTGCTCTTCGCCACATCCTCGGGCGTGCCCTTGGCGATGATCTGCCCGCCGCCGGCACCGCCTTCAGGCCCGAGATCGAGCAGCCAGTCCGCCGTTTTGATCACGTCGAGGTTGTGCTCGATGATCACGATCGTATTGCCGTGATCGCGCAGCTTGTAGATGACCTTCAGCAGCAGCTCGATATCGTGGAAGTGCAGGCCAGTGGTCGGCTCATCCAGGATGTAGAGCGTGCGGCCTGTGTCGCGCTTCGATAGCTCCAGCGACAGCTTCACGCGCTGCGCCTCGCCGCCCGACAGCGTGGTCGCCGATTGCCCCAGGCGGATGTAGCCCAGGCCCACATCCAGCAGCGTCTGCAGCTTGCGGCGCACCACCGGCACCGGCGCGAAGAACTCGTGCGCCTGCTCCACCGTCATCTCCAGCACTTCGGTGATGTTCTTGCCCTTGTAGAGCACTTCCAGCGTTTCGCGGTTGTAGCGCTTGCCGTGGCAGACGTCGCACGGCACGTACACGTCGGGCAGGAAGTGCATCTCGACCTTCAGCACGCCGTCACCCTGGCACGCCTCGCAGCGCCCACCCTTGACGTTGAACGAGAAGCGTCCGGGGTCATACCCGCGCTCCTTGGCCGACGGCACGCCGGCAAACAGCTCGCGGATCGGCGTGAACAGGCCCGTATAGGTGGCCGGGTTTGAACGCGGCGTGCGGCCAATCGGAGATTGGTCGACGTTGATGACCTTGTCGAAATGCTCCAGGCCGTCGATGCGATCGTGCGCAGCCGGTTCCGGCGTCGAGCCATACAGATGACGAGCCACCGCGTGGTACAGCGTGTCGTTGATCAGCGTCGACTTGCCGGAACCCGACACACCCGTGATGCAGGTCAGCAGCCCGATCGGAATATCGGCCGACACGTTCTTCAGGTTGTTGCCGCTGGCGTTGATGATGCGCAGCCAGCGCTCTTCATCGGGCGCCGTGCGCTGCTTGGGCACCTCGATGCGGCGCTTGCCCGACAGGTAATCGCCCGTCAGCGACGCCGGCGATTGCTCGACTTGCTGGGGCGTACCTTCGGCGATGATCTGGCCGCCGTGCACGCCAGCGCCGGGGCCGATGTCGACCACATAGTCCGACGCGCGGATCATGTCTTCATCGTGCTCCACCACCAGCACCGAGTTGCCGAGGTCGCGCAGGTGCTTGAGCGTGCCGATCAGCCGATCGTTGTCGCGCTGGTGCAGGCCGATGGACGGCTCGTCCAGCACGTACATCACGCCGGTCAGCCCCGAGCCGATCTGCGACGCCAGCCGGATGCGCTGCGCTTCGCCGCCCGAAAGCGTATCGGCACTGCGCTCCAGCGACAGGTAATCGAGCCCGACGTTGTTGAGGAAGTTCAGCCGCGCGGTGATCTCCTTGACGATCTTGTCGGCAATCTCCCGTTTGGCGCCGTGCATGTTCAGCGTCAGGAAATACGTGAGCGCATCGCGCAGCGGCCAGCCGTTGATCTCGTAGATGCCGCGTGCCTGCTCGGCTTCGCCAATCTTGACGAAGCGCGCTTCGCGGCGCAGGCGGGTGCCGTGGCACTCCGGGCACTGCTGGTTGTTCTGGTACTTGGCCAGCTCCTCGCGCACGGCGATGGAGTCGGTCTCTTTGTAGCGCCGCTCCAGGTTGGGGATGATCCCCTCGAACGCGTGCTCGCGCACCGTGGTCTTGCCGCGCTCGTTGATGTACGTAAACGGAATCTGCTGCTTGCCCGAGCCGTGCAGCACGATCTGTTGGGTCTCGGGCGGCAGGTCTTCAAACGCGACATCGATGTCGACGTCGTAGAACGCCGCCAGGCTCTGCAGCATCTGGAAGTAAAACTGATTGCGGCGATCCCAACCCTTGATGGCGCCAGAAGCGAGCGACAGATTCGGAAAGGCCACCACGCGCTTCTGATCGAAGAACGTGATCTGGCCCAGCCCGTCGCAGTGCGGGCAGGCGCCCATCGGGTTGTTGAACGAGAACAGCCGCGGCTCCAGCTCCTGCAGCGAATACGAGCAGATCGGGCAGGCGAACTTTGAGCTGAAGCCGTGCTCCTTGCCCGTGTCCATTTCCAGCGCGATGGCCCGGCCGTCTGCCAGGCGCAGCGCGGTTTCGAACGACTCGGCCAGGCGCTGCTTGAGTTCCGGGTTGACCTTCACGCGGTCGACGACGACCTCGATCGAATGTTTGTCGTTCTTCTTCAGCTTGGGCAGGTTGTCGACTTCGTAGACTTTTGCTTCGGCCTCGTGCGCGGTACCGCCGCCCGAGCGGATGCGAAAGCGCACGAAACCCTGTGCCTGCATCGCTTCAAACAGGTCGACGTGCTCGCCTTTGCGGTTGGCCACCACGGGCGCCAGGATCATCAGCTTGGTATCGGCCGGCAACGCCAGCACGGCATCCACCATTTGCGACACGCTTTGCGCTTCCAGCGGCTGTCCGTGATCGGGGCAATAAGGTGTACCGGCGCGCGCATACAGCAGGCGCAGGTAGTCGTGGATCTCGGTAACGGTGCCGACTGTGGAGCGTGGGTTGTGGCTGGTGGCCTTCTGCTCGATGGAAATGGCCGGCGACAGACCTTCGATCAGGTCAACGTCGGGTTTTTCCATCAGTTGCAGGAATTGCCGGGCATACGCCGACAGCGATTCCACGTAGCGCCGCTGCCCCTCCGCATACAGCGTGTCGAACGCGAGCGACGACTTGCCCGACCCCGAAAGCCCGGTGATCACGATCAACTGGTTGCGCGGCAGATCGAGGTTGATGTTCTTCAGGTTGTGGGTACGGGCCCCACGAATCTTGATTTCGTCCATGTGCGGCTGAGTGCTGCTGAATGCGGCGTCGGAGTGCGGACCGCCTGCGGCAATCGGCGGGAGGGTGGAAAAGGGTAAGCCTGCTAATATACCGAACTTCGGTTTTGCTGGTATCTGCTCCCAGATGGGGCAATCCGTGAAACCGTTCAAGTGTTCTTGTCGCCGCTTTTTCTTCCTGGTTTTCGCGGCGGTTTCCGCACCATGTCCTCCGCTTCCCCATCCATGACTTCCGCCTCCGGCCGCATGAACGGCCTTGAGCTGCGCGCGGCTGCCTCGCTGGCCGGCATCTTCGCGCTGCGCATGTTGGGTTTGTTCATGATCATGCCGGTCTTCGCGGTGTTCGCGAAAACGCTGCCCGACGGCAACAACACCCAACTCGTCGCTTTCGCCATCGGTGTGTATGGCCTCACGCAGGCGCTGCTCTATATCCCTTACGGCTGGTTATCGGACCGCTTCGGACGCAAGCCGGTCATCGTCACGGGTCTGGTGATCTTTGCGGTGGGCAGCCTGGTGGCGGCTTTTTCGCACAGCGTCGCGGGCATTGCCGTGGGGCGGGCCATCCAGGGCGCGGGGGCGATCTCGTCTGCGGTGATCGCCTTCGTGGCCGACCTCACGCGCGAGGAGCATCGCACCAAGGCCATGGCCATGATCGGCGGCAGCATCGGCCTGTCGTTTGCCGTTGCCATCGTGAGTGCTCCGGTCATCTTCCGGTGGGTCGGCATGCCGGGCATGTTCACGGCGATTGGCGTGCTGGCCATCGTCGCCATCGGCGTGGTGCTGTGGGTTGTGCCCAACCCGCCGCGTCCGCCCGAGCATGTGAAGGCACCGTTCCGCGAAGTCCTGCGCAACCCCGAACTGCTGCGCCTGAACTTTGGCGTGTTCGCCCTGCATGCCACGCAGACGGCGTTGTTCGTCGTGCTGCCGCACATGCTGGAAGCCGCAGGCCTGGCCGTAGATTCGCACTGGAAGATCTACCTGCCGGTGATGGGCGTGTCTTTCGTGCTGATGGTGCCGGCCATCATTGCCGCCGAGAAGCGCGGCAAGATGAAGGCGGTTCTGCTGTCTGCCGTGGCGCTGGTGATGGTGGCGCAACTGGCGCTGGGCGAGGTGAATCCGACGCTCGCCGCGCTGGCGATTGCGCTGCTGGTCTACTTCCTCGGTTTCAACGTGCTGGAGGCGTCGCAGCCGTCATTGGTATCGAAGTACGCGCCGGGCGTGCGCAAGGGCGCGGCCATGGGCGTGTACAACACGACGCAGGCGCTGGGCCTGTTTGCAGGCGGGGCGGGCGGCGGCTGGATTCTGCTGCATGCGGGGCAGCACGCCGTATTCCTAACCTGCGCCGCGCTGGCTTTTGCCTGGCTTATAATTGCGAGCCCCATGCAGATGCCGGCATTGCGCCGACACTAATCCGGGCAACACGGCGGCATCACTTCATTTTTTACCTTCGGAAACTCATCATGGCGTCCGTCAACAAAGTCATCATCGTCGGCAATCTCGGCGCCGATCCTGAAACGCGTTACATGCCCAGCGGCGACGCTGTCACCAACATTCGCGTGGCAACCACCGACCGCTACAAGGACAAGGCCAGCGGCGAAATGAAGGAAGCCACCGAGTGGCACCGCATTGCCTTCTTCGGCCGCCTGGCTGAAATCGCCGGCGAATACCTGAAGAAGGGCTCGTCGGTCTACATCGAAGGTCGCCTCAAGACCCGTCAATGGGAAAAGGACGGCCAGAAGCAATACAGCACCGAAATCGTCGCAGAACAAATGCAGATGCTCGGCGGCCGCGGTGGTGAGGGCGGTGGCGGTGGTGGCGGTGGTGCTGGCTACTCGCGCGGCGGTGAAGGCGGCGGCGGTGGTGGTGGTGGCTACGGCGGTGGCCGCAGCCAAGGTCAAAGCCAAGGCCAAGGCGGCGGCTACTCGCGCGGCGGTGAAGGTGGTGGTCAGGGCGGCGGTGCACGTCGCCAGCCGGCACCATCGAATGGTTTTGAGGATATGGACGACGATATTCCGTTCTAGGCGGAACCACATCCGAGGTTGTTAAGTTCAGGCCGGAAAATTGTTTGCAATCAAATGGTTGCAGACGGTTTTTCCGGCCTTTCGTTTTGGCCCATTTGTCGCAGTAAGCGGAACCGAGACCTTCCTGTAAATTGACTCCACCAAACGATGAGGTGGGGCCATGACAGGTTTGACGGTTCGCAGTTTCCGGCTGGACTCAGGTGAGCGGATGGCCCTGCTGACGCACGGGCCGCTTGGGTTGCCAGTCGTACCCGCGGCTCACTACGCCTTGGTCCGGCTTCGGGCACGCGGACTCACTCTTCAGTCGATTCGCCAAGAACTGAGCGCGGTTGCACTTGGCCTTGAGTTCTTCTCCGAACTGCACATCGACCTTGTGCTTCGCGCGGCGCAACGGCATTTCCTTTCTACGGACGAGCTTGTCGCTCTTGCCGACCGATGCCGCATTTCCGTACCGCAGATGGGGTCTCGTCTCGTTTCCCCGCAGTACGGTGCGGCACGCTATTTCACCTGCATTGACTATGTGAAATGGGTAGCCGAGCCGGTCCTCGCACGTATCACCGATGGACGTGAGCATGCTGCCGCCCATGAGGCCTTGGTGCGTTTTGAGAAGCGTGCCAGCAGCGTGGCGCCTCGCGTGGACGCGCAAAGCGGACCTGTCCCGGGAGAGCGCCTCGGCATGACGCCTGAACAGCGCGAGCTCTTTCTCAGGGTTATCCATCCCGGCGATCCCGGCAATCCTTTCAAACCGGAGTTGCAGCTACGTAATGCGGCAATGTTGAATCTGGCCTACGCGTTGGGGCCGCGTGCGGGGGAGCTCCTGGGCTTGAAGTGTTCCGACTTTGACTTCAGCGCACGCCCGGCGACAGTGACAATTCACCGTCGCCATGACGACCCCGAAGACCGTCGGCGCAATCCTGCGTCGACAAAGACGAACGGTCGCATTCTCACTCTTGAGGACGATCTTCGCGACCTGCTGGATGTCTGGATAACGCGGGGTCGGTCCGATCGGAAAAAATTTCCGAATGCCAGGAAGCACCCGTTTGTCTTCGTGAACTACCGAGGGGATCCGCTGACTGACCGTGGCCTTAGGAAAATCGTAGCAGCACTTGCGGCAAAGCATGGCTCGCTGGTGCCGCTGTTCCCACATCTTTTGAGGCATGACTGGAATGATCGCTGGAATGAGATGACGTCGGACTCCAGTAGCGATCCGACCCATGTTCGAGACCAGAAGTACGCAATGGGATGGACGGAAAAATCCACTATGCCATTGCGATACGGAAAGCGATCAATTAGAAATTCTACAAATGAGAAAATCAAAAACATGCAGAGAAAAGTGACGCGGAAAACTGAGGGATGAGCGCCTTTCTGATAGTGAGCGTCGCTTGTTGCCGGGCGTTCGCTCGATTTGTGAAATTGATGTCTCGCTTTCTCTCGCCTTCGCTATCAAATATGAGAATGAGAAACGTGAATGATGTTCTGGTCGATGCGCTCATCCATGAAGACATTGCGCTGCCGGACGGTGACGAGAGTCATAGATGGATCTTGTCGCAGTCGGGGAGTCGCGTCGATATATCGGGCGATACTTGGATTATTGCCCCCCATGTGTCGATCAACTGGAGGCTCCAGTCTGTTGTCGCGGAAGTTGTTCTGCACGCGACCCATGAATACATAAAGAATTTGATTCGAACAAAAGCGCCGAGCTATGTGGAGAATCAGTTCAATAATCTTAAGAGGTTGTTCTATATAGCGCAGTCCTGTGGATTGAATATTGATTCCTTGCAGACATTTGGTGATGGTTTTTTTACGAAAATCAAGCACACGCTTGGAAGAAGCTATCCACCGGGCACAGTCGCCAATACCCTAGATGCATATCGGAGGTGGTATGTCTTCGGTGCCGACCAAGAGTTCGAAGGATTCGAACAGGAGTGCGCGACATACCTTGTCAACCAAGTCATCGGCGGTAACGACAAAGGGCAGGCAGTGCTTAGTCAGGACCCCGACGAAGGGCCATTACGGTTCGTCGAGGTGATGGCGCTACAAGGGCGTTTGCTCGCCATGCTCCAAGACGGCACGGATCTCCTGGATGAGATTCTCGTTACGTGGCTGTGCCTGTCGTTCGGAATCTACCCGACGGCCATGATGTTCCTGAATGAGGAAGATCTCATTCGAACGGATCTCCCTGATGGTGCGGTTCGATATGAGCTTCGTATTCCTCGGCTGAAGAAGCGCGGTGTCGGCTTGCGAGACCAGTTTCATACGCGTCCGGTTGATCCTCGGATTGGTGAACTGTTCGAGCACAAGATCCGAGAGAACCGCGCTCGCCGCTGGGTTGCGGTGACAGGCCATGATGGTCGTCGTTTTCAGTCACCAATGTTTCCCGCACCAGGGATCAATTGTCGGCTCATCGGTTCCGATTTTGAGGAACATGCGCTGCGGTCGCGTAAGGACTGGTTTGGAGAACAACTCCGCTCGTTTATCGCATGTACGGGGCTCAGAAGGGAAGATGGCGGGCTCCTGCACGTCACGGCACGCCGGCTTCGCTATACGTTTGCAACCCGGCTGGTTAGAGAGGGTGCAAGTCCCGCAGAGCTGGCGGATGCGCTGGATCACACGGATCTGCAGCACGTCATGGTGTATTTCAACAGCCGTTCGGATGCAGTCATCAGTCTCGATAAGGCGCTTGCCTTGCGACTCGCCCGTGTCGCGCAGTTGCTCTTGGGCATGCTCATCGGTGATGAATCAGAGGCGCTGCGAGGTGATGATCCGGCCAGCCGAATACATTTCGCTGACCCTGTGGAGAGGAAGCTGCGCACGGTAGGTTCCTGCGGCACATTGGGCTTTTGCGGTTTGAACGCCCATCTTGCCTGCTACACATGCTCCAAGTTTCAGCCCTGGCTTGACGGACCCCACGAGGCGGTTCTCGATGCGCTGCTCAAAGAGCGTAACGACCTGCTCGCTCGGGGGGCGGATCTGAAAATCGTGGAGGCCAACGACCTAACGATTTTCGCAGTAGCTGAAGCCGTGACTCTCTGCGGCGTTCGTAAGCAACCCAACTCGACGACGTAGCATGAAGCTAGAGACAAAGGTCCAGTCTGCAGCTGCAGACGTGGTGAGGACATTCATTGACAAGGCGCGTGCTGCGAACCCTTTCGGGACGGTGGTATGGGACAGGATGCTGTGGAAGGTCCCCAAGAAGAGGAGGTTGTCCAGCGGACGGAAAACCGAAAGTATTTGGTTCCACGCGAACTTTGTGAAGAAGGCCACGCCAAGCAATACGGAGCAGTTTCCCGCACCGTTTGGCGACTTCGTCAGGGCCTACGTTTGCCACATCGAGGGACGCGCGGATAAGGGGGTTTCAGCGGAGTACCACAACACCACTGTCCGAGCGTTTCGATACTTGAATCGCGTCTCCCCCGGTGGCATAAGCAATCCATGGGAACTGCTTCCATTTCACTTCGACTCCGCGATTAACTGTTGTCGCAGCGAGGAGGCGGACAGTTCCGCCTATCGAGTGGGAAACATTCTTGCGCGTATCGCCAAAACGATGGACAGGCAAGGCCGTCACCGTCACGTCTTCGGCAGATTCCGTTGAAATCCTGGCGCAGAAGAACATCGTCTTGCACGGCGGGGATTCGATGATCCAGCTCGAGGGCAATGCGATCACGTTCGAGACGTCGGGGCTGTTGTCGGTGAAGGGAGCCGGACACCCATTGGTCGGGCCGGGTGGGCAGGCGGCTGAGTTGCCACCGCTGCCGCTCGGGGTAGTCAACCTGCACAACAAGCTTGAGCTGAATCTAACGGACGACAACCTGAAGCCGGTGCCGAATGCGCCCTACAAGGTGCGATTCAGTGACGGCACCACGATTAGCGGAAAGCTGGACAGCAACGGGCATGCGGTCCTGCACGACGTGCCTGGCCCCGGCAAGGTGTTCTTCGGCGAAGACCCGCGTCCTTTCACACCGGCTCCGTTGCCTGCGGCAAAGGCGGTTGATCCGGAAGATGTCCTCAAAGAGCTCCACGACGCAGGACATCAGGGCATCAGCGACGAGAACCTCGCCAGTCTGTTCAATCAATTCTCAGGCCGCCCGGACGTGCAATGAGCGATACCAATCAACAAGCCATCCAAGACGCGGTCGAGCAAATTGGGTTGTCGATGGCCGCCAATGCCTTTCCACTGTTCTATGTCGCGCAGAACGTGTACGACACGTCGGAGAGCGTTTGGAATGTGTGGAACGCGCGAAATAGCGCTGATGAACTGACGAAAATCGAGACAGGCATCGACCTCGTGTTCGCCGTTGTCGGTTGGGTGCCTGTGGTCGGCGCAGGCGTCAAACGCACCTTCCGTCTCGTCAACCACAAGTCCGAAATCTACGGGCCGGTGTTGTTCGACATCTTGCGTCTCGTGCTGCAAAAGGCAGGCGTGCATACGAGCCCGGAGGAGCTTGTCGACAAGCTATTCGACGCCTCCGGCTTGAAGAAGCTGTTGACTGAATCACGCGAGCACATCGAGCATTCTTGGCTGTATCGCAGAATGCCGACATCGGCTCAACTCACCTTCAATCAAGCCCTTGCATGGGTGGAAGTCAATCTGCCGTACTGGCTGGGAGTGGTGACGAGGACGACATCGCGTTTGTCGTCGGTATCCTGCGCGCCTACGACGGCTCCTCATCGATTTTGGATATCTGCAAGGCCATTATTAAGGCGGTGCCAGAGCGTTCCGGCGTTTGGAAAGAGGTCGCGGCTGCTATTGAAACCACGGGCGTCGTCAGAGGTGAGTACGGAATGGTCCAGGCGTACGAACAAAAACTGCAGGCGATTTCCGATTGGAGAAGCGACGAAGACAGCCGTGTCCAAGCCTTCGCTGAATGGCTTACCGACGGCCTGCAAGGGATGATCGAGCATGAGCAGCGACGAGCAGACGAGGGGCTAGCGCTGCGAAAGTATCGATTCGGCATTGGCAAGGACGAGAGTTGAGGGCCATGCGGACACTTTCAAAGAGAATCTGCAATGTCGGACGGCATGGAACACGGCGCACTGATCGGTGGGATAGGTGGCAAGTAAGCGCACCGGGCCTAAGGTTTTTCCGAAAATGCTTCTCTCAGGGCTGGGCGATCGAATTCCTCGTTGAGATACATCCGGAGGGTTGCTTGGTCGGTTGTCGCTTAACTCGGTAGCGTGGGAATTCATTGTTTCCAAAGAGAATTTCCTGCGCATCCGTGGCGCTTGATTGGGTGTTTGGTTGGTTTGCTGGACGCTTCTTGGAAGCAATGGCTGGGGATCTGTGCAGCGCGTCACAAGGGGGATAAAGTGTTTGCTCTGACACTTGACGAATTTTTGCGCGAAAACCATGTAACGCGTGAGGAGTGGGAGAGTAGCGGAGCCGACTGGAGTGTTCTGGTTGAAATAGCGAACGACCACGAACTCCGCAAAGATCGCCTCCAGAGTACCGCCGAGCATTACGCGCGCGATCTCCAAAAAATGGATGGCGTGCACTCCGTACGCTTTCGCGTAAAGGACACCGCACATCTGCTGGCAAAGATTGTCAGAAAGCTGATTGAAAAGCCCGAGGAGTATAAAAAAATCAGCGCGCAGAGTTACCACAAGATCATCACCGATTTGGTGGGTATACGCGCCATTCACCTATTCAAGGATGAATGCATCGCAATCGACAAGCAGATAAAGGATCACTTCAATATCACTGAGGGCCCAATCGCGAACATCAGGCCGGGTGATTCAGACTACCTGTATCGTGACAATGGGATCGAGATTGATACCCGTGATTCAGGATATAGGTCGATACACTACATCGTCTCCGATTCGTCAAGAAAACGCGAAACGTTTTCCGAGATCCAAGTCCGCACCATATTCGAAGAGGGTTGGTCCGAGATTGACCACCAAGTGAGGTATCCAAGTTTCTCGGACGATGAAACGCTGAAGGAGTTTCTTGGTGTTTTCAATCGAATTGCAGGTGCGGCAGATGAGATGGGTAGCTTTGTCAGAGGGCTTTCGCAGACGGTCGCGAAAATCTCTGAGCCCCTGAAAGGATCTCTGCAAGCCAGTGGTACAACTGGTGCATCTATAAAGCTCAATGAGCTCCTTTATGCGCTGTCCGAAAAGGAAATTCGAAAATTAAATTTTTTAGATGGAAACGGCAAAACAAACTTCATTGCTCTCGGCTCTCTTGTGAATAAGAGTCTTCGGGAACATGAGAACAGCGAAGAGGCGAAAAAGCCAATGGATGACAGCTTCTCGATTGGTCCTCCAAGGTCTGATACTACCGGGGACTATGTGAGCTTCGTAATACAGGACGGCAAGGAAATGATCGCCGGCAGGATATCTAATACGGCGCTCGCGGTTCTCAATAACGGGAAGGTCTTCGATAGTCCAATTGAGGTTTTTAACGCGCATACCGATCGGATTAAAAAGGCGGCGTACGAGATGCGAAGGATGAACCCGCATTTCGAACTCATAGCTCTGGGGTCGAACAATTTTTCTTAGAGGGGCGGGGCCGCCAAGATCGCCGTCGATTACAAAAACCGCGTCACCGACGCCGGCGACGAATGGCAGAAGATTTTTGGCGCCGATATTCCCCGGACCGTGTAATGGATGAGGTTATGCGGCGGCACCGAGGAGTGCAGCATGGATGAAGACGAGGCGCGGGCACTTCTCGCTGGCCCGTTCGGGATTGAACTGGCGCGATACCCACTCCGTTTTTGTAAGGCTGCGTTCTTTGGCATTACACCGGAGCCTGGAAACCAACTCGAAGTGAACAACGGGACGGCTTCGCTGATAGCGCGGGGGGAAGATCGTTTGATGATCACTTGCGCCCACGTCTTAGAGGGTTTCCGGCGAAAACGGGCGGAATCCGCCTTCGCGTTCTTCCAGATCGACAATTGCCGACTGGACCCGCTTGCGCAAATGGTCGGGGAGAGCCATGAACTCGACGTTGCGGTCGTTCGCCTGACAAATGAACAGGCGACTGAGATTGTCGACGGCGGCTTCGGCATCGGCGAAGCATTCTTCGATATCGGTATGGCTCGGCCGGATCTCGCAGTTGCGGGCGAGGGGATCGCCTTCGGCGGCTTTCCCGGTGGTTTGCGGCGGGCGCAGTCGCTCAACGAATTGAACTTCGGTAGCTATAGCTGCGGGGCGACGCCAGCCACGGTGGCGCACGATAACTATCTGGTTTGCCAGTTCGAGCGGGATGAGTGGATCCGGCAAGCCAATGAGCCAGAGCCAGACGCTATCGGAGGCCTCAGTGGCGGGCCTGCATTCAGGCTTCTGCAAAGCCCGGCTGGGATCCTCAGCTATGCGTTTGCTGGGATCATTTATGAGTTTTCTGCGAACATCGACCTTCTTTACATCGCCCAGGCCCAAGCTATTCATGACCTGATGGGGTGGGGTTGAAGGCCGGCAGTTGACTCTCTATGGCGGCGTCCGCGCTTTCAGGTTGGACGTATTCGATGTTTGAGATATCATGGCCTAAGCCATTGGATTGGCAGGGCCTTGCGCCCAACTCTACTTCCTTGAAGCAGGTGCCTTGCGCGTCTACCGCATTCGGAATGCGTCTTGTTGTGTACCGCCAACGACGCGTAGTGTCATAGCCGGTGCCACTCAATGTTATAAGCAACCTCGTCGAGTCCCATTCGGTGCAAGGTGGCCTACGGCTCGTCCTATCCACAGACGTATCCGTTCGATTGAATGCCGAGCCGCCCCGAGCGACCGTCGTCGAGGTTTTTTCCTCTCGAGAGAGCCCCTAGCCTGTTGATTTGGTTTTTGCGGGCTGTCTGCGTGCCTGTGGATAACTTCTCTCGCAGTCATGCTGCCGGCCCCTCCCCTGGACCCCTCCCAGTGTTGGAAAGATATAAGCAACCCCAAAAAGCTGAAAAGTGACGGACGAAGGCGCCAGTTCACCCGCTGCGCGGGTGAACTGGCGTACACGGGCAACGCCATTTGACAACTCGATGTTTGACACAGGCTGTGGGATCTGTAGGATTCTTTTTTTGAATCAAACGGTTAGGGGAAATCTGACAGTAGGTGGTTCCGCTAACCTTTTTAAGTCCATCTCGCCCGACAACAAAAACCCGGCAGTCCGCCCAGGACGCCGGGTTTTTTGTTGCCTTCAGCGGGCAGACCTGCCGCCGTTCTAATCACTCTCACACGGCTTCTTGAAGACGTGCTTCACCCCGCATTTGGTCGCGTGCGCCGCGTTCTTCACACCATGCCCCACCGCTCGTGCAGCGTTGGCCGTTGCATGCCCGGCTTCCTTTGCCGCATGGCCGGTCTTGCGGGCGGCTTCCTTCGTGTCCTGCTTGATGTTCTCCTTGGTCTCGGACAAATCAGCGTGGGCCAAGGGGCTGAGCAGCGCCAGCAGTAGCGCAGGGATCAAAAGCAGACGACCTTTCACGGCGGGAATCCTCACAAACAGGTTCATGCAACGGACGCGTCGAGCACCACAGCGGCGCGGCCGGTCAACAGGATGCGTGCGCCACTGCGCACGGTGAATCGGTACAGCACGTTGTTGCCGTCGCCACCGATGCGTTCGGCTTCGATGTCGAGCGGCGAGTCGATCGTGTCGAGCCGGGGGACGTGGGCTTCAACGCTGCGCACGCTGGCGAGAAAGCCGGCGCGCGGGCGGGCTTGCGCAGCATCGCACAGAGCGCCATGCACGGCCATCGCCTGAGCGGCGTATTCGATGCCACAGACCGCGGCCAATTGACCGTGCGAGCGCAGCGGATTGGCAGCGTCACGATGGCTCGTGGCGCTGCAATGGATGTGTGCGTCGCTCCAGGCGACGACCGCGTCCAGCAGGCACATCGCGCCGCTGTGCGGAATGCGCGCTGCGATCCAGTTGCGGTCGAGCGGCGGAGATGGCTGCGTGCTTGACGTCATGGCGTGCCGAAGGTGATGTCGACCTGCACGCGGGTCTCGGGCAGATAGTCGAGCACGACATTGGCTGCGCGCCGTGCCGCCAACGCTTCCAGCAGCGGCAGCGCGCGCGCCGCTGCGTTGCCCTGCCACAGCGTTTCGAGCCCGGGTTGTGCCAATGCAGTCGA
>Ga0068856_100003667_pt1 | contig 15403 bp, 16 predicted proteins | sample KBSCornC62_FD_66595 | JGI IMG/M metagenome (GOLD analysis project Ga0068856, IMG submission 66595) | Corn rhizosphere microbial communities from Kellogg Biological Station, Michigan, USA - KBS Corn C6-2 | ecosystem: Host-associated > Plants > Roots > Rhizosphere > Soil ...
CGTGCTCCTTGATGAAGTCGATCAGCGCGTCGGCCTTGGCGTCCACGTCATCCTTGTTCAGCAGCACCTCGGCGTACTGCAGCACCTCGCGAAGCCCCCACGTGAGCGCGGAGACGTTGTGCAGCAGCGCGTCGTTCGATCGAAGCGTGTTGAGCGAGAAGCCGTCGGACTTGTACGGCGCGAAATACTGGACGTGCTCGAACGGCGTCGCGGGGACGCCGCACTTCTCGTAGAGCAGACGATCCGCATCATCGATGTCGCCCGGCTGGTCGATGAAACACAGGTCGGGGCCTTTGACGTTGAAGCACACCGCGGCCACGGAGCCCTTCTGCGGCGGGAAGTGCGCGAAGATGGACCCCATGATCCACTCGATCGCGCTCGTCTTGGTCGCGAGCCCGGATACACCGGTGATGTTCAGATGCGCCGCTTCGGGCCCGAGGAGGAAGTCGGCGTCGAGGTAGATCGCCGCATCGGTGCCGCCGGCGCGGTACACGCCGACGGGAATGCCGGTGCGTGAGCCTTCCTTCAGATACCCGTCCATGCGCAGGGCGACGGCGACGTCGTTGTCGTCGGCGAGATAGACCTGGCCCATCGGCACGGGCTGGAGCGGCTCCTCGGGAAGCTGCCGCTGCACGGCGGCGCTGTAGAGCCGGATCTCGGTGCGCTGCGTCGGCGCCAACGACGCGCTCGCCGGCGTGCCGTCGTGGCCGAGCAGGTCGTGGAGCGGTGTTTGGAGATCTGTATAGCCGAAACCCTCAACAACGATTCCGTAGACTCGCGGAATCTGCCCGTTGACCGCCTGCGCACCTTCCACGCGGACGACCGTTCCGATGCCGACCGGCGAATCGAGCGCGGTCCAGAAATGGAATTCGTGGGGCGTGTTCGGCTTGCGCTCGGTGGCGACGATGCGGCCGAGAGGGCGAGAGTCGAGCGTCGAGAGTGGAGAGTGGAGAGGTGTGGCGGTCATGCTTGAAATCGAATGATGATTATCCAAGTGCGATCCAGTTCAATTTGGAGGCGTGCCGCGCCCAAACTATACGCGCCTCACTGTATGGCGTCGTGCGATCGAACTCGCCAGAGTCGTGTACCGTCTCGCGGAATCGTTGCCCGCCTCCGAACGATTCGGCCTGCGTTCACAGATCTGCAGAGCAGCAACGTCCGTCGCGGCAAACATTGCGGAAGGTCACGGCAGACAGCGAAGACGGGAGTTTGCACGCTTTTTGTCGGTGGCACGCGGATCCCTTATGGAACTAGACACACACTTGGTGCTCATTCGCGTCCTCGGGATACACCGCGGCGCCGAGTTGGATGAGGCTCGAACACTGGTCGCCGAACTGGCGGCCCGACTCTCCGCGCTCATCCGCTCCGTTCGCGCACAGCACGATTGACGAGCGCCTCATCTCCACACTCCACTCTCCATCATCGACTCTCACGTTCCCATTATCGCCCTCAAGAACTCCTCACAATCCCTCACCCCGTACACCATCTTGTCCCACCGGCCGTCCGGCAGCGAGACCGGCGATGCTTCGGCGAGAATCCAGCGCGAGACTTCGTCGGCGCGCGTGCCGATGTCCTGCTCGCGGTCCGCGGTCGGCGCGGCGACCTCGACCCGCGCCAGTCCCCACATGGGCTCGCGGCCGCGTCCGTCGCGAATGCGGAGGTACCAGCTCGCCACGCTCGTGCGCTTCGGCGAGGTCACGACGAACACGCTCGAGCGCTCCGCGCGGCCGAGCGCGAGCACGACGCTCAGCGCGTCGCCGCGCGCGTAGAGCGTGCGATGACTCTTGATCACGCCGACGGCGCATCCCGAGCGCGCGACCTGCTCCGCGCCGCTGATGCCGCCGTCGATCAACAATGGCCGATTCTCGCGGCCGCACCAGTCCTCCGCGAGTTGCTGCTCGATCCGCTCGCGATCCTTCTGCACGCGGTGGATCGCCGAGTCACGGAGCGCGAGCGGATGCTCGGACGCGTCGACATCGCCGTCGGTCGTGTCGCGGAGCGTGATGCCGCTCGCCGCGAGACGATCCCAATCCGCTTCCCGCATCCGAGCCCGCGGCACGTACAGCGCGTCTTCGACGAGATGACGCCAGGTGAACAGACGCTGGTTGCGGCGATCACGAATCACGGCGCCCACGCGCCCGCGGACGATCGGTACACCGCCTGCGCGGTACATCTCCACGATGCTGTGCTGCGTGCCGTCGAGAAATGCGGCAAACCCGACGACCGGGTCCCCGAACACGCGGCGCGCACGCAGCTCGTGTCCCTCGATGATCGTCGCGCTGATTTGGCGCGTCGGCTCCGCCGTCGATAACTCGAGCGCGCGCTCCCCTTCCACCGCGGTCGAGTCGGGAAACAACTCGGCGAGAATCCGCGCCACGGAACGCGGAGCCGGCGGCGAAACGACGGGTTGCACAGACGTCGCGGCAGTCATCGCGATCGGACTCGAAGGGAATTCACCGTAGCGGAAAATTAGCGTAGCGACCACACTTTGTCCGTGTCGAGCGCGATCGGCCCGCGAGCCGCGCCATTGCCTTCGGCACGACTTTCCACCAAACGCAACGCATGTCACGTCGCCTGATCGCCGCCTCCATTCTGCTCGCCGTTTGCGCGCGGCCGCCGGTGCACACCGCCCCGTCCGTGGGCGCGATGCCGTTCCCGGTGGACAGCACCCGCGCGCAGTTGATCGCCGACGGTGTCACACACCGCGTCATCAGCTCCTCTCGCGGGCCGTGGAGGATCAACGTCCTCTCTATCGACCTCGACCGCTGCAATGCCGCCGAAGCGGCGGCGAGCGCCGACGGCACGCTTCGTCGGCTCAAGACGACGGCTATGCTCGCCGCGCTCGCGCAGCACGAGAAGGTGCTCGGCGGGGTGAATGGAGACTTCTTCAATCTCAAGACCGGCTCGCCGACCAACCTGCTCGTCGTCGACGGCAGCATGCGGACGCCGCCGATTCGCCAGCCGGTACTCGCATTCGACTCGACCGGCGCGGCGCACATCGGCTTCTTCGCGCTCGACGACAACGCGCTGCGGCCGTTTCGTCCGCTCCAGGCCGTCGGGGGCCGCCCAGTCCTCGTGCGCGACAGCGCGATCGTCGCGGAGGTGGACACGTTTGGCCAGGCGTCGTTCCGCGCGCGCAACCCGCGCACCGCGGCGGGCATCTCGCGCGACGGCAGACGCCTGATTCTCGCGGTGATCGATGGGCGCGAGTATCAGAATGCTGGTATGACACTTCGCGAAACCGCCGAGCTGATGCTCGCCCTCGGCGCGCGGGACGCGATCAACCTCGACGGCGGCGGCTCGACGACGATGGTCGTCGCGGATCCCGATTCGGCTGGCGCGCTGCGGATCGCGAATCATCCGTCGGACAAGGGCGGCGAGCGCACCGTTGGCGACGCGCTCGCGATCGTGCGGCGCTGTCCCTGAGGACTACGCGCGACTCACGCGCCCCGCGAGCAGCACAACCGGCCACACGACGCGGCGCGTTGAGTCGGGGTCGCCCCACAGCCGCGCGAGCTCGTCATAGACGCTGTCCACCGGATTCACCCCGTGCGCCCGTTCGTACCGCGCCGTCGGCGACATGCTGCGGAGGTATCCCGCGACGTGCGGCAGCGTCCACTCGCACTCGAGCTGGAGCTCGGGCGCGGCGATTCGCTCGAACGGGAACGGGATGGACGCGTAGCGGTCGTCGACGTGCTTTCGCTCGGCCGGCCAGTAGTCCTTCAGGTCCACGAGCATGAAGCGCCGGAGCACGCGTCCCACGTCGCCTTCAATGCGCGGCGCGAGGTAGCTCCACGCGGCGATCACCGCGCCCGGAACGCACACGCGCCGCACCTCGGCGTAGAACCGGTCATGATCGAACCAGTGCAGCGCCTGCGCGACCGTGACGAGATCCACCGAACCGGATTCGATCGGCGCGTACTCCGCTGGCGCGACGCACCACTGTACCCGCGGGTGCCGTGGCGCGTGCGCGAACTGCGCCGCGCTGATGTCCGTCGCGATTACCTGGGCAAAGAATTCGGCGAGGCCAAGTGCGGCTTGGCCCGTTCCCGCACCACAGTCCCACGCGCGACGACGATCTGGCGAGACCGTCGCGAGAAACTCGAACAGCTTCCGAGGATAGTGTGGCCGAAAGGCGGCGTAGCTCGCCGCGATCCCGGAGAAATGGTCTCCGGAGGCGCGCGGCGCGGTCACCGAACGACCGCGATCGCGACTCCGTCGTGCGTGGGGACGATGATGCCTGTCACCCGCGGATCGCTCGCCATGCGCCGATTGAACTCGCGCACGCCGCGCGTCCGTTCGTCGTTGTCGTCGGCCTCGTAGACGCGGCCGCCCCAGAGCGCGTTGTCGCCGATGATCAATCCGCCCGAACGCACGAGTCGCAGCGCCCACTCGAAGTACGTGGGCAGCGGCTCCTTGTCGGCGTCGATGAACATCGCGTCGAAGCGATGGCCGTCGAGCGACGGAAGCACGTCGAGCGCGCGGCCGACGCGCACCTCGACGCGCGAACGCAGCGCGGCGCGTTCGATGTATCGCCTCGCGAACGCGGCGTGCTGCTCGTTGATGTCGATCGAGATCAGCTCGCCCTCCGCGGGCAGCGCCCGCGCCATGCAAATGGCCGAGTAGCCGCCGAGCGTCCCGACCTCGAGCACGCGTCGCGCGCCGATCGCGGTGAGCAGCACCTGAAGCAGGCGCCCTTCGTCGGCCGAGATCGCGATCGGCGGCAGGCCGGTACGGTCTGCCTCTTCGCGCAGCGACGCAAGCAGCTCGTCTTCGGCGCCGAAGAGTCCCGCGATGTAATCGCCCGCGCGATCCGACATTATTCGACGCCGATGTCCCAGGCCTGCTGGAGATCTTTCTTCGAGTAGGCGCGGAACGCGGTGAGCGTCTGCGTGCGCTGAATGCCGGGGACCGTTGGGAAGACCTCGGTCACCACGTGCGCGATCTGTTCGTACTGCGGAACGCGCACGATCGCGACCAGGTCCCAGTCGCCCGAGACCGAGTAGACCTCGGTCACGCCGTCGACGCCGGCGAGCATGTTGGCCGCGGTCGGAATGAGCGTCGGGTCGACGCGAATGAGCACGATGGTGGTGATCACGACTCGGTGGGACAGGGTGGAACGTTGAGCAGCCAGAGGCCTGAAATCTGGCTCTTTTCGTCGACGTCGAGAAGCAGATCGCGCGCGAGCCGGATCGTGCGCGCTCCCCTAGGCTTGCCCAGGCGGAAGTGGTACGTCCGCTGCGTCGCGTCCGCCTCGGCGAACATTCGCGTCGCCATCTCGAGCGACGCGATCTCAGGCTGCGATCGACGCGATGGCACTACGACGCGCGCCTCTTCGATCGCGGCAGGCGGACTCAGGCTCGGGAGCTTGCGGACGTCGGGCCACACCGCCACCTCGACGCCGTTGATCGTCCCCGCCGCGACGTCGAGAATCACCCACGACCCGTCGCTCCCCTCCAGGCCCACCGATCCCGACATCCCATCCGCCGCGACGTGCGGCGTGAGCTGCGCCGACAGAATCTCGGTGTCAGCGTCCCACGTGTACTCGACCTCTGGGGTCGATCCAGCCGCCGGCTCGACCTGAACGGCGATCCTCACAGGCTCTCCTTTCGTCGACGGGCGAATGTTGCGCGAGCTGCCTGTCAATGCCGCGCCATTCGATTGCGTGGCGGCACATTGTCGCGCAGCGAGCGCGACCGGCCGGCTAAGATATACGCGCCGCGATGATTCGCCGCACCCCCTCCAGCACCTGCTCCATCCGGTTCGCATAGGCGATGCGGATCCATTCCGGGGCATGAAACGCCGCGCCAGGCACGACCGCGACGGACGCGTCGTCGAGCAGCCGTCGCGCGAACGTGGTGCCCGGCTCAGGATCGTCGCGCGTCGACTCTCCGATGCGCACGAAGAGATAAAACGCGCCGTGCGGATCGAGCACGTCCATGCGTGCATCTCGGAGCAGCGCGAGCGCCGCGTCGCGGCGGCAGCGATACTCGTTCACCATCGCGCGCGTCGCCGCTTCGACCGCGCCGGTGTCAGACAGCGCGGCGAGCACGGCGTGCTGCGACAGCGTCGCGGAATTCGAGGTGGTGTGCGATTGGAGCGCCGTCATGGTGCGCGAAAGCGCCGGCGTCGCGACCGACCAGCCGATGCGCCAGCCCGGCATCGCGAGCGACTTCGCCACACCGTCGACGACGACCAGCCGCTCGAGATCGGGCGCGACGGAGAGCAGCGACGGTGCTTCGCCGTCGTACGAGATCGCGCGATAGATCTCGTCGCTCACCACCCACCAATCGCGCTCCGCGGCGAGCGCGACGATCGCCTCGAGCTCGCCGGCGGAATACACCGCTCCCGTGGGGTTGCACGGCGAGTTGAGCATCACGCCGCGCGTGCGCGCCGTCGCGGCTCGGCGCAGATCGTCTGCGGTCACCTTGAGCTGCCGCTCGCGCGCGCCGCGCACGACCACCGGCGTCGCGCGCGCGAGCGCGATCATCTCGTAGTAGCTCGTCCACGCGGGCGTCGGCACGAGCACTTCGTCGCCCGTCGAAAAGAGCGCGAAACAGGCATTGAACAGCGCCTGCTTCGTTCCACTCGAGACCACGACCTGCTCCGCGCCGACCGTGCGCCCGTGCACCGCGCTCGCCCGCGCGGCGATGACCTCGCGCAATGCAGCGATCCCCGCCACCTCCGTGTACCGCGTCGCGCCCGCGTCCAGCGCGCGGTGCGCGGCGTCGATCACGAACGCGGGCGTCGGAAAGTCCGGCTCGCCTGCGCCGAGGTCGATCACCGCATGGCCGGCGGCCCGAAGCTGCCGCGCGCGCGTCGAAACCGCGATCGTGGCCGACTCGCGCAGCTCGGCGACATTGGGCGAAGGGGCGAACCGCGTCATTCGGGCACCACGACGACCGATGGAGGGGAGAAAGCTCGCGGGCTATACTTCACGTCCTGAATTTGGCGACTCTGCGCGCCTGGTGCGAGCAGTCGATGGACGCACCCGCACGACCGTATGCTTTCGAGGGGGATCGAGTGGAACACGATGCACGAGGGACGGAAACCGCGACGGTCGCTCGCAGCCAGAATGTCGTCTACATCATGCCGCACGACTGGACGTCGATCGCGCAGTTCCTCGGCCCGCTCGTCGAGCGGATCGACGAGAGCTCGCGCGACGTGCAACTGCTCGTGATCGCGTCGGACACGGAGGTCGCGGCGGCGATCGGCGCCGCGACGGTGCGGCTGACCGAACAGCGGAACATCGACATCGTCTCCGTGACGTCGGCGCCGCGCGCCGCGCGCCTGCTGCGCGCACGCCCCGCGCAGATCGTGACCGGCGCGCCGGAGTCGCTGGTGGACCTCGTGCGCGGCGCCGCGCTCAAGCTCGAGACGGTCAAGATGGTGTGCGTCGCGTGGACCGACGAACTCCTGGAGCGGCAGAGCGCACCGTCGCTCGAGACGCTCATGACCGAGCTCTCGAAGGATGCGGCGCGCACGTTCGTCGCGGCGCGCCTCACGCCGGAGGTCGAAGAAGTGCTCGAGCGGTACGCGCGGCGCGCACGGCGCGTCGTGTCGCCCGCGCCGGACGTCGATCAGCCGATCGACGTGCAGTACGTCACGACCACGACAGCCGGCCGGCTCGCGACGCTCCGTCGCATTCTCGACGAGGCCGATCCGAAATCGGCGACCGTCTTCGTTCGAGATCATGACGTCGAGCCCGAAGTTCGCGATCTTCTCCGCGCACTCGGCTTCGCACGCGACGGCGGCGAGGTGCACGTCGGTGTCGCCGCACCGGCGGGGACCGAGCTCGCGGTACTCTACGATTTGCCTGCGTCGCGCGATGAGCTGCGCGAGGCGGCCGCGGGTGCCAACACGCGAATCGCGCTCGTGCAGGCGCGGCAGCTCTCGAGTCTCCGAGCGCTCGCCGGCGGCGGCGCGGTCAAGCCGTTCATCCTCCCCGAGTCCGGGCAGCGCGCGCGTGATCGCGACGCGAGGACGCGCGCCGAACTGCGCGTGGTGCTCGACCAAGGCGCGTTCGGCCGCGAGTTGATCGCGCTCGAGCCGCTCCTCGACGATTTCGACGGCATCGAGATCGCCGCGGCGGCGCTCCAGGTCTTGGAGCGCGAGCGGCAGTCGCGTGCGACCGAGGCCGCAGCCGCGCGCGCGAGCGGCGCGCCGAGACGCGAGCGCGATGCCGGTGCTCCCGGCGCGGCCGCCGTCGTGCGTCTTTTCGTGAACGTCGGCGCGCGCGACAACGTGAACCCGGGCGATCTCGTCGGCGCGATCGCCAACCAGGCGAACATCTCGAGCGCGCAACTCGGGCGTGTGGACGTGCGCGAATCACACTCGATCGTCGAAGTGGCGGCCGACGTCGCGAACGACGTCGTCGAGCGCGTCACGGGCACCATGATTCGCGGCCGGCGCGCCGTGCTTCGCGTCGACGAAGAGCGTCCGCGCCGCGAAGGCGGCCGACCACCGCGCGAAGGGCGTCCGCCACGCGAAGGCCGTCCGTCGCGCGATAGCCGGCCGCCGCGCGAAGGGCGCCCCCCGCGCGATAGCCGTCCGCGAAGCGACGACCGTTCTCGGCGCGATGATCGCCCTCGGCGCGACGATCGGCCTGGGCGAGATGACCGTCCACGCCGCGACACGCGCCCGCGCCGCGATGGGCGCCCCACGGGCCGCGGCCGGGGAGACCGCGAGTGATCTCGGACGGATACTTCGCCGCTGGCAGCGGGGGATGGATCGAGGTGATCTGCGGCGTGATGTTCAGCGGCAAGAGCGAGGAGCTCATTCGTCGCGTACGCCGCGCGATCATCGCGAAAAAGAAGGTGCAGGTCTTCAAGTCGCATCTCGACGAGCGCTACTCGGGGATCTACCACGTCTCGAGTCACGACGGCCGCACCGTGGAAGCGGTGCCGGTCGACACGCCGGCGCAGATCGCGCAGCTCGTTCAACCCGACACGCACGTCGTCGCGATCGACGAAGCGCAGTTTCTCGACCGCACGATCGTGGACCTCGCCACGTCGCTCGCCAACCACGGCGCGCGCGTGATTCTGGCCGGGACCGACGCCGATTTCCGCGGCGAGCCGTTCGGCCCGATGCCGCAACTGCTCGCGATCGCCGAGGTGGTGGACAAGCTGCACGCGATCTGCGTGATCTGCGGCAATCCCGCCAGCCGCAACCAGCGGCTCATCGGCGGCAAACCGGCGCGCTACGACTCGCCGACGATCATGGTGGGCAGCACCGAGTCCTACGAGGCTCGGTGCCGCGCCTGCCATTCCGTGCCGCGTCGCGACGAGGATCAGGGTCGCTTGCTCTGACGCGGCGTCTCAATGCGGCGACAAGCTCTTGTAGAGCTGCGTCACGTTGAAGCGAACGGGGTCGAGCTCGTAGTAGCGATTGTCCTGGAAACGGCCGGTAGTCGGGAAGTACGGCGGCGGATTCACCACCGCGCAGTGATCGTAGCTGTACCGCTTCACGTACCCCGTACCGGTCGAGGTGCCCACCGCGCCGCGCGTCTGTTGAATCAGGCCGCCCGTCAGGTTCAAGCACCCGCGACCATCGGACGACGACTGGCATCCGATCGCGTTCGTCGGCCCCTGGTCGTAGTTCTCGACCGCGAACGACGTGTTCAACGACATGATCACCGCTTGGATGTACAGATCCGGCGTGTCGTCCAGGCTGTGAATCTGCTTCGGCGACGACGTCCGCACGTACTGCGGCGAGTTCATGCTGTTGTCGGCGACGATCGTGTTCGCGCCGGCGATCATGCCCAGGATATCCACGCACCTGCCCTGCGCGGGATCGTTCGCGTAGCGCAGATCGTCGAGAATGACGATGGTGTTCGGCGAGTACAGCGTGATGTCGCCGCGCAGCACGCCGCTCACGCCGACGGTGCCGGCGACGTACACCACGCCTTTCGTGCTCGTGTTGAAACCCCGAAAGATCGGAAACAGGTACTTCGCATCGGCGGGCCGCTTGGCGACGATCGTCGCGTCGGGCGTGTTCGTCACGAGCTTCCAACTGCCGTACTGGTCTGTCGGCGTGAACGTCGTGTCGTCACCGCCCTTGTGGATCGCCGACACGGCATAGCCCAAGCCGGTGGTGCGCGCCACCGCGACGAGATGTGGGTCGCCGCCGAGGAAGCAGCGGGCGCCCGCGTGATTCATGATCGTCGTCAAGCTCGACTCGCCTTCGTTGTGCGCGGCGCTCACGTTCGCCGCCGTCACGCCGCCGGACATTCCCGCCGCGGTGACCGTGTCGAACCAGGTGTTCAGCGTGCCGCCGTGCCCGTCCGACGGATGCACGTGCACGGCGACCGGGAAGAATTCCAGCTTCCCGCTCGCGTCGGCGTGCCAGTCGCCGCAATTCAACACCGACGATTTCGACGGCAGCGACGACGACGTCCCCGGCCAATCCGCCCTCAGCCAGCTCACCTGCCCCGAGTTCGCCGTGTAGACGCGAAAGAATCCCTCGTTCGCGCCCGTCGAGTCGTTGTCCGCCGGCGTGTCCATGTCCGCCGCGACGAACTCGATGCGCATGCGCACCGTCGTCTCATCGCCCGTCGTTGGCGCGGTGAAGCTCATGCCGCCCGTCGCCGCGAGCCCGCTCAGACCGCTCAACGTCGTGAGCGCGGGCAGCGAGATCGGTTTTTGATGAATCTGATATCCTTTGGAGTACGTGCCGTACTGCACGCCCTGAATCGCGCCCGCCGTCCCGACGTCGTCGTGGAAGGTCACGCCGGTATTGAGGATTTTGATATCGTCGTTCGACCAGACCGGACCCCACAACTGGTCGCCCCCGCCGAAGTAGATGTTCGAGCCCTCGCTGTTCGTCCAGTAGGCGAACTTCGCGAAGCTTTCCTGGGTGAGCTCGAGCCGGCGCACGAACCCCGTGCCGTTCGCGTCGCGCGCTTCGGCCACGACGCTGGCGAACCGCCCGAACTGCCCGCTCGTCGACCCGCTCTGGCCCGCGTAGAGGTTTACGCTGACGCCGTTGATGGGCGCGCCGTCCGCGCTTTGCAGCGTCTTGTTCGACATGAGCTGCACGAACAGCGTGTCTGACGACGGCGTGGGCAGCGACGCCGGATTGAAGTTCAGCTCCGCCTTGCCGATCGCGAGCGCGGCCTCCGAGGCGTACTCGAGGTCATCTTCCTTCTCGTACGTCTTGCTCAGCAGCGACGCGTTGGCCGTGAGATAGATCGCCGAGAGCGCGAGCGCGCCGATGCCGACGACGAAGAACATCGTCGTGAACAGTGCGATGCCGCGACGCGGACGTGTGCCGCGCGGACGCGAGATCTGTGATCGCATGTCGGTCGTCCTCAGGGAATCGTCACGGCCGACGCCGCGCCAATCGGCGAGCTGCTCGGCGTGCAGTCCTGCGCCGCGACGCCGTAGATCCAGCTCTGGCCGCTCAGCACGCCCGTGTCCGTGAACGAGTAGCTCGTGGAATTGGAGTCGAGCCCCGCCGGGGCGCTCGCGATCGGCTGATCGAACGCGGGATCGCTCGAGAGCCGGCGGTAGATCGCGTACCGCTCCACGTCCTTCTCGCCCGTGCCGTCGTCGACCGAAGGCGACCAGCTCACCGTCACGTAGGGCTGAAAGACCGTGATGCCGTCCGCCGGCGTGACGGTCGCGGTCGGGCTCACGCCGAGCGGCGGCTGCCCGCACGTGCTGTGGTGAATCAGCCCGGCGTTCATGATGTGAATCGTCGTCTGCAGCCGGCGATACGTGTCCTGTCCGGTGCGCGGGTCGTGGAACACGCTCGTGAACTGCACCTTCACCTGCCGGATGCTGTCGATCGCCGCCGAGCGGCCGGTGTCGTTCGGCGCGCCGTGAATCGGGGCGCTGTGCACCAGGGGCAGCACGGCCGGCGAGATCGGCGACAGCGCGCCGGTGGTATCACCTTTGAAGTATTGGAAAATTGTATCCTGAGAATTATAAATGAGCCCGCGCGCCACGACTTTGATCGGGCGCCCGTTCACGCGCCGGAAGAGGATGTATTCGTTCGTCCGCTTGGACGTCGAGTCGCGGGACAGCCAGTACGAGATCGTCTCCGCCAGGCTCGGGACGCCGGCGTTCTGGTAGTACATCGAATCCGGGTACTGCTTGCTCGTGCCGGGCAGCGTCAGCTTCTCGCTCGGCATCATCACGCCGGCGGCCGCCGAATCCACGTCCGGGTCGATGTACACCGCGCCGAGATCCGACGTGTCCTCCGCCACGAGATCCGCGTTGAAGGTGATCGACAGCGGCCCAGCCGCCACGATCATCGGCTGCGCGTCGACCACGCCCACGCCGGCCACCCGCAGCTCGCGATCGAGCATCGACAGCGCGAAGCGCGAGTTCTGCTGCGCGTCGAGGCGGCCCGCCTGCGTCGAGACCGCGGCCGACTGCTTGCGAAAGAGCTGCGTGCTGATGCCGAGCAGCACGCCCATCAACGTCATCGCGACGAGCATTTCGGCGATCGTGAAGCCGCGAGGCGCGCGGCGAGTGCGAGCAGGCACGAGAGCGTCTCCGTCAGAAGGGAGCGATGACGGTCGTCTTCTTCACCGCGCCCGTCATCTGCGGATTCGTCACCTGCACCGTGACGATCTTGTAATCGATCGAGTCGCTCGCCTGGCCGCCGATCCGCGTGACCGCCGTCTGGCGCGCGAAGCCCGCGTATCCGCCGATGCTCGCTTCGGTCTTCACGTAGAGGCTCTCGATCGCGCTGTAGCGCGGCGCGCTCTTCACCACCTCGATCCGATCGTCGGCGAGCTGCGACGCCGTGATGCGCATCCGCGCCCGCGACGTCTCCTGTGACAGCCGGACGGAGAACATGCCCAGCCCGAGCATGACGCCGCCGAGCATCGACAGCGCGACGATGACCTCGATCAACGTGAGGCCGCGGCGCGCGCGGCGCCGCCGTGCGCGAGTTACAAGTTTGCTGGTACCCATTTGCTCGCTTCGATGTTGAGGCGATACCAATCGACCCGTCCCGTCGCCTGCGTCAGCGTGATCGCGCGGTAGATCTTGGGACCGCGCGCGGGAATCGAGATGTAGATCTCGGCGTCGCTGCTCACCGAGCCGTCGCGGTGGAACGTCACCGTCGGCAGTCCGTCGAGCTTGACCACGTTCGACCCGCCGACCGGCGTCGAGATCGCCGTTCCCGAGACGCCGCTGACGCTCGGATCGGTGAACAGGATCCCGTTCTCCAGGCCGTAGTAGGTGATGCGCTCGCCCGGGTTGGCCTGACCGTCGTTGTTCGCGTCCCAGATGAGGCGAATCCGCTCGCCCGTCGTGTCGAAGCTGACGATGATGTCGTGCTGCCGCGTGATCGCGTTCCGCTGCGCGTTCTGCAGCGTGGTGCGGACGATCTGCGCCACCGCGTCGGCCTTGTACTTCGAGGTGTCGACGCGCGGGATCGCGAGCGTGATCATGAGCCCGCCGATCACGAGCACGATCATCGTCTCGGCGAGCGTGAAGCCGGGGCGTAGTGCTGCGTTGCGATTCTTCCGCGTCCACGAATGGCGCATCCGATTCCTCGATCCACGGGGCATGACGGTGACGACACGATCGGCTCGCAGGCTATGCGCGCCTGTGACACTGGTCGTCACGAAACGGGCAGAAACCGTCATATTCTCTGCGTGATCGCCTTGCTCGTGACGACACGCTGGTCTTAGCGTGATCTCGCGGCGCGGTGAGGCCGCGAGGAGTCGTCGTGTACGCGGGACCGGAGACCATGGGCGTCATCGCCACGTTGCTTCCAAATGCCGGGCATCTGCAGCGCCTTCGCACGGCGATTCGCGACCGCCATCAGGTGGTGGCGTGTGACGATTGGGCATCGCTGATCCGCGTCTGCGAGCAGCAGCCGGTGCGGCTCGCGATCGTCGATCTGTTCGTCGGCGGCCGCGCGAACTTCGAGCGCGTACGCCATCTGAAACAGCGGCTGCCGCGCCTCACGCTCATCGCGTATGTCGCGTTCACACCCGACCGCGCCCACGACCTGTTCGACGCGGGACGCCAGGGGATGGACGGACTCGTGATCGCGGATCAGGACGACGCGCCGCGCGCGCTGCTCGCGCTCGTCGAGACCGCCGAGTCGAAGAGCTTGGGCGCCGTCGTTCGCCGCTCGCTCGAAGGCGTGGACGCCGTCGTGCGCGACGCGGTGCTGCTCGCGGTCACGCGCGCGCACGAGCGGCTGTCGCCGGAGGCGCTCGCCCGCCTGCTCGCGCTGCCGCGCCGCACGGTCTCGCAGCGGCTGTCGAACGCGGGCTTTCCGGCGCCGCAGCGGCTGCTCACGTGGGGCCGCCTCATCGTCGCCGCGCATCTGCTCGAGGATCGGCACCGGAGCGCGGACCGCATCGCGCTCGCGCTCGACTTCCCGTCCGGCAGCGCGTTCCGCAACACCTGTCAGCGGTACCTGCACGCCACGCCGCGGGAGATTCGCGGCCGCGGCGGCGCGGCGTACGTCATTCGCACCATGCTGCGCCAGGTGGGCGCGACGGACCAGCCGCGAACGAGCGGCCGCCCCGGCAAGCGTACCCTCGCGCTGGCCGTCTGAACCGCGCCGCCCTCGATCCACCCCGAACACATTTTTCTTAATTTCTGAAAGAGGATATTATGATGACGCGACGCCGCCTCACCCTGCTCGCCTCCCTCGCCGGGTTCGGCGCGCTCGCCGCCTGCGCGAGCTCCGACGCCACGGCGCCCGCGCGCGCCACCGCCGCGCGCGCGACGACCGGGGCCAGCGCCAACAGCGCCCCGACCGGCGATCAACTGCACGACGGCCACCTGATCCCCGGCGCGCTCGGGAGCGCCGGCGACGCGCCGGCCGCCACGGGCAATCGCCTCGCGTGCAACGTGCCGTCGACGCTGACCGACTCCGCGGTGATCGGCGCCAGCGGCGGCGAGATCGACTTCGGCCCGCATCGCCTGATCATTCCGCCGGGCGCGCTCGCGCACGACACGTTGATCTCGGGCACCATTCCCGCCGGGCCGAGCATCACGATCGAGCTGCAGCCGCACGGACTGCACTTCAACAAGCCGGCGGGTCTCCAGTTCGACGTCTCGGGCTGCGGCGAGATCGAAGGTGCGATCTACCTCGACGGACTGGACGGGCCGGAGCACATTCCCGCGGTGTTCAGCGAGTGGTGGCACACGGTGGCCGCGCCACTCGACCACTTCTCAGGATACGCGCTCGACATGTGAGGACTCGCAACGGAGCGCGATGAGCGGGAGCGACGCACTTCGGGCCGGCGAGATGTTCGAGCTGGCCGGCGATTTTCTCGATGCGGCGGCGACGTACGGATCGGTGCTCAACGACCCCGATCCGCTCGTCGTCGCCGAGGCGCGTTTCCGGCTGGGCCGCGTGGCGTGGAAGCAAGGCCGATTCGACGAAGCGGTGTCCCATTTCGGTGTTGCCCGCCACCTCGCCG
>Ga0068856_100003671_pt1 | contig 15394 bp, 13 predicted proteins | sample KBSCornC62_FD_66595 | JGI IMG/M metagenome (GOLD analysis project Ga0068856, IMG submission 66595) | Corn rhizosphere microbial communities from Kellogg Biological Station, Michigan, USA - KBS Corn C6-2 | ecosystem: Host-associated > Plants > Roots > Rhizosphere > Soil ...
CAACTGTGATCACGTTGCCAAAGAGGAGTGACTCCTGGGAGCTTGGCAAAACATCCCAATTGCGAATCCTTGCGTCTATACTAGCATAGAGGATTTCGGGTATCACCATGTTTAATCACCAGAAGGGCAAGACTTTAGCCCCCCTGCACGGCTCATTTCTGTACGCTTTCGGAAGGTCTGTTTGCCTGCTCCTGCTCTCCGTATCCGTGCTGGCGGCGGCTCAGGACCAGACCACTCAGACGCCCTCGAGCCAATCACAGCAATCGCCGTCGGAGAGTCCTGAAACCGGCAAGCCGAAGCAGGATGTCCCAGCCGCGGCTGGCGGTCCCACGGACAATGTCGGGCCCTACGCCATTCCGAAGAAAAGGCCCGAAGATGCGCCTCCGCCACCCCCGCCACCGCCGAAAAAGGTCGCGGATCTACCCGACTATTCATTGAAGGTCAACGTTCCTCTGGTTAATGTGGACGTTTCGGTGTTGACCAAGAACGGCCAGTTCGTACCCGGACTGAAGCAAGACAATTTCAAGGTTCTCGAAGATGGTGTGCCGCAACAGGTAAGTCACTTCTCGGTCTCCCAAGCTCCGATCACCGCGGTGCTGCTGGTTGAATTCGCCTCAACCAACTACGTTTTCATGATTCAGGCGCTGCAGGCCTCCTACGCTTTCGCCAATAGCCTGAAGAAAGATGACTGGGTGGCGGTTGCGTACTACGACATGCAGCCCCACATTCTGGTGGACTTCACTCAAGACAAGCGAGCGGTGTATGGGGCGATCAACCAGTTACGCATGCCCGGATTTGCCGAAACCAATCTTTTTGACGCCCTATATGACACCCTCGATCGCCTGGATCGCGTGGAAGGGAAGAAGTACATCGTTCTGGTGACGACCGGTATCGACACGTTCAGCAAACTCACTCTGGATAAGATCATGAAGAAGATCCGGGATACGAAAGATGTAACCATCTTCCCGGTCAGCGTCGGATTCATAGTTCGCGAATATTGCGAGGTCCACCAGTGCGGATACACCCATGGAATGGGAATTCCGGTGGGACGTATGGACTACCTGCAAGGGGACAATGAGATGCGCACCTTCGCAGCCATGACCGGCGGCCGTGCCTATTTCCCGCGCTTTGAAGGCGAACTACCCGAACTGTTTCAGGACATTTCGAGCGATATTCGTAACCAGTACACGATTTCCTATTCGCCGACCAATACCAAACTGGATGGCACTTACCGCAAGCTGAAAGTCCAGGTGGTCGCGCCTGATGGTGGCCCGCTCAAGATCAAAGATCAGAAAGGCAAGGACGTAAAGATCGATGTGGTCGCGAGGGAAGGCTACACCGCCAAGCATACCGTCGATTAGAGCGTACGATCGGCCTCAGTGTGCGTGCAGCATGTGGTCGAGAGCCAGGAATAAAGCTGCGCCCACGAAGACCAGCAGAGCCATTTTCATCGCAGGTTCTTTGTTCACTTCTGGAACCAGGTCAGATGCGGCCACATAGATGGTGACTCCTGCCGCAAGAGGCAACCCGGCTCCCACGTGGTGGCGAAAGATCGCCATCGTCAGCACGCCCGCCAAAGTCGATCCCCCTAATACGATGGACGCGCCCCAGGCAGTGCCCCGACTGCGCCCGCTGGCCAGCATGACGGAACTGACTGTGAAACCTTCCGGAATCTTGTGCAGGAAGATAGCCAAGAATATGAGCCATCCCAACCAGTTCGAAACCAGGAATCCGGACGCGATCGCGATCCCGTCAAAAAACGTGTGAATGATCAATCCCACAAGAACGGAATAACCTGCGTGCGAATGGAAGAATTCGTCGTGGTGCGTTTCTTCGCCAAAGTGGAAATGTGGCGTGACCGTATGCTCAAAGAAGTGAATGATCAGATAGCCAAGTAAAACCAGCAGCGGCGCTTCTCTCCCCCGCAGTTCGATACTTTCTGGAACCATCTCCACCAGGGCGGTGGCCAGCATGAAACCAGCTCCGAGGGCCACGAAATAGCGAAGGTACCGCCGCTCCCAATGGCGCTGTACGATGATCGCGCCGCCAAAAATGTTCGCCGCGGCGGCGGTGAGGCCCAGCAGGATACTGGTCGTGATCGGGTGCATTTTCTGTCAGGGCCGAGTACAAGCCTGGGACCGGGTTTCTCTACAGTGTTGGGCCATGGGCAGATCAGATTACAGCAAAGTTTCGATTCCCGGTACCTGCAACCGCCTCTATCCCGAATGCCGGATATGCATCACGTCTCCGTCCTGAACGATGTAATCCTTGCCTTCCAGACGCAGCGTGCCTTTCGCACGTGCATTGGCTTCCGAGCCCGCTTCCAGGAGTTGATCCCAGCGAATGGTTTCGGCGCGAATGAAATGCTTCTCCAGATCGGAGTGAATGGCTCCGGCTGCCTCCTGGGCACGCGTATGAGCCGGAATCTGCCAGGCGCGGCACTCGTCTTCACCGGCGGTGAAGAAAGAGATTAGCCCCAGCAGGTTGTACGTGGTGCGAATGAGTCGAGTCAGACCACTCTCTTGCAGGCCATAGCTGGCTAGAAATTCGGCCGCGTCGGCATCGCTCATCTCCGAAAGTTCTGCTTCCACTTTGCCGCAGATAGCCGTTCCCCCGGCATTAGGCCGCGCCGCCACTTCCGTGAGCTTGTATTTGCTGACCGCCTCTTCAAGTTCTTTTCCTAATACGGTGGATTCGCCGATGTTGAGAACGTAAAGGATCGGTTTCTCACTCAGGAACATAAAACCCCGGATTCGCTTCTTGTCCTCGGGAGTCATCTCCATCTCTCGAAGAGGCTTTTCAGAGCCAAGATGAGCGTTAGCCCGCTTCAACAACTCGAATTCCTTTTCAAGTTCCGGCGTCTTCATCTTCTTGAGATCTTTTTCCAGACGCTCCAGACGTTTCTCGATCTGTCCCAAATCGCTGACCATCAGATCGAATTCCACGTTCTTGATGTCCCGTATGGGGTCGATCGCTCCGACGTGCGGAATGGCCGGATCATCAAACGCGCGAAGCACGTGCGCCAGTGCATCTACCTGGCGCAGGTGCCCGATGTAGGCGCTCTCCTTGAGAGCGTCTTGCCCAATCGCGCCTACGTCAACGTATTCGACCGAGGTGTGCGTCAGTTTCTCGGGGTGATATAGCTCTGCCAGACGATCGAGGCGATCGTCAGGAACCTTTGCCACTCCGACGTGCGCTTCGCGCGGATTCGAGTGGGCCTGCGCCGAAAGATGAGCTTTGGTAAGGATCTGAAAAAGCGATGTTTTCCCAACTTGCGGTAAGCCGATAATGCCAGTTTTCATAAAGGCAGCTTCTGGGCTGCTCACTCCTAGCTTTTGCTCTGAGATATTTGAGGATAGCGCTCGTCAGACTGCTTCAGACTGCGTCAGATAACCTTTGAGAATAAACGATCCGAGCTATAACGCCCAAATTGGAAGCGTTCTACGCCACGCCGACCCTAAGAGATCGACCCTAAGGTTTAGAAGATTCTGGTGTGTGATCTTAATGGCGTTCCTCCGTGAGATGCCCGACAGGAGGCAGCGGGCGTTGGACACATCATACAAGCAACAAATTGCCGGCAGCCGCTTGCAGGCTGCGGAAATCTGTTCACTTCGCCTTGGAGGTGTTTGTATGTTTGTAAATCCCGCAGCCAGTTGGTACCACGGAAATCAGCCTACAGCGCAGGCGCCCCGCGAGTATTGCGGAGGCATTCTTCAACATGAGAAATGGTGCCTCACCGGTGATCCGATCGTTCAATATGCGTATGGCATCGTTCTCGACGACAAGAAACTAACCTTTCGGGATGGCTTGATCCTGCACTCCCTTGGCGTGTGCTGGGCTGGAAGCATGCCTGAAGACTGCCGTGAAGAGCCGCACGCTTAGATAGCAGTGGTAGATCACTGTCGTTGTGGTCGATTCGGCGTACGATCCCGACGACGCGTTTCGGTGCCAGATACCTCCGCCGGGGCCTTGCCCTCTGACCTCGTCTGACGGCCCGTAACTTCACCCTACTTCCATGGCCGCTTTCAGGTGGATTACAGGTTCCAGCCGGATGCTGGATTCCAGAAGTTCTCTGTTCCGGAGCCGAGACTAGCGTCTCGGAGTCAGAAGTTGGATCATATGAATGATGTCCCAATCGGTCCTATGAAGCTTCTGATCGTTGAAGACGAAACTCGCATGGCTGACCTTCTGCGGAAAGGATTATCGGAAGAGGGACACACGGTGACATGCGCGCAGAACGGCGCCGAAGGATTTGACCTGGCCAAAGCTTATGAGTTCGATGTCATCGTGCTCGACGTAATGATGCCGAAGCTAAGCGGATACGACGTAGCGAGGCGTCTGCGCGCCGAGAAAGTGACGACTCCGATTCTGATGCTGACCGCCCGTGATGCGGTGCCGGATATTGTCCGCGGCCTGGATACCGGTGCGGACGACTACATGACCAAGCCGTTTTCATTCGACGAACTGGTGGCTCGTTTGCGAGCGGTCAAACGACGTTCCTCTGATGCACAGGATCCAAGTCTCCGTGTGGCGGACCTGGTTCTCGATCCAGCGAGCAGGGAAGTGCTGCGCGGCGAAGACCGCGTATCTCTCACCCGGACCGAATACAACCTACTAGAGAGATTGATGTACCGAGCGGGAAAAGTCGTGAGCCGGTGTTCCCTCATCGAAGCCGTCTGGGGCTTTGACCGGGAGATTGAAGAAAATACTCTCGACGCGTTCATGCGACTCCTGCGCAATAAGATCGATCTCCCCGGCAAGCCTAAATTGATCCATACAGTTCGCGGTGTCGGCTACATGATTCGTCCGGACGGGCCAGCATGAGGAGATTATCGATCCGTCTACGGCTCTCGCTTTGGTATCTGGCAATCTTGGCGCTCGGCGAATTAGTGTTTGGCCTGGGCATGTGGCTGATGTTGCGGGACAGCGTTTTGGATATGGTTGACGATGATCTTGAAATCCAGGTGGACGACCTTAGCCGCCTTCTGGCCAACCAACCGAGCGACGCGTCGCTTTCAAACCTTCAGGCACTTATAAAAGAGGCATACGGCAGCGAGCATTGGGGCGAGTATCTAGCCGTTTACGCGGAAAACGGTCAAACAATTTACCAATCCGCGTTGCTGCAATCGCATTCCTCTGTGCTCATGCCACCGCAAGAAGTGCAGAAAATCGTCTCGGCAAGTCGCGAGATTCAGGGACGCCGGTTCCGCTTTCTATTCGAGAGACTCTCGCAGAATGCCAGAACGTACGTGGTCGAAATTGGATTGCCGGCCGACGATGCCTTCGATACGCTGCGATTGTTCCGGTCCTACCTATTGATGTTCGCACCGCTGTTGTTGCTCGTTGCCGCGGCAGGCGGATACTGGATGAGCCGCAGAGCATTGGCGCCGGTCGACTCTCTGGTCCGCACCGCGCGGGACGTGAGTGGTACCAATCTCGGCAGACGTCTTGAGAAACTGAACACTGGAGACGAACTGCAACGTCTTTCCGATACTTTGAATGAAATGCTGGATCGAATCGAGACGGCCTTCTCGCGAGTCACACAATTCACCGCAGACGCATCGCACGAATTGAGAACTCCAGTTTCCCTGATCCGCACCGAAGCCGAACTGGCACTGCGCCGCGCCCGAACCGGGAGCGAATACCAGGATTCGCTGCGCCACATTCTTCTCGAGGCCGAGCGCACCACGACTCTCATCGAGCAATTGCTCTCGCTGGCCCGGGCCGACTCAGGGCGAGAGACGCTTCCCATGCACCGTGTCGACGTCTCAGCCGTTCTGAACGATGTTGCGGATGCCTGGAAAAAGCTCGCAGCGATTCGCACTCTTCGTTTCTCAACGAATGTGGACGATGCCGAAGCGTTTGTGACCGGCGATGAAGGACTGCTTCACCGCTTGCTTGACATACTCCTGGACAATGCATTCAAGTACACGCCTTCTCAGGGCGCGGTGTCGCTTGTTCTAGAGCACCGCGACGACATCGTCGTAATCACGGTTCAGGATTCCGGCATCGGCATTCCGCAAGATGAGCAGGACAAAATCTTCGAACGCTTTTATCGCGTAGAGAAATCGCGCAGCCGCTCCCAAGGAGGCAACGGCCTGGGTCTCTCCATCGCTCAATGGATTGTGACCCAGCATCATGGTTCCATTCAGGTAGAGAGCCGTCCTGGGAAAGGTGCGAAGTTTCGCGTCGAACTACCCAAGGTCGCTCCGACGGTGCGAAAGGTACAGCCAGTCTAAGCCGTGTTCAAACCGGTTAGCGCTGCCGTACAATAGAAAAACCTTCCCAAGCCGGGATGGCGGAACTGGCAGACGCAGCGGACTCAAAAGCGGATACTGATCCCCTTGTAAGTTAAAGTAAATAAACGAAATTCCATAGTGGGTGATAGACACAGCGGATTTCGATAGGGCTAAGTCCCTGTGAAATCTGCGGAAACCGGCTGTGAAGACATTACACAGATTTCTTCCGCATCCGCTGGTAGGACTGCCTTCTCCTACCTTTCGGGCAGCCCAGTATATTAGCTTATGTATTAAAAATTAAATTAAAACCTTGTATACTGGGCTCATGCTGCCCTTGTCCTTCATAGGCGAGCAGATCGCCACCAAGCGCAAAACGCTCGGCCTGACGCAGCCCACGCTCGCGAAGAAAGCCAGGGTCGGACTCTCCACGCTCGACGCCCTGGAGAACGGTCGGCTGGGCGAACTGGGATATTCCAAGATCACCAATATTCTCACGGCGCTCGGGATGGAGTTAAAGCTACAGGAAGCCAGCACGCGCCGGCCGACTCTTGACGAACTCATGGAAGAGGGACGGGATGATCAAGGTCTGGACCGACGGCGCTGAGGCCGGGCTACTCGATCGTCATGGCGAGCGCGGCAGCACGTTCGCTTACCTTCCGAGGGTTCCACCCGAGCGCGAAGTCTCTGTGACAATGCCATTGAGGCTCGAGTCATGGAGTGTGCCCTTCGGCCTGCTTCCGGTTTTCGAGATGAACCTGCCCGAAGGCGCACTGCGAGAACGGCTCCGCCTTGCGTTTGCGAAAGCCACTGGCACCTTCGACGAAATCGATCTGTTGTCCATTGTTGGCCGTTCGCAGGTTGGGCGCATCCGCTATACCGGCGACCAAGAACAGCTGCACGAGGACGTACCTTTCCAGTCGGTGGACGAGATTCTCGAACGCAGACGCGGCGGCGACCTGTTCCGGTATTTGCTGGAGCGATTCGCTTCCTTCTCCGGGATCAGCGGCGTACAACCCAAAATTCTGGTCCGTGACGAAAGGGCTTTCGCCGAGATGGCACATACAAAACATCGCCTCTCGCAAAGCTACAAAGGTGCGACCCACATCGTGAAGCTGTGGGAGGCGAACGAATATCCGCAACTAGCCGCCAATGAGTTTTTTTGTCTCACCGTGGCGCGCAAGTACGGACTCGACGTGCCTCCGTACCGCCTGGCCGAGGACGGCATGGCGCTAGTGATTGACCGTTTCGATCTGCGCATGGACGGCACCTATCGCGGATTTGAGGATTTCTGCGTGCTGAACGGCCGCAGGACCGACGAGAAATATCGTGGTAGTTACGAGACCTCGGTCATGAAGCGATTCGCGCAGTTCGCAAACTCGACACATATGGGCGAGGATATGGAAAAGCTGTTCGCCTTGATTGCCCTGAATTGCGCACTTCGCAACGGCGACGCGCATCTGAAAAACTTCGGCATTGTTTACGACGACGTTCGGGGTGAGGCGAGACTCGCACCGGTCTACGATCTTGTGACCACATCCGTCTATTTGCCGAAGGACGGTATGGCGCTAACTTTAAACGGCACGACGAAATGGGCGAGCGCGAAGGAATTGCAGCGACTGGGCGAGACGCGGATGGGCGCCACACCTGCGCGTGTCCGGCAGATTCTCGAACAAATAAACGCTGCGATTGTCGATACCTCAAAAGAAATACGCGCCTATATGAAGGCGTATGGGGAGTTCATGGAGATAGGCAGTCGCATGCTCCAGCATTGGGAGCAAGGCGTCGCGATGTCGCTTAAAGCGGCGTGAGAATCCATACATCTGCTGTGCAACCTCACAGCCTTGGGCCGAACGGTTCGCTCTCCAAAGCTGAACGCCGAAAACGCACTCGTGAACTTTGGCGGCAAACTCGATTCGCGACGAGGAGTTCGATGACATGGAACAAGTGGCATTTTCAAAGGGGCGAATTTAACCGGTCTCGGAAGTGGTCGACGCATGTGATGATCGTATTCGTGAAGGAGAAATCATCTGGCGTGATTCGAAGAATCAAATGGTTCCTCAATGGAGAAGCACGCACCAGCGACCAACGTTTGGTGTCCGAAGATGGATCGGGGCTGGGGAACCTCGCCATTCAATATACGACGATCAGGCACGTACCTCAGGGCAATGAGGCGGTCGGACAGAAGATTTCTCCGGGAATGATGACGCTTTGAGCACTCGAACGCTGCGCTGCACAGATGCTAAGGACAGCCAAAGTGACGCCCGATGACTTCCGCCAAGCCCTCGACGGCCGAACCGCCAGCCGGACTTCACCGCGCGTGTGCGTCGGATTGTGGTGGGACGCCAAAGGCGATTGCCAGCAAGCGCACGAATCCATGCAGGACGAAGGGCGGGCAGCGGGTCACGCCTCCGCACCTGGAGGACATGATCATTTCTGTATGGACCGGCACTGTTTGCGAACGAGATCAATCTTGAACGCTCTAACTTGTCTAGCACGAAAATCTATGATGTAAAGGTCACTTCCTGTCCGGGGATAGGCTAATCACCAGTGCCGTCGCCCTTGCCAATCGCATTTGCGACCCGTTGCAACCAGCGATTCTGCAAGTCACCACGAGACGCCACGATAACCAGACGGGCTTGCGCCCGACTCAGGGCAACGTTTAACAAGCGCGGACCCCTGTCGTCGTTATTGAGGAATTCAGTGCTGGCGAGAACGCAATCGAAAAGGACGGTGTGACACTCTGATCCTTGTGCGTGATGCACCGTGCTAACCTTCACCGCCGAGATGCCCTTCCTGCGCAAGTTGCTTTTCAGAACGCTACGCTGTGCTCGGAAAGGACAAAGGACGGAGATTTGATCAGGAGATAGCGTCTTGAGTAGTCTGGTGACCAGTTCGCCAATGAAATCGGCGGATTCGAACCGCACCGGACCCCCGTAATTGCTATTGAACCTTCCTTCTTTCTGGCAGAGATGGAGATGTACATTCTTCCGTCCCATCGGCGCAACGTCGCGCACAACTCTTTCCCCACGCCAGATAGGGTTGGCTTCGCAGTCCTCGGCGACCATGAGCTTGCCTTCATAAAAGACGTCGCCTACAACATCGCAGATTGACTCCTCCATTCGTCCCTGCTCGTTTAATAGGCACGTTCCACGCTCAGTCTTGTGGACAAACATCGACCGTCCGAGCCACTTTCTAGCCATCGGATGCTCGGATTGGACAACAGGAGCAAGCTGTTTATCGTCCCCCGCGAAAATCACCTGCTTGCCCAAAGGAGCCAGCGCCAAAGCGTGAGCAAGGCTCGCTTGGCTGGCTTCGTCAAAAACTACCAGATCGAAGGGTCTACGGACGTAAAGAGCCTCGAAACTGTACGCGGCGCCCGTGGTCGTCATTGCGGCAAGTTGCGCTCGGTCGATTGGGTTCGGAATTTGTGATCTGAGGCTCTTGACCTGATCCTTCCATGCCGCATAAGCCACAACATCTGTCGGATCGGGCATCTTGGTTTCGAGATCGGCTAGGCGGCGAATCAAGTTCTCGTCCGGGGTCGGAAGGAGGTGCTCTCGTCTTTTGTATTTGGACGCAACAAAGTGGTTGCCAATGCGCAAGCACTTCTTCCGCAGCCTCGCAGCCACGCGGTTGGACGCCGAGAGCCTCTCAAGATGCTCATCCACTGAAATGAGTGCGAGATCGACAGCAACGTTCGTCGTGGATAGAAGGAGAACCTTAGCTGTCGGTCGTTGACAGAGATAGTGGGAAACCATCGCGCCGAGCGTATAGGTCTTCCCAGTTCCCGGTGGTCCCCACAGAAAACCATGCTCTCGCTTTAGCAGCCCGAATGCTTGTGCTTGAGCAGCGCGAAGACTCGGGAAGTCCTCGATTCGATCAGCCTCCTCTAGATCGGATAGCTGGGCTTCGGTTACCTTAGATAGCCATCCAAAACCCTGCGTTGCCCAACTCGAATTCTCCCAGCAATCGCGCAGTGCTTCGAGATAGCGTGGCGGGTATATACGAATCTCCTGCCCCTTTTGAGGAGGTGGGCTACTCAAGTACCGAATGTTCAATTGATCTGTGTCCGGAATGACTGAAAGCACGTCGGCGGTGCCGGAGGGCGGCCCTCCCCACCAAGCAGCAGCGCCTTCGAGCGATTCGTCCAGCGAACTGGAGGCATTCATCGGCTTGACAACAACCTTCCAAATGTTTGCCTGCTGTGAAAGATCGCTCACTCGAAATCTGAGGAACTTGGACGCAATGCGTAATTCCTCTTCAAGTGCATCAACGACTTCTTTGATGGACTCGGCGATACTCGCAACGGACATAATCTCTCGCATGTGGGTGCTTGGCTGGAAAGCGTCAGGAGTAGCGCAACCCACGAGAGTATCGAGGCTGGCGAAAAGGCTCAAGTACCGACGCACACAGCGTTGTGATCAGCGCATATTTTGAGCGGATGTACTTACCATTGCATGAGTTACAGGTAGGTATTTGATGCTGCCAGGCACTTAAGAGCCTCTTCTCTTCCGGGAATTCAAGGTATCATTGCTGGTTGAGCCTAGTGCTCAAGCATTTGTTGATGTGTACTGCATATCACGCAAAGTATTTTGCGTATGGATTCGAGGCCGGTATTTTCCTCCCGCAGCGATGGGCCGAACGCAAGCGAAAGATTCTCATCATCGCGCCAGCCAGTTTGCGAAAGCAGTGGCATCAGGACCTGTCGGAGAAATTCTTCCTGCCTCGGTCATCTTGGAGACCAAGACATTCAACGAACAGATTCGGTCTGGTAACCTCAATCCGTTCAACCGCTCAGAGATCGTGATCTGCTTCTACCAGTTTGCTCGTTCGAACGAACCTTACATTCGGTTGCATGAGCGGAATCCACCCATCAAAGCCGACTCCGAGACCATCCGGAAATCGCTAGAAGGCAACTGGCGCCTGAGCATTTCTTTATCCTCGCTCGATCGCGAGATCTGTACCGCGTTTATCAACTGCAGATCGTGAATTACGATCTGGAAATCGAGAAAATGTTCCTGGTGCAACTCCAGGTCAGCACATAGAAAAACACACCCCAAGCTCTGCAACGAGTCCTCAGACGCATGGCCGGTTTCTCCCCAATGCGGTGGTACTACCTGTTGGAGGGTCCTTCGGAAGTGCGAACTTCAGACTCCCCCACCTGTTTGACTTCAGAGTACAATAGGCCAACCACTTCCGCTGCAGGATTCCTCCCATGCTGTTGCAGTTTTCCCTTATTCCCGTCTTTGAGCAGGTCCCCACTGGAGGTGTCTGATGTCCGCCCAAACAGCCAATCTTCTTCGGTCCCTGTCGAACGCCGCATGGTCCGCCGCTAGAAATATCAATTCAATCTTGCCGGCTGGCAACTTGCCTCAGCCATCTTGGGCCCCCGCCCCGCTTCCGAAGAGTTCGGAGAGGACTCCCATGACGATGGGTGTTCCAAGGAAAACGCTATCTCTCTGTCCCGAATGCAATCGTGAGGCAGTCGAGGCCGTGACAAGAGGCGAATCGAGTGTGGACGATGTCAGGGAACGGCCCGGAATTATCGCGGCAGAGGTTATCGAGGAAGCCGGGCGCATTCTCATGCGCAAGGCCTGCGAGAAGCACGGTCCTTTTGAAGACGTGCTCTCGAACCATCCCGCGTTTTTCAGACGGATCGAAAGCCTTGGGTTTGGCCAGGACTTCAATTGCGCCGGCGACGAAGCGGTTCACAATCACGGCGCGAACAGCATCAGAACAGGTCGCGGCACATATCTGATCGTTGACCTCACCAACCGCTGCAACATGTTCTGTTCGCCCTGCTACATGGACGCCAACGGCGCCGGCTACGTCCATGAATTGGACATGCAGGATGTAACGGCTTTGTTCGAGAGGGCGAGATCCTTCAAGCCTCAGCGAGAGATCAACGTCTTGTTCTCCGGTGGGGAAGCAACGTTATCGCCGATATTTCTGGACGCTGTCGAGTACGCCAAAAGCGTCGGTTTCCATCGGCTCCATGTGGCGACCAACGGAATTCGCTTCGCTCAAGAGGGAGATTTTGCTGACCGGGCGCGGGCTGTCGGACTTCATGGGGTTTACCTGCAGTTCGACGGGGTCACTAAAGAGAAGAACAGTCGCCGCGGAATCGGCAACTACATAGAGCTGAAGCTCCGAGCCCTCGACAATATCGCAGCTGCCGGCATGAAGACCACACTCCAAGTGACCGTCGTGAACGGACTGAACAATGATGGGATTGGCGACATCATTCGATTCGTTGCCGATCACATCGAGAAGATCCACGGAGTCATCTTGCAGCCGGTGATGTTCTGCGGCCGAGATGAAGACATTTCCGCGGACGAGCGGTACGCGAAGCGGTACCCGGTCTCACAAATCGCGTACGACTTGCAGGCTCAAACTTCCTTTGGGTGGGAGCCGATGCGCGACTGGTTTCCTGTTTCAGCCTACGGAGCTTTCGCCCAGTTATGTGACATCCTCCACCCGGATGCTGAGCTGGGAAGTCTGTTCAACGACATACATCCGAACCACGGCATGTTCTCCCCGATTCTGGTCAATGCCCAGACGAAAGAGATAGTGCCGGTTGCAAGGTTCTTTAACGTGGAAGGGTTCCTCAAGGACATCATCGAGATCGCTGACTCCGGCAGACGGCCGGCAATTATCAAATCGGTGGTTCTCCTTTCCTTGGCACGCAGTTTCGACCCCGACAATGCACCTTCGGATTTTGGTATCAGGCAGCTCCGCAAGTTGCTCACAGACTGCGTCTATCGGGTAGCTGGCAGCGGACCCGACTGGTCGGAGCGGGCCTACGCCTGTGACGGCGTATGGAAGCTTGTGATGGTCAGCCCTATGGCCTTCCAAGACGCCTACAACTATGACCTGTCGCTGATCTCCAACTCGAGCACTCCGGTGGCGACACAGGAAGGTGAAATCAACTTCTGTGCCTATAACGGGGGCCGCTGGCGGAGGATCGTGGAGCACCTTCACCAGACGGCGAGCTTGACCGAATGGAATAAGTCGCATGGCCGGCATCCCATCTACGCCAAGGGTAAAGAGGTGGACTTAGGTTCCGGGCGTGCTCCACGAACAGACTTGGTTCAGATCGAGCATCAGCATACGGTTTGAGGCTCATAACGGAGGTTCCACGACGGCACCTCCGGCTTCCCGGTTTGAGGTAAGCGTCAGACGAAATCCATACTTGGATTGCGGATGCGACCTCCCGAGTGCACCGCACCGATGACGGTAGGGAGTTTTGCAGGCGTGCAAAAGCCACGCTAGGTCAAGCTTGCCACGAACCAGCTACCGGAGCGACATCGAGCAACAGGGCCGTCGTGCATCTCTCCGCAGTTGCTTCCGGATGGAAGACGTGCGCTTTGCCAAACGAGAGCTCGAATGATGTAGCTTCCGGGTTGTTATCAAGCAGGTATCCCAAGTCCGTCGCCCGGGTTATGCGTAGTTGTGAGCGTCAGCGGCATGGTCGGATTATGCGAGTTGCATTTGGCGCTACGCCCTTAACTGGGCCGAAGAGCCTGGCAGTCGCGATACGCATTTCTGATTCGATAGGACTCAGGGTTATTTGTTGTCGGGTGATTTGAGACGGGCTGGTCTTCGAGGATATCCAAGAGAGAAGTCGCACAATAAACTCGGTCGCGCTTCGCATCGCCCATCCGTTTTATGATCTTCGCGCGTTCGAGCCGTTCGACAGCGCGCTGCGCGGTCGTAAATGCGATTTTCAATTTGTCCGCAGCGCCATTTATCGTGATGAAGGGATTTGCCCCCAGGAGTTCGACTACACGCAACGGGTTGTTGCTTGATTCTCCGGAGACTTTCTTCTGCCACTCGGCCAGTAGTCCGTTGATGCGCATAGCTCGACTCAAAGCATCCTCAGACATGCGAGCGACTCCCAGCAGGAAATACTCTAACCAATCGTTCCATGCCCCTCGTTCGCTGACCCCGCGCAAACCGTCGTAGTAGTCTCGCCTTGAAGCTTCAAAGAACGCCGACAAATAGAGTAGCGGTGTCGGAAGGATTTGGCGCTCGATAAGGAACAAGGTGATGAGCAGGCGTCCGACTCGGCCATTGCCATCGAGGAATGGGTGAATGGCTTCGAACTGGTAATGCGCCAGTGCAATGGTCACGAGAGGCGGGAGTGTCGATTCATGCAGAAATTTTTCCCATGCCGCCAGACAAGGCTCGACCTCCCCTGGAGGGGGCGGGATATAGGAAGCAGTTGCGATCGTGCTGCCAGGCTTGCCAATCCAGTTCAGGATCTTGCGGAAACGTCCGGGCGCTGCTTGGTGGCCCACGCCCGTCATCAGTTTTTCGTGCAACTCGCGGGTAAGCCTGACGCAAAGGGGAAGTTTCTTGAGGCGTGAGATTCCGTGCTCAAGAGCCACTACGTAATTGCCAACTTCCCGAAGATCCTCGGGACTTCGATCCACGACCGCTCCCGCCTCGGCGGCAAGCAACTCACCTAGCGTGGCCTGTGTGCCTTCAATCTTGCTCGATAGAACGGCTTCACGCTGTACGAAAGGCCGGATCAAAATATGAGGATTGAGGAGCCGACCACCTTCGCCCGCTAATCTTCCGACTAGCCGGTCTGCGTCCGAGAGTGCCCCAATCAGCCGTGGTGTCCAGTTCAGTTCCGGAGGCAGGGGCGCTGGCACAAAGGCGGTGTAGCTGCCCTGCGATACTTTCTGGCCGGGAATGTTAGTAGCGTGGCCCACATCCGCCTTCTTATGGTCGAAAATAGCATTCCGCGCTATTTTCACAATGTATGATAATCGAAAATAACGAGATTGGCTATTTTCACGGGTGAAACCGTCCCATTTAGCAATGGGGCCGTGAGTGCGGTGGGTGGTAGAATCTTGTACGGATGTCCTCGTTGTTGTTTGGCTAGGTGGACATTCGTCGCCCGAGAAAAGCCGCAAAGCGCTTCACAGGCACGGTGGCAGTATCGGTGGAAATCTATGAATACTTTTACATTTACTTACACAGTTTCACAATCGTTGTCTTGGATGAAAAAGACAGAGAAGGTGAAATAAGCCGTAGAATCAAGCACTTCCACGAAGTGCCGGGATGGCGGAACTGGCAGACGCAGCGGACTCAAAATCCGCCGGTACTTGGTACCTTGGGGGTTCGACTCCCCCTCCCGGCACCAG
>Ga0068856_100003676_pt1 | contig 15387 bp, 2 predicted proteins | sample KBSCornC62_FD_66595 | JGI IMG/M metagenome (GOLD analysis project Ga0068856, IMG submission 66595) | Corn rhizosphere microbial communities from Kellogg Biological Station, Michigan, USA - KBS Corn C6-2 | ecosystem: Host-associated > Plants > Roots > Rhizosphere > Soil ...
AGACGGTCTAAAAATAGAAAGTTTATCAATGTCAAAGTCAGAACCTGATTTAGCAACGATTTCAGCAGGAACAATTACTACAGATCCTGCATGAGGAGGTAAGAATTCAGCTACCTGAAGATGCTCCATAGAGTTATGACCTTGAGTAGGTATACGGTATCCTACTAAAGTTATAGATTTTTGATTTTCTTTTACCCAATTATCATCTTTTAAAAGAGCATTCAATCTTTCAAGAGTTCTTATTCTTTTACCATCAGGATGGTTTTTATAAAGTAATTTCTCAAATGATCCAATAAGTGCTACTTTAACTTGAGCTGATTGTATACTAGTAGGTTTTCCATTTTCATCATAATTCAAATGATAGAATCTAAGGCCATTAGTACCGTATTTTTTTATTTCATCATCAGTTGCATTTCTATACTTGAAATCATTAGATTGATAACCAGAAGAAGATATTTGAATTAATTGATCACCAGAAAGCTTCTGAACTCTAAGTCTTCTATCTACAAGACCCATTAAAAGATCTTGTATAGGTTTTCTATTTAAAGAAGTTTCTAATGCATATTTTAGCTTCTTAGTATCTTTATCAAGTTGTATATAATCTCTTATATTATCATTTAATTCTCTAAGTTCAGCCTGTTCTTGAACAGTAGATATAAACTTCTCCATATCTCCTATTCTTATTCTTCCATCTGCTTCTACAAGTCCTATTTCTTTAAATAATTCTCTTTTACCCAGATCAGCTATACCTTTAAGATAACTCTTATATCTTTCATGTCTATCTAGATCAATTTTACTAGCTGTACCACTACTAAATATATTAGCTTCAATTAACTTACGTATCTGAGAACCAAATATAGATTCTTCTTTTATCTTAGGATTTGTATTAATCTGCTCTTTTAAATAGTCTAAAAAATGTACAGCTGGTTCATGTTTAGATAAATCTACTCCAGAAAATCCATCCTCGTTATAAATAGTAATTGGAGGATGAATATATTTTTTAGTACCTGAAGTATATTTAGCATAGCTTATACCTGCTTTAAGCATTTCATTATTTAACTTCTCAAGAGGTGTATCTTGTAACATTGAAGGTAGCATTGGTACAACGGAGAACTTATCCATTACATCAGCATAAGTTCCAACTGCTTTTATAGGTCCTTTATACTGAATTTTCAAAGGAGGATAAAAAGAGAAATTTTGAGGATTAGCTCTTAAAAATTCTCTATCTCTTTCTCTCATTTCATTAGTATAATCCTGATTGAATTCTTTGTTAGCTAATCTGTATTTAGCAAGTTCAACTTGATAACCCATTTCTTGAGCATCAGACCAGTTATTGATTGATTTTAAAAACTGTCGATAAAAGTCAAGAGTTACATAACCTTGACCATCAGCAATTTTCATACCTTTATATTTATCCAACCATCTATCAACTTCAGACGAATCAAGCGTTGGATCAGATGTAAGCAAATCTTTTTTATATATTTCTAAATATTTAGAATCTCTTACATCATCTTTTATATTTAATGTTCTAAAAGTTTTATAATCATTAGTTATAGTAGAACCAATAAATTCTCCAAAAGTATTACCTTCTATAGATCTCATATGTCTTACAAAAGCATCATCTGTCATAGGAGTCTTTCCTGTAGATATGTCTCCTTTGGATCTTTTAAAGTAATCTTTATATTGAGTTCTATAAATTGTATCTCCATTGAATATTTTTGCATATTCAACATTTAATATAAAGTCATTAACTATAAAAGTACGAAGTTGTTGATCGTAACTTTTAGAAGGTAAATCTCTTGGTAAATCATTAGCCGTTATATTCTCTTCAGCTAATGTTTCTTTAAAAGAATTAAGTTCTCTAGTAAAAAAGTTTACAATAGCTTGCTCTATTTTCGGTCTATATTTATCTATAACATTTTCAACTGATAATGCTTCAAGATCTGATTTTATACCATTTTTTAAAGTTTCTGGATCCTTATCTGCACTTCTTAGAATATCCCTAAATAAATCAAAGCTTTGAGCAGCTTTCATTAGGTCTGCATTCTCTTTAAATATAGGAACATCAGATGCATTTTTCATTCTATTAAGTTCATCATTAAGATAGTAATCTATCATATAATGCATTAACTTAGGAGATTGAAATCCAGCGGGAAGTTCACTAAAGCTTATTGGTAAATAGGTAGAACTAGGATCAGCAGTTTTTTTATCATAATATTGCAATTTGATAAAGAAAGCACTTTTAGAACTTTCTGTTCTCATTACTTCAATTACACCTTTACTTAGTAAAGAACTAATATCAAATATAGCTTTTTGACGAACGTTCAAACTTGTTGTAGAAAAACCTACGGTATTTCCTTCATTATCTTCTTGTTTAAAACCATTATAATTTCCTAGTACAATTTTATTATTAGTTATCCTAGCTCCATTATTAAGGTTAAACATTCCATTTAAAAAAATTGAACCTTTAACATAAGGATTGTTTAAGAAATTAAGATGCTGCATTGAAGGATCATTTTTTATATCATCATAACTTTTAGCTCTATTAAGTTTATTAGTTATGATAGAAAGGCTATGATTCAAGCTTAATCCATATATCATCTCACCTTCAGCAGTTTGGTATGATAAAGATGGTACATCTGCTGCATATTGAGCTTGATAATTAATCAAACCATTAATTACACCAGTCATACCTTTAATCAAAATCTCATTAGTTTGTTTATCTTTATAATCAAATCTTACATCGAATATAGGATTATATATTTTTAAGCCATTTTTATGTCTGAGATTTATATTATTCTGAATTTCTCTTAGAAAATTAGGAAGTCCTGTTATATAGAATCTATTTTTTTTAGCTTCATCTGCAAAGCTCATTCCTATAAGACTCATAAATTTTTCTCTACCTTCTAGAGTAGCCATATTATACGTAAGAACGACTCCAGGATTAAGGTAATATTTACCTGTTTCTTCATCAAGTAAAATATTTCCACCAATTATGTCAGGATCAGTACTAAGTTTATTATAAAAGTTTGCAGTCCAAACTTTCATTACTTGATCTCTATTTCTTTTCGTTTCTTCGTTTAAATAATATCTACCACCAGGATACATTTTTCCAGAATAAATACCAATATAAGCTCTATTAAAATCAGTTCTAAAAGCAAGTATTGTATTTATCTCAGCAGGAGTATGACTCTTAGAAGGATCTGGTAAATGTTTAAGAAGAGCTGAAACTTCAGGTATTTTCTTAAGAACATCTGGTTGCCTTAATTTCTGAATCATTTCATCATATGAGCTGATATCCGATAATTCATAAGCAATATTATTCCAAGTTCTAGCATAATCATTAAGTCTTGGAAATCCATTTACATCTAGCTTTACTGTAAATTTACCACCATCATAATCTATCGCTGGTAGCATTCTTATTAAACCTCTTGTTTGCACTGACGCTGCTTGTATTGAAGATTGTTCATTACCTGCTACATCGTATAGTTTATCGCTTTGTACTATATTTTTATCTACAGATTCATTTCCAAATTCTTCATCTTCATCTTCTTTTATTTCATAATTATCTCCACCTAAATCATCATCTTGAGTTTTATCTTCAGGATTTTCTGGAACATCTATTACAAGTTCATGTTGTATATTTAAAAAAAGCTTAGATGCTTTTTTATGATAAGAAACAAACGCTTCCCAATTAGAAAGTATTTTAAATAAATCTTCAGCTACTTGTTGATTAATCTCTTCACCTGCATCAGCTTTATCAAGCATTGGTGTATAATATCTATCTAATAGATCGTTATAAATATTAGTGTATATGGCTTCAGCTAATTGCTTATTTTTTCTTAAAGCTTCAACAGAAGTATTAGCAGCAAGTAATTGTTCACCCATATGATAATCAATTAAGTCTCTATAGTAAGCTGCTTTTTGATTATCTACTATTTCATTTCCATTCTTATCAACTGCTTTGGAGTTTAATTTACCCCACATTGCATTATTAATAGAAGGAGTATATGAATTGAGATTACCTTGATAAAGATCACTATATAATTTATCTATATTAATATCTCCAAAGAAGAATTTCTTTAGGAAATCAAGTATTCTTCTAAATATATTATTTCTATAAGGCTTCTCAACTAACCTAGATTTACCATCAGATAAAACATAATCTCTAAAATCATCAGCCATAAATTCTTCGATATCAAAATCTGATGCAGTTTTAGAGTTAAGTTTTCTTCCATCTCTTGTAGTAAAATCAACATCCTTTTTTCTAGCTTCATCATATAGACTACGTTTTTCTTTAGTAGTTAGGTATAATTGAGAGAAATGGTGCCATGCTTCATGATATCCGTCACCTTTTCTAGCATCTCTATAAAGCTTAATTCCAGATGTAGTCCATGTAGCTCGCACATTAGAATTAACTATATCGTTAACTCTATTCATTACTTCGTATCCGAATAAACTATTAGCATGATTTATTTCAGATTGTTCAAGTAATGGTAAATTTTCTCTCTTGTCAACTATAGCATTAAGTCCAGATTCTTCTGATTTAATTAAAGTATTTAAAACAGTTTTAAGTTCACCTCTTCCTGCTATATTACTCATAAACCAATAGGCATCAGATATATCAGACCTTTGACTTTTTAACCACTCTTGTGGTAATGCATTAGTTATTTTTGGATTAGCTAAGAATTCATTTCCTAAAGCTTCTGTTTGTTGTATAGTAGGATTAGTAAGTTTTAAGAAAGAATCTAATTTATTTAATAAATTCTTGTATTTTCCAGGTTGATTACTTTCTCCTAATAATTTATTTTTATCCTTTTCATCTTGTTCTCTTGCTAATTCTTCTACACTTTTCTGTGGAGCTTTAGAAAGTCTTTTAAGCGGATTTTTAGTTAATGTAGAATTATCTTTCTTAGCTTCTTCTACTCTGGGTACAGAGGTTTGATCAAATCCTTCAGTCTGATTTAAATAAGCTTCCAAAGCATTTTGATTCCAATAGCCGTTGTTTTGCTTGATAGCTGTCCACATTCTTATATCTCTAGAATGTGCTATTATGGCAGTTTGATTATCAGTTTGCTCAGCTATAAATTTATAAGCCTTTTCCATTCTTATTCTAAAAGAATTAAAGGTCTCACCTAATTTTTTACCATCTTTAGTATCATCATCTGGATGAGCTACAAACCATCTTTCATCAAATAACTCATTCGGTTCACTAGTAAAATCTCCTATATCCCAAGTATCAAATAAATCATTATGACTAATACCAGTTATATTAGCTATTTTTGCAGCTATTTGTCCAGTCTGAATAGATCTTAGTATAGATGAAGTTATAATATTCTTTATTCCTAAAGATTTTAATATTCTACCTATTGATTGAGCTTGTTCTTTACCTTTATCATTTAAAGGTATATTATTTCTTCCGGAATTTCTTTGACTTATATCTTCATTATTTTGACCATGTCTAAAAACAGGAGTTTCATTTTCAGCAAATCCAATAGAAGTCTCTTCTGCTGGCTTCTCTTCATTAGATAATTCTGATTTCATTGTTTCAAGACTATCTAAAAAATTAAACATAGCATAATTGTTCAAAGGTAAAAAAGATCCACCTTCTGAAGTTTGCACAGGTATATCTACAGTTGTAGAATTATTAAGAATATAATTTTTATAATCTGGTTTTATTTCTGTCGCTATCTTTCCATTCTTTATAGTAAGCTCAGAATATTCATCATTTTCAATATTTGGTCTTATTATATTTAATCTTTGCTTAGTTATAAAATCTATAGTAGCCTCAGGATCAATCATAACTCTATCCTGAATAAGTTTTATGTTAAATTGATCTTGCTCTTCATTTTCAGTTACTATGAGTGTTGGCCTTTTAGGTTTACCTAAAAACAAAATTTGTTTTAAGTAATCTCTAACTAAAGTTGCTTCATTTTTATTATCGTATGTATGATTTAATAAGGTTTTTATACTTTCAAATAATTCAGGTATATCACTTATTAAATTCGGTATAAGTCTTACATAAGAAATGTAATTATTTTTCTTGTCAATTACTTCAGCATATAATCCACCATTTAACAATGCTTTATTACCAACTAAAACGAATTTAGTAGCGTCTGGATTCTCAGGATCATATTTATCTACAGAGGAAGGTATATATAAATTAGGACTCATATCTTCCTTTATAACATCAGAAGATTTTACCGGAGTTTTGGATTTTCTAATTACTCCTTGAGATATTGCTTTTACTTCTACTTTTACTTCTTTACCTATGTCATTTAACTGTCTTGCTAATTGTTGTTGCTCTTTTTCCTTTTCATATGTTTTTAAAAAATCCTCCATAGAAATTCCAGTTCTTTCTTGACCTAATACAGCTCTCATATTTTTTAAATCATCCCAATACTGAGATGTAAAAGAGAATACAATAGGTTTAGAACCTTCTATATTATTATAAGAAGAATTATAATTATCATCGAAATATAAAATATTTCTGTCAGCATCAGTTATAACAAGAACTGACCCATAAGGCTGTCCATTACTTAATGTTTTTTTAGTATCTTCACTATGCGGTAAAGAATTATTATCTTTTATTATTTTACCATGTATACCTTCAGATGGTAAACCAGATTGTTGAAGATAACGAAGATAACCTTGTATGAATTGTTTATAAGGATCTTCATCTAAAGTATTATTATAAAAACCATTATCATCCTGCTTTTCTTCTTGAGTTACTGTTTTATTAGAAGTCATAAAAGCAAGAGCTGATAAATCAGAATTATCAAGTTCGGTAGTATCTACATTAGAAGTATCAGGGTTATAGTCTTTATCTGTTTCAGAAGGACTTTGATTTAATTCAGTATCTTCAAATTCATTATCATCTGGTTGTAAATCAGGATCGTTTTCCTGCTTTTCTTCTTCAGGAGTTTTGTCAGCAGATTCATCTTCTAAATCAGCTTCGGTATTAAATTGAGTACCAACTACTTTTTTACTATTTAGTAAATTGATAAGTTCTTCTTCTTGAGCTGGTGTTATTAAACCCTTACTAGCTGCTTCTGATACAATATTAAATAATTTAGAAAGTTCATCTTTATGAATTGTATTACCTTTTGGTATAAGATTTTTTATTTCATTAGCTTTCTTATTATCTATAGAAGCTACTATATTTTTCTTATTTTCATTAGCTAGAGCTAAAGCATCTTTTATATACTTGTCATTTATAGCTTTTTTTTCTTCATTAGTAGTAGCGTTCTTTAAATCTTCATTTCTTTTGTTTAACAAATCAATACCTTTCTGTTGCTCTGGAGTTACAGTAGGTTTTACTTCAGGCGTGGATGTACTCGGTGTTTGTACTGGAGCTGCTTGTTGCGTGGTTTGAGATGTCTTAGTCTCACCTTGCGGTGCTTGATTAGTGCTAACTGACTGAGTGTCTGCTTCTGGTTGTTCTTGTTCAACTTCTTCTTTATTTTTTTCTTGAGCTTCTTTTAAATATTGTTGAAAATCATCTATATCTTGTTTATACTTATCTTCTGAATGTTCTTTTGTATGCGAATAAGCTATAAACTCATCCGATACATCATCAATTGCATTATTAACAGTTGCTCTTTTTACAATTGAATTATGAAGTTCACTTACTAAAGGATGTTTATTCTTTTGATCATCTCTATATATTAAATATCCTTCCCTATCAGATTTTAAATCTTTTAAAGTTTCCTCATTGTTTTTTAAAAGTTCATTTAAAGTATCTTTATATTTTTTTAATCTTTTCTCAGCTAACTGAATAGTATTTTCATTTGCTTCTGTAATAGCCATTTCTTGGTAGGCTATTTTAAGTTTTAATGTATTAGCTTCATTTACGAAATTATCTGTGACATCTGAATTACCTATTTTAGATTCTAAGTTTGCTATTTTAGTATCTAATTTATTTTGTTCTTGAACAAGTGCATCTCTTGTTGTTCCTAATTCAAATAATTTATTTTTTCTATATTCATACAATGCTCTTGTTTCTTTAGGAAATGCTTTTGTTTTATCAACTACTTCTTTTAAGTCCTTTACATTTTCAGCAAATCTTTTGTATTCTTCTATTTTCTCATTGACTCCTTTTCTATCTGTATCAAATCCAAGTTTAACTAAATCCTCTGGTTTCCAATTTTTCATTTGGTCCAGTTGAGTTATGAGTTTATTGAATGAATCATTATTCAAATGAGAAGCTACAAGTGAAGAAAATAATTGCTTTTGAGCTATTTCTCTATTTATTGGATCTTCAGCTTTTTGTATTGAATTTAATCTATCTGCATTTGCTGCCTGAGTAAAAAGAATAGCGGCTGCTTTTCCGTAATCTGTTTTAATTTTTCCAGTTTCAGGATCAACAGAATAAATATCTTGTATTTTTAACCAATTGTTTCTAACTTGATTTAAAGCATCTAAAGCTACTTTAGCATTAGCTTTATTTTCACTATATTCTTTACCTATTATATTAGTAGCAGTTCCAAACAAACCTCCTATTAGTGCTCCTACACCTATATTCATTGCAGTATCTTTATCCTTGCCAGATAAAGCATCTTTTGTTTGATTCCACATTTGTCCTATTACACCAGCAGAATATTTCAAAAACCCATCATTATTGTTTTTGTTATTTTCATTATACTGCTGTATAGCTTGTTGAATATTTTCTTCGTAGAAACCTTCAACACCTATACCTTCCAAAGCCTTTTTTCCGTAAAATCCTATTTTACCGTCTAGTATTTTACCTAGCTTTGTAGTGGGACTTGATTCTACATATTCATCAAGTAAGGAATTTTCTGCTAATTTAACACCTTCTGCTTCTCCTTTTTTACCTAGTGCTTTAAATATAAGATTTGACTCCCAGAGATTAGAAGCACTTAAAGCAGCTATATTAGATAAAAAAGAATTTCTAGCTTTGTCTCCAGCAATTTTTTGAGCTTCTTGGTCAGTATATTGACCAGTAGACATTAATTTTTTGTACACATCATCTCTGACTTGCTTTGCTTCAAACATAGATTCGGAAGCAGTATTGAGAGCTGTAGTTAAACCTATATCTGTATTTCTAGCTAATTTTAAACCTGCGTTACTTAGATACTCAGCAGAAGCAGTTAAAGCTTCACCTTCTGTCATTCCAGCTAGTGTAGCTAATTTAGCACCTAATCCTAATTTACTTACTGCGAGTCCTGGAACAAAAGCAGAAGCCATAAAAGCAGCAGCATCTACTATATCACCACTCCAAAAAGTTTGATCCTTGAAAGCTCTTTCAAAAAATCCCATATCTCTTGCAGAAGCTTTCTGATATATTGGAAGCCAGTCATTCTTTACTTTATCTTCCATACCTTCAAAAAACTTAGCAAAACTATTATCTGTAGCTGAACTTATGTAATTTTTTTCAAACCAATTCTCAGGATTAGCTAAACCCAATAAATATCCCACTCCAGTTCCAAGTTTGGAAATGGCTAGTAAAGGAAGTCTTCCAAATAGAGATTTACCAAAGAATTCTAGACCAGCATTTTGCTTTGAATTATAAAGATCTTCATTATCTCTAGTTATGTCAAAACCAAAATCCTGACCTGTATATCTACGAGTTTCTGATTGTGGAAGAAGTATATCAGGTAATTGTTTAAAAGAATCTGGATATGTTTGTGCAGTTTTTCTAGTTAAAGAATTATAAGCAGCTGCATTATAATCAAATGAAGTTTTATCTAAATTAATATTTTCTCCTGGATTAACTGTTCCATATAAACCCTTTGGAGCTTCTGGCTGAGTTATACCTTCAGGATTAGTAAATTGCTTTGGATTATTACTAAATATATCATTTAAACGTGTTTGAGTATCTTGCTGCATAGCAAGTATGTCTGTATCATTTAGACCAGTAAAAATATCAGAAGTTGGCATTTGGTTTATTTAGATTGGTATCCGGGTACTCCACCCACAGTTTTAATAAAATTAATATATTGTTCTGAATTTAAATTTCCTAAATTAGTAGCCTGAGCAGCAGCAGATTCTAAAGTTGAAAATGGTGAACCATTTGCGTCTGATCCAAATACTGCTCCCGAATATGGATCTACTATTTTATAACTAGGATGTCCATTTTGTATATCCACTTTAAAGCTAAAATTTCTATTACCCCAGGTTTGAGGTACAGTTGTTAATCTATCATTAGGAGTTGCTGAACTTCTAAAATCTATAAGTGATTGTATTGAAGATATTTTAGGATCCTGAAAACTTTGACCTCCTGTTATACCACCATATAATCTACCTGGTAAAATAAATTTATCATCAGCTTTAATATATCTACCTCCAGCTGCTTGAACTCTATCTTTTACTCTATCTATATTTACTTTACTATCACCTTGGACTTTAAAATAAATATCTCCCTGTCTATCTTTATCTGTTATAACTACATCTTCAGGTTTAACAACATAATCAGTACCCATTATTTCTCTCATCGTTAATTGATGAGCTGCTTTATAATAAGGATTCTTATCGTCTTGAAATATTTTTTCGATACCTGCTATTCTAGTTATATTTTGAGTTAATAATTTATTTCTTGTTTCTTCAAGTTTATTAGAACCTTCTTCCAATTTATTAAGACTCTCTGCAAGGACGCCATAATTAAATCTAAACTCATTACCACTCGGAAACTTTAACGTTCTAATTGTTGTTGGAGTATATTGTCCTCCCATACCTGGCCCACTAGATGTACTACTATATTCTTTATAACTTCCAAGTTTAACTCCATTTGTACCATCAAGAATACTTTTAATATCATCAGGTCTTAACCACACGGACATTCCTGCTGCTCCTTTTGATGCACTCTCTTTTGTTGGGGTTAGATTTACATATTCACCTTTATTTATTTGATCAAGAACACTTTTTTGATAATTATAAATCTCTGGATAACTTTTGGCTAAAGTTGTGTTAACATATTCATCAATACCTGCGAATAATTGCTGTTCCGAAGATCTTTTTTGTGCTGCTTTATAATATTGATCAACATCATTTTTATTTCTAGGATCACTCATCCAAGATGAAACAGCAGCATCTCTTGTTTGTGCTGGCACTTTTGTATCGTTTGGATCAATACCTTTATCAGCAAGTATTTTTTTATTTAATTGATCTGTAGCATCAGAGAATTCTTTTGCACTATCAGCATTAAGTTGATCATATTTTTGTTTTCCAAAAGTTTCATCATTACTTTTATCAGCAACTCCATATACAGGGATACCACCTAAAGGTTGTCCATTAGGACCAAATCTAATTTTCAAACCCGCAATTTCAAGTCTAGTATCATTATTTAAATTAGCTATTTTCCATTTAAGATCAGAAGCTATATTAAATCTTTTATTCTCATTCTCCTGTTGAAACATAGTTTTCCATACTTGGTCAGGAGTATACTTTACATCTATATTCTTTTGAGCTGAAGCTTTAGAAAGATAATCCATATAATTATCTGTATAAATTTGAGAAGCTATCTTATCTTTATAAGGTGTTATATTAGAAAAATCACCAGCCTTCATTTTAGTATTTTCTAAATTAAGCTCTTTAACTATTGCTTCATAATTATCTATCTGAGATCTAAGAACTGCTTTTTGATCATCAGGTATATTACCAGCAATCATTCCATTTAATGACTTTATTTCATTACTATAATGATTTATTTTTTCTTGATTACTAGTTGTATAATCCTGAGCTAAAGCACCTATATTATCATGATATCTTACTCTCCCATCTATTGCTAATTGATCTTTTGCTTTATCAGATAAATGTGCATTAATAAACGCTCTATATTGAGAGGCTATAATTGACTTGTCTGTTTGTGTTAGCATATAGCCACTTGGTGAGCCTCCTTTACCTGTTGGCTTACCATCTTTATCTAAATAAAGAGGAGAAGTTAAAGATTCAACATTTGGTTTAAAATCTTTACCAACTTGCCTTATTTCTGCTGCTACATCATAATATGGAGTATAAAAAGAACGACTACTATAGTGTTGTCTCCAATTTGATGCATTAGGATCGTTAACAAAATCCTGCAAATGATTAGATAAATCTCTTACATTTGTATCACTATAACCCTTACCATTGTCCTTTATTCTATATGTTTGAGCAGTAGAAAATTGATCTTTGTAATGTCTAGTAATAGCATTATCTCCCATTATATTATCATCCTTAATTATTGGATCAAATACAGATAAAGCTTTACCATAGTTTTCTCCTAATGATAAATCGGTTTGAGTTACGCTTTTTAATTGTTGATTAACTCCAGTCATCAATTCATTTAATCTTTGATGGTTATCTTGACGACTTAAATCTAAATTTAAGTAATTTTGATAAGCATTCTTTACACTAGATGCTGCTGAATCCCAATATGCATTCCTAGTAGAAATAGCTTGAACCATTTCCTGAATTGGAGCTTGATATGGATTTACTTGGTATGTTTGATATGCTGGACTATCCTGATAAGTTGCCATTATAATTATTTATTTTCTAAAGCTTTCTCTAGTTGTTTATCAGTCATATCTCCTCTAACTTTATCTTTCTCCCATCTGTTACAACAAGCATTAGCATCTATAATACCCAAATTATCACCTGGAGAATCTTTTCTTACTTTCTTACAATCTTGTTTATTGGGTAAAAAATATTCGCAACGCTTACAGGAGAAACCAGTTTTATTTTCTGTATATCCAGTTTCAAGTTTTGTGGCAAGACCAAGATAAGGTATTTTATCAGCTAATTCAGAACCTGGATCCATATGCATCCACATACCACATGATCCTTCTAGTTTTATATTTTCTAGTGGACCATAAATAGCACATTTTGTTGACTTGACTTTTGAAAATATACATTCATCGCATCTATAGTTAGTTTCTGGTCTATAAACGTATAAGGCAGCCTCCTTAGGCCATTTCTCCTTATCTTCAGGAGCCATACCTTTCTTTTGTATTTGACTAACTAAATCTATTATTTTATTTTTATCCATTAACTTATTATGTTTGTACTATTAATATACTAAATTTACTTGATATAGAAAAATAATATTGTAAGTTTATTGAAGTGCGCCAAATGGATTTTGAGTAAAAAACGGAGCTTGCCCTTCTCCACCTTTAGTAGTCCTAGCTCTTATTATTTGACTAACTAATCTTTGTGCAGTTGTTTCAGACATGTTACCAGAATTAATTAAAGTTCTAAATGTTTGAGCAATCTCTTCTGGTGTATTAATTCTATTTGCATTAGAAGCCATGTTAAGATTAGCCACATCTGCATTATATTGAATTCCATTATTATTTATTTGATATAATGGAGTTGGTAGATCATAAGTTCTTCCAGTTTTTGGATCGGTTACTTTTCTAGTTCCATATTTATTAACTGAAGCTAAAGACCAAGCTAATTTATCAGCTTGTGATTGATAATTATTAAGATTACTAACGAATTGGTTATTTGCAAATCTACGTTCATTATCAAAATTTTGATTTGTTGCTTGAACCTGATTATAGTATTGATTATTTAACTGTGCATTTGTCATGACTTGATTGGTCATCTGTTGTAAATTAGTTAAATTTTGCTGATTAGTAATTTGAGTATTTTGATTAGCCATATTACCAATCGCTTGATTTGATTGATCAAGTGCAGTACCACGAATATTACTAGCAATAAGAGAAGAGTCTCTAGGTCTAAGAGATGCCAACTCATAGGCTTCATGAGCTTGTCCGTTTATTTGATTTAAATAAGGTTGAACACTTACCTGATCAAGTTTAGTTTGAGGTAAGGATACTTGTTGTCTTGTTGGATAATATCTATTAATATTAAACGATTGTAATCCTAGATATCCTAGATTAGCAATTTGAGCATCGGTTAACTTACCTTTTATTTGATAAGGTAAAGTAGGATTAGCAGGATTTTGAGGTTGTATGGCTCCAGGAGGATTAGTTGGAGGATTTATTGGATTTGGACCGGGTACTAACTTTTGTATACCTGGTATGTAAGTACTAGGATTATGTGGTAAAGAAGGAGCAAATGTTCTAGCGCCTAACATACTATCTGCATATGCATCTCCAGCTCTAGATAATTGTTTATCATCTAAATTATCAAAATTATAATTTAAACCATATTGTTTTCCTTGAGCAGTATTACCATATTTACTCCACATACTTCTTAGTAATTGTGGATTATTCTTTACTGCCCATTGATACATTGCATCCTGAGCATCTCTAGAATTCATATTAGTTAAATCAACTCCAACACCTTGCCAATCTTTGATTAAATTAGGCACTCCTCCAGGATAATTAAATGTATTAGATAAACCCTTAGGAGTCATTCTACCTAAAGTAGTTCTACCACCAGGGTATTGATCTGATGGATCAATAGGTAAACCAGTAACAGGATCAATCTCACCTCCTGTAGCATAACCACCATACCTATACTCATTCATTTTTTCATCTATATTCTGAAATTCAGGTTGAGTTACTGGTGCTGTACCTTGTGAAAAATCTGGTGGTTTAGTACCTTTTTTAGATTCTTGTAAATAAGCCACTTGTCCTAACTTCTGTTGTAGTTTTTCAAGCATTAATCCAGCGGTAGTTTTAGCTATTCTATCTGTATCAGGGCTTTCCAATGTAGCAATAAAAGCATTATAATCCTTAGGATTAACTTCTCTACTTAATACTTTAGCTGGAGTGTTTTTAGATTTAGAATTAGAAGATCCACCTTTAAATCCAAAAGCTTCTCTTTCTCCTTTATTTATTGAAAGTTTAGGATCATTACTAAAAATAAAAGATCCACCTTCTGCATATAATGGAGTACCACCTTCTGCATGAGTTTTACCAGTAACTTTATGTAATCCTACAAGCCCTGGTTTTACTATATACTCTCCTTTTTCAGCTTCTATATTAGCTATATCTCTATCTATAGGTTTTACAGATTCTGTAATTTTGTCATCTTCAGGATTCGAAGTAATGTACCAATTCTTATTTTTAAAGTAAACATAAGGATTATAAGCAGGCATACCTTTATTACCTATAGGATTTAAATCAGCATTCGGTCCTGCTCCATAATTACCACCTTGTTTAAACAATTCTAACTCGCTACCATATGGAAATATCATACCTCCACTTTCTTTCTTATGAAATCCATGTTTCTTTTTCATCATTAAAGCAAAAGCTCTACGATGTCCAGTACATGTAGATTTACTCATTGGAGTGCAATAACCTTTATGCGCAGGATTTACAGCACCTTTTAACCATCCACCTTTCTTATATTCGTTATAAGAACTACTAGAATAATATTCGGGGTTAGTTATATTACCTATGAGACCTTGAGTATGTAAACCGCCATTTTCATATGAATTTTGATCATAACGCAATACTCCATTAATTGGACCACCTA
>Ga0068856_100003684_pt1 | contig 15368 bp, 15 predicted proteins | sample KBSCornC62_FD_66595 | JGI IMG/M metagenome (GOLD analysis project Ga0068856, IMG submission 66595) | Corn rhizosphere microbial communities from Kellogg Biological Station, Michigan, USA - KBS Corn C6-2 | ecosystem: Host-associated > Plants > Roots > Rhizosphere > Soil ...
ACACCGGCCTTCTCCTAAAACTAGCTTTGATTGAAGCCCGCCTCTGAACGGGCCTTGATCGCAAAAAGAGCGGAAGATTCGAAATCAGGCGAAGTTTCAGTCCCCTCTGATGTCGCGGGCTCCGTGCCGAGCCCGTTCCCCCTTTTTTCTCAGCGCGCCCGCCTTGCGAAGCTTAGTGGGCCGGCGCTCACGCCTTATCAGTCAACGGGAACAACTGAATGTTCATTTGGTAAACGCGGTCGCCCTTGGTGGCTTTGCGTTTCACCAAGATGTCGCGCTGAAGGCGCTTGCGGAGTTGGCGAAGCTCGAAGCGCACGGCTTGGAATTCGTCTTCCGTCATCGATACGGTCATCGCGCCGAACTCGCGCTCTTTTGGTGAGTCGCGGAAAAGCGATTCGATACCGAGATAGATCAGCTCAGCTTGAAGTTTACGAATGAGCGGCACCGGCAAATCTTGCGGCGATTCAACGAGGTCGCGGCCTTTTGAAACGTCACCGGTTTCGAGATTGCGCGAGAGTTCACCTGAATCGATAAGTTTACGAAGTGAAACGCGAATGTCATCAGCCGAGGCTTTCGCGCGGAAGAGACTTGCGAGAGTTTGCGGCTCAAACTTCACGTTCGATTGCTCGGCCATCGCGTAAAGAACCCAGCCGATCCAGCCCGGCACTTTTTCCCAGTTTGCTTCTGAGATCTCCCCAGTATCCAACGCGCGACGCGCACGAAGATCGGCAAGTTCTTTTAAGTACTGATTCCGCTCAATCGGTTCTGTGGCCTGACCGTAACGAACGAGGGCGCGGAATTCATCCATCTCGTTTTTCTGCAAACGAAGCGCACGCGCGAAACGATTGATCATGTCTTCAGAGAGATTGCGGCGACCTTCGATGATCAATTTTAAGTAGTTCGGCGATTTGATGTCGGCCGCAGCCGAGAACGTCGAATACGAGTAAGGACGGAAGCCCGTCGACTCGTGCTGACGGCGCCAATCATAGACATCTTTTAAGTACTGGCGGAAGTCCGTGTACTCACCTAGACCTGGCTGGTGCGCAACAGGCGGCTCGGCTTGGCCAGGGCGAAAAGTGTTCGGCTGAAGAGATGAAGGCTCAATCGTTGTGAATGCCATGGTGTCCTCATCGTGTTGGAGTCGAGTTGATGCTTCCACCACCGGCGTAAAATTACAAGTTTTCTGAATGAAAAAGCCGCTTTAGGGTTCCCCCCTCAGCGGCCTTGTTCAAAAATCAATCGTGCAGCTGGACGTAAACAGTCCCGGATTACTTGAGCAAATTATTTGATCACCAAAGGACGTACCGGTTTGTGAATGCGCGAGATCGTAAGTTCCATCGTGTCTTCTTGTGCATCAGCCGTCGCCTTACGAATCGTCACGGCCAGCGTCAAAGTGCCGCGTCCGTCGTTGTTCACGAGTGTGACGTTGCGAATCGTGTCGGCAGCTGGAGATGTCGAACGAAGAACTTGCGCCTCAGCATTCAACGCGATGTCGGTTGCCGGTTTTACGAGCGGCCCGCCGAGATTCAACGTTTGTTGCGTGTTGTAAGCCGAACGGATGCCCATTTCGACCGCGAAGTTCGACTGACCGTTGATCGTCTCCGACGTGCGAAGTGTCAGGCGGTTCAGCGCATTCAACTCGCCCGCGTGGTGATCCGTGCGCACAAGAGTTTCTAGAAGCGAGTCGAACTCTGGATTATGCGCAACACCGAAACCATCGGCGTGCGTGAAGAGAGTCGCTTGCGATTGGCGAATCAACATGTGGGCCGTGCGAACGACTCCACCCGTTCCATCTTGCACAAGGGCGTAAACGGTTTGGCAGCCGCCGTTCAAGTCCATGCACGCCGCTTCAACGCGGAGATGGTTTCCGCTCAGAAGATCGCCACCGCGGAAAACGAGGCGGTTATCGAGTTGACCCATGAAACGCGCAACGCGAGGTCCCTGAACGCCTTTGATTGTTAAGTCGAGAGTGACCGCACGTAACGCCCAGTCGACATCGAAGCGACCGTTTGAAACTTTCTTCGCGAAGTCCTTATCGCGCTGAACGCGGTCGCGACGTGTTTTCGTATCGACCCACGTTTGCAGATTATCGCGAAGGTGATCTTGGCCCGAGCCCGAGTAGTAAAGAGGCTCTGATGAATCGCCATTTGCGACATCGCTCTCGTTGCCAACACAAACCGGACCTTGGCGTCGGCTCGCATCGAAGATCTGCGACGGCGTCAGACCTGTTGGATCATAAATGATCACTTCAGGACCGTTGTTCACCGGCGGAGCGGTTTGCCCAGGCGCAGTCTGAGAAGGCGCGGTTGGCGAGTTCACCACTTCAGGTCCATCATCGTTGTTTCGCGAGCCATTGCTCGGCGCCGTTTGCGGCTCGCGTGGATCTTGAGCTGACTTACCGGAATCGCCATCAAGTTCCGATTGGCTGTTCGGAACCGGTGTTGGCGCCGTCGCCGGCGGCTGCGTGATTGGAGGAGGATTCGAGCCGCCACTGCTTCGCGTGCAAGCGCTTGAAGCGATAAAGCCGATAACGGCCAATCCAATTACAAGTTGGGATTTCATCATGGCGAACTCCTCTGGGCACACCGGCCCGCCCCCAAAAGAGCAAGCACGGCGCCAACCGTGAGGATGAATTAAAGTGAGAACCGAGCCTTTTAGGCGACAAAATCCGGCACTTTTAAGGAAGGACGTTGCCGGAAGTCAGCTCGTTTTCGCTGGATGGAGCGGGCTTTGGATGACGGTCTTTTCCGGTCAGAAGGCGCATTCCCGAGGCTCTCGCTTCAGAATTAATGCGATTCCAGAACGCGAGATACGTCGAATACAGAGGAGTGTCTTCGATCTCGAGCAAAGTTTCGTCATTCGTATGGAGCGAGAAGAAATCAAGGTTGTGAGAACCCGTCACCACCATTTGACGACGTTCAGTCGAACCATCGATCGCGGCGTCGATCAAAATCAGTTTCGTGTGGATGGTGTTCACGGCGCGATCAAGGGCCGTTTTCCCTTGGAAAGGAAGAATCAAGATGTTTGAACCTAATCGCTTCACGACTCCAACGGTCGGAGAAAACATCTCGGGATCAATTCGCGTAATCACTTTTACGTCACACCCTGCTTTCGCAAGATCACGAAGCCTTGCCGCGACATTGAGACGGTTGATGTCAGCTTCCGCCACGCGGATCATCGATCCCGCAGGCTCACAACTCACTCTTCGGAGAAGCTGCATGACCGGATCGCGCGCGATAACGCGAGGGAAGAATTTCGCAACCACAGATCCGTCACCGACCGCGTCTTTGTGCGTATCAAGGTAGTGAGTCTTATCGCGATTCTGCTGCTGCCAGTAATCGAGGTAACCTTCGTAAAGCCCGCGGTCGCCACGAATAATCACGAGGTCTTGGTAATCGTGCATCTGTTCGTCTTCTAAGTTCGACGACGATTGCGCGACGACATTTTCCGAGCCGTCCATCAATTTCGAGAACAGCAAGAACTTGTTGTGGTTGATCACAAGCCCGTTGCAAGAACCACCGAAAGTTTGTCCTTTGATTTTGACATGCAGAGGCCCCGAGCAAAAGCGAACGCACGGCTTTGTTTTGCAGATCAGACGGCCCGTCTCTTCGGATCCATTCACCAGAAGATCAACGCCGTTTCCAGGCTTGAGATTGTCGAAGTAATTCGAACCATCGAAGACCATGTGCACGTCGACTCCGCGATGGCTTGCGCGGATGAGCGCTTTGATAACCGGAGTACGCGTCATCTGATACATCGACATATGGATTTCTGAATCCGGCGCCGCTTGGTCGATCAATGAAACAAGTTTGTTTTCGATTGTATAGGACGGCTGCCCGTGAAAGCCCGGCTCATTAAAAACAGCCTCGGCATCTAATGCGAACGCGGAACGCGCGATACAGATAAAAATTAGGAGGCAAAAACGCATCACCATCGTGCGCCAATTGAAGCGAGTTTCGTGCCCGCTAGCGGTTTGCTTTAATTCGTGATCGCACGCGCACGTTCGTCGAAAAATTCGACAGCCGGGAAAATCGGACACGATTTGCTCAAAATCACAAACCGGCGAACGTATGCCTGAAACATTCGAGGAGCATACTCACCCGCAAATGCGAAACCTCCATGAAAGGAGATGCTTATGGCTAATAAAGACATTCAAGTCCGCGGCGATCGCTCGTCAGGACTTCAACTCGATAAGATGATGCAGAGATTTTTAAACGATCCGTTCGGATCTTGGCTAGCCGACCTCCCGACCATTCAGCGAAACAATCTCGGTAACATCAAGGAAACCGACAACGCTTATCTACTTGCGGCCGACATCCCGGGTATTCCGAAGGAAGATATTAAAATCAGCGTCGATGGAAACATCCTGACCATCTCAGCTGAAAATGAAAACAAAGAGGAATCTGAGACGACTTATCGTCGCGATTACCACTCGTTCCAGCAACGCTTTTCACTTCCGTCAAATGTCGACGCAGACAAGATCGAAGCGCATTGCGAAAACGGTGTACTCGAAGTACTGATTCCGAAATCCGCGCAATCGCAGGCGCGCAAAATCGAAGTGCAGAGCGGAAAAGGTGGCCTCGCTGGAAAGCTAAGCGAGAAAAAACAAGAGAAGCATTAACCTCGCCTGTTTAAAAGAAAGCCCGACTCTTTGGGGTCGGGCTGCGCTTCAGGCCTCGTGATAGTCGAGATCCTTATGGAAGGTCTCTGGAAGTTTCCACAGCGAGATGAGTGCAATCACCATCGTGACGCTTCCAACGATAATTCCGCTATGAATGGCGTCCGAACCTGCCATCAAAAACTGGAACGCCATCGTCATCGGAATCACCGCGCCGCGAACAAAGTTCGGAACGGTCGTGGCGACGGTTGAGCGAATATTCGTACCAAACTGCTCAGCACCGACAGTCACAAACAAAGCCCAATAACCGATGCACACACCGAGCACACCGCAAAATGCATAGTACGTGGCAAGCGATTGACCCGCGTAATGAAGGTAGAGGACAAAGACAACCGACGTCATGATCATGTAGACGAAGATCGCTTTCTTACGGCTTTCAAAAAATTGACTGAGAAGCCCCGCGAGCAAATCACCAATTGAAAGACCGATGTAGGCGAACATCACGGCTTTCCCTGCCGACGGCAACTCAGCCATCCCGAGCGCTTTTGCGAATTCGGGCGTGAACGTCATCACGATTCCGATCACAAACCAAATCGGCACGCCGATCAAAATCACCCCGAAGTAACGTCCGAACGTTCGCGCATTTCTGAAAAGAACGGAAACTTTTCCCCGGTGGACGCCTTTTTCACGCGCGCGAGAGAACATTCCTGATTCGCGAACGCCGACTCGAAGAAGCAAGATCAAGAAGCCAAGAAGACCGCCGATCACGAAAGCAACGCGCCAACTGAAGAGATCTCCGACCAATCCGCCAAACACGGCACCCAAGAGACCGATCGATGCCACGAACGCCGTCCCGTAACCACGCAAACGCTGCGGCAAAATTTCCGTCACGAGCGTAATGCCGGCACCCAATTCACCTGCCAGCCCAATTCCTGCGATAAATCTTAAAGCCGCGTATTGCCAAACTTCGGTCACACCTGCGTTGAGTAGATTCGCAAGCGAATACATAACGATTGAGCCGAAGAGAACGCTCAGACGTCCCTTCTTATCACCTAGGATTCCCCAGATGACCCCGCCGGTGAGAAGCCCCGCCATTTGAACGTTAATCAGCAAGACGCCTTTCGCGAAAATCTGATCGTCAGGAACTCCGATGCCTTTTAAAGAACTCACGCGCACGATGGAAAATAAAAGCAAATCGTAGATGTCTACGAAGTAACCCAGGGCCGCGACGATGATGGCGAGCCAGATCGTCTTATCGAGCGTCTTTAAATCTCTAATGTTCATTCGTTGAACTTAAGCGATTTAGTTAGCGGGATGCAATTCAGATTCGCGCGCGAGAAAATCGGCGTCGAATTGATGAGTGCGGAGCCAATTGCGGTGCTCGCGCCAGTTTGGCGAGTGCGCGGTGACGAGCGCCCAGAACTTCGATGAGTGATTCAGAAACTGCAAATGCGCGAGCTCATGAACGACGATGTAATCGATGACTTCGAGCGGAGCAAAAATAAGTTTCCAGTTGAAAGTGATGCGGCCCTTCGGAGAGCAGCTTCCCCAGCGCGTTTTCGGCGCTCGAAAAGAAAGTCCGAAGGGATAGAGGTTCATGCGATTCGAGTATTCGGCCGCGCGTTCGCTGAGAAGTTCGCGCGCCACTTTCTTGTAGAACTGCCCAAGCGAAGGAAGAAGCTCAGGATGCGGGCTGTTCGGATCAAAACAGTGCCAAACCTCGCGACGCACTCCGCACACCAATTTGCCATCGCGAATTTTAAACGCGGGCTTACCTGCACATGGTTCATAAGTGAGCAGAAGACGTTCGCCTAAAAACGGAAACTCTTCGCCCTCTTTCATTTCTTTTTTCGGATGGGCCCGGCGATAGCTCTGACATTTTTCAAGCTGGGCCTGAATCCACTCTTCTTGCGCCACAACGAAATCGTGAATTTGCGTAAGCGTAAGCCCTTTAGGTGCGCTGACACGAATTCGTCCATTCAATTTCAATGTCAAATTCAGCGAGCGCTTGTAAGGACGACGCGTGATCTCGATGATACGGCCTTCAACAACAATATCTTCGCGGGTGATTCTGGGTTCTTGCGCGCGGCGAGGAAAGCCAAACATTGCCGCTCAGTTTCTCGATTTTCCCGAGGGTACGCAACGTTTTGTGTGCTAGGTTAGCCTCGTGCCAAGTGATTTCGATAACCTGCAGCCTGAAGTGATCCTAGAAGCGATCGATGCGGCCGGATTTCGGGCAACGGGTGAATACTCGCAGCTCAACTCCTACGAAAACCGCGTCTTCGATATTCGTCTTGAATCTCACATGGGTGCGGCAAATTCAGGCGGACACGAGCGTGTCATCGCGAAATTCTATCGGCCGAACCGCTGGTCTTACGCCGGCATTCAAGATGAACACGAATTTTTGCGCGATCTTGAGGCAGAGGCCATTCCTGTTTGCGCTCCACTTCAGCTTGCAAACGGCGAGACTTTACTTGAGCACACTGGCTATCTGATGGCGCTTTTCCCTCGTGTGGTCGGCCGCATGCCCGATGAATTTCTCTTCGGGCAACTTAAGCAAGTGGGCCGAACACTCGCGCGCATTCACAACGTGGGCGCCCGAAAAGCCGCCGAACATCGACCGTGGCTTGTGGTTGAACAATACGGTTGGCCCGCACTGAATCGACTTGAGCGATTCGTTTACCCCGAGTTGTGGTCACGCTACGAGCAAACGTGCGTCGACATACTTTCGCAAATCGAGCCGCTCTTAGAAGACGTTCATTTTCAACGCATCCACGGCGATTGCCATAAAGGCAATCTTCTCCAACAAGCGAGCGGAACGCGCGACTTCATCTTCGTCGACTTCGACGATTTTTGTAACGGCCCTGTCGTTCAAGATTTCTGGATGCTTTTGTCGGGTGGACAAGAAGACGACGACGCCCTTCGCGAGCGCGATGAAATCGTCGCAGGTTACGAAGAACTCCGGCAGCTGCCGGATGAGTGGCACTTGTTTGAACCGCTTCGCGCGCTTCGAATCATTCACTACGCGGGCTGGATCGCCCAGCGCTGGAATGATCCGTTCTTCCAGCGCATCTTTCCTGAATTCACTTCCTACAATTACTGGCTCGACGAACTCACACGCTTAGAAAAAATCGCGCGCGATCTTTAAGGACACGGTTGATAGACCTTACCGTCGAGAGCCAGGTTATAAAACGTCGTCGAAAATTTCATGCTTGCAGCCTGAGTGCAAATAGCGCTCGAGTATGACGAGTATTCTGCGTTGAAGACCGCTTTGTTAGAGCTGATAAACGGCGAATACATGCTGCACTCGTTATACTTAAAGCATTCTTCGACTACCGCGAAATCGTACTTTGGAACAAGCGTGCTTACGAGGTCGGTCGCGTTTTTAAGGCCGACAATCATTCCGCGCGCATGCGCCTGATCAGCCAAGAAAGTGTCGAAATCGATTTGATCCTGAGCGGTCAATGGAAAGCCGCTATTGTTTGCGTAACCATCGACGTTATCGGGATCAACGCCGTCACACCCCTTACTTTTCGCGAGATCCATGCGGTTCATGATGATCTGACGAACAGTTGTGTTTCGCGTATCGATCCATTTTTCGCCGGGCCATCCATTACTATTGCCCAGTGCTGAAAGCGGATATTGAGATGCATCTGGACGCCAGTCTTCGTAAGTGCCGGCAGAGAAATAGCAGATGACGACGTGGCCTGATTGTTTCAGCGATTGAATGACGGTCGTCGACGTATCGAACATATCGATGTCGTAATGTTTCGCGTTCACGGCCAGATTGATCGAACCCGAAAGCTGCAAATACCAACTACTTCCCGCAGGCACGCTTAAAGCCGACGAACTCGGTGCCGGAGTTGGCGATGGCGCAGGAGTCGGCGACGGAGCCGGCGTTGGAGATGGGGCTGGCGTCGGTGAAGGAGACGGCGCGGCGGCCGACGAGTCCGAGATCGTTAGTAAATCGAGTTTGCAGTCATTGCTGCCAGCCGACGAAATCAATCGAATTGAAACGTGCCCACTTAAGATCGCTGACGAAGGAAGAGCGTAAACGAGATTTTTATAAACACCCGCGCTGCCTGAAGTCGTACCGACACTGACATAGGAACCGGACGATGATTTGTATTGAAACGAAAATTTGTCGGTCCCCGTTTTTTGGAGAAAAAGAGCGTTTAACTGCAACGACGACGCACTCGATGAAACCGCAATATCAAAAGAGGCTGCGAGATTTCCTTTTCGGTTCGTATAGAGATCCAGAATCTTGCCGTCGTTTGCAGCCGCGAGAGCCGCAACACTCCCTCCGTATGTCCCTGGAGAAACCGAAAAAGAAGACGGCGCCCAAACCGACGCAGAGGCGACCGAACCGCTGAAGAGCGCCACAAGAAGAGTCAGCTTTTGAAGATAGCTAATTGTAAGTCCCATAAACGTCCCCCTCGACACGAGCGATGCAAGTGCACCCATTGCACGTGCGGGGCCCTGTCCCGAATCCGAACGGCTCGCTAAGGTTCTGATTTCAATTCTGTTTTTGGGGTCTCAGTTTTGGAAAATTGCGACTTAATGGCGAACTCGAAGAGGCCGTCAAAAAGATAGAGGGACTATGAGGTGCAACCTCACGATTTGAACGGAAAAACAGACGAAACAACGCGGTGCATTTTAGCCACTGACGTTGCCTCAGAAGCGGCTCGTAGACTAGGATCCATCGTTCATGTCCGGGTCCCGCACAATTGAGTTCCATGAATCCCGCTAGGCCGGAAACGGAGCAACGGTAATGGGTCGCTCGATGTGATGTGGGGTGCCCGGGCACCTTTTCAGTTCACAGTTCTCGGTGCACGGTTTGCGTTCACGGTTCGCAAATTGGTGGAGTTGGGTTGGCGTATCAGGTTATCGCCCGGAAGTGGCGGCCACAATCTTTTCACGATCTCGTTGGTCAAGAGCACATCTCGACGACGCTTTTGAACGCGCTTCGAAATAATCGACTTCCTCAAGCTTTGCTTTTCACCGGCGTTCGCGGAACCGGCAAAACTTCGAGCGCGCGAATTCTCGCAAAGAGTTTGCGATGCCCGAATGCGGTCGACTTCGTTCCTTGCGGAGTTTGCCGTGAGTGCGAAGACATCGCGAACTCTCGCTCTCTTGACGTCATCGAAATCGACGGTGCTTCAAACAACGGCGTCGACGCCATTCGCGAACTTCGCGAAACCGTCGGTTACATGCCGTCATCGGGCCGCTGGAAAGTGTACATCATCGACGAAGTGCACATGCTCTCGACTAGCGCGTTCAACGCTTTGTTGAAAACGCTCGAAGAACCGCCCGCTCACGTCGTGTTCATCATGGCGACCACTGAAGCGCAGAAAATTCCAAATACGATTCTCTCGCGCTGTCAGCGATTCGACTTCCGCCGCATTCCTTCGCGCCAGATCGCCGCTCAACTTCAAAAGATCTCTGAAGCCGAAGGCGTTCGCGTTGAGCCGGAAGCGGTATGGTTGATCGCGCGTCAAGCCGACGGGTCTATGCGTGATTCGCAATCGCTTCTCGATCAAGTCATCACGTTCTCGGGCGGAGACCTCACTCTCGCTAAAGCGGTCGACGTTCTCGGGCTCACGGATCGTACGGTTTTACTTGAAACTCTCACCGCCCTCGTCACACGCAACACCGAGATGGCGATCGATTTGATCGAAAAGATCTTCAAAGCCGGCTACGACCCGAAAGTTTTCGCGCAAGATCTGCTCGAAGAAATTCGCAACGCACTGATGGTACGTTTGGTATCAAGCGATCCCACTCGCGTCGTCGACTTGCCCGATAACGAGATCGCCTCATTACGTGAGATCACCGCCGACTTGTCGGAAGAAGACCTCCACCTTCTTTTTGATATGTGCTTGAAGGGCGTCAGCGATCTCTTGCGCGCGCAAGATTCGCGAATCGTTCTCGAGATGCTTCTTCTCCGCATGGCCGCAGCTCCGCGCATCGCTTCGCTGGCCGCTTTGGCACATGGTGCGCCGATGCCGGTGCAAGTCGCAGCAGGAGTCAAATCAACTCCCCGCGCGCCTTCGACCGCGGTTCCTTCGAACATCGCAAAGCCTTCCGCGCACGCAGCGAAGCCCGTAACGAACGCGTCGTTTGAACCAAACGCCGCGACCGCGCAAGCCGCTCAACCAAGCGCGAGCTCCGCGGCTCCGCAAGCGCACGCGGCACCCGCTGATGAGAAAAAGTATTCGATGAATTCGTTCGTGCGGCCCGCAAACGGCCAGTACGGGAACGGCGACGGAGTGAAGCTTCAGCCGAATCCTGCGAACCAACCTAAGCCCGCGGCCCCGCAACCGCAGGTTTCGACAGCCGCAACGCCGGCTCAGGATCCCAACGACGACGAAGCACCTAAACCAGATCCGGCTCGCGCAAGCGATCCGTGGTTTCAGTTCGTCGATCAGGTCAAAAAATCGAACTCGCTTCTCGGCGCCATGCTTGAGAACACGTACCTCATCGGCACCGAAGGCACGAAACTGACCATCGGCCTTCCGAAAAAAATGTCGTTCATGTTCGACAAGGTGAAAGACCCCGAGAACTTGAAGCGTATCGAAACGTTCCTACAAACTCTCTGGAACAAGACTTATTCGGTCGACGTGAAACTCGCCGATCAAACGAACGCGACAAAAGCGACTCCGAAAGCCCAGGCCGAACAAAAGAAAGCCGAAGCGAAAAAATCGGTCGAACAAGCGGTTGAAAACGACCCGCTGGTTCAACAAGCTCAAAACGTATTTAAAGCCTCAATCAAATCGATCAAGGAGACATAAATGAAAGGTCGTAGCGGCGCCGGCGGCATGCAAGGCGGAATGGCGAATCTCATGCGCCAAGCAAATCAACTCCAAATGAAGATGAAGAAAGCTCAAGAAGAGCTCGCAACCCGTGAATATCAAGGTTCATCGGGCGGCGGCGCCGTCATGGTAACAGTGAAGGGCGAAAACCAAATCGTCGGTCTTAAAATCAGCGACGAAGTTCTCAAATCTGGTGACGTTGAGATGCTTCAGGATCTCATTCTCACCGCTGCGAACGATGCTTTGAAGAAAGCTAAGGATACGGCGTCGGCTGAGATGGAAAAACTCACTGGCGGCATGAACTTCCCTGGTCTTTAATCAATTCGTGCACATACTAGAAGGGAGGGGATAAACCATGTTCAAGATCGGCTCACTCGAAAAACTCATCCATGAACTGAACCGCCTCCCGGGTGTCGGTCCCAAGACCGCCCAGCGTTTGGCGTATCACATTCTCCGCACGCCTGATCTCTCCGAGAAGCTCCAAGAGGCGCTCAAGCTCGTAAAAGAGAACGTGCACCAATGCGCCCAATGTTTCTCGTACACCGATGAAGCCGCGCTTTGCCGCTTCTGCCGCGACTCGCACCGCAGACAAGACCTGATTTGCGTCGTCGAAGAGCCGTCGGATATCGCGCGTGTCGAATCGTCGGGCGTCTTCCGCGGCATCTACCACGTCCTTCACGGAAGTATCTCGCCGCTCGATAACGTCGGCCCGCAAAACTTGCGCATCCGCGAGCTTCTTGAGCGCGTCGATGCAGGTCTTGAGCAAACTCCCATTCCTTACCTTGCGGGCCTTCAAGAAGCCCAAGGTGCGGGCGAAGCAGCCGCGGCGGCTCCGCAAATCACCGAAATTATCCTCGCGCTCGACCCCGATCTCGAGGGCGACACGACCGTTCTCTATCTCGCGAAGGCTCTTCAAGAGAAGCAGCTCAAGATTTCGCGCATCGCCAGCGGAGTTCCACTTGGCAGCGACATCGATTACGTAGACGATAGAACTCTAGGACGTGCATTAGAAAACCGGGTTGAGCTGTAAGGCTCACACCGTTGAACGGATTTTAAACGTGGCTTTCATCAACAAAGAAGCAAAAGAGCTTCACTGCAAAGTGGTTTATTACGGTCCCTCACTGGGCGGGAAAACCACGAACATTCAATGGATCTGGCAAAAGACCGCCGGCCAAGATCAATCTGAATTAGTCACGTTCGATGCAAATCCAGAGCGTACGATCTTCTTCGACTTCTTGCCGATGGGCGGAGGCGAATTCCACGGCATGCGTACGCGCCTTCACCTTTACTCGGTGCCCGGCCAAGTCGTTTACGACGCCAGTCGTAGACTGATCTTGCGCGGCCTCGACGGCATCGTCTTCGTCGCCGACTCGCAACTCGAGCGCATGGACGAGAACATCGAAGCGCTTAAAAACCTCGAGAAGAACCTCGAGCAACAGGGCTACGACATCAAAAAAATTCCGATGGTGATTCAGTATAACAAGCGGGATTTGCCGAACGTCGCTTCGATCGCTGAACTGCGTACGGCTTTAAACCGTTTCAACGCGCCCGACTTCGAAGCCAACGCCTCGATCGGCCGAGGCGTTCTCGAAACCGTTTCTACGGTCTCAAAGCAGATCATCACGATCCTCAAGGGCGGCGAGATTTAGAATCCAACGCCGTAAGAGATCATTCCGTTAATTGATTGCATCATGACCGAAGCGCTCGATGTGGCCATGTTCAAAAGCATGCGCTCGTAGTTGGCTTCGATTCGCACGTTTTGGTTTCGAGAGATGCGAAACTCAGGACCACCGCCAGCAATCGCAAAGACCTGGCCCATGCGAATCGCTGCATTATTGTTGAACTTGCTCGATCCAGCTTGAGAACTAACCTTATTTCCGAATTCGTCAGTAACGACGTCATTGTACTCGGATTTTCCATCAATATAGGGCGCAGGAATGACGCCCACACGGCCCGCCAGGCGAATGCCATCGCTAACACGAGCTCGAGCTTTCAAAGCAAGCGGCACACCTAAGTAATTGATCGAACCGGTCTCTGATACAGATTCAATGTAACCGTTCAAATGCGCTTCCGTCGTACTGCCTTTGAAACCCTCGCTCATGTAGAGCAGACCGGTTTGGAAAACTACGGTTCCGCGTCCAATTTCAGCCAAGATTCCGGCTTCGTATGATGTCGCGGCGCTGACTTCACTCTTAACGGGATTGGTTGAGTTCGAATCAAACTGCGCAAAGCTTGAGGAACCGATAGACGCCGTCGGGATCAGAACAAAGTTCGAAACCGGGCGATGCACGTTCGTGTTGAAACGAACGGTCGCGTTCGTCACGTCTTGCGGAGCCGCAGAAGCTACGCTTGCGACTGACATCAGAGCTGAACTGACAACGGTAGTAGCCAAGATCATCTTCAACGCGAACTTCATAGGACGGCCCTCTCAAAAACAGGTGTTTGACCCACGGAAATTCAACTCCCGTGCCCACTCTGGCACCGCTAACTCCAGGGAAAGACACGCCTTCGCCAACACCGTTGAAAGACGGTTTGGCGGTAGCGGAAAAAGGCTATGCGACTGTTGATTTTCATGACACCCGCGCGTACACCGGAGGTGCTATTAAAAAGGATCGCTATGCCTATCGAGATCTCCGTCGAAAAGACCCAGAATCCGAAGACTCAACCGTCACCCGATAATCTCGGTTTTGGCCGATACTTCAGCGATCACATGCTCCTTTGCGAATACGCGAACGAAACGTGGGGCGCGCCTCGTATCGTTCCTTACGGCCCTCTTCCTCTCGATCCCGGTGCGTCGGTTCTCCATTACGGTCAGGCTCTCTTTGAAGGCATGAAGGCGTTCCGCGGCGAAGATGGCCGCGTGCGCTTGTTCCGCCCGCAAATGAACTGGAAGCGTCTTTGCCAAGGGGCTGCGCGCTTGGCAATGCAAGCTCCGCCTGAAGACATCTTCATGGCTTCGCTCAAGAAGTTCGCCGAAGTTGAATCGCCGTGGGTTCCGAAAGCGAAAGGCACTTCGCTTTACTTGCGCCCGACCTTGATCGGCACCGAAGGCTTCTTAGGCGTCCGTCCTTCAAACAACTATCTCTTCTACGTCATCGCTTCACCTGTCGGCGGCTACTACGGCGAAGGCATTGAGTCGGTGAAGATCTGGGTTGAGAAAAAGTACTCTCGCTGCGCCCCTGGCGGTATCGGCGCGGTAAAAGCCGGCGGTAACTACGCCGCATCCCTACTCGCCGCTGTCGACGCGAAGAAAAAAGGCTACTCACAAGTCATGTGGCTCGATTCGTCGCAACACCGCTTCGTCGAAGAAGTGGGAACGATGAACGTGTTCTTCGTGATCGACGGTAAAGTCATCACTCCGGATTTGGGCGGAACAATTCTTCCAGGAGTCATGCGCGACTCATCCATCCAAATGCTGAAGATGATGGGCCGCACGGTTGAAGAGCGCAAAATCTCTCTTGATGAAATCATGATGGCGCACGAGCGCGGGCTTTTGACCGAAGTTTTCGGCACAGGCACCGCGGCAAGCGTTTCGCCAGTGGGCCAACTTGGCTTCGACGATCGCACGATCACAATTAGCGATGGACGTCCGGGCCCGGTTGCACGCGAGCTTTACGCAACGTTGACCGACGTTCAGTACTCACGCAAAGCCGACGAATTGGGTTGGACAGTCGAGGTATAAATTATGTCTCTTGAAGCTGAAATTTTAGAGCTCAAGAGGAAGCATAACGCTGCGATCCTCGCGCATTACTACGAAGACGGTGCGATTCAAGATATCGCTGATTACGTTGGTGATTCGCTTTACCTCGCACAACTCGGTGAAAAACTCACAAACCCCGTCATCTTGCTCGCCGGCGTTGTCTTCATGGGCGAGAGCGTGAAGCTGCTTTCGCCGTCCAAAAAAGTTCTCGTTCCCGATCTTGGCGCGGGCTGCTCGCTTG
>Ga0068856_100003687_pt1 | contig 15359 bp, 13 predicted proteins | sample KBSCornC62_FD_66595 | JGI IMG/M metagenome (GOLD analysis project Ga0068856, IMG submission 66595) | Corn rhizosphere microbial communities from Kellogg Biological Station, Michigan, USA - KBS Corn C6-2 | ecosystem: Host-associated > Plants > Roots > Rhizosphere > Soil ...
GTTCTGGTAAGCATCAAGCGATGGATAAGGCCGCCAAGCTCCGCGGTATTCAGATTTTTGGTTCGGAGACTGGCGGCCGAATGACCGTTTGAACGCTTGCGACGCCGTCGTCGAGAGCATCATCCCTTGAATGATTTCGTAGCCCGTGTTGATGGCGCGGTTGTTGTCGCGAAGGTAACCGCTTGCGAGAAATCCACCGGCGATAAACGTGTGTGTCCATCCGTCGCCCAGCGAATAAAGAAAAGAAGCGGCATCGGTCGGCATCCGGAAAACTTCGATGCGCCCGACATCCAAAAACGATTTTGTGTGATCTTGGTTCGACAAACCCCAGTTGCGCCCCTGGCGCTGAAAGCCCGCGAGGATGTCTTCGTCGTATTCATAAAGGAAAAGAGTTGAACCGAGAATTCCCGCATACGCTGGAATAGCGCCCTTCGAGAATGAATAGTCGGCGGTGACTCTGAGCGATTGCGGAATCCGCCTAAAAATATCGAGGAAGTTCAAACGCTCCGGCGCATCGTCGGAGTGAGGTGCGGGCGCAGCCGTCGGCGAAACCGCCACGTAAACGGGTTCATGGATTTGATTGCTATCGGCAGCAAAAACTTTCGGCGGAAATAAAACGGCAACGATGGCAATTGTGAGCGTGAAATTCAAAAAGCAGCGCACGATGAAAACCCCAAGAGTTGTGTGAACCCCCAGTTTTCTCCTCTGCTTCGACAATTTCTAGAGAAGTCGCTCCGCGCTAGACGTTAGTCCAACAAAAAAGGCCGGCCCCTCTAAAGAGAGAGCGCCGGCCAACCGGAACCGAGAACAGTGAACGGAGAACCGTGCACTGAAAAACCGATTTTAATTAAGTGTCGAAGTACAAATGGAACTCGTAAGGAGACGGACGCTGTTGCATCGGGATGATCTCCTTGTTCCATTTGTAATCGATGTACGCCTCGATCATGTCTTCGGTGAAGACATCACCTTTACGAAGGAACGCGTTTCCTTCGCGGAAGTACTCGAGTGAACGATCGAGAGTCGCCGGAACCGCGCGAACGTTCGCGAGTTCTTGCGGGCTGAGACCGTAAATGTCTTTGTCGAGTGGATCGCCAGGGTTCAGTTTCGATTGCACTCCGTCAAGACCCGCCATCAAAAGCGCAGCCAAGCAGAGGTACACGTTCGCTGACGGATCTGGCGTACGGAACTCGATTCGTTTCGCTTTCGGAGACGTGCCCGTGTTCGGGATACGAATCGCCGCCGAGCGGTTGCGGTACGAGTAAGCCAGGCGAACCGGAGCTTCGAAGCCCGGAACGAGACGCTTATACGAATTCGTCGTCGGGTTCGTGATCGCGCACATCGCGGGCGCGTGCTTCAAGATGCCGCCGATGTAGTTCAATGCGAGATCCGATAGACCTGCGTACTTCGAGCCTGCGAAGAGCGGAGTTCCGTCTTTCCAGAGCGACATGTGGCAGTGCATTCCCGAACCGTTGTCGCCGAAGATCGGCTTCGGCATGAACGTTGCCGTTTTGCCGTGGCGGCGCGCGACGTTTTTCACGACGTACTTGAACCACATCATCTTATCGGCCATCTCAACGAGCGAATCGAAGCGGAAGTTGATCTCACCTTGTGCCGCTGCGACTTCGTGGTGTTGGCGCTCGACGATGATGTCGAGTTTTTCAAGCTCCAAGCAGATCTCTGCGCGGAGATCGTGTTGCGTGTCGGTTGGAAGCGCCGGGAAGTAACCTTCTTTCGGGCGCGTTTTGTAACCGAGGTTGCGGCCTTCGTCGCGACCCGTATTCCAAGAAGCCTCGTCGGAATCGATTTGGTAGAAGCCGCCGTTTTGTTGTTGTTCGAAACGAACGTCGTCGAAAATGAAGAACTCAGCTTCGGGACCGAAGAACGCTGTGTCCGCGATGCCTGTTGATTTCAAGTAGGCTGCGGCTTTCTTCGCGATGTTACGCGGATCGCGTGGGTATGGTTCGCCTGTTTCAGGAATGTGAACGTCGCAAATCAGCGAAAGCGTCGGAATTTCCATGAAGGGATCCATGCGTGCTGTGTTCGGATCAGGCTTGATCATCATGTCGGACTCATGAATGTCGCGCCAGCCGCGGATCGATGAGCCGTCGAACATGAAGCCGCTATCGAAGTTTTCTTCATTGAGTTGGTGCAGAGGGATCGTCAAATGTTGCCATGTTCCGGGCAAATCACAGAATTTAAGGTCGACGAATTTAGCGCCGTGTTTCTTGGCGTAATCGAGAACTGCAGAAGGGGTCATGAAAGGCTCCTTGTGGGGTTTGGATCAACTCAGTCTCTTTGAGCGGATCGGGAAATTCACAATGGGTGCGGTTTTGCGGCCATTTGTGCGCTTCACGCTCGGTTCAAAAATCCGGAAAGCAAGCAGCTACCCTCTACAACGCTTCGTCGTTTTCCTCTCCCGTGCGAATGCGCACGACACGTTCGATGTCGGTCACGAAGATTTTGCCATCGCCGATTTTTCCGGTCTTCGCCGCGGCTACGATCGCGTCGATCGCTTGATCGACGAGCAAATCCTGAACGACGATTTCGAGTTTGGTTTTAGGGAGGAAGTCGACGACGTATTCGGCGCCTTTGTAGATCTCGGTGCGGCCTTTTTGGCGGCCAAAACCGCGGATCTCCGTGACCGACACTCCTTCAACTCCGATTTCGGAGAGGGCTTCGACCACATCGTCGAGCTTGAAAGGTTTGATGATCGCTTCGATCTTTTTCATGATGTGTCGCTTCGGGCTCCGCCCTCCGCTTTCTTCCTTCGCTGACGCTCAGTCACGAATGCGGGGATTTCATCCCTCGACCCTCATTTCTTTCATCGACAGTATTTGCGAGCGCGCGATCAAGTCAAACTTTGACGAAGAGTTTTTTGAACGCTAGTGGATGCTCTAGTGACTCATCCTTTCGGGCCTCGCCTCCATTCGAATCCGCTCTGCCGCGTCGTTCTCGTCGAACCGCTGATTCCCGAAAATACGGGCAATATTTCGCGGACCTGCGTGGGAACCGAGAGCGAACTCCATTTGGTGCAACCGATGGGTTTTGAGCTCAGTGAAAAGAGAGTGCGGCGCGCGGGCCTCGATTATTGGCCCGACTTGGCGTGGCAGCTTCACGAAAATTACGACGAGTGGCGTAAGCGAGCGGAGGAATCCGCCAAACTTTCGGGCGCCAAAGTTTTTTATGTCGAAACAAGTGGCGACAAGAGTCTCTATGAGGTCGAATTCAAGCAGGGAGACTGGCTGGTCTTCGGGAAAGAGACGTCTGGACTCACCGAAAGCCAGATGCGCGGCCCTGACGCGGTTCGCAATTCTGAAGTCATCTACATCCCGATGCCGGGAAACGTGCGCAGCTTCAACCTATCGAATGCCGTTGCGGTTTCCGTCTTCGAAACCTTGCGCCAGGTAACGGCCTCGAACCAGTCCCGACGCAAGCCCTAAACTCGCGAAAACCTTGTTTCTTCCCAGGGATGCGTCACGTATATTGGGCGGATGATCAATCAAGTTCTTAGCAAGATCTTAGGCACTGCACACGGGCGCGAAATGAAGCGCTTGCAACCGACCGTCAACAAAATCAACGCACTCGAACCAGCGATGATGGCGTTATCAGACGCGCAACTTCAGGCGAAAACGCCTGAGTTCAAACAGCGTCTCGCAAACGGCGAAACTCTCGACGATCTCTTGCCAGAAGCGTTCGCAGTTTGTCGTGAAGCGTCTCGCCGTATCCTCGGCATGCGCCATTACGACGTTCAGTTAATCGGCGGTATGGTTTTGCACTCGGGCCGCATTGCGGAGATGAGAACCGGTGAAGGTAAAACTCTCGTCGGAACATTGCCTGTTTATTTGAATGCGTTGTCGGGCGAAGGCGTTCACGTCGTCACCGTTAACGATTACCTCGTTCGTCGTGACTGCGAATGGATGAGCCGCGTTTACAACTGGCTTGGTCTTACTTCGGGCGTCGTTGTTCCAAATCAAAGCGATGCTGAGAAAAAAGCGGCATATCAAGCCGATATCACATACTGCACGAACAACGAAATCGGTTTCGACTATCTTCGTGACAACATGAAGTTTGACCTCGCGGACTACGCTCAGCGTCCGTTGAACTTCGCGATCGTCGACGAATGTGACTCGATCTTGATCGATGAAGCGCGAACTCCGCTCATCATCTCGGGGCCGTCTGAAGATTCGACCGACAAGTACTACATCATCAACTCGATCATCCCGCACTTGAAACCTGAAGTGCATTTCACGATGGAAGAGAAGACGAAGTCGGTGTCGTTGACGGAAGAAGGAAACGCGAAGGCCGAAGAGCTTCTGAACGTCGGCAACCTCTACGATCCGCAAAACCTCGAACTCATGCACCATATCTACCAAGGCCTGAAAGCTTGGCACTTGTACAAGCGTGACGTCGATTACATGGTCAAAGGCGACGAGATCATTATCGTCGACGAATTTACGGGCCGTCTCATGGAAGGACGCCGCTGGTCGGATGGTCTTCACCAAGCCGTCGAAGCGAAAGAAGGCGTGAAGATTAAGTCGGAGAACCAAACTCTCGCGACGATCACGTTCCAGAACTACTTCCGGATGTACAAAAAGCTCGCCGGCATGACCGGTACAGCCGACACGGAAGCGGTCGAGTTCCATCAGATTTACAATCTCGACGTAACGGTGATTCCAACGAATCGTCCGATTCAACGTCGTGACATGCAAGACGTCGTCTACAAAACGCATAACGCGAAATTCAATGCGATCTGTAACGACATCATCGAGCGCCAGAAAAAAGGCCAACCGGTTCTCGTCGGTACGGTTTCGATCGAGCGCTCGGAAGCGATTTCGAATCACTTAAAGAAATTCAATATTCCGCACAAGGTTTTGAACGCGAAACACCACGAGCAGGAAGCCGACATCGTCGCGCAAGCGGGCCGCAAAGGTGCGGTCACGATCGCAACGAACATGGCGGGTCGCGGAACCGACATCGTCCTCGGCGGTAACGCGGAGTCGATGGCGAAGCAGCTTCATGAAGAAGGAACTCCTGAGTTCACAGAGGCGCTCGCTAATTTCAAGAAACAAACGGAAGCCGAAAAGCGGGAAGTGATCGAAGCGGGCGGTCTCTACATCATCGGGACCGAGCGCCACGAATCGCGCCGTATCGATAACCAGCTTCGCGGTCGTTCGGGACGTCAAGGCGACCCGGGTGAATCGATGTTCTACTTGTCGCTCGATGACGATCTCATGCGTAAGTTCAACGGTGAGAAGATCCAGCGGATCATGACGACGTTGAATGTTCCGGATGACGAGCCGATCACGGCCGGCATGGTTTCGCGCTCGATCGAAGGCGCGCAGAAGCGAGTTGAAGGCCACAACTTCGATATTCGTAAGCACTTGCTCGAATACGATGACGTTATGAACAAACAACGCCAGGTCATTTACGGCCTTCGCCGTGAAGTTCTCCTTGGCGAGCGCGTTGAAGAAATCATTCGCGACATGCTCGGCGAAGTGACGTCGCGCCTTCTCGACATGAACGTGCCGGAAGGCCAGCGCCGCGAAGAGTGGAACCTCGAAGGTTTGCAAATCGCATTGAACCAACAGTTCAACGCGAAACTCGATGCGGCTTCACTTTCGACGGCTTCATCCGATGATCTTATCGAAGCCGTGAAGCAAGCGGTTCAAACGACTTACGACAATCAAAAGGCGCACTTGGGCCAATTCTTGTTGCAAGTTCAGAAGATGCTTTTGCTTCAATCGATCGACCAGCGTTGGAAAGAGCATTTGCAGCGCGTAGATCAATTGCGTGAGTGGATCAACCTGCGTGCCTACGCGCAAAAAGATCCTTTGGTTGAGTACAAGAAAGAAGCCTTCTCGATGTTCGAGGAGATGACGTTCTTGGTGAAAGCCGAAACGCTTGAAAAGCTCTTCAAGATCCAACTTGTCGTGAACAATCAAGCCGATGTCGCGCAAGCGCTCGGTGAAGAAACGGGATCTTTGCCGGACGATGAAGACGTCGAAGAAATGAACGACGAAGCTTACGCCGAAGCGGAAGAGCAGCTCGAAGCTTTGAAGCCGAAGCGTCAGCGCATGACTTTCTCGGGACCGGATTCGGAGACGTCTCCTCCGGGAAATCCGAGCGGTTCGCGTTCAGACCGTCGTCGTGTTGAAAAGCAGAAGCCAAAGAAGCGTTTTTAAATGGCGACTTGTCCGAGATGTGGAACCACTCTTAAGGACGAGTACGGCATGAGTCAGTGCCCCAACTGTGGGGCCTTCTCGTTTATCGATATGGATGGCCAAGCGGTCATCCAAGCCGAAGAGAAGCAGACAGTAGGCGGAGCCGCGTCTCCGCCGCAATTTACCGATCCAATTGAAAGCGTCGTCGACGCAAACGCGCGAGACGTTTCTTCGCGTCTGGCTTCGACGAACGAATCCGTCTTTGAAGCGCCCACCGAAAATGGCGACTTCAAACCATTTGATCCTTTCGAGCAAATGCCGTCGATGGAAGCCGCGCCCGCAATCGAATCGCCGCAGGAATTCGCGGCAGAATCGACAGGCGGTTTTGAGAGTTTCTCAAGCGGGTCAGAGGCGGCGCCGGCCTCCTTTGCCGAAGGTAGCGGCGATGATTTTCAGCCTATCGATATGTCGCCAGTCGAAGAATCGAATTCGGGAACGGCTTCGGGCCTCTCCGCAGGCACCAGTTCCGGCTTCAATGCGGGGCCTAAACCGCTCGTCGGCGAACCCGCCTTTGGTCCAGCTGGCGATCCGCTGAACCTCAACGATTTTGCAAATTCAGAGCTCTCAGGAGCCAAAGACGGGCCTCTTTTGTTTCGCGTTCTCATTTCGGGAATCGACACTCGAGAAATCCGCGATTCGATCCGAGAAGTCTTAGAGGACCCGCGATTCGCCTGGGATTCCAACGAGATATTCTCGAAGATCTCGAAAGGGCATTTGGCGATCAACGGTCTTTCGCCGGTGAAAGCGTCGATTCTAATTACGAGAATCAAACGTCTCCCGGTGCAGATTCGTTGGGAGCAATATGCGATCGCGCAGGGACAACCTTAAAACCGCCGCCGTCATCTCGTCGATGATCGTGTTCGTCGGTCTTCGCGCTTACGCGGGCGAAGAAGGTTCGGCCACGGGGCCGGCCGGCAGCGGTTTCACCATGCACCTCTCTAAAATCACGGCGTTGAAAAAAGAGACCGACGAGCTTGAAGAGAAAATCAAAAAGCTCATCGAAGAAAAGCGTGAAGCGAACGATGAGCAATCAGTTCGCAATTTGACGAACGAAATCAATGAGAAGTTCAGAGAGCTCGAGGCGTCTAACGAGAAGCTCGAAGCCGAAGAAGTGCAGGTCCGCTTTCACTATCCCGAGCAGACCGAAAAGCTAGAGCGTAAATACGTTCGATTTAAAAAGAAGACGCTGAAGGATCTCGAAAGTGAAGCGGGAATCGACGGTCGCCTCGACCGGATTCACGAGCATGTTCTAGCGACCTTCCCGGTACCTGAATTGGAAAAGGCCAAAGAAGCCCCTCCTAAGATCAATCCTATTTTTATTAGGAAGCCGGCGAGTCTCGACGAGAACGAAGCGCCTGAGAAAATCATTCTGACGAAATGAGCTCGCTCACGTGAGTCGAGCTAGACTCTTAGTTCAATTCACTTCTTGAAAATTCGGAGCAACCTTTTGACGTTCGCGCGACATGTTTCGCGTCCCGTACATGCCTTCTTGCATTCGAATATCGTCGCTATCCAGCTGCGTACCGGTTTTTAGTTTATATGCGACGCCGTGCTCTTCGGCCCATTGAATGTGCTCGGCCGTTACGCGCTTGTCTTCTTCCGCGTTCGATTGATCGTTTATGCGATCTTGTTCTTCAGCCGACACCGCCGGAACAACTTTGTTCCCGACGTAAATGGCCTTTCCCTCTTCGAAGTGAATCTCGCGCGTTTGGCGCCCATCCGGCGTGTAGTAGTTGTAGATCCAACGGTCTTTCCCATGCCAGCGGCGAGAGACGTTCGGACCACCGGCTTCGTCGATGACCTGGTCTTTCTCCATGCCCTCTTTCACCCGCGCGAATTCTTTGTAGCGAGGAGTGACGCAACCGGAGAGGGTTGCTAACGCGAGCGAGAGAAAAATGAGTTCGCGCACCATGCAGGCCTCCGTAGGTCTTATTTTAGCGCTTCGAATCGGTGTCTGCTAGCCAATCTCATTTTGAGACAGCAGGGTTCTCGCGGCTGTGCGCAAAGAATTCACCCGCAAAAACCTTGGACAGTAAGAGTTGGGCTTGCGCTCAAGCTTACACAGCGTTTCCATAGTGATGATGGCACAACATGAAAGCGCCGACGAACGTCTTCAACGATATCGCAAAGCCCTTCTCGGGAGGCGCGCCCCCTTAGCGTGGGTTGATCTCGATTTACTTGAGCAAAATGCTAGAGAAATCGCCTCCCGGCTAGGCCAAAAGAGACTCCGGGTCGGCACAAAATCCGTACGTTGCCGAACGGTTCTCGATCTCTTGTTGAAGTGGAATCCGACCAACGAGGGCTGCATGGTTTTATCGGCCGCGGAAGCGGTCTGGCTGGCCTCACTTGGTTATAAAAACTTGGTTGTCGGTTACCCGTCGGTGAACGTTGACGAAATCAAAGACGTTCTTTCCTGTATCTCGCGCGGCACTTCGCTCACGTTGATGGCTGATCGCCGTGAACACCTCGACCTCTATCAGCGACTCGCTTCGCAAGCCGGCGTGAAGTTAAACGTCTGGATCGATGTCGACGCATCGACGCCGATTCCGGGCCTCTATTTCGGAGTCCACCGCTCGTCGCTCACTTCGCTTGAGGCTCTGCGTGCGCTTTTAAAATCTGGCACTTGGCCGTCGCTCGTGATCGACGGCTTTATGACTTACGAGGCGCAAGTCGCCGGCGTTCAAGATCACCCTCCGCAAAAATGGCAGGGACCGATCATTCGCTGGCTAAAGCGACGCTCGGTTAAAATCTTGAGCGAAAGACGCCGACAGATCGCGGCCGTTTTCGCGGAAGCTGGCTACACGATTTCGAAAGTGAATGGCGGAGGCACGGGCTCGCTTCGAACAACGTCGGCGGATCCGACGATCACCGAGATCACGGCGGGCAGCGGATTTTATTCTCCGGCGCTCTTTGATCACTACGACGATTTTCATTTCGCACCCGCGGCCGGATTCGCGATCGAAGTCGTTCGACACTCGCATGAAGGTGTTTGGACCTGTTTCGGCGGCGGTTATCCGGCATCGGGTACGGGACCTGACCGTGCGCCAACGCCCTACCTGCCTGACGGCATTCGACTCTTACCGAACGAAGGCGCGGGCGAAGTGCAGACTCCGATCACTTCTCCTGTTCGGCTTTCGCTGGGAGATCTTGTTTTCTTCAGACACGCTAAGGCGGGTGAACTCTGCGAGCGGTTCAACGAGCTGCACCTCATTCGCGGAGATAAAGTCGTCGACGTCGTGAAAACGTACCGTGGTGAAGGAAAGGCATTCGCATGAAAAACTGGGCCGGCAACGTGGATTTCGAACCGTTTAAGGTCGTTATGCCTCGTGGGCAAAGCGACCTCGTAGGCACCATCACGCAAGCGCGCGCGGATCGGCGCAAAGTTCGGTGCATCGGGAGTGGGCACTCCTTCACGCGGTTGATTGAAACCGACGATGTGCTCTTGTCGCTCGATGAAATGCAAGGCGTGCTTTCGCACGACACGTCGACGGCGACGGTTCGTGCGGGTACGAAACTTAAAAAGCTCGGTGCCGATCTCGACGCGCTCGGATTCGGAATCGAAAACTTAGGCGATATCGACGTGCAATCCATCGCCGGCGCTCTTTCGACAGGAACCCACGGAACCGGCGCGAAATTCGGAATTCTCTCAACGCAAATCGAAGCCCTGAAAATCGTAAACGGCTTAGGCGACGTCGTTGAAATTTCAGCGGCTAAGAACCCCGAACTTTTGAATGCAGCTCGCGTGTCTTTGGGTGGTCTCGGCATTATTTCGGAAGTCACCCTGAAAGCTCATCCTCGCTACAAGCTGGCGATGGAGCAAACGAAAGCCAGTCTCGATGAGGCTCTCGCCAATATTGAGAAGTACAACGAGACGCATCGACATTTTGAATTCTTTTGGTTTCCGCACACAAATACCGTTTTGCAGAAGTTAACCAAGCTCACCGACGAAGAGCCGCTTCCGGTCACCTTCTCACAGCACTTCACTGACGTAGTTTTAGAGAATGCAGCCTTCGAAGGGATTTCGAAAATTTCACGTTTGGTTCCCGTGTGGGCTCCGACGATCTCAAAGATTTGCGCCTCTCTTGCGAGTTCGAATCGCCGACGCGATTGGAGCTACCGTGTGTTTGCGACTCCACGGTGGGTGAAGTTCGTGGAAATGGAATACGGCGTTCCGATGGAACATTTCAGGGATGTCATTCGCGACATCGAAAAAGAGCTCGCGGCTTCAAATCACCAAGTGCATTTCCCGATCGAATGCCGTTTCGTAAAAGGTGACGACATTTGGCTTTCGCCGGCCTTCGGTGGCGATCGCGCGTTCATTGCCGTTCATATGTATCGCGGGATGCCTTACAAGAACTACTTCGATGCGATGGAAAAGATCTTCGTAAAATATGGCGGCCGCCCGCACTGGGGAAAAATGCATACGTTGCGGGGTCCACAGCTCGCACGACTTTATCCACATTGGGATGATTTTCAGCGCGTGAGAAAGCAAATGGATCCCGACGGGGTTTTTGAAACGAGCTATATGAAAGAGCTTTGGAATGGCTGAGATCTTCAAGATCGGTCTCGGAAAGCAGAGCATCACACCTCCGCCAAACGGCGAGATTCTGATGGGCTGGGGCGATCCGAAGCACCGTGCGCTTGAAATCGGTTTACCTCTTCACGCGCGAGCGACTGTTCTACAGTCTGGTGACGCGCTTTTCGCGCTTGCCTGTCTTGAGATCTGTTTTATTACGCAGGCTCTCAGAGACGAAGTCTTACGCCGCTTGCAAGCGAGCGACGCCCGGTGGACGGAAGATGCGGTCATGCTTTGCGCGACGCACACGCACTGCGCGCCAGGGGGGCACACCCACGACGTTCTCTATAACCTTCCTAGCTTCGGATATTATCCGCACGTTTTCGAAAAATACGTCGAAGGAACCGTGGCCGCGATTCAAGAAGCCGTTGGCAACATGCGCGAGGGGCGCATTCGCTATGCGGAAGCCGGCTTTTCGGTTGAAACACCGGTTGCGTTCAACCGATCGATTCAGGCCTGGAACCAAAATCCGGATGTCGATGCCTTTTCCTACGACGACCGCGCCCGTGCTCTTGATCGCACGATGCGGCTTTTTCGCTTCGAAGATTTAAATGGAAACTTCATCGGTTGTTTAAATGAGTTCGCCGTCCACTGCACTTCGGTTCACCGTGATTACAAAATGATTCACGCGGATAACAAGGGCGTGGCGGCCGCCGAGTTAGAAAAAGAATTGGGCGGAGTTTGTACTTTCGTTCAGGGAGCCTCTGGCGATTCGTCGCCGAATTTTCAGCGCTTCCGGGGCTTGCGTGAAGTGCGCGGAACGGATCGAGACGATTTAGAATCCGCCCGCAAAAACGGTCTCATGCAGTCGGAGATGGCACTTGAACTTGTGAGAAAGGCATCGTCTGCAAATCCGATTTCTGCCGAGCTAGATACCGCGATCGAATATTTTGATTTTTCAAAAATTCACGTCGACTCTCGCGATGTCAATGGCCGCACGGATTGCTACACAGGTCCCGCCGTCATCGGCGCGCGTGCCCTTCTCGGCACTGACGAGGGAATGCCGACTCCGAAGATCGTCTATCACGTCGCCAAAGGCCTTTCCCGTGCGGCGGATCTGGTCGAATTTATTTCGAGCGGTGGTCAGAAAAAGTTTTTACCAGGTTTCGATCCGGTTCAAGGGCCGAAGGAAGGCTGCATTCAATCAGGAGAATCGCAGGTTTTCCGCGCGCGGGGATTTGAGAACTCGCTTGTCCCCGAATTTTTAGACCCGCTCCTTGCGCTTTTGAAAAGCTGGTCGCGAAAGAAGTTGATGAGCCGACCGCTGACTCCGCAGATCTTGCCTCTGCAATCCGTGCGTCTTGGCGATTGGATTTGGGTCTCGGTCCCTTCGGAATTTACGACGACATCCGGGGCGCGTTTGAAAAAATCAGTGCTGGCCGATTTGCAGGGCACGTGGGCGAAGCGCGCGCTTTTGATTGGCTACGCGAACTCATATTCGGGTTACGTCACGACTCCTGAGGAATATCAATTACAGCTCTATGAAGGAGCTTCGACTCATTTCGGGCAATGGACACAGCCTGCCTATCAAACGGCGTTCCGCAAATTAATCGAGAAATTTCTGAAACCTCGATCCGAACGTTCGACGACATTTATTCATCCACCGGTTCCGACGGACGACGAACTCGTAGAGCTCCGGGCTCCTCCTCTGAAGTAAAAAGCAAACGGCCCTCGGTTGATAACCGAAGGCCGTTTTGAAAAGCGCCGAACTAACGAATTAGTTTTCTTCGCGGCGGTCTTGCATCTCAGCATCGGTGCGCCAAGTGCTGCGACCGAAAACGTCGACTTCTGCCGCTGCGCGAGGGTCGAATGAACGGCTGCGACCGAAAACTTGAATCGAGCGAACGCAGTTGCCGCGACGGCCCCATCCGCCAATGTCGATCCAACGGCTCGATTGACCTGCGCGAAGGATTCCGCTGACCGAAATGTCTTCCGAAGAAAGGTTGCCGAAAGTGACGCGAAGGCCATCGATGCGGGCCGCGCTTCGACGGGCCATCAAACGAATTGCGCTAATACGCATTCTCTCCCCCGCGCGGCACGAGTTTACTTGAATGGTGTCGCCGCCTCTGAATGCGCCCAAATGAGCGGTGCCAAGGCGAACGACTTCGCTTCCGCGATCCGGTGGAACCGGCATTGGACGTTCAGGCGGATAAGGCGATGGCCGGTGATCGCGAGGCGGTTGTGGCCATACAGGTTGTGGATGATCTGGATCCGGTTGTCCTGGGCGGTGTGGCGCTGCGAAAGCCATCGAAGTTGTGAGAGTCGCTACGAGAGCGAGTAAGAGAGTTTTCATTCGATCCTCCTTGAAGGGATGCTGTTGTTAAAATATGAAACGCCTCCTTTGCTAAACCGTAAAGATCGACGGCGGAGTATGATGAAATCGAAAAACCTTACGCTCTCGAGTCTTGAAATCTTGAAACTCGAGGCGATCCGTCATTCAATTTGCGTATGACAAAATTGATCACTATGAGTTTTGCCGTTTTTCTTGCCGGATGTTCGACGCTCACGATCGACTCTTATCAGCCTAAGGATGTGACTCGCGAAGCGCTCGTGCATGCCCCTGGCAGCTACAGCGCGGGAAGCGTGAGCGGACAAACGCGGGTTGAGAGCGATCAACTTTTGAAATCGTCGCTCCCTTGCCGGTTAGAAACATTCCAGATGCCTGATCACCATCCGGTGACGTTGTATATCGAAAATGCTCTTCGTTCCGAATTGCAGGCTGCCGAAAAACTCGCGGCACCCGAAGGCCGCCGCATCGACATCGTCGTTGTGAAACTTGAATCGGATACTTCAAAAATCAGAAACGGACGATGGTCTTTGGATTTCAAATACACGATCGGCAAAGTCACGCGAGAGATCTCGACGACAACCGACTATCCGTTCGATGCCGATTCAACTGTCGCGTGCAAAAACTCGGCGGCTGCCTTTAACGAGGCCCTGCGCGCAAACTTCGCAAAGTTTTTTAAGACTCTCGATCGCGATTAACTCAGAGCGCGCTTCAAGATTTTGCCGGAGTCGCCCTTGGGCAAATCGGCCATGAATTGAACGTGCTTCGGGACTTTGTATTTCGCTAAACCTTCGCGGCAAAAATTTAAAACATCATCTTCCGTCAAAACCGAACCTTCTTTGACCGAGATGACGGCTTTGCCGACCTCACCCCATTTGGAATCGGGAACGCCGACGACGGCGACTTCGCGGATTGACGGGTGAGTCGAGAGCAGACGTTCGATTTCGACCGGATAAATATTTTCTCCGCCCGAGATGTACATCTCTTTTTTACGACCGGCGACGTAGTAGTAGCCGTCTTCATCGCGACGAACGAGATCGCCCGTATAGAACCATCCGTCGCGAATCGCTTTCGCCGAAGCTTCTTCGTTTCGCCAGTAGCCCGGGGTGCAAACCTCTCCGCGCAAAATGAGTTCGCCGATTTCACCTGCGGCCACGTCGCGTGATTCGTTATCAACAATCCGCGCTTCGACATAAAAGTTCGGAAATCCGATAGAGCCGATTTTTCGAACCGCATCTTCTTCGTTCAAAGAGAAAACACTGGGACCAAACTCGGTGAGCCCGAAACCTTGGCGGATCGGAATTCCTTTTCGCTGCCAGGTCTTGATGAGTTCAATCGGCATCGGTTCCCCGCCGACAATCGCGTAGCGCGCTTTAGTCAGTGTGGTCGATTCGAAACGAGGCGAGCGCGCCATCATCTCCATGATGGTCGGAACACCGAACATCACCGTGACACCTTCGCGTTCGGTCAGTTCGAGAACTCGGTCAGCGTCAAACTTCCGCATCAAAACCGTGCGGGCTCCGCGATGAACGAAGGGCGTGACCAGCACGTTCCATCCGCTCGTATGAAAGAACGGCAAAAACGCGAGTGCAACGTCGGCTTGCTGCAGGTTCAACCGAAGACCCGTGTTGAGTGAGTTCCAGTGCAGCATCTTGTTCGTGATCAGTGCGCCTTTTGCGAGGCCCGTTGTTCCCGATGTGTAAAGAATCATGCAAGCGTCGTCGAATTCGCCGGCGAAGGGAACAAACCAACGAGCGGCTTTCGGGTTTGCGGCCACGCCCGATGCCGGTTGGTTGCGGAAGTCGGCGAGTTTTGTGCGAGTGAAATCCGCAACGGATTTTGCACCATCCATGAACCACGTTTTCTCGGGCGCATGGCGAAGCTGCTTCAACGTTGCGAGATACGACTCCTGCAAAACGAAAAGCTTTGGCTCGGAGTCGATCAAAACATGATCCATCTCGCGAGGGGCCAGCCGGTAATTGACGGGAACTAAAATTGCGCCCAAGCGCTGGCAGGCAAAAAAGAGTGCGACATATTCAAGCTCGTTCAAAGACAAAACCGCAAGACGGTCGCCGCGTTCGATTCCGTATTGAGAACGTAAATGCGAAGCAAGAACGCAGCTTAAGTAAAAGAGATCCGCATATGAATAGACGGCTGCGGAGTCTGCATCTTGAAATGCAATCGCCTCGGGCGAGAATTGGGCCCAGCGCTCGAGCCAATCCATCGTCACGTGACGAGTCCTCCGTCGACCGAGAGAACAGCGCCCGTAATATAG
>Ga0068856_100003689_pt1 | contig 15357 bp, 15 predicted proteins | sample KBSCornC62_FD_66595 | JGI IMG/M metagenome (GOLD analysis project Ga0068856, IMG submission 66595) | Corn rhizosphere microbial communities from Kellogg Biological Station, Michigan, USA - KBS Corn C6-2 | ecosystem: Host-associated > Plants > Roots > Rhizosphere > Soil ...
AGAGTTTGCCGCCGCGGCGGAGACCCCTTCTTGTGGTTGAAATCCTAAGTTACGAAGTCCAGGCGTGAACGCCGCCAAAGTAGCGGCAGAAAAACCCGTTAGGGATATCGGGGTTGGCAATTCGGCCAACTTGCCGAAAGGAGTAAGGTTTTGATGATCGCTACGCTCGAGGACGGCCGGCAAACGGCTCGCTCCTGCCGCCGGCGGAGCGGAAAAAGTGGCATCGGCGAGCATTGCCTCGATGGGCTGGATACCGGCAATCGGTTCTTTGGAAAAGGGAAAACCGAGAGCGATGGCGCCGAGCAATTTGCCCCCGATATAGACTGGGCTACCGCTCATGCCCTGCAAAACGCCAGTTTCGGCCAATGGCCCCCCGCCGAGCCGGGCCAAAATGATAGTTTGCTTTGGACCCAGATTCTGGAGCACGCCGAGGATTTCGACCTGGAACTCTTCGATGCGGTCGCCCTGGAAGACGGTCCGGCCGACGCCCCGGAGACCGGGGTGCACATCCTGGAGTGGGAAGAAGTTTTGAGCGCTCGCCAGGGAGGCTGCGAGCGACAGCAAAACCGCTGAAATGGCGGCCCGCCAATAGCTACCCATTCGCTTCGACATGCAAAGTTTCATTGTCACGCATCTCTATGGTCTAAAAAAGGACACCATCGGACGTGAGAGGTTTTCGGTGTGGCGAACACTGGCTGTGAGGACGAATCGGGGCAATATGGCCTGATTGTGTGTTTAACTTAAGAAGAATCCAGAGATGGTGAGTGTTCCGGTCGCGCAACCTCCGTCAGCCGCTGCGTCGCGGGTGTCCTGGCGGCTTGTCGCCTGGTTTGGCGGCCTTTTGGTGCTCTGCTACGCGACAATCCTCTACCGAATGGCGGTGCAATGGGCCACAGATGAAAATATGGGGCACGGATTCTTCGTGCCCGTGGTGGCCGGATACATTGCCTGGCGGCGGCGAGATGCCCTGATCTTCGATCCGCGGCAAACTAATGCATGGGGCTTGGTGGCAGTTATTTTCGCGGCTTTACTATCCCTGGTCGCCTCTCTCGGAGCAGAGCTGTTCACTGCGCGTTTCTCGTTTCTGATCGCTCTATTCGGGGTGATTTTGTATTTGGGCGGCACACACTGGATCAAGGCTCTACTGTTTCCGCTGGCCCTTCTTCTGTTCATGATTCCCATTCCGGCCATCATTTATGCTCAGTTGACGCTGCATTTGCAGATCTTGGCCAGCCAGCTTGGTGAAATCCTGATCACTCTGATGGGAATTCCGGTGTTGCGCGCCGGCAACACGCTACAGCTTCCGAGCCAGACACTCGACATCGCGGAAGCCTGCAGCGGCATTCGCTCCTTGCTGTCCCTCATGTTCCTGTCGTTAGTCTTCGCCTATTTCATGGATAGGAGAGTCTGGATGCGCTGGGCTCTTCTGCTGGCAACCATTCCGATCGCCATTGGAGCCAATGGGATTCGTGTGGCGCTAACCGGCCTGCTCTCCGAAATCGATACCAAGCTGGCGGGCGGAATGTATCATGAAACAGAGGGCTACATTGTCTTTGTTGTCGCCCTGGCGGCCCTTTTTTTGACGCACCGGTTAATCAACCTGGTGGCAAAACGGTTCGGAAAGACGTGAGGCGATGGCGGGATTGTTTAATTCCAAAAGCGTAACTATCCTCAGCTTGGTGCTGCTGGCCCAAGCCAGCGTGTTCTATGGATTTTCGCGCAGCGAGAAAATCCCCGCCCGCCGGCCGTTAAGCGAATTTTCACTGGCCAACACGGACTGGAAGATGCTCGAGGATGTCCAGATGGATCAGGAGAGCCTCGAAGTCCTGAAGGCCGACGACATTCTCTCGCGTTTATATCAGAACAAAGACACGGGCCGCGTAGCGAACCTGTTCGTCGCCTATTTCGAAACACAGCGGACCGGCAAAGCGCCTCATTCGCCCAAAAATTGCCTACCCGGAGCAGGCTGGGTACAAGAGCAATCAGGCATTGTGGATGTAGCTATTCCGAGCGAATCTGGGCGTGTTCGGCTCAACCGGTATGTGGTCTCGCGCGGGCAGAACCAGAGCGTGGTTTTGTATTGGTACCAGGCTCGAAACCGGACAATCGCCAGCGAATACGCCGCTAAACTCTTTACCGTAGCCGACGCGATTCGCTATAACCGCAGCGATACGGCCCTTATCCGTGTCGTCGTGGTTGTGGATGGCCGCGGCCCGGACCAGGCCGTGCAAACGGCGGTCGATTTCGTAAAAAGCTTTTTCGAGCCGCTCAAACAATACCTTCCCTCCTAGTTGTGCCAAGCGACAACAACAGGCCAGAAGCCTGCGAAATGCTTGGAACATCCAATTGAGATGGAAAGTGAAGAAGAATGATCGAAATTGCAACAGAACCTTGGGAAATGATGGTGCGGCACGCCGAGCTGACTTACCCGAATGAGTGCTGCGGAGCGATGCTTGGGCGCCTCAATGGCGGGTCTAAATTGGTTACAGAGGCCATACCGATGGAAAATGCATACGCCGGCGAGCAAGCCGCACGGTATGAACTGCGGCCGGAGGACCTTCTGGAAGCGGACCACCAAGCACGCGCCCGCGGGTTGGATTTGATTGGCATATTTCATTCGCACCCCGATTGTGACGCCTATTTTTCGACCACCGACCTGAAGAATTCCTGCCCTTGGTATTCGTTTGTCGTGCTCTCTATTCAAAATGGAAAATTCAATCATGCCAATAGTTTTTTGCCCGACGTGGATCAGACAGCGGCGGAGCGAGAGGAGTTGAAATGGCCAAAATTCTGATTCCCACTGCACTGCGTCAATTCACCGAACAAAGCGATTCGGTGGACGTGACCGGCGCAACCGTACGCGAGGCGCTCGATCAATTAACCGTCCGATATCCCAATATCAAGAAGAATCTCTTCAATGACCAGGGCAAGCTGCGCAGTTTTGTCAATGTGTATGTGAACGACGAAGACATTCGCTACCTGGACAAGGACGGGACCAAGCTGACCGGAAGCGAAACAATCTCGATCGTACCCAGTGTTGCCGGCGGCGCGACGGCGGTGGCCGATACTGCGCCTGCTCTTTCCAATGAAGAAGTAGCTCGCTACAGCCGCCACTTAATCCTGCCGGAAGTGGGAATGGAGGGCCAGACCAAGCTGAAGCGGGCCAGCGTCGTTATGATCGGCGCGGGCGGCCTGGGCGCGCCGCTTGGTTTGTATTTGGCTGCGGCCGGCGTGGGACGCATCGGAATCGTGGATTTCGACGTCGTCGATGCTTCGAACCTGCAGCGCCAGGTCATCCACGGCACCAGCGACATCGGGCGCAAGAAACTTGATTCCGCGGGCGACCGCATGCGCGATATCAACCCGAACATCCGGGTGGATAAATTCGACGCCGGCCTGACCAGTGAGAACGCGCTCGAAATTCTGCGCGACTACGACATCGTCGTGGACGGCACGGATAATTTCGCGACGCGATATCTGGTGAACGACGCTTGCGCGATTTTAAAAAAACCCAACGTCTATGGCTCGATCTTCCGTTTCGAGGGTCAGGCATCTGTATTCACCTATCAGGATGGACCCTGCTACCGCTGCTTGTATCCGGAGCCGCCTCCTCCGGGTTTAGTGCCAAGCTGTGCCGAGGGCGGCGTCCTCGGCATTTTGCCCGGCATTATCGGCGTGATTCAGGCAACCGAAGCGGCGAAGATCATTCTCGGAATTGGCACGCCGCTCAAGGGACGGCTGTTGCTCTACGATGCTCTCGAAATGCGTTTTCGCGAGTTGAAGCTCCGGCGAAACCCGGAGTGCCCCGTATGCGGCGACCATCCGACCATCACCAAGTTAATCGACTATCAGGAATTTTGTGGGATGCCGCCGATGAATGCGGAGCCCGCACCAACTGGTGACGCCATTGACGCAATAGAGCTGAAACGGAAACTGGACCGCGGGGATAATTTTGTGCTGATCGATGTGCGCGAACCGCATGAATATCAGATCGCACGTATTCCTGGAGCACGCCTTATCCCGCTTGGCGAATTGCCCAAGCATTTGCGGGAGTTGGATCTAAATGGCGAGTACGTGATGCAATGCAAGTCGGGCGCGCGCAGCCAGCGAGCCGTAGACCTGCTAAAGCAAAACGGCTTCAAGAACGTTGTGAACATGACGGGCGGCATTCTGGCCTGGAGCGACAAGGTCGATCCTAGCGTGCCGAAATATTGAAGTTTAGCGGCCCATTCCCCGCGCCCAATCCCGGAGCCGTTTCAATGGCTCTTTGCACAAACTCTTTCGCCTGCGCGACGACTTCTTCTAAGGACCGCCCCAACGCCAGCCCAGCCGTGATCGCGGCGGAATAGACGCATCCGGTGCCATGCGTATGGCGGGTATCAACGCGGGTGCCTTCCAAAAAATGCCCGCCTTGCTTGCCAAATAGCAAATCGATCGGCTGCCCCAGTAAGTGGCCGCCTTTGATCAAAACATTCGGACAGCCAAGTTCGCAAAGGCGCTCCGCAGCGGCCTGCATGTCTTCTTTGGCGCGAATCCGGCAGCCGGTGAGCGCTTCGGCTTCGGGCAAGTTTGGCGTCACCAGGAAGGCTCGTGGCAGCAGTTTATGGCGCAGCGCATCCTCAGCTTCGGGCGCCAGTAACCGCGCCCCGTGTTTACTTACCATTACGGGATCGACGACCAGCGGGAACTGGAATGATGCGGCCAAACCGGCAACGGCCTCAATGATTGCTGCGTCGCCAAGCGCGCCCGTTTTTGCGGCGGCAGGCGGAATATCTTCGATCACCGCCAGTATTTGCTTGATGACCAGTGCCGGATCCAGCGGGTGCACTGCGGACACGGCTCGCGTGTTCTGAACGGTGAGCAGCGTCACTACAGCTTCCCCGTAAACGCCAAACCGCTGAAATGTCTTTAGATCGGCCTGAATCCCGGCTCCGCCGCTCGGATCGGAACCAGCGATGGTAAGTGCTACGGCAGTCATCAGTTGATGCTCTGATGCTATCCGAAGTGATCTACTAAAACGTCTGCGTCATGGTCGTTTGTCCCTGTGAGTTGGTCAGACTGATAGCAACGGAACCCACCTGGGTCACGTCGCCTTGCACTGGGAAACTGGCCTGCAGCGCGAAGGCGCCGCCTGCCGTATTGTTGGTGAAGAAATACTGCTGAAAACTGGTAGCGGCGTTCACAGCGATCGGGGCGATAACTTTACCGGTCAGATCATAAAACGTAAAACTCAGCTGTCCGGCGCTGTAAGTGTTGTCGTAGCCGTTGATAGTCACTACTAGATTCGGATTCTGACGGACCGCAGTTGCCGAAGTGACGTGGACAGTTGCGGGCGCGATCGTGAACGATTGCGAGTACGGCGCGGTGTTCACGAATTCCACCGTGAAGGTCAACGTTCCGGCGGTCGTTCCGGTTTGGAAGGCAATCGCGGACTGTTCTTTGTAAGTGGCTGTTTGCGAACCGGCCGCGAGATCGATATTTAGTTGACGGCCGTTTGTGGCGAGGAAAGCGATTGCTGGGTCGTCGGCTACATTGGCCACTGACGGGGTGAACTTCATCGTCAACGTTCCGCTCCCGGTAACCGCAGCCGGAGCGGAAAATTGAATACTCAGATTCGCCTGCTGCTGGCTGGTGAGCGGCTGCGCGCTGAGTTGAAGCGAAAACGACGGGAAAGGCGAGACGACCGTGAGCCCCTGCAACACGAACTGCCGCGTACCGATCGATAGCGAGCCGGTGTATGTGCCGCTGGCCGCCGCCGAAAACGTCAGCTTGAATGTAACGGACGAACCAGGCGCGATGCTGATAGGAGCCGCGGGCGCGTCCAAAATGCCAAAACCGGCGCCGGAAACACGCAGCGGAGAAACCGCCACTGCATTGTAAGAAGAGGTGGGGTTCGTCACTACAAAGCTAAGGACGGAGCTTGTCGCGCCGCCCGCTACAAGCTGATCGAACTGAATGGCGGTTGCTGCTTGCGGGCGTGTAATCTTGCCAAACGATGGACTGCCGGAGGTTATATCCGTATAAGAAATGTCAAGCGCATCGATGTCGGCAACTACAATTCCGGTTCCCTTCAGTGGATAACTGAGCGTTCCGACAATCAGGGCCGTGGAAGGATCGGTAACGCCGACTTGTCCGGGCGCGAAGGTGACAGTGAATGTGGCCGAGGAGTTGCCGGCGATCGAACCGGTAAGAGCCGAAGTATCCAGACGAAAAGCGCTAGCAAAAAATTGAGTGGTCTGCAGCTTGATCGTGGGTGTAGCCAGCGATCCGGCCGTCCGATTGGAGAGTATGAATGTAACGGTAGCCGAAGAGCTCGTCGAGACATTTCCAAAATCGAACGGCGTGCTGCTCGAGGGTTGCAGGACCACGGCGCTCCCGTTCGCAGGCTGGTAAGTCAATACCAGTTGCGGATCTGTGCCCGCGCCGGTGAGCGTTGACGCGGTAGCAGTGCCGCTGGGGCATGGATTGCTTCCGCTCGTAAAGCTGCAAGTGCCTTGCTGAACCTGATAGGTGGCTCGTAGATACCCTGTCGTGGTTCCGAGCGTGGTGGGCGCGAAGTTGATGGTAAAGAGAACGAAGCCTGACGGCGCAAGCGTGTGTTTACAAATTGTCCGGTAATGGAGAAATTGTTATTGGTAACAAATGAACTCGCGGAATCGGCAAGGAACGCATTTACCCAATAAATCGTGTTGGCGGAAGAATTCACCGCTTTAATGACAATTGACGTGGAACTGCCCGCCGGCGTATTCGCAAACGCGTAGGAAGAGCTAAGCGGAGTATCGGGCGCCACGCCCCTGGTGTCGTGTACGTAGAACGTGAGAGGAGAGGTCTGCGCTTGCAGCAGACCGACGCCCAGCCACAGAGCGCACAGAAGCCGTTTCATTGTGCCTCCTCGCGCGCTGGAGGCATTTGGGATAACTGCAAATCGTTCTCCGTGAGGTGAAGGGCCCAATGCTCTCCGGAACTCGAAAAAATGTGCAGCCAGTCCGAAGACATCCGCTCAATAGTGAGATCGCGGCCCGCAATCGGTACCACGCGGCGCTGGCCGTTGCTGGATTCGACGATCAGCGCTTTCGAATCCGCGGCGACCACAAAAGAATGTTGCGCGATGGCTTGCCCGACGATGCCTGGTAAGATCTGGGAATCGAGCACTTGCCCTGTTTTGCGCGACACCACAACCGCCGCGATGCTCGTATCCGCTTGACGGACAAACAGCCGCGCTTTCCCGGGCTCGATGGTTTCGACAGCCGTCACCTCGCCCGCCAAATTGGCTTCGGTTCGCAAAAAGTCTTTACCGTCCCAGTAAAGAATCGAGTGGCTCGAAGGAAGCCATGCAATGGCAGTCGTGAGAGCGCCGTCTATGTTGAGCACCGGCGCCGCATCACCCGACGCAAAGCTTGCAATCAGCCGAGCATTGGCATCCACCAGCACAATTTCGCCTTGGCGCGCGAGCAGTCCTCCGAAATCCGAGAAACTGGCGCGGTCTGTGCGAGCAATCGAAACATCGCCGACCAGAAGATTGGCGGGGAGGCCGCTGACAATATGCACGTTTCCACCCGAAAATCGCGCAAACCCTACGCGCGGCGCGCTCACCTGAGCCGCAAGCACTGCGGCCAGGAACAATAGTCCGACGAGTGGCTTCATGATACGTTTACCGGCCGAAGTTAAGGATGGCCGATGCTGATGCTGGGATTACCGATAGAAAGCGATGGCGCGGAAGCAGCGGGTGAACTGCTTTTTCCTTTCATGGCGAACGCGGCGCCCGCCCCAGCCGCACCCGCGAGTAGCGCGATCACGAGCCATTTCTTGCTGCTGCTATGGGACGCTTCACCTGGCGAAGCGCTCGTGACGGACACATGAGGCGGCTCTGAAGCCGCAGGAGCGGAAGCTCCCGAACGAGCGACAGACGCGGCCGGCGTCACGACGTTCGTTTGAACCGGTTTCAACACTCCTGGTTGCGGAACCGTTTTGGCTACAGGCACCGGCACCACACTGGTGGAAATCGCCTGATCGAGAATCAATCCTGCATGTGCGCCGCCTTTGGCCGCCGTGATTCGCACCATCGCAATCCCTGATGTACGGTTCCAGTGAATGCCGTCTACCCGCGCCCGGCCATTTGTATCCGTATAGACAACCGCCGCATGTGACCCGTCGGCGAACGTTCCAACAGGATCGCTATCGGGCAAGCGAAAGGCCACGGCCGCGCCTGCAACCGGCGCTGCTGCCCCATCCGTGACTTCCACCAGAAATCGGCTCCCCGAGCTTTCGAGCACCCGCACCTGCAGCGTCCCTTCGGAGCCGGCCTGCGTCGGTGGAAGCTGTGCACGAATCGGCAGAACGGCAATCAGCGGAATCAGGAAAGTAGAAAGAAGGGACGAAAAGAATTTCATGCGGCCTCACGCGCGGCCGCGAATTTAGACGAGTTGAATCAGGACAACCGTAACGTTGTCAGGCCCGCCCGCACTCTTCGCGGCTTCCACAAGGTAGTGGCATTTTTCGGGCAGAGTTTTCTCAGAATGAAGCGTTTCCCCTAAAGTTTTTTCTGTAAGCACGCCATGAAGTCCGTCCGAGCACAGCAGAATTTGATCGGAGGATTTCATTTCCACATTCCGGGAGAAGACACGCAGATCCTCGGAGCTGCCGACCGCCATCGTAAGAACATGCCGCATGGGATGCTTCTTGAGGGCGTCGTCGCTAAGCCCGAGGCGCGCGCCAACTTCGGCCACCCAGGTTTGATCTTCGGTCAGAAGTGAAAGCGCGCCATCCGAACATAAATAAGCGCGACTGTCTCCGACGCTCGATATCTGAACGCGGCCTTCGCCTATATTTCGCGTGACACGAACGACCAGCAGCGTGGTACCCATTCCTTCGAGATCCGGATTACTGCCGGCGGCCTCCCGTACCGTAGCGTTGACTCGACTGAATCCCTGCTCGAGCGCTTCCGGAGCGTCGCGATTAGCCGGCTCCAACAAAAATTCATACAATGTTTCCGCGCTCAGGCGCGCCGCGTACTCGCCGGCGTTCGCGCCGCCCATGCCATCCGCCAAGATAAAAATACCCGACTCGCTGTCGCTAATGAAATAGTCTTCATTGTTCGAGCGGACGCAACCAGGATCGGACAGGGCGAATGCCTCGAACGTCATTACTTTTTTGGCTCGATCATCGCTTTGAGCTGACGGAAAGCGACAGTGTCTAGTTTCTGTTTCAGACGCGCAGCGGCCACAGGTTTGCCGCCCGCCGGATTAGTTACGCGGTCCTGCGCGCGTGCCAACAGATCGCGCGCTTCCTTATCCGCGGGAGCGGCTTCGCTCGCCTCATCCAGACGTTTGGCGGCTTCCTCGAACGAATTTTTTCTCAATAGCGCGGCGCCCAGATTAAACAAATAGACGGGATCGTTCGGATCGCCGTCGAGCGCCCGGCGAAAATCGTCCAAGGCCGCGGGCTGATTCAGCTGGTCTTCAGCGGCAGCCAAGTTATTGTAAACCTCGTTTAACGGCATGATCTTCAAAACTTCGCGGAAATAGTTCGCCGCGGAAGCAAAATCTCCGGCTCCATAAGCGCTCAGTCCCATATAAAATCGCGCTTCAGGATAACTTGGGTCGGCGACCGGGACTCGCAGAAGCCAGCGAATCGATTGCCGATAGTCTTTGCGATCCAAGTACAACCTGCCCAATTCGTAAGCCGGCCCAATAAAGGACGCATCCAGATTGGCCGCTAAAAGAAACCATTTTTGCCGTTGATCTTTATCTGTTGAAAGTAAACCACGGGTATAGCTTTCCTCCGCATCGAGGCGAGTCGGCCTGCGCGCGCTCATAAACTGCTCGATCGGCGGCAGAACATTCTTCGGATCGATATACTTCAACGATTCCCAGGCAAGATGCTCCTTAAAGCGTGATAAATCGGCGAGCTTCCCCGCTTCGGAAATCTCCGGACCACTGCGCAGTTTTCGGAGGTCGATGAAATGGGCCGTGATCTGGATGGAGCTGTCTTTCAATTCCGTGCTGCCCGAAGATAATATGATGTCGTAAGACCCGAAAACGAGATACTCGGCATTGAGGCTTTGCCCAAGGCGGATCATGGTTGCCTTGGTAAAGTCTGCATCCGGTCTCAGGGCAAGCCGCTTCAGACCCTCCGCTCGGGCGTTCCGGTCGATAGCGATTTCGCCTGCTTGCCCGTATTCCTGCTCGAGCGTACCCGAAATGCTTTCACCTACCCAGTTCAAATCGGAGTACTGCGAATCGTTATAAAAGCGCAGGACCAGAACGGTGGCCGATTGCGCGCGCACGGCAACGAATAGCAATGCGGCAAAGGTAAGGACGCGCAGCGGCAACACAGATTCATGGTACCGTTTCAAGGATTCGCGTCATCCGCAGCGTCGGCCAAAGATCTCGTTTGGTACCCCTAAAACCAATTAGCTATAAGCCATTATTGATTGGTTTAGTAATTTACGGTACTCTATACGGGGTTATAACGCCGCTGCTGTACCTTACCTAACCAGATCAGGAGGAAATTTTGTCTACTAATCGTAGGCTATTTTACAAACATGCCCGCCGATCGGCAATATTGGGTGTTGCCGGCGCCTTTGCGTTTTCATGTGTACTAGGAGCTGCGGAGATCACGATTCCAAATTCCGCGCTCGTATCGTCCACCAGTCTGTATACGAACACGTATGGCGATGTGGTCGTTACTACCGACGGCGGAAATGCCGCCAATGTCGGAGATCCGAGTGGCCGCAACGACGACGGTTTTCGCGGTCCGATCGATCTTGGCTTTACGTTGAATTTTTTCGGGACCAACTACACGCAGTTTTTCATCGACAATAACGGAAACGTTAGCTTTGGAAACGGTATCAGCTCCTTCATACCGGACGGCCCGACCGGCGCCACCTTGCCTGTCATTTCGCCCTTCTTCGGCGATGTCGATACGAGGGGCGCAAATAGCGGCGTGGTACGTTTTTCCCAACTTGCGAACGAAGAAATCATCACGTGGGACCACGTCGGGTATTTCGATTCGCACGACGACAAACTGAATACCTTCCAGCTTGTTTTGCGTGGACCGGATTACACTGTGCCGGCCGGTGAAGGCCAAGTCGGGTTCTTCTATACCGATATGCAGTGGGATAGCACCGACACGAGCACGGTTGCCGCAATGGGTTTTGGTGACGGCTCGGGCAACAGCGTGGTACTGCAAGGGTCCACTCAGCCTGGCACAGCAAATCTCACGCAAAATCATCACATTTGGTTCGATTTGAGCGATTCCGGTGTCCCTGTTACTCCGCCGACGACGACCAGCGCAGTCCCGGAACCGGGCTCCGTGTCGCTGGTTTTTGCCGGCGCGGGCGCTCTGCTGCTGGCGCGCAAGAAGTACCTTCTCCGGAACTAGGATTCCGCCGTCTCGCTGTTTCGGACTTGCCCTGGGGACTTTCTCAAGGGCCTTTTTTCTCCGCTGATCAAGAATCCCCGGGCGATGCGCAAGGCTTCCTGCTGCACTTCGGCATCGTGACCAAACCCCAATAACCAACAAATCTCCGGATCGGAGCGAAACCAAGTCATTTGGCGCTTGGCATATTGTCCGGTCTTGATCTGGCACTGACGTATTGCGTCGGCAAGCGGCAATTGTCCGGTCAGAAATGCGACTGCCTGCTTGTAGCCAAGGGTTTGCAGGGATTTTGCACCCGGGTCGAGGCCGGATTCAAGAAGCGCTCGGGTTTCATCGAGGAGACCGTCTCGAAAAATGTTTGCGGAACGCGCATCGAGCGCTTCCCGCAGTGCGCGTCGGGGAGGATCCAAGCCGATCTGAAGCACACGAAATCCTTCGAGGCCTTGCCGCGGAAGACTCTGCACGCGCGATGCCGGTTGTCCGGTGAGTTGGGTTAATTCGACAGCGCGCACAAGCTTCTGATGGTCGTGCGGATGAATGCGCGTGGCCGAGGTTGGATCGTAACGGCGGAGAAACCGATGCAACGCCGCCGGTTGCCGGGCAGCGAGGGCGGTGAGTCTGCTACGAAGATCGGAATTCCGTGCGGGGGCGGGCGTCAGTCCGGCAAGCAGCGCACGCAGATAAAGGCCGGTTCCCCCGACCAGGATCGGCAGGACACCGCACGCTTTGAGATCGCCCAGCACGGCGCGGGCGAGCGATGCATAAGCGCCGGCCGTGAGTTCCCCGCCCGGATCAACCATATCAATCAAATGATGTGGGATGCCGCGCCGCTCCCCCGCTGGCGTTTTGGCCGATCCAATTTCGAGGCCCCGATATACCTGGACGGAGTCGTAGTTGACAATTTCGCCATCCAGCGCCTCCGCTAGATCGAGAGCGAGCGCGCTCTTGCCGGCGCCCGTTGGGCCGGCCACCACCAACAGCGGTGCCATATTCGGAGCTATACTGGGGGCGTACAAGTCTTGACTCGTCAGGCCGACGATTTCCACGCTCGACAATGCCCCACCTCCACTTTAAATCGCTAGCGATTACCTGTTATCTGACTGTCGGGCTAGCCGGCGCGCAGACGCAGGCTGTACCGAACCAGCAGCCGAACACGGTCAAGCTGCCGCCGCCTACCAAACAGGCGAGTTCGCCGAAAGCTTCCGCTTACTATCACTTTTCGCTCGGGCATCTCTACGAAGAGATGGCCGCAGCCTACAGCAATCGCACCGATTATGTGAACAAAGCAATCGATAATTTCCGCCTCGCTATGAAAGAAGATCCGTCAGCTTCTTTCCTGGTAGAAGATATTGCGGAGCTGTACCGTCTGTCCGGACGGATTCGCGAAGCGGTCGAAGAAGCGCAATCCGCCCTGAAAACGAATCCGGATGATTTGAATGCACGCCGCGTTCTGGCGCATATCTATGCACAACAGATTGGGGACGCGCAGACGAATCACATTGACGAAGGTATGGCGCGGCGTGCCATCGAACAATACAAGATCATCACCGACAAAGATCCGAAGGACATCGAGAGCCTGGTCATGCTGGGCCGTATCCATCGTGTGCTAGGCGATTCGGTGGACGCCGAAACTGCCTTCAAGAAGGTGCTGGAGGCGGATGCCGATAATGAGGATGCGGTGATGGGCTTGGCAGGCATATATTCGGCGCGGGGCGACATGAAAGGCGCGACCGCGCTGCTCGAGAAGCAGACGCAAAAAGACCCCTCACCGCGTGGATTGATTACCCTGGCGAGTTCCTACGAAGGAATGAAGGAATACTCGCTCGCCGCGGATACCTACAAGAAAGCCATCGAACTCGATCCGAATCGCGCCGAACTGAAAGGCGCGCTGGCGCAGGATTTGGCGCTCGCGCAGCGCTACGACGAAGCGCTCCGGGCGTACCAGGAAATGATCACTGCCAATCCGCAGGATGCTCAGCCTTACTTGGGCATGGCGCAGGTATACGAAGCGCAGCACAAGATCGAGGATGCGCGCCGCATGCTGGATAAAGGCAAGCAACTCGATCCGGACAATATTGAAATTCGCTACAACGAAGTGCGGCTGCTCGAACAGGAAGGCAAGCGTGCGGATGCAATAGCGGCACTGAAAGCAATTCTGGACTCGACTAGCCGGCGCAACTATGATCCGCAACAGCGCGCCACACGCGCCAAAATTCTCGAAGATTTGGGCGAGATGTATCGCAGGAACGAACAGCACGATCTCGCGCTCGAAACCTTCCGTCAGATGGCTGCGCTCGCCCCGGAATCGGGCGCGCTTGCCTCAGCGCAAATCATCGATACCTACCGCGCTTCAAAAGAGTACGCCAAGGCCGATCAGGAGAGCGCCGCGGCAGCTGCTAAGTATCCGAACGACCGTGTACTGCACGAAGTCCGTGCGGAACTGCTGTCGGACGAGGGTAAGAGCGCCGCGGCCGTGGCGGAGCTCAGGAAACTGCTGGATGGCAAGAACGATCGCCAGGTCTATCTGCAAATAGCCGACGCCTACCAGAAGTCGAAAAATTACGGCGAGATGGCGAAGGCGCTCGATGAAGCCGAGAAGCTCTCGAAAGATGCGGAAAGCATTAGCGGCGTGCAGTTTACGCGCGGCGCCATGTACGAACGGCAGAAGAAGTACGATTTAGCCGAAAAGGAATTTCGCAAAGTGCTCCAGACCGATCCGAAGAACGCCTCGGCGTTGAACTATCTCGGCTATATGCTGGCAGACCGGAATGTCCGGCTCGACGAAGCACAGCAACTGATCCAGAAGGCCGTGGATCTGGAACCTTCGAATTATGCGTTCCTCGACAGCCTGGGTTGGGTGTACTATCGCATGAACCGGTTGAGCGAGGCTGAGAAGGAGCTCACTCGCTCGCTGCAGATGTCGGATAAAGATCCCACCATTCACGACCACCTAGGTGACGTGTACTTCAAGCAGGGCAAGCTCAAAGAGGCTATTGCGCAATGGCAATCTTCCTTGAAGGCATATAACGCAAATTCGCCTTCGGAAGCGGAGCCGGACGAACTTGCCAAAGTGCAAAAGAAGTTGGATAGTGCGCGTGTGCGCCTGGCGAAAGAATCAGGCCCGCCGCACAACTAGTCTATTCAGATTCGTCCTCGCAGGCGATACCAAAGCAGACCGAGATATTCGTGTACGAGTTCGCCGTTCATATGAATAGCACGCGAGGTGGGCAGAATGTCGTCGGCTTCCCAATAGAGGTGAGTGAAGTTGAAAGCGGCAGGTACCACTTTCATGCCTTGTTTGCGGAAACAGGCCACCGCACGCGGCAGGAAGCGCGCTTCATCGACCAGAACAATTTGCGCGATGCCGTGCCTCCGCAGGATTTCGCAACCATAAACCGCATTCTCATACGTATTGCTCGAGCCGGTTTCGAGCCAGATTTTGTCGGGCGGAACGCCTTCGGCTTCGAGTACTTCGCGCATCGTAAACGATAGCGGCTCATGGTACGGTCCGCCCCCGCAGGCGAGCACCGGCAGCGCTTTCCAGTTCTTGTAGAGCCACGCAGTATGGCGCGAGCGCTCATAGGTCTGTTCCTCGGGCAACGTATAGGGCCGATCGGAAACAGGCGGGTAGGCCCCTCCGGCGAGGACCACCAGCGCTTGCGCGGATTCCCGTGGAATCGGGTTCGTGTCGTACCAGGATTCGAGCGGCAGCGCGAACAGCCAGGTTATAGGGAAGTAGGAATAGAGAAACAATCCCAAGAACCCAACTAGCGCAAGCCAGGGCTTTTTCCGCCCGCACAAGCGCCAGACGTAAATCAGACCGGCAAACGTGAGAACGAGAAATAGTGGATATCCGAAGTTGATGTACGACACGCGAAGTGGAAGGGACAGTATAGCTATGCCGGCAGTCCTTCGTTGTACTGCGTACAATGAGGGCCATGGCGCGGCGGAGATTTTTCGTTCCCGAAGTGCGGCGCG
>Ga0068856_100003697_pt1 | contig 15346 bp, 14 predicted proteins | sample KBSCornC62_FD_66595 | JGI IMG/M metagenome (GOLD analysis project Ga0068856, IMG submission 66595) | Corn rhizosphere microbial communities from Kellogg Biological Station, Michigan, USA - KBS Corn C6-2 | ecosystem: Host-associated > Plants > Roots > Rhizosphere > Soil ...
TTAATGCCGAACGGATGCTGGTATCCCTGTACACCATGACCACTGATTCGCCCGGCCGGGTCGACCGACTGGACGCAGCCCTGATCGAACTGCTCGCCGCCGAGCCCAGGATGGGCCACCCCGTAGGACGTGTTGCTTGATCCTGGCTTGTTGGGTAAGCAGAACTAGCGGAAACATGCGGATCGGGGGGGATGTCGGTGTCAATGGCAGGAATATCTAGGAGTAGGAGGCGATTCCCTCCCCGCAGGAGGGACGTGGCGGCGATGAAGTCCTGGCTCGCCCGGACGGCGGCCTTGATACTGACGGCTGGGCTCGCAGCTTGTGGCGGTGACGCCGCATCTACCCCGAACCCGACCCGAACACCAACCTCGGCATCGGCGTCGACGCCTCTACCGACAGGCAAGTCAACGTCGGCTTCGAACGGAGTGCTCGGTCCCTTCGTCTACCCGAAGATCACCAATACCAATGGCTACAACACCTACGTCGGTAACAACATGTGGGCGGCCGGGGGATCGGGCATGATACAGACGCTTACTGCCGCTGACCCCGGCAGATGGTACGTCGTGGCCAAGGCGCCAGCCCGGAACACAGGCGTGCTGAGCTACCCCAACACCCAGCAGCTCTTCAACAACTGGAGTGGCAGCGGATGGAACGGCAGTGGCACGAAGACCGATACTCCCATCAGTCGGCTGAAGCAACTGACAAGCACCTTTGCTGAGAACATGAACGCGACACCAGGCACCAACGCTGAGGCCGCCTATGACGTCTGGCTCTCGGGCACGTCCGGCCCGACCGAGATCATGATCTGGGCAGACAACGCCAACCGAGGAACCGGCGGTGCCACCCAGATCGGTACAGGCACTTTCGGCGGGGAGAAGTGGACACTCCTGCAGTACCACGGCGGTGAAGTGATCTGGTCCAGCAACGCCAATAAGCAGTCCGGCACCGTAGACATCCTGGCCATGCTGCGGGACCTGCAGTCCCGGCGGCTTGTGTCCTCTGGCGCGGCGATCGGCCAGATCGACTTCGGCTTTGAGATCTGCTCTACCGGTGGCGCGGCGGAGACGTTCTCGGTCTCCCATTACTCGCTGACCGCTAAGTAGCGGTAACCAGGGCCGTCACCACGGGCAAGCTGATCAGGTCGGTTGCCATCTCCAGCACGATGCCGACGTAGCGGTCGAGGATCTCGCGGCGGTTCTCCTCGCCGCGAGGCTGGTTCTTGGTGCAGGTCCGCCTGGAGCGGCTGCAGGAGCGCGGCGTGATCACCGGCTACGGGCCCGAGGTGGATCCGGCCGCGCTGGGCTACGAGGTGACCGCGTTCATCACCCTGGAGATCCGCCAGGCCGGCGGACACGACCCGGTAGCCGAACGGCTCGCCGCCATCCCCGAGGTACTTGAGGCGCACACCATCACCGGGGCAGGCGACATGCTCTGCCGTGTGGTAGCCCGGTCCAACGCCGACCTGCAGCGCGTCATCGACGCCATCGTCTCCACAGCGGGCGTCGTCCGATCCGCCACCCTCATCTCCCTCGCCACCCAGGTCCCCTACCGGATCCTCCCGCTGGTACGGGCGACCGCGGTCAGTTGACATGTCACGCCCTGGGACAACCGGCGGACGTCCATTGGGGCTGAAGACGAAGGCTCTAATGTAAAGTGATGTGATTGGTAACTAAATGGATACGTGAATATGGCCGGTTAGCGCCGAGCACTCCTTCGTACGGGGTTGACATTCGGAGCTTTCGACGGCGCTCTTGCCTCTGCTCGTATGGCGCGTATGCATGGACGCACGCGAGCTCGCCCCAGCCGAGCCTAGTGAAGCATGGATACTCCCGTGCGCGGGGCACGCCGTTAGTCGGCGGCGGATCGGCGTGATCCTCGATGGCCTGGAATATCCGGCGGTGGTCGGCGCCCAGAGCGTCGCTGTGCCGCTGGACCATCGCCGCCAACCGCATGAGCGCCTTGCGCGGCCGCGGCGCGCAGGTGCAGTCGAGCAGCGACCAGGATAGCTCGTTCAGCGCGCCGCGGACCATGGCCGGTCCGGTCGCAGACCTAGGCCTGGTCCGCGTATACGAATCAAGCCCTTGCCGGCCATGCTCATCGGCAAGCAGTGCGCCGGGCCGAACGAAGTGCTGGTCCGCTGGCGGTGGCTCCTGCTTGCGTCGCCGGCTGGCCCCGTCCCGAGCCGGGGGGTGTCGGCGACGCCCGCCAGCCATCCAAGCCCGGCTATGTCCACGCCGGTTGATGTAAGCTGTGAGCTCAGGTAGGTTACGTGTGATTCCGGGTGATCACCTGCTAATAGGGCCGAAGTTGATCACCTGTGATTACGGCCAAGCTATATGGTAAATGGCTGGTAAAGGCGCTGGATCACCATCGATCGCGTCGGCGGCCCGTCATCATATAGCTGTGATGTTCTCGCACTAGAAGGGGGACTAGTGGTGACCGAGGTCGCTGCTCTCCGGAATGTGGTGAGTACAGTGCCGCGCGGCATCTGGCAGGCGGTGGCGATGCCCGCCGGGGCCCACAGGGTCGCCCGGATGGCGTACGCCATCGACCTGGATGGCGGGTTCGACGCGGTTTGGCATGGCCGGTTGTGACCGATCGTGGCTGAGCTCATCGCGGCGCCGGGTGGGATGCAGGTTGTCACGCCGGCGCCCCGTCCGTTGTGGCGGCGACTGTTCGACGCCGACACTGACGCGCTGGCCGACCACGGCCCGGAGTGGATCGACGCTATGTGCGACGACGGCCGCTACGTGGACGCCAGTCGGCTGTACGAGCTGCCGGACGGCCGACGGTTCGTGCTGCCGCTGACTCGCCGCCGCGGTATGGCAGGGGTTGGCGGCTGGCTCGCCTGCCACCCACCGGCGTGGGGTATCGGCGGACTGGTCGGGCCTGGCGCGGATGCTGGAGTCGTCACGGCGGTGCTGGCGGACCTGCGCCTGGCTGGTGCGGCCCGGACGTGGGTTCGGCCGAATCCGGTGCAAGGTGCGTACTGGGCGGCTGCTGCCCGCCAGCCCGGCACAGTGGTCATGCCACGCCGGGCCCATGTCATCGATTTGACCGGCGGCCCAGACGCGGTGCTCGCCCGGATGCCCGCCTCCACCCGCCGCGGCCTGCGGGTCGCGGCGCGGCGCGGGGTGCGGGTCGAGGTGGATCGCACCGGGCGACTGCTGCCCATCCACCAGCAACTTGTCCAAGCGTCCATCCTCCGCTGGGCTGAGCATCAGCATGAACCGGCCGCATTGGCGCGCTGGCGGGCGGCGCGCCGGGACCCGCCTGCCAAACTGGAGGCGATCGCCCGTCACCTCGGTGCCGCGCTGGTGGTGCTGGTCGCCTACCTCGACGACCGCCCGGTCGCCTCTAACATCACGCTTCTCGGGGCGGCCGCCCACGACACGCGTGCGGCGATCGACCGGCCTGTCGCGGGTCCGGTCCGCGCGGCGGAGCTGTTGCAGTGGCGGGCCATCCAACTGGCCTGCCAGCACGGCTGCCGCACCCACCACCTCGGCGAGACTGGCGCCTCGGTCAGCCTGGCTCAATTCAAGGAACGCTTCGGAGCGGTCGGGGTCGACTACGCGGAGTACCGCCTTGAGCGGATTCCTTACACTCGCTGCGACCGCGCGCTGCGGGCGGCGACTAAGAGGGCGCTCCGGTTCCGCGACACCCCCTCGGACAACTAGGCCGGACAACGGAACCTGGCATGGCGGCCAGGGCGTCGGGCCAGCCAGTACTCTGCGCGTTCAGCGTGCTAGCACCGGCTGGTCGTCAGCAGCCTCGATTGCCGGCTGCGGCGATATTGGCGCCAGCCGTAGGCAAGCAATCTGTGCTGGGGCGGCAGGACACGGGCGCCAGAACCATCGATCCACGCGGCGATCACGGATGCGTCTGTGTCTGCCCGGACCATGAGCCTGGAGAGTGCCAGCGGATGATCCTTGGCCGAGCAGAGTGAGTTACCCACGGCGCAGGACGAATCAAAGCCTGTCGCGTCGACGAGACGCAGTACCTTCGATCGCCAGTACCCGTGAGGATAGGCAAAGCTGCGGATAGGATGCCCGAGCGTCTCGGCGAGCAGGTCACGGCTGCGTGAAAGCTCGTCAGCTAGCTGGTCCTCAGACAGCAGATCCATCTGGCGATGAGTATGGGAATGGGCCCCTATTTCCACGCCTTCCGCCTCAAGGCCGGGAAGATCTGCCGCCCGCAGCATATCGGCTGGTGGAAGGACACTCTCCTGCGCTCCGCCGGCGAGCGCGCCCGTCGTAACGTAAAGCGTGCTCGGCAACTTCCTCTCGGTGAGAGCGGGCAATGCGTTGTCGGCGAAGTCGGCGAAGCCGTCATCCACGGTAATCAGCACAGGCCGCGCCGGAAGCTCTGCCTTTCCTTGCAGGCCGTCAGTGAACTGCGAAACGGTGATGGGCTGTCGTCCGCTGGCTACGACCATATCGAGGTGGGTGCGGAACGTGACGGGACTGACGGTGAAGGTGGAGATCCAGTCGGGCGGGTCGGCCGAGATCGAATGATAGAGGAGAATCGGAACCGGGCTCATCATGACTTGCCGGCTTCCCCGGTCAGTTCGATCAGGGCCGTGCCCGGACCCAGCCAGCCGGATGCGCTCAGCCCGAGGGGGACGGCTCGGCGGCGTAGGCCGAACGTGCGCATCACAGGCTTCTATCCTCTGCTTGATTTGGCCGACTGCAGGCTCTGCGACTCCCTGTCACCGGCCACCCCGGCCGAGCGAACCCCAGATCCGTGCCACCGTAAGGTACGTAGAGAGGACGTGCGGGATACCGGGGTGGTTTACGCCATCCTGCAGCTTCCGTCGCGAGATGTGAACCCATGGGGCTACTCTGTAGTCTTCCTTAATGAGAGGCTAGCTAAGGAGGGGGAGATTAGCGCTGTCACGCCAATCCTCGTCGGCGATATAGACCTGGAAATGCCGCTGCCGCAGCTAAACGCGGACGGACAGTACCAGGGAGCGCGGCTGCTGATCTGGTTGCACGGCCAGCCTATCGGCGAGGTTCATCTGTCGTTCACATCCGAGCCGGTCGGCGCCGACAGGCTCGCATCGATGCTGTGGCCTCTCATCGCCGACGCGGTCGTCGCTCACTGTGATGACGACGGCATCCTGGCGCCTGCCGGCCTCCCTTCTGGCGGGCTCATCCAGCCACAGCGGCCATGTCGCACCCGGCCCAGACCCGTGGATGACCTGCCGATTACGGTGATCATCGCCACCCGTGACCGGACCGAGAGCCTGCTGCGCTGCCTGGACTCGCTCGCCAAGCTGGAATATTCCTCGTTCGACGTCGTCGTCGCCGATAGCGCGCCGAGCACCGACACTACGGCACGCACTCTGCAGGAAAGCCAGGCCTGGCCTTTCGCGGTGCGGTACGTGCGTGCGTCACGGCCCGGTCTCGCGCTGGCTCACAATACGGCCTTGCCCGCGGTGACCGGGAAGGTTGTCGCGATCACAGACGATGACGTCGAGGTGCATCCGGCCTGGCTCACAGCGATCGCCGAGGCGTTCGCGGGGTCGGACGCGACGTGCGTGACCGGCCTGATCCTTCCCGCGGAGCTCCAGACCCCAGCCCAGCTGCTCGTTGAGCGGGCCGGCGGATACAGCCGCGGGTTCACCAGGCGTATCTTCACTCGTGAGATGCCGGATCCCGAGCCGCTGTTCCCGTTCACCGCCGGGCGATTCGGATCCGGGGCGAACATGGCTTTCCGCACCGATTGGCTGGTAGCCCGCGAGGGCTTCGACTCTGCCATGGGTGCGGGCACCCCGGCGCGCGGTGGTGATGACCTCACCGCGTTCCTGGGAGTCATCGTGGACGGCGGAACCCTGGTTTATGAGCCCCGGGCGGTGATACGGCACTGGCACCGGCGTGAATACGAGGGCATGCGCCGCCAGGCGTTCGGATACGGGGTCGGACTCGGCGCCTACTTCGCCTCGGCGCTGTGGGCTCGGCCGGCGCTGCTCGGGGACATGCTGCGACGCTTCGTCCCCGCGGCCCGGCACCTGCTGGATCCGGCGTCAGCGAAGAACGCCGACCGCGGTACAGGTTTCCCCCGCGAGCTCATCTGGCGCGAGCGTGCCGGGGTCATCGCCGGGCCATTTGCCTACGCCGTAAGCCGGCGGCGGTATCGCAACCGGCCCGGGACACAGGCTGACATACCACGATGATGCCCGCGGCGTACGTGACCGCAGCCCGGCGGCGCCTGGCCGGGATGGGTCGCCGGTCCAGGTACCTGGCCATGTCTCAATCCATGCAGGCAGGCAGGAACCTCGTGTTGCGCGCGGCGCTCCCTGACGGGGACTGGAGATACGAGCGAGCGCTGAGCAGCGTCTCAGACGTCACTGCTTACATCGTTCGCTCAGGACACGGCGAGACGGGTGTCCTCAAGATCGCTACCACCGCATGCGGCGCGAACAGCCTGCGCCGGGAGCACGATGTCCTGATTCAGCTCAGGTCAGACTGCCAGCTGGACAACTGGCTGGCCCTCATCCCGGATCCGCTTGCGGCCGGGACTGCCGGTGCGTGGACTTATCTGCTCACGAACCTGCTGCCGGGAAAGGACGGCCGGAAACCGGTGCTGGCGGAGACAGGCCGCCTGACGTCAGCTGCGATCGCGGCGATCGCTCCGTTGCACCGGCGTACCGAGGAAACTCGCGTGGTCGATGACCGGCTACTCGAGCGCCTGGTGGACGAGCCGACGGAAACGATCATGACGTCGCTCCCCTCCGCTGGCGTCGTGAAGCGTCTGGCCGGCACGCTGCGCAGTGATCTGGCCGGCCGCGAGCTGACCCTCGGCTGGGCGCACGGCGATTTCCACCCAGGGAACATCATGCTCAGCGCTGACCGGCGAGTGACCGGGATCGTCGACTGGGGCGAGGCCCGCGAACACGACCTGTCAGCTCTGGACATCGCGTTCTGGCTGCTGACAATGCCCGAACATGGACGATCACGCGGGCTAGGCGGACGTGTTGCCGACAGGCTCAGTCGCGGGCTGCCCTGGACCCCGTCGGAGGAATGCGTGCTAGCCGACACGACGGCCGGCGACCTGATCGATGGCCGGACTCTGCTGCTGCTGGCGTGGCTCCGCCACGTGGCGAGCAACCTCGCCAAATCGGCTCAGTACGCCGAGAGCCCCCTGTGGTCGCGCCGGAACGTCATTCCGGTACTACACCAGGTTGCTCATGGGTGAGCGCGGTCCAGTGCTGGTCACCGACCTGATATGCGGAGCGGAGGCACTGGCAGAACGATTGCGCGACGCGCTACTGGATGAGCAGTGGCTAGACGCCTACCTGCTGGCCGCCGGGATCGGTCAGCTGGTTGATGACCGCCTGCACGCCGATCCGCTGCTCTTCGATCGCGCCGCCAGCCACCTGCGCGGCAAACCGTCTGGTCCGGCCCGTCTTGCTGCCGCTGGCGCCGGCACGCTGGGCACGATCGCGCGAGGAGGAAGCAATCTCGCGAACCGTCGGCTGGCACGGGCGCGTCAGCCGCTGACCGAATTGATCTCGCGCCTGGCCGATCAGATCATGGCGGTCGAGTGCGCTCCAGACGCGGACCTGTTCGCCGCGCTGCTTCGTGCCATCGCTTCGGCGGTTGCGTCCGTAGGTGATGACCGTATACGGCTGCCCGCTTGTTTTCATAGTTTCGACCAGCATCCTGATGACGTGCGGTGGCTCGTTCACGCGTTCATGAAGCAATACCCGGAGCGTCACGGACCGCTATGTGTAGTGGGAGTCCGGACTTCGGGCAGCTACCTGGCTCCGCTGCACGCGGCGGCGTTCCGCGCCTGCGGGGAACCCCCTGCCGACGTGCTCACCTACCGGCCCGGACGGCCGTTCCTGCCCTGGGAGCGCGCAGCGCTCAGGGCAGTCGCCAGGGCCGGCGGACAGGTTCTCATCGCGGACGACCCCCCGGGAACGGGCACATCCCTGGCGGCTTCGGCCCGTGCGGTGGCCGCGGCGGGCGTTCTCGATTCGCAGATTGCCTTCCTGCTCTCCGTGTTCGGTGCTCAGGAAATTCCCGAGGTTTTGCGCACCTGGTCCGTCGTCGTACAGCCGTGGGACGAGTGGAGCATACACAGCCGGCTCGAGCCTCAGCCCGTCCGGCACGCGCTGGCCAGTTTCGCCGGGCCGGACACGCAGATCCGCGAGGTGACGCCGGCCGGAAAGCCCTACGCCGCTAGCGAGCGCGCACATCTGCGCGCCCGGTTCACTGTCGAGTCGATGGATCGCCGGACGGGTGAGGAAACGGTCACGGACCTGGTCGTCGAAGGCGCCGGCCTCGGCTACCTCGGCCGGCAGGCGGTCGCCGTGGCCAGCGCGATCCAGGACCGCGTGCCGCATGTCTACGGCTTTGCCGACGGGCTGATCTACCGTGACTGGCTGACGCCCGTCCCGCATGAGGCTCCTGATGGGCACGAGTCCGTCACCCTGGCCCAGACGGTAGCTTCATATGTGTATGCCCGCCGCCGGGCCTTGCCGGCGCCATTGGCCTCGGCTGACCGCCTGGGCGGTCGTAGCACGGTCTGGGAAGTGGCAGCCAAGGTGCTGTCCGGCCAGTACGGGCGGCTGGCCTTGCCGTCCAGACCGCTTGTGCTCGAGCCGCTCATGCGACGACTCCTCGGACATGAGCATCCGGCCGTCCTGGACAGCAAGACCCACCTCCGGCATTGGCTGCCGGATCCGTCAGCCGCCGGTGAGCTACGCAAGGTGGACTTCTATCAGCGCACGTTCGGGCACCTGGACCTGTTGTGCTACGACCCTGTCTTCGATCTGGCCGGCGCGGCGGCCGACCCGCCCAGCCACGGCTTCCAGGAAGAATTGCGTGAGGCGTATCAGCAGGTAAGTGGTGATCGGGCCGACGGCGAACGCTGGCTGATGTACCGGCTCGCCGAGCTGTGGCGCCTTGGCAAAGCCGGCGACCTTGACACCTTCGACGTCCAGCAACGTTCCGCCGCCGCGGTCCATGACTACCTGGCGGAGCTGTACCTACGCGACCTGCTCCCGGGCACTGGCCCGCTATGCGCCATTGACCTCGACGGCGTGCTGGAGTGCGGTGAGCTTGGCTTCCCGGCGACCTCACCGACCGGGATGCTTGCCCTGCGCACGCTGATCGCGCACGGCTACCGGCCCGTACTGGTCACCGGACGCTCGATGCCAGAGGTTCGCGACCGATGCCAGGCCTTCGGCCTGGCCGGCGGAGTCTCGGAGTATGGCGCCGCCCTCTATCACGATGGCGACACTGTCGACCTGCGGCCATCGGCGAGCAGTGTCCTGCTGGACCAGATTCGTCGCCAGCTCTCGGGTCACGCCGACATCACGATGGATCCGCGGTATCGCTACGCAGTCCGCGCCCGACGGGGCAATGGTCCCCTGCCGGCCGAGATCCTGGCCGAGATCCGCGCGATCGGTGGTACCGACGTGGAGATCCACCCAGGCGACGGCCAGACCGATATCGTCCCCGCGGAAATAGACAAGGGAACCGGTTTGCGGGCACTGGCCGGGCTGATGGCTGATCCCGGTTGTGCGCTGGCCGTCGGCGACGCACTACCCGACCTCCCGTTGCTTGCCTGCGCGCAATTGGCCCGCGCACCGCGCAATGCGAACTTCGATGGCGCCGGAGTCTGGCCTCAGCGTACGAGGCACGGCTATCAGGCAGGCTTGGCCGAGGCCTGCGGAGACCTGATCGGTCACCGCCCCGGCAGATGCCCGGCCTGCCGGCCTCCGGCCTTCGCGCCGCGCACAAAAGCGCTGCTCGCCGTCCTCGATCTGCGGTCCAATGGCCTGCCGTCTATTGGCACTAGAACGGCGGCACTCGGCGCCCTGGCGGTGACCCGGCGCCGGTGGTGAGAGCCGCTAGCTGGTCCTGTCCAGCGGCAAGGTCCCCGACTCGGGTCTCGCGGCGTCGCCGAGATAACTGACGCCGTAGGCTTGGTCGATGGTCCGCAGGATCCCGGCGGTGTCAACGTACTGGCGGTCCTGAGGAGCGCCTTTCGTGCGCGACGATATGACGATCGTAAGGACGTGACCGCCGGTGTCGCCAATCGCACCGGACTTGTCGCTGTCGGCGCCCTCATCCCAGGTGAGGATAATTGTTCCGCGCTCGCGATACCAGGGCGTCGCCATGATAGCAGGGAGCTGCCGGGCGAGAAAATGATCTCCATTTGCGATGGTGGAACACGGAGCGTCCCCGCCGCCATCGGTGCATATGCTCGGTGAATAAAAGACAAAGTCAGGCGGCGTCGGACTATTAAGCATGGACAGGAGCCTGCCCGACGGCACGTCATTTCCGCACGCTGGGTTTTTTCTTCCCTGGGGGAAATAGACGAACGGGTCGTGCCGTACTCCGTACCCGCCGCTACCGCCGGCATCGCTCGTGTCACAGTCTGACGGCATCGCGCCCATGAAAGCCATCCACCTGATCCCGGCGGCCGCCAGTTGATCGGTGACATTGGTGCCGGTAACCGGGCCGCAACTCGGCGGCGTGCAGTCGTTCGCCGTGCCGCTTGCCTCATAAGCCTGTCCAGAGATCATCTCGAGGTAGTTGGGCAAGCTGTAATGTCCACGCGCATGTGAGTTCGTCGCACGCAAGTATCTATCGGCGAGGAGATTGATGTAGGGCGCAGAGCTGTTGCCGATAATCTGGTTATAACTTTGATTTTCCATCACTAGGACCATAATGTGCGCCCTGACCGCGGCCGGACGGCTGGCCGGTGTCACGGGCGCGCTATTTGTCGCGGAGGGGACGGTCCGGACGGATGGTGTCGACGAGGTTGAACAGGAGCCGAGCATGATGCATCCGGCCACGAAGGCTACAGGGAACCCGACAAGACGCCGCCGGGGGTTCGGCGCGTTCCTGGAGGTTGGCGGAGAGCCGACACGTGGCAAGCCGATCATGTAGCCAGGGTAGACCGCAGTTCCTCTGGGTGGGCTGTGATTTTAACGGTCCTGCCCGGTCGGGTGCGCAGGTTCACGTGTTTCACCCCAGCGGCAGCGTCTGCCGTTCAGCAAGGCGTCGGACACCGACTCCGAGGCCCAGGCTATGAGGCTAGAGGTTCAGAAGTGACAGATTATGTCTTTGGTGGGCAAACAGTACCAGAACATCCAGTCCAGACATAAAAGATGACGAACGTGTGAACCTGTCCGGTCTCCCAGGCGTCTTCAACGTAAAGGCGAGCGTGCCCTGAGCCTAGCCCGAGCGCTAGAGGGAGTGGAATCGCGGCGCGGCCCTTTTGGGGGCGCTGCACGTTATTCGGCTGGGCTGATCGCACGCTAGCTCATATTACCGGGGTATGGGTCTCGTGGAGCGGGACCTTGGTAGGGGCCTTGTGTCCCGGATAGGCGCGGAGTTCAATGGTTGCTGCGAACATGCCTAGCTACAGGGCAGCAAATATATATCGGCTAGTCTCTGCAGATTTCGCTATCGCATCGAGCGTAAGTGTTGTCATCCCCGTTAGGAACGAAGCCCGCAATCTACCTAAAGTATTCGAAACGATACCGAGCTGGATAAGCGAAGTCGTGCTTGTTGACGGACAGTCGACAGACGACACGGTTGTCGTGGCTCGTCGACTCTGGCCCGGCATCAAGATCATCAAACAGTCGGGAACGGGGAAAGGAGATGCTCTGCTGGCTGGGTTCGCCGCATGTAGCAGCGACATCATCGTCGCGATGGATGGAGACTGCTCCACCGATGGCAACGAGATTATCCACTTTGTCAGTGCCCTCGTTGCTGGCGCAGATTTCGTTAAGGGATCACGCTTTGCCAGCGGTGGCGCGAGTGACGACATAACCGTCGGCCGCCGCTGGGGTAACAGCCTGCTGAGAAGCCTTGTCAACTGGATGTTCGGGACTCAGTACTCTGACCTTTGCTACGGCTACAATGCCTTCTGGTCCAGGCACCTCGGGGCCTTGGCCATCGACTGCGCCGGATTCGAGGTAGAGGCGCTCATGAGCATCCGGGCGGCCAAGGCCAAGCTGCGGATACATGAGGTCCCAAGTCACGAGCGCAATCGGCTATACGGTTCCAGCAACCTTCGGGCTATCAGCGACGGCTGGCGGATTCTTAAGGTGATCCTGCGGGAGAAATTCGGTTCCAAGCGGCAGTACGTGCGCGCCAAGCTGGAAGCGCCGCCAATTCGTTTGCTGGAATCAGCGACCGTGGACGCAGGGATCGCCCCGGAATCGGAAGCGCTGTGACTAAGCATGGCGTGACGGGTCTCCGGCCTAAGTCATGGCCTGAAGGTGCGCCCGCGGCCGCTTTTGTCGGCTCCCCTAGCTATTAAATATGTCGAGGTCTGGCAGCCACGACCTGAGCTCTGAGGCTTCCCGGCAGATTCCTTGATATCCTGACGACGCCGTCACGCTCGTGACGGACAGTTTTTAACAGTCATATCGCCACTAACGCCTGGTGGGCTACCAAGGCGGACCGGCTCTGGATGGGCCAGCTAGCCTGGAGGCTGGGTGAGTGGCGGCAAGAAATAGGGTGTGAGGTATTGAAGGTTCTAATCGCAGGGGGAGCCGGCTTCATTGGCAGCACAATTGCGTCGGCCTGCCTCGACGCGGCTATCAAGCCAGTAATCCTTGACAATCTTGTGACCGGTAGGCGGGAGTTCATCACCGGCCGGGACTTCTACGAGGGCGACATCGCGGATGGCCAGTTGGTTGATTGCATATTCAAGGACCATCCAGACGTCGATGCCGTCATCCACTGTGCGGCACTGATCGTGGTCCCGGAGTCAGTGGCCGATCCAGTGACGTATTACCGAGCGAATGTCGTGAAGAGCCTTGAGTTCGTTGACCACCTGGTGCGCAACGGATGCGAACGGCTGATCTTCAGTTCCTCCGCTGCCATCTACGGAGCGGGCGCCGACCTGACGGTCGATGAGAACTCCCCCATCAACCCGCAGAGCCCGTACGCCCGGACGAAGGCCGTGTGCGAGGCCATGTTCGCGGACATCGCTGCCGCGCAGACCATCCGCGTGCTCTCCCTGCGGTACTTCAATCCGATCGGAGCGGACCCCAAGATGCGCACCGGCCTGCAGCTGTCGAGACCGACCCACGCTCTCGGCAAGATGATGCAGGCTCTGGAGGATGGCGTCCCGTTTCAGGTCACCGGGACTGACTACCCGACCAGGGACGGATCAGGTATCAGGGACTACATTCACGTCTGGGATCTTGCCGCCGCTCATGTCGCAGCGCTGAGCGCGTTCGACGCCCTGCTGGCCCCGATGAGCACCTCACTCGCCATCAACCTGGGCACCGGCACGGGCACCACCGTCCGTGAATTCCTTGATGCGTTCAACGAAGTGGCCAGCGTGCCGATCCGGGCACAAGACGCCGAACGGCGACCGGGCGACGTGGCAGGCGCCTATACCCGCATCGATCGGGCGGTGCGACTGCTCGACTGGCAGCCGCAGTACGGCATTGCCGATGGCATCCGCCACTCTCTGCAGTGGGCCGCCCTGCGCCATGAGGTGCTATCCGACGAGGCGGCGGACGCCGCTCTCCGGCGCGGGCCCCTAGGCCCGGCAGGCCATTCCGCTGCAGTACTCTTACCGCATTTTCCCGGACAGATATCCGATCGCAGTAGATGTGAGTCCGGCCAGTATCATGGCGAATCTCATGAGTGCACCCATATCACCAGTGAGACCATGGCGCAGGTTTCGCAGCAAGGCGGCGGGAAGGACCGCGGTGACATATCTTCGTTCACTCTCGAGTCCGGCAGACGCGCCGGCCAGCTGTACGACGCTGGATTTCGAGACCCCCTCATGCCAGCATCGGCGCAGAAAGTACCTCAGTTTAAGGCGCTCTTGCCCCACATGGTGGTCGACCACGGCGCCCGGCACGTAGAGGATAACCGACGCCGACTTGGCCGCTGTGAGCCGGATGGCCAGTTCAGTCTCCTCACACCCGGTGGGCCGCGTACCCACTCGGCCGACCACGCTGTCAAATCCGCCTACCTTGAGGGCCAGGGCGGTTTGCAGGCTCATGCTGGCCCCGATCGGGTTTCGCACAGGATCCACCGAAACCGGTAGGCCACGATAACTGCACCCGACGACCCAATAGAACTCCGGCGGCAGCCAACGGGGCGGAGCATCGGGCCACTTGGGAAGCACGGCGCCTCCGGTACCCACGACATCAGGCGAACGGTACGGTTCGATCAACGATGCCAGCCAGCCCGGACGCGCCTCCGCGTCATCGTCAAGGAAGGCAGTTACGGGTTGAGACGCCGCTCGAAGTCCGGTATTGCGAGCGTCGGACAAACCCTGGCTTCCCTCGTTCTCGAGGACTGTCACGTCAGCGAGCTCACTGCGGGCTCGTTCGGCCAGCTTGGCGTTGTGGTCCACCACCAGCAGTACCTCCGCTGGCGGCGGACATTGAGAAAGCACAGACCTTACTGCAGCGCGTGTCTGTTGCCATCTCCGATCACTGTACGCGCAGATGACGACGCTCACTCCGAGATGGTCCTGCCCGTCCATCACCTCGGGTGATGTGGCCGCCCTCCCCTTCGCTTCCGCAGGACCCACCCCTTCCTCATCATCTGGATTCCGACGAGTCGATGCACGGCTCAGGCCGACAGGCAAGGTAGACCGCGCTGTACGAATCCGACGCCGTGCGGATGATCATGTGAAGACACGCCGACCGCCCGGCACAGCACCTTCCGGCGCCACCAGCAGCCGAAGCCGACCACTAATTGTACTATACCCATGCATATCTATTGAACGGAGCTGTTCGACAGGTTCTCGAGCTGGTATCCCGCAAGCTTCAGGGCCGGCCGGGGGGATAACAGTTAATTGCCTGGAAAATACAAGACGTATTCGCCTGAGTTCCGCGATGAAGCCGTCCGGCTGGTAGTGGAAACGTCACGCGCTATCGCTGATGTCGCTGGACGCGGGGCGGAGGGTGTGGTGGTGCGGGATGCCAGAGCCCGTTCGGGCCCTGTCTTGTGGTTCACCCCTGGGGGGTTGTGTTCAGGTTTGTGGCTGTGTGCCCGGATGGCGGGCTCGTCCATCGGCGGAGCGGGCGGGGCGCGGTCGGCCCCGGCCGCTAGTCCGGGCGGTCTGTGGGGCGTGATGTTGCCGTGTTGTGATGATCGCCGGAGAGCGGGGGCTGGGGGGTATCGTGCCTGCGCGCGGGGGCGGGCGGTGGGGTGATCGCGGCTGGGTTCCGGTGTGGCCGGGGTGGCTGGCTGCGTGCTGGTGCGGGCGCCGGCGGGCCTGGCTGTCGTTTCCGGGGATCGCGTACAGGCCGTGATCGGCTGGTTACACGGTAAACCGTTTTGTTCACTCGCACGTCATTAGTACGTAATGGGTCGACCTGACATGTAGGCCATTCTTGCCG
>Ga0068856_100003701_pt1 | contig 15340 bp, 10 predicted proteins | sample KBSCornC62_FD_66595 | JGI IMG/M metagenome (GOLD analysis project Ga0068856, IMG submission 66595) | Corn rhizosphere microbial communities from Kellogg Biological Station, Michigan, USA - KBS Corn C6-2 | ecosystem: Host-associated > Plants > Roots > Rhizosphere > Soil ...
GGAGTCCCTCATGAACGCCACCCTCGCCTTTGCCGGCGTCGTCATCCTCTCGCTCGCCGCAGCCTCGGCCCAGGCCGGCACGCGCCACACCACCATCACGGGCCCGAATGGTGCGAGCGCGGTGCGCACCGTCGAACGCGGCGGCGGCCACGTCACCGACACCACCACCGGCCCGAACGGCCGCACCCGCACCCGCCAGGTCGACCGCAGCGCCGGCAGCACCACGGCGACGATCACGCACGTCGATGGCAGCACCACGACGCGCGATACCGAGCGCTCGGCCACCGGCTCGACGACGACCGTGACCGGCCCACGCGGCGGCACCGGCACCGTCACCGTGTCGCACTGACGGCCGGCGCGCACGCCCATGGGCCGGCATCCCTTGCTGCCACGCGCCATGGCCGGCGTGCTGATCGCGCTGCTGGCCATCGTGGTCGCCGAGGCGCTGTTGCGCCGCTACGTGTGGCGCCGGCCGACCGACCTGCGCGCCGTCGCCGCGTCACTGGTGGACGCCCTGGTACGGCGCGGCGGCGACCTGCTGGGCCTGTCGATGCTCGCACCGCTGCCGGCGTTCGCGTTCGCGCATCGTCTCGCGACGATCCGCATGGAGTCGGCCGCAGCCTGGGGCGTGCTGTACCTGCTGGTGGAATTCGCCTACTACTGGCACCACCGGCTCACGCACCGCGTGCGCTGGTTCTGGGCGTCGCACTCGGTGCACCATTCGTCCAACGAGCTGATGCTCGCGTCGGCCGTGCGCCTGGGCTGGACGGGGCGGCTGGGCGGCGCGGTCGCGTTCTTCACGCCGCTGGTGTGGCTCGGCTTCCCGCCGCAGGCCGTGTCCGGCCTCGTCGCGGCCGGCCTGTTCTGGCAGTTCTGGCTGCATGCCGACTGGATACCGCGCCTGGGTCCGCTCGAATGGGTTCTCAACACGCCGGCGAACCACCGCGTGCACCACGCGAGCAACCCGGAATATCTCGACTGCAACTACGGCAGCTCGCTGATCGTGTTCGACCGGCTGTTCGGCAGCTTCGTGGCGCTGCGCGACGACATCGAGATCCGCTACGGCCTCACGACGCCCGTTCTGAGCCACAACCCCGTGCGCATCGCGTTCAACGAATGGCTCGCGCTGGCGCGCGACGTGCGCGCCGCGCGCGGGTGGCGTGCGCGCGTGCGGGTGATGTTCGGGCCGCCCTGAGCGCGCCGCGGCCCTGATACGTGGTGACGTATCCGGGGGCGTCTGTCCGGCGTTTGATCGCATGGCGCTCGAATGCATGCCACGCCGTGGATTCTGCGCCGGCGGAGGCCGATCTCCAATGCCGGATGGCGACGCCGAAACGTGTGTCGAGATCTCCCTACGGCGTCATGCATCGCAAGCGGATGCTTGCTGCATCGCGGCACTTCTATCGAGGCGTCGATACCCATACCTGTATATGTAGCTGGGAGAAGTTGCAACCAAGTGCGTCGTGCGTAATGACCAGCAATGTTTGCTAATCGATAAAGGCGGCGAACCGAAGAGAGGAGCACGCCGCAGCTCGTGGCGAGCAGGGAGATCAATATGAAGCGCCGGACCTTGTTGCTTGGTTGTGGTTCTCTTGCCGGTGTCCTGGCTGCGCCGCTCGCCAGGGCAGGCGCGACAGGGCCGCGCGTGATCCGCTTCGGCCAGTCGGCCGCGCTGTCGGGCCCGCAGGCGGTCTACGGGCGTGACGTGCAGAACGGCATCGCCGCGGCCTTCGCGGCCGCCAACGCCAACGAGGCCGGCACAGGCATCCGCTTCGAGCTGCAGACGCTCGACGACGGCGGCACGCGCGTCAAGTGCATGTCCAACGCGCTGCAGCTGCTCGAGTCCGGCACGACCGCGCTCATCGGCTTCACGAACGGCGTGGCGGCGGAGGCCTGCATGCCCATGCTCGAGGAGACCGGCGTCGCGATGCTCGGGACGGCCAGCGGCAACATGGGGCTGCGCACGCAGGGGGCCAAGGGCGTCTACAACGTGCGCGCCGGCTACGACGCCGAGTTCTCGCGCATCGTCAACTACGTGCGCAGCGTCGGCATGCAGCGCGTGGCGCTCGTGCGCCTGAACGACACCTCGCAGGCCAACCGCGACGCCATGAGCGCCGCGCTCGCCGGCGCCGGCATCACGCCCCAGGCGTCGATCGACATCGACCGGCACGCCACCGACTTCTCCGGCGTGGCCAACGAACTGATGGCGGCACGTCCCGACTTCGTGCTGCTGGTCGCCAACGCCGGTCCCGCGGCCGCGATCATCTCGCACATGTCGCAGGCGAAGTACCCGGGCCTGTTCTACGCCTCGTCGTATGCCGGCCAGGACCTGCTGGACACGCTCACCGCGCGCCACCAGAGCTGCGTCATGAGCGTGGTCGTGCCGCGGCCGTCCGCCATGGGCGTCAACGTCGTCGCGAACTGCCGCCGCGACATCGCGCTGCTGCGCAACGGCGACCGCTTCGGCATCACGACGCTCGAGGGCTACATCGCGGGCCGCACCGCCGTCGAGGCGACGCTGGCGGCGGCGCGCGCGGGCGGCGCCACGCGCGGCCGGGTCAAGGAGGTGCTGTCGGGGCTGCGCAGCGACCTCGGTGGCTACAAGGTGGAGTTCGCGGGCACGACGCAGGGATCGCACTACGTCGACCTGATCACCCTCGACAAGTACGGCCGCGTGATGGGCTAGCCCTGGCGCCGCGGTCCGTTCCTCGCGGACGGACGCGGTCGCGACCTGACCTGGGAGAGCGACGGTGAAGAAGTCTCGCATCGGCATCATCGGGGTGGGCCCACGCGGCCTGACCCTGCTGGAGCGCATCGTGGCCAACGAGCGGCAGCGGCCCTCGGGCCCGATCGAGGTCGTCCTGTTCGACCCGAACGTGCCGGGCGCCGGCTGCCACGATCCGGCACAGGCGGAGTTCCACCTGGTCAACACCGTGGCCGGGCAGCTGACGTTGTTCGCGGACGCCTCGGTGGTGGACGCCGGCCCGGTGATGGAAGGCCCGTCGTTCCATCGATGGCTCAACCAGCAGAGCGACATCGGCGCCGGCAACCTGGTCGGCGGCGAGCGGGCGTCGCCCGACGGCTACTACGGCCGCGGCCTGTTCGGGCGCTACCTGCAGTGGGCGTTCCGCTACGTGTGCGCGCTGGCGCCGTCCAACGTCGAGATCATCGTCAAGGCCGCCGAGGTGCTGCGCGCGCAGCGCGAGGACGACGAGGCCTGGGTGCTCGAGACGGCCGACGCGAAGATCCGCGTCGACTACCTGTTCCTCACGACGGGCCACACCCGGCCGGCGCGTCCCCCCGTGGCGGAGCCGGCGCCCGGTGCGTGCGCCACGCGGGTCATCGACGACCCCTATCCGGTGCAGGGCAGCCTCGAGTCGATCCGTGCCGGCATGGCGGTGGCGGTGGAGGGCATGGGCCTGACGAGCTTCGACGTGATCGCCGAGCTGACGGTGGGGCGCGGCGGGCGCTTCGTCACGGACGCCGCGGGCAAGCGCTGCTACGTGCGCTCGGGCCGCGAGCCGCACCTGCTGCTGTTCTCGCGCTCGGGCATTCCGCTCAGCGCGCGCGCCTTGAACCAGAAAGGCATCTCGAACCAGTACCGCGCGAAGTTCCTGCTGCTGCAACACGTGCGTGACCTGCGGACGGCGCGCCGTCTCGACTTCGTCGAGGACGTGCTGCCGCTGCTCCTCGCGGACATGGAGTACGCATATTGCGACGCCTGGCTGCAGGAGCACCGCGGTGCCGCGGCGGCGGCCGCCTTCTGCGCGAGCTTCGCGGCCGCGGGCGCGTCGCAGCGCCGGGCGCTGGTGGAGCGGACGCTGCCCGAAGCCGAGCGCTTCTCATGGGAACGCCTCGTCGCGCCGGTGCCCCGCACCGCCCTGGCCAGCCGGCAGTCTTTCGGCCAGTGGCTGCGCTGGCACCTGCATGGCGACGTGCGCGAGGCGCGCCGGGGCAACCTCGGCAGCCCGCTGAAGGCCGCCTGCGACGTGCTGCGCGATCTGCGCGACAACCTGCGCGCAGCGATCGAGTTCGGCGCGCTCACACCGGCATCGCACCGGTGGGTGCTGTCCGAGTTCATGCCGGTGATGAACCGGCTGGCGGTGGGGCCGCCGATGTCGCGCATCAGCGAGATGCTGGCGCTGATGGAGGCCGGCGTGCTCGAGGCCGACTTCGGGCCGGGTGCCGAATGCGTCGTGCCGCCGGAAGGCGGGCCGATGCGGCTCTCGGCCGCGCGCTGGCCCGGCGAGGCGGTCGAGGTGGACGTGCTCGTGCGGGCGCGCATCTCGATGCACAGCCCGCAGGACGACGCCTCGCCGCTGCTGCGCGGCCTGCTGGCCGACGGCCACGCGCGCCTGTTCCGCAACGGCGACTTCCACCCGGGCGGCATCGACATCGACCGCCAGCACCACTGGATCGCCCGCAACGGCGAGGTCCTTCGCAACGCCTGGGCCCTGGGCATTCCGGTCGAGGGCGCCAAGTGGTGCACCTTCGTCGTGCCGCGGCCGGGCGTCAATTCGACCGCCATCGTGGACGCGGGCCGCGCGGTGGCGGCCATGCTGGAGGCCGTCCGCAGTCGCGAGGGCAGACGCGAGCCGCGCGTCACCCTGCGCCTGCGCAGCGAGGCGGAGGCGTCGCAGTACGCCTCGCTCCACGGCGCGCTGTGAGCGGACGGATGATCGCCCGCGTCTTCAATCGCCTCAGCCTGGCCGGCCTGTGCGCGACGCTGGTCGGCAACGGGCTGGGCCGCTTCGCGTTCGTCGCGTTGATGCCGGCGCTGATCCAGGCCGGCTGGTTCAGCAAGGCCCAGGCCTCGACGCTCGGCGTCGCGACGCTGGTGGGCTATGTGCTCGGCGCCGCGGTCGCCGACTCGCTGGCGGCGCGCTGGTCGAGCACGCGGCTGCTGCGCGCCTCGATGCTCGTGTGCGCGCTGTCCTTCCTCGCCTGCGCGTTCGAGGGCGCCGGCATGGCGTGGAACCTGCTGTGGCGCGCGGCGGCCGGCGTGGCCGGGGCCCTGTTGATGGTGCTGCCGGCGCCGCTGGTGCTGCCGCGCCACGAGGCGTCGATCCGGGCGCGCACCGGCGGCGTCGTGTTCTCGGGCATCGGACTCGGCGCCGCGTTGTCGGGATGGCTGGTGCCGCTGCTGGTCACCGGTTCCACGGCAGGGGCCGCCGTGCCCGTGCACGGCGTGACGATCGCGTGGCTGGGCCTGGGTGTCGTCTGCCTGGCGCTCACGGCCGGTGCGTGGCGCGCGTGGCCGGCCGAGGCTGCTGCCACGCCCGCTGCGGGCGACCGACCGCCACTGCCCGCCGGCCTGCGGCGCACCGTCGCGCTCGTGCTGCTGGCGCACGGGCTCAACGCCGTGGGCTACCTCGCGCACACGCTGTTCCTGCCGGACTACGTGGTGCGGGAACTGGGCCTGCCGCTGGCACGGGGCGGGTTCTACTGGTCGATGTTCGGCCTGGGCGCCGCCCTCGGCCCGATGGCGGCCGGCACGCTCGCCGACGCCTTCGGTCTCAGGCGCTGCCTGATCGCCGGCTTCGCGCTCAAGGCCGTCAGCGCGATCCTGCCGGTCTGGGGCGGCGGCGCGCTCACGTTGCTGGTCTCCGCGATCCTCATGGGCCTGTGCACGCCGGGCGTCGTCGTGCTGGTGTCGGCCTACACGCTGGAGCAGGTCGGCGCGGCGCACCATCGGCGCGCGTGGGGGCTGGCGACCTCGAGCTTCGCCATCGCGCAGGCCGCGGGCGGCGCCCTGATGGCGCTCGCGGCCACGCACCTGGCTTCCTACCAGCCGCTGTTCTGCGCGAGCGCCGTCGCGCTGGCCGGATCGGTGGCCTGCATCGCGCTGGTGCGCGAGCGGGCCGCGCCGGCGGCCGTCCCTTCCGGCAATCGACTGCTGCCGGTCGTCATCACCGCACCCCATCCATGATCAAACACCTGAAGCCCGCCACCTTCCTCGCCGCCGCGCTGCTGGCTCTCGCCTGCACGGGCGCCGGCGCGCAGATCCGCATCGGCCAGACCTCCGGGTTCACCGGGCCTGTCGCGGCCTCCGTCGGCGAGATCAACATCGGCGCCAGGCTGTACCTGGATCATGTCAACGCGACCGGCGGCATCGGCGGGCAGCCGATCGAGCTGGTGTCGCTCGACGACAAGAACCAGCCCGACCTGACGCTGCAGAACGCGACCCGGCTGGTGGCCGACCCGAAGGTCGTCGCGCTGTTCCTGAATCGGGGGACGCCGCACACCCGCGCGCTGATGCCGCTGCTCGCGGAGGCGCATGTCGTGCTGCTCGCGCCCTCCAGCGGCGCGATGGAGCTGCACACGCCGGTCAACCCGTGGATCTTCAACGTGCGCGCCACCTACCAGGCGGAGACCGAGCGCCTGACGCGCCATCTCGGGATGACCCGGCTCGACAAGGTGGGCATCTGCTACGTCAACGACAGCTTCGGCATCGACGCGCTGCAGGGCGCGTTGAAGGTGTTCGGCCAGGGCGGCACGACGCCGCCGGTCGTCGAGGCGATCGACAAGGCCCGGCCGGACTACACGGCGTGCGTCCGCAAGATCGTCGAGAACCGGCAGCTGGGCGCGGTGTTCATCGGCACCCCGGTGTCGGTGGCGGCCGGCGTGAAGGCCTTGCGCGCCGCCGGCTCGAGCGCCACGGTGGCCACGCTGTCGAACAACGCGTCCTCCGGCTTCATCAAGGAGCTCGGCGCCGTGGCGCCCGGCGTGGTGGTGAGCCAAGTGTTCCCGTCGGAGCGCAGCCAGGCCACGCCGATGATCGCCGAAGCGGCCAAGCTGGCGGCCGCCAAGGACATCAAGCAGCTCACCCCCGCGATGATCGAGGGCTACGCGGCCGCGAAGGTGCTGGTGCTCGGCCTGCGCAAGGCCTCGGGCGACGGCAGGACGCCCGTCACCCGCGCGTCGTTCAAGAAGGCGCTGGAATCCTTCGACCAGGTCGACATCGGCGGCGGCATGGGCGGCACCAGCGTCAGCTACAGCCCCACCGACCACACCGGGCTGGACTACGTGGACCTGTCGTACATCGGCGGCGACGGCACGTTCCGTCGTTGAGCGGGCACCCCGGGCGCCGCCGCAGCCGCCCGGGCCTGTTCGGCTGCCCGGCCGGGCCCAGGACGATTGATTCGCTGCATCGCCGCGATGCGCAGACTCATTGCCCCCGCCGGCGCGCGGCCGGCGGGCAATGCCTACAATTCGCGGATGCTCCAGCAACGCACGCTCAAGTCCATCACCCGCGCCGTCGGCGTGGGCCTGCACAGCGGCCAGAAGGTGGAGATGACCCTGCGCCCGGCCGCGCCCGACACCGGCATCGTCTTCCGCCGGGTCGACCTGCCGCAGCCCGTCGAGATCCCCGCCAACGCGGGGTCGGTGTCCGACACGCGCATGAACTCGACGATCTCGCGCGGCGGCGATCCCGGCAGCCCCAAGGTGCAGACCATCGAGCACCTGATGTCGGCCTGCGCCGGCCTGGGCGTGGACAACCTGGTGGTCGACATGACGGCCGACGAGGTGCCCATCCTCGACGGCTCCTCCGCCAGCTTCGTGTTCCTGCTGCAGAGCGCGGGCATCGTGCTGCAGGACGCGCCCAAGCGCTTCATGCGCGTGCTCAAGCCCGTCGAGGTGCGCCGCGGCGAGGGCGCCTCGCTCGCGTGGGCACGCCTGGAGCCGTACCACGGCTTCAAGCTCACCTTCGAGATCGAGTTCAACCACCCGGCCGTGGACGCCACGGGCCAGCAGGTGAGCTTCGACATGGGCAGCGGCAAGTACAAGAGCGACATCGCGCGCGCCCGCACCTTCGGCTTCACGAAGGATCTCGACCTGATGCGCTCGCGCGGCCTGACCATGGGCGGCAGCATGGACAACGCCATCGTCGTCGACGACTCGCGCGTGCTCAACGCCGACGGGCTGCGCTACGACGACGAGTTCGTCAAGCACAAGATCCTCGACGCCATCGGCGACCTGTTCGTCGTCGGCCACCCGCTGCTGGCCAGCTACACCGCCTACAAGAGCGGCCACGCGATGAACAACATGCTGCTGCGCGCGCTGCTGGACGACCCCACGGCGCACGAGCTGGTCACGTTCGAGGACGAGCGCAAGGCGCCCCCCGGCTTCGCCGAACTCGCGCCGGCTTGGTAGGACGCGTCAGCGGCCCGAAGGCCGGCGGTAACAAGCCGAGATGGCGGGCCGCCCGGCCGCGGGCGAAAATGGCGCTTTGCTCATCCGCCTGCCGGCGTCCATGTCCTTGCGCTGCTTCATCGTCCGCCGCTGCCTGCATGCCAGCCTCGAGGCCGTCGGCCTGCGTGCGGTGAACCTGCCGCTGGTCGTCGACGCCCGGCGCCACGTGCATCCGCCCGTGCCGCTGGATGCCGGCTACCTGGTCGTCGACCGCCGGGCGTTCGCGCGCATCACCTTCCCGCGGGCCGACGGCAGGGAGGCCGCGACGATGCAGACGGTCGGCTTCGCGTCGCTCTCGGGCGTGCTGCGCGCGATCTGCGCCGAGCGCATCGGCCTGGCCGGCCGCGCCGCCATCCCGGGGCCCAGACGCGCGCTGGAACTGCGGCGCGAGGGCCGCTGGAGCGAAGTGCTGGAGGCCAGCGAACGGGTCGAGGCGCCGATGCGCGCCCGGCTCGACGCCTGGCTGCGCAGCTGGCGCTTCGCCACCTGGCGCTTCGCGCTGCAGGCGTTCAAGCGCCTCTGAGCCGGCACCGGCTCGTCCCGAGGACCCTGGGCGGCATCGTCCCGGGGCCTGCGCGCGCCCAATCCCGACTGCGCCGCGGGACAACGTAAACTAGCTTATTATTTTTCCGCTCAGGATCCTGGCGGCACCTCCGTGCCCGGGGGGAACGTGCCGAGGCTGGCTGGAGGAGAGGGTGCCGGCCGCGGCCGATGGGGCTGCGGGCCGTCCGTCCGTCGGGGGCGGACGCGCCGCGCGACGCCCTTTCAGCGACCTCTTGCGCCGCGTGTCGCCTGGCGTGGCGCACGGCATGCCCTGTCCTGCGCCGCAGCCCGAATTACCAGGCGGACACCGTCGTCCGCCGCATCCGAAGAGACAAACCGCATGCCGCATTCCCTGGCCGCCCGATTCTTGCGCCTGACCCCTGCAACCGCTTCCGTCCTGGCCGCCCTGCTGGTGCTCGGCGCCTGCAGCGACAAGGCGCCGCCGGCCGGTCCGCCGCCCGCGCCCGAGGTCGGCGTCGTCGTCGTCGCCCCGAAGACGCTGGACGTGCCCACCGAGCTGCCGGGCCGCGTCGAGGCGGCGCGCGTGGCGCAGGTGCGCGCGCGGGTGACGGGCATCGTGCAGAAGCGCCTGTTCGCCGAGGGCAGCGACGTCAAGGCGGGCGAGACGCTGTTCCAGATCGACCCGGCGCCGTACCGCGCCGCGCTCGACAGCGCCAAGGCCGCGCTCGCCAAGGCCACGGCCAACGAGCAGCAGGCCACCGGGCTGCTGAACCGCTACAAGCCGCTGCGCGAGGCCAACGCCATCAGCCAGCAGGACTTCGTCAACGCCACCTCCGCCGCGGCACAGGCCGGCGCCGACATCGCCGCGGCCCGGGCCGCGGTGCAGACCGCCCAGCTCAACCTCGACTACGCCACCGTCACCGCCCCCATCAGCGGCCGCATCGGCCAGGCGCTGGTCACGGAGGGCGCCCTGGTGAGCGCCACCGAGGCCACGCAGCTGGCCCTCATCCAGCAGGTCGACCAGGTCTACGTGAACTTCTCGCAGCCGGTCAGCGACATCACCAAGCTGCGCAAGGCCTTCGCCAGCGGCAAGTCGAAGTCGCTGGGCGTCTCGATTCCCGTGCGCATCGTGCTCGATGACGGCAGCGTGCTGCCGCAGTCCGGCAAGCTGCTGTTCTCCGACCTCACCGTCGACCAGACCTCGGGCCAGGTGAACGTGCGCGCCAAGGTGCCCAACCCGGACGGCGCGCTGATGCCCGGCATGTACGTGCGCGGCCGCATCGCGCAGGAGCAGGTCGACGCCGCGGTGCTGCTGCCGCAGCAGGCCGTGCAACGCACCACGTCGAACGACACGGTGATGGTCGTGGGCGCCGACGGCAAGCCCTCGGTGCGTCCGGTCAAGCTCGGCGGCAACGAGAACGGCAACTGGATCGTCCTCGACGGCCTGAAGCCGGGCGAGCAGGTGATCGTCGACGGCTTCCAGAAGATCCGCCCCGGCGGCAGCGTCAAGCCCGTGCCGTGGAGCGCGAGCGCGCCCGGCGCGACGGCGCCCGCGGCGTCCGCGCCGGCCTCCGGCGCCAGCCGCTGATCGGGCACCGACATGGCCAAGTTCTTCATCGAACGTCCGATCTTCGCGATCGTCATCGCGCTGTTCGTGCTGGTGTTCGGCGCGGTCGCGATCACGCAGCTGCCGATCGCGCAGTACCCGCCGGTGGCGCCGCCCACCATCGTGCTGAACGCCACCTACCCGGGGGCGTCGGCCAAGACGATGGACGAGGCCGTCATCTCGGTCATCGAGCAGGAGCTCAACGGCTCGCCGGGCATGATCTACATGGAGTCGGTCAGCCAGTCCAACGGCACCGGCAGCATCACCGTCAGCTACGAGCCGGGCACCAGCCCCGACCTCGCGCAGGTGGACGTGCAGAACCGGCTGTCGCGCGCGGCGCCGCGCCTGCCGTCGGCCGTCACGCAGCAGGGCGTGCGCGTCGACAAGGCGCGCTCGAACTTCCTGCTGTTCACGATCCTGTCCTCCGACAACCCGGCCTTCGACCCCGTCGCCCTCGGCGACTACGCGTCGCGCAACGTGCTGCCGGAGATCCAGCGCATTCCCGGCGTGGGCCAGGCGCAGCTGTTCGGCACCGAGCGCGCGATGCGCATCTGGGTCGACCCGGCCAAGCTCGTGGGCTACAAGCTGTCGATGGCCGACGTCACCGCCGCGATCGCCGCGCAGAACGCGCAGGTCTCGGCAGGCGCGATCGGCGACATCCCGAACGTGCGCTCGCAGGGCATCACCGCCACCGTGGTCGTGCAGGGCCAGCTCACCAGCATCGAGCAGTTCGGCGCGATCGTGCTGCGCGCGAACCCCGACGGCTCGTCGGTGCGCCTGCGCGACGTCGCCCGCCTCGAGCTGGGCGCGCAGAACTACGCGACCTCGGCCCGCCTGAACGGCCAGCCGTCCACCGGCATCGGCGTGCAGCTGTCGCCCTCGGGCAATGCGCTGGCCACGGCCGAGGCGATCAAGGTGCGCATGGGCCAGCTGTCGAAGTACTTCCCCGAAGGCGTGAAGTACAGCATCCCCTACGACAGCTCGCGCTTCATCAAGATCTCGATCCGCCAGGTGGTGGAGACGCTGCTCGAGGCCGTCGCGCTCGTGTTCGTCGTGATGTTCGTGTTCCTGCAGGACTGGCGCTACACGCTGATCCCCACCATCGTGGTGCCGGTGGCGCTGCTGGGCACCTTCGGCGTGCTGCTCGCGCTCGGCTACTCGATCAACGTGCTCACGATGTTCGGCATGGTGCTGGTGATCGGCATCGTGGTCGACGACGCGATCGTGGTCGTCGAGAACGTCGAGCGCATCATGAGCACCGAGGGCCTGCCGCCGCTGGAGGCCACGCGCAGGGCGATGGGCCAGATCCAGGGCGCCATCGTCGGCGTGACGGTGGTGCTGATCTCGGTGTTCGTGCCGTTGGCGTTCTTCGGCGGCGCGGTGGGCAACATCTACCGCCAGTTCTCCACCGTGATGGTGGCGTCGATCGCCTTCTCGGCCTTCATGGCGCTGTCGCTGACGCCCGCGCTGTGCGGCATGCTGCTCAAGCCGGTCGAGGCCGGCCACCACCACGCCAAGCGCGGCTTCTTCGGCTTGTTCAACCGCAACTTCGAGCAGGTGTCGCACGGCTACGAGAGCATGGTCGCCCGCGCGCTGGGCCGCATGGGCCGGCGCGTCATGATCATGCTGTTCGTGGTGATCGTCGGCGGCGTCGTGCTGTTCTTCGTCAAGCTGCCCGCGTCGTTCCTGCCGGGCGAGGACCAGGGCTACCTGATCGTCAACGTGCAGCTGCCGCCGGGCGCCACGCGCAACCGCACGCTCGAGGTGATGAAGCAGGTCGAAGGCTACATGCTCAAGCAGCCGGAAGTGCAGGACATGGTCAGCGTGCTGGGCTTCAGCTTCTCCGGCTCGGGGCAGAACGCGGCGCTGGCCTTCGTGCCGCTCAAGCCCTGGGACGAGCGCCATGGCACCGAGCATTCGGCGCAGGCGCTGGCCGGGCGCGCGTTCGGTGCGCTCTCCCGGGTGCGCGACGCGTTCATCTTCCCGCTGAGCCCGCCCCCCATCCCCGAACTCGGTACCGCGTCGGGCTTCAACTTCCGACTGCAGGACCGCGGCGGCCTGGGCCACGAGGCGCTGCTGGCCGCACGCAACCAGCTGCTGGGCATGGCGTCCAAGGATCCGCTGCTGGCCGGCATCCGTCCGGACGGCCTGGAGGACGCCTCGCAGCTGGAGGTGACGGTGGATCGCGAGAAGGCCGCCAGCCAGGGCGTGGGCTTCGCCGCCGTCAATGCGGCGATCTCCACCGGCTTCGGCTCCTCGTACGTCAACGACTTCCCCAACGCCGGCCGCCTGCAGCGCGTGGTGGTGCAGGCCGACCAGCAGTCGCGCATGCAGCCCGACGACCTGCTCAAACTGAACGCGATCAACGCGAATGGGCAGCCGGTGCCGCTGTCGTCGTTCGCGAGCGTGCGCTGGGTCACCGGCCCGGTCCAGAGCATCCGCTACAACGGCTATCCGGCCATGCGCATCGCCGGCGACGCGTCGCCGGGCCACAGCACCGGCGAGGCGATGGCCGAGATGGAGAAGCTCGCCGCGCAGCTGCCCGCGGGCATCGGCTACGAGTGGACGGGCCAGTCGCGCGAGGAGAAGCTCTCGGGCTCGACCGCGCCGATCCTGCTGGGCTTCTCGCTGCTGGCCGTCTTCCTGTGCCTGGCCGCGCTGTACGAGAGCTGGTCGATCCCGATGGCCGTGCTGCTGGTGGTGCCCATCGGCGTGCTGGGCGCGCTGCTGGGGGCGTGGTCGCGCGGCTTCGCCAACGACGTGTACTTCAAGGTGGGCCTGATCACGATCATCGGCCTGTCGGCGAAGAACGCGGTGCTGATCATCGAGTTCGCGAAGGACCTGCAGGCGCAGGGCAAGAGCGTCGTCGAGGCCGCCCTCGAGGCGATCCGGCTGCGCTTCCGTCCCATCATCATGACCTCGTTGGCGTTCATGCTGGGCGTGCTGCCGCTGGCCATCTCGCGTGGCGCCGGCTCGGCCAGCCAGCGCGCGATCGGCACCGGCGTCATGGGCGGCATGGCCACCGCCACGCTGGTCGGCGTCGTGTTCGTGCCGCTGTTCTTCGTGCTGGTGCGCTCGATGTTCAAGGGCAGCCAGCGGCAGCACGACTTCGATCTCGCGCATTCGTCGCGCTCGTTCAAGGAGTGAGCGCGATGGCCGACAACCTCCTCCGGAAACCTCTCGTGAAGCTTCCCTTCCGCGCCGTCGCGGCCGCCGCGCTGGCATGCGGCCTGGCCGCGTGCAACACGATGGCCCCGCGCTACGAGCGCCCCGCCGCGCCGGTGGCCGCCGCCTTCCCCGCGGCCGCCGCGTCGGCCGCCACCACGGGCGTCGCGCCCGCGGCGCAGCCGTGGCAGGCCTACTTCCACGACGAGCGCCTCGACCAGCTGATCGCCGCCGCGCTCGCCAACAACCGCGACCTGCGCGTCGCCGTCCTCAACATCGAGGTCGCGCGCGCCCAGGTGGGCCTGAGCCGCGCGAGCGAGTTCCCCACGATCAACCTGCAGGGCACGCGCACGCGCGAGACCGGCCTGCAGACCGTCAACACCGTGGGCCTGGCCGTGGCCGGCTACGAGCTCGACCTGTGGGGCCGCGTGCGCTCGCTGACCGACGCGGCGCTGGCGCAGCTGTCGGCGACCGAGGAGGCGCGCAAGGCGGTGCAGATCTCGCTCGTGGCCTCGGTGGCCAACGCCTACTACGCGATGGCCGGCGACCAGGCGCTGCTCGACGTGGCCAGGCAGACGCTGGACACGCGTGCGCAGACCCTCAAGCTGGTCCAGCTGCGCTTCGACAACGGCGTGGCCTCCAGCATCGACCTGCAGACGAACAAGTCGCTGGTCGAGAGCGCGCGCATCGCCTTCGTGGCCGCGCAGCGCCAGCGCGCGCTGGACCAGAACGCGCTCGAGCTGCTGGTCGGCGGACCGCTGCCCGCGAACCTGCCGGCCGCCCCGGCCTGGGACGACATGGCGCTGCCCGACGTGCCCGCCGGGCTGCCGTCGGACGTGTTGCTGAATCGCCCCGACGTGCGCCAGGCCGAGCAGCAGCTGATCGCTGCCAACGCCGACATCGGCGCGGCGCGCGCGGCGTTCTTCCCGTCGATCACGCTCACCGGCAGCTACGGCACCGCCAGCAAGACGCTGGGTGGCCTGTTCGACCACGCGGCGTGGAGCTTCATCCCGCAGGTGACGCTGCCCATCTTCGACGCCGGCCGCACCCGCAACAACCTGCGCGTCAGCGAGGCGCAGCGCGACATCGCGACGGCGCAGTACGAGAAGGCCGTGCAGAGCGCGTTCCGCGACGTCGCCGACGCGCTGGCCGGCCGCGCGACGCTGGTCGAACAGCTCGCCGCGCAGCAGGCCCAGACGGAGGCCGAGTCCGCGCGCTTCAAGCTGTCCAACCTGCTGTTCACCAACGGAGTGGCCAGTTCGCTGGACCAGCTCGACGCCCAGCGCTCGCTGTTCGCGTCGCAGCAGGCGCTGGTGCAAGTGAAGCTGGCGCTGCTGCAAAACCGCATCGCCGTCTACCGTGCGTTGGGCGGCGGCTGGACGGGGCCGGCCCAGCCGGCGTCCTGAGCCCCGGCGTTCAGGCCGCCGCGGGCGCCGGCGCGGGCGCGCGTCCGCGCGTGGCGCCGCCCAGCAGCAGCCACAGGATCATCGCGGGCTCGCCGAGTTCGAGCACGAACGTCGGCATCGCGAGGGTCGATTGCAGCGAGGGCAGCAGCAGGTCGGTGGTGGCACCGAGCACGTAGCCGATGCCTGCGGCGATCACCGACGCGCCGAACACCTTCGGGATGAAGCCGCTGCGCAGCGACAACAGGCCCAGCGGCAGCAGCCACAGTCCCCAGAAGAACGCCGCCAGCTGCAGGCCGTGCGCGTGCAACTGCATCGACAGCAGCGCGAAGGCGTCCAGCTGTGCCCGGTCGAACGCGTGCAGCCACGCCGGGCCGTCGGCGAACAGGCCGGCCGCCACCTCGGCCAGCACGTTGAGGAACACCATCGGGATGGGCAGCAGCCCCAGCACGAGCATCTGGCGCGCCAG
>Ga0068856_100003706_pt1 | contig 15331 bp, 18 predicted proteins | sample KBSCornC62_FD_66595 | JGI IMG/M metagenome (GOLD analysis project Ga0068856, IMG submission 66595) | Corn rhizosphere microbial communities from Kellogg Biological Station, Michigan, USA - KBS Corn C6-2 | ecosystem: Host-associated > Plants > Roots > Rhizosphere > Soil ...
GGTGACGGGAGAAGTCGTGATGGACGGCGTCGTCGTGCCCGAAGAAAACCTGCTTCCCAACGTATCCGGCCTGAAGGGGCCGTTTGGATGCCTCAACCGGGCTCGCTACGGCATTTCCTGGGGCGCAATGGGCGCGGCCGAAGATTGTATGGCACGTGCCCGCCAATACACGCTTGATCGCAAGCAATTCAACCGGCCACTGGCGGCGACGCAATTGGTCCAGAAGAAGCTTGCGGATATGCAATCGGACATTGCCTTGGGCTTGCAGGCTTCGTTGCGGGTCGGGCGCCTGATGGACGAGGGCAAGATGGCTCCGGAGATGATTTCGATCGTCAAGCGCAATAATTGCGGCAAGGCGCTGGATATTGCCCGCGTTGCGCGGGACATGCATGGCGGCAACGGCATTCAGGTTGAGTATCATGTGATGCGGCACGCCCAGAACCTCGAAACCGTCAACACCTATGAGGGTACCCACGACGTTCATGCCCTCATCCTCGGCCGCGCCATCACCGGCATTCAGGCCTTTTCGTAGTGGCCGCTAGCGCGCAGGCTGCCGCGTCTGCCGCAGACCGCTGGTCTTTCGTTCATCGATAACGAGCGGGGCAAGATCCCCGGCTCTTGAGCAAAGTTGGAGAAGCTGTTCTATGGCCGAGAACGACGATATCCCGTTCAACCGTGATTTTCCGCTCAAGCCCGGCGTCGTGGAAGAGGTTCGTCCCGAAGTGCGGCGGGTGCTGTGCAACAACCCCAGTCCGTTTACCTTCACCGGTACCGTCAGCTACATCGTCGGCAAGGGCAAGGTCGCCATCATCGATCCCGGACCGGAAGATGAGGCGCATGTGGCGGCGCTGCTTGATGCCGTCAGAGGCGAAACGGTGACCCACATTCTGGTCACCCATACCCACAGGGATCATTCGCCCAACACCGGCCGCCTGAAGGCCGCTACCGGTGCCACGGTCTACGCCGAAGGGCCGCATCGCGCCTCACGGCCGCGCTACGAAAGTGAGAAGATTTCGTCCGAATCCGGCGCGGACCGCGATTTCAAGCCCGATGTCGCGGTCCATCATGGGGATGTGGTTGAAGGCGCGGGCTGGGTGCTGGAGGCGGTCGCAACGCCGGGCCATACTGCCAACCACCTCGCTTTTGCCTGGCCGGAACGGAAACTGTCCTTTGTAGGCGATCACGTGATGGGCTGGTCAACATCGATCGTGTCGCCTCCGGATGGCTCGATGGTCGATTACATGGCCTCATTGGATACACTGATGAAGCGTGATGAGGACCTGTATTTCCCCGGCCATGGACCGGAAATCCCGGAGGGACAGCGCTATGTCCGATACCTTATCAGGCATCGGCAGGCGCGGGAGGCGTCGATCCTGCATCGGCTGGCCAAGGGCGCGGCCGACATCCCGACCCTTGTACGCGCCATCTACATCGGGATTGATCCGCGGCTGACCGGCGCTGCCGGCTATTCCGTGTTGGCGCATCTGGAAGATTTGGTAGCGCGCGGCATCGTCGCAACCGACGGCGATCCGGTGATCGGCGGGACCTATCGCCTAGCGAAATAAGCAGTCGATCTCTGGCCTGAGCGGTTATTTTTTTCCGGCCTTGACGGCTGCTTTCGTAACCGGCTGCTTGGGCGTGGGCGCGTTGTCGACCGCTTCGTTGATGTCGTCGATCAGCTTGGTGATGCGAGCGGCGTTACTGCCAAGGTCGCTCTCGAAATAGCGCGAGGCCGAGCGGATATCGATGCGGGAATCATCGCCGTCGGCGGTCACTCTTATCGAAACATCTTCGCGGAACCCCATGATCGGCGTCCGGGCGACCGCTTCGATCCGCCCGACGCGGCGTGGCGGCTGAGGTGGCCGCTCGTCGATGACAAGCCATTTCCGCCGGTTCACCAAGTGCAATGTGACGTCATAGGCGCGCTGCACCGGCACTTCCAGTTCCAGCGTTTCGATATTGGGATAGGCGAGCCGCTGCTGTTCGGCCGAATAGAGGCCAGCATAAACGGCGGTGTTGGTGCCATCGCCGCTTCGCAACGGTGCCAGCGCCTCAAACCGCGGCGGGTCGATGGGATCGGTCGTGATATCGTGGATCGGCGGCAACCGACGATATTGCAGGCTGAGATAGGCGGGATAGGCAAGGATCGCGGCGTCGATCAGGAAGGCCAGCAGGATACGGCCCATGCCCCGCGAGCCATTGTTCCAAATGCCGACAAAGGCGGCAAACCCGACCAGGATCGACAGGCCAGCGAGTGCGAGCGCTCCGAAGAAGGTGGCCAGGGCTGGCTTTACTTCCAGAAAGCCGAAGCGAACGATGATGATCGAAACGACGACGGCGACGGCCGAAAACACCGCCAGGTTTCGCGCCAACGATGCCAGGCTGGATATAGGCTCCTTCTGATAGGGAGCGGAAAACCTGCGGGCCATTGTTATCGAGCTGCCGGGTTGGATTGAGCCGAGCCATGGCTCGGTCGCCACGGTTGGAGACCACGGAGCCGCAAGAATTTCAAGGATAATTGCCGAAAACGCCGCCCAAAGGGTAATCGTGAGAAGTAGTGCCGCCTGTTTGACGGGCCGCACCACCTGCCGCGATCTCTTTCAGGCCCGTCAAATAGAAAAGCGGTACTAGAATCTTAAAGTTGCTAGTGCCGATATTTTTCCGAAGTTCGGGTGAGACGTCGCAGCGGCTCACGAACTTCGGAAAGTCGGCCCTAGCGTCCGCCGAGGGCCGCCCGTCAGGAGCAAGTGTTTCATCGGGGCGGACGACCGCCTCAAGCCGCGGCGTCAGGGAAGCGATACTCCTTGAACTGGTCTCGCAGCGCGGTCTTGAGGATCTTTCCGGTCGCGGTGTGGGGGATACCCTCGACGAATACGACGTCATTGGGCATCCACCATTTGGCGATCTTGCCATCCATGAAGTGCAGGATGTCCTCGCGGGTCGCTGTCTTGCCGTCCTTCAGCTGCACGATGAGCAAAGGCCGCTCATCCCACTTTGGATGATGCACGCCGATCACCGCCGCTTCCGCCACGGCCGGATGCGCAACCGCGAGATTTTCCAGGTCGATCGACGAAATCCACTCGCCGCCGGATTTGATGACGTCCTTCGAACGATCGGTGATCCGCATATAGGCGTTCGGATCGATGGTGGCGACATCACCGGTATCGAAGAAGCCGTCCTCGTCGAGGATGTCGCTATCCAAATGGTAATAGGCCCGGGCGATTGCAGGCCCTTTCACCTTCAGCCTACCGAAGGTTTTGCCGTCCCAAGAAAGCGGCTTGCCCGCGTCGTCGGTGATCTTCATCTGGACGCCGAATGCAGGATATCCCTGGGTTTGCAGGATATCGAGACGAGCTTCGCCAGTTTGCTCGTTGAAGGGAGGCTTCAAAGCGCCAACCGTGCCCACCGGACTCATCTCTGTCATACCCCAGGCGTGGCGCACCTCGACGCCCATGTCGACAAAGGCCTTGATCATCGAGCGAGGCATTGCCGAGCCGCCACAGATCACCTTTTTCAGGTGCGGAAGCGTCAGGTTGTTTGTCGCCAGATGATTCAACAGCATCAGCCAGACGGTCGGAACGCCGGCGGTGTGCGTGACCTTTTCGGTTTGCAATAATTCGCAGACGGAGGCGCCGTCGAGCTTTGCGCCTGGCATCACCAGCTTGGTTCCCATCGCGGGCGCCGAAAAGGCAAGCCCCCAGGCGTTGGCATGAAACAGAGGCACGACCGGCAGCATTGTGTCGGAAGCGGTGGAACCGAGCGTATCTCCGTTATTGACCATCAGGGAGTGGATGACGTTGGAACGATGCGAATACAGAACACCCTTCGGATTGCCGGTCGTGCCGGACGTGTAGCACATGCCCGCCGCGGTATTTTCGTCGAAGGTCTTCCAGCCGAAATCGCCGTCGACCTGATCCATCCAGTCTTCATAGGCCACCGCGTTTTTCAGCGTGGTCTTCGGCATGTGAGCCTTGTCGGTAAGCACGACGTAGCGCTCCACGCTCGGCAGCGTGTTGGCAAGCTGCTCAAGAATGGGAACAAAGGTGGTGTCGGTGATTACAATGCGGTCTTCGGCATGATTGATGATCCATGCGATCTGATCCGGGAACAGACGAGGGTTGACCGTATGGCAGATGGCGCCGATCCCCATAATCCCGTACCAGCATTCAAGATGGCGCCAGGTATTCCAGGCGATGGTGGCGACGCGATCGCCAAGTTTGATGCCATGACGGTCGAGTTGTTGCGACAGTTTAAGCGCGCGACGATGGATTTGAGCGTAGGTGGTGCGATGGATCGGTCCTTCGACCGATCGCGTGACAACCTCCTGGTTACCGTGGACGAGGGCGGCGTGCTCGATAATCCGATGACACAACAAGGGCCAGTCTTGCATCAATCCAAGCATGTGAACGTTTCCCCTCAATGTTATCGGACGTATGGGCCATGCAGCTTTTCGCGCTGCCTTGTGGATCACGCGTCCGGATCGTTCCCAGAAGCAGTCCGATGATCGGGTCAACGCCATGCTGACCGCATTCTGGAAAATCGGCAGGCAGTTTAGCGCGGCAGGAGCGGCCCGAAAATGGCCTTGTGACCTTTTGCGCGGCGCCGCAGAAACGACAATCGCGCTGGCGCTGCTGGGAGTCTCGGCAGCGCTGGGCCAGGCGGCACTGAAGCCGGTGAACGAGACCAGTTCTGCCAAGCCGGCATTGGCAATGCCCTCCTATAAGACAAATGTACCGTTGCCGCGTCCCCGTCCCGCCGACGCCCAAGGTGATCCTGAGCAAGCCAGGACTGGCGAAGGGACGGGCGTCGCCAAACCGGGTGACGAGCGCCAGGGACCCTCCGCGCCCTCGGCCTGTCGCCTGGCGCTGACCGATGCGATCGCCGTCGCGCCGAGCGTGCCCGACATCACCGGGCCACAGGGGTGCGACGGCAAGGATCTAGTGCGGCTTGAGGCCATCATCCTGCCCGATGGCAGGCGGGTGGCGGTGACGCCGGCAGCGATCCTGCGCTGCCCCATGGCCTCGGAGGTGGTGGATTGGATCCGCTCGGACATGCCCGGCCTGACCGCCAGCCTGGGAGCACCCCTGTCGGTGCTGGACAATTTCGATTCCTTCGAATGCCGCGGTCGCAACCGGGTTGCCGGAGCCAAACTATCCGAGCACGGGCTGGCCAACGCGCTGGACGTGCGCGCATTGAGGTTGGCGAATGGCCAATCTCTTTCGCTGACCGATCGCAATGTCCTGCATGAATGGCGGGAAAATGTCATGCACTCGGTCTGCGCCAGATTTTCGACTGTGCTCGGACCCGGTTCAGACTGGTACCATGAGGACCATGTCCATCTCGACCTCGCGGCTCGGCGAAACGGTTATCGCATCTGCCAATGGGACGTATGGGATCCGTTGCCGGCAATTGCCCCGATGCTGCCATCACCGCGGCCCGAAGAGGCTCCGCCGCGCGATAGCGCCGAGCCCACGGCTGATAAGGAAGTTGCTGCGCCTGCGGAGGAGCCTCCTCATGCCTCTGCCGAACCGGACCCAGGAAAGGCGAACCCGCCGTCGGCAACAAAAAAGCGCCGGAAAAACCGGCGCTTTTGAACACGCAAGATGGCCTGGTCTATTGGACGGAATGGCCGCCCTCCTGGAAGGCCACACGGGAACTGCGCGGGGAATCGCCATGGTGCGGCTCGAGCACGACCACAATGGTCCCGAGCTTCACGCGATTATAGAGATCGATCACATCCTCATTGGTCATGCGGATGCAGCCCGAGGAGATCGACGTGCCGATATATTCCGGCTGGTTGGTGCCGTGGATTCGGAACAGCGTATCCTTGCCGCCGGAGTAAAGGTACATCGCGCGCGACCCCATCGGATTGTCGGGGCCGGGGGCGACGAAGGTGGGCACACCCAGTCGCTCGATTTCGCTTTTGGTCGGATGCCAGGGCGGCCATTCGGCCATGCTGCCGATCTTGGCAATGCCTGACCAGGCCATCGCCTCTTCGCCGACCGTGATGCCATAGCGAATGGCTTTGCCGCCGTCCTGCACCAGATACAAATAATGGTTGTCGGAATCCACCACGATCGAACCGGGGGCCTCCTTGCGGTGATACTCGACGATCGCCCGCCGGAATTCGACCGGTACCGGAGTATTGTCGTAGCGGACCTTCGCCAGCAACTCCTTGTCGCGCGGCTTGAAGTTGGCCTGGTTGGTGGCCTCGTAGGTCGTGGCTTGCATACAGCCCGACAACAGCAGGCCAGCAGCCAGAATTCCCAATGTTACCTTCAGCGACGACATCATCTACTTCCAGTCGAAATTCGGGTCCAGGAACGAATCCTGGGCCTCAAAAGCAACGATTCCATTAAGCCAGCAATATCGCGAAAAAGGGGTTCAAATTCCAGAGATCAGATGGGTATTGCGCATTGCGGCGCTCACCCTGTGTCATTTTTGTCGCAACCGATGCGGGTGGCGCGTCTGCCGGCGGGTCGGTTGGAAATGACATTCTGGTCATCAGCGGGCTGCCGAATCGAGCTAAACCCTCCAGCACGCGTCAGGCAGGAGTGGATGATGTTTTCGGTGTTTGTCCCGGTCGAGTCCTCGCTCAAGAGGTTTCCCATGCCGGATCCGGCCGCGTTGCCTGAAAACGCCGTCTGGATCGACATGGTCAAGCCAACGCCAACCGAGGACCAGGCGGTTGAAGGCATGGTCGGCATCGCCGTACCGACGCGCGAGGACATGCAGGAAATCGAAATTTCGAGCCGGCTCTACATCGAGAACGGCGCTCGCTACATGACGGCGACCTTGATGTGCGCCGCCGATACGGAAAATCCGCGCACCACCGCTGTGACTTTCATCCTCGCTGGCCACCGGCTCGTGACGGTTCGTTATGACGAGCCGCGGCCGTTTGCGCTCGTTGAGAACAAGCTGTCGCGTTCTTGCTCGCATGGCATCAGCGGCGAACAGGTGCTGATGGAGTTGCTGGACGCCGTGATCGACCGCAATGCCGATATTCTGGAGCGGGCGGGCAGCGATATGGACTCGATCAGCCACCAGATTTTCGAGCCTGCGGGAAGCGCGCGAACCGGTCATGCCAAGCGCTATTCCGACATTCTCATTGCGATCGGACGCAAGGGCGATCTCACCTCCAAGGTGCGGGAAAGCCTGGTTTCGATTGGCCGGGTTGTGACGTTCGTGGCGGCGGCCGTCGATGGCGTGAAATGGTCGAAGGATATGCGCGAGCAACTGAAGACGATGCAGCGCGACGTTACGTCGCTCACTGATCATGCTTCTTATCTTTCAAACAAGATCACCTTCGTCCTGGACGCGATGCTTGGTGTGGTCAATCTCGAGCAGAACAACATCATCAAGCTGTTCTCGGTGATGGCGGTAGTGCTGATGCCGCCGACGCTGATTGCTTCGGTCTATGGCATGAATTTCAGGATCATGCCTGAGTTGGAATGGACGCACGGTTACCCCATGGCACTTGTCATGATGGTGCTGGCGGCCGTGCTCCCTTATTTCTTTTTCAAGTGGAAGAAGTGGCTTTAAGCCGCGCAAAAGAGATTGGCGTAGCGAGGAAAAATCGGACCATAATCACATCCCGTTGTGGAGCATGATGTTTTTTCGATCAAAAGTTTGGTCTCCGGGATGGCCCCTGGCACCCTCCGCTTCCCTGCCTCAATTTCTCCCCTAAAATTTGACCGTTGTGCTGAACGTTTGGGCGAAACCTTTCTGGCATAACGCGGCTCTCGCAGCGAGGAACGCCATGGTTGAGAAACTCGTAACGCCCGCGAATAACGTCATCGACCTCCTGTTCTACCAGGCGAGCCGCAAGGCCGGCGGGCCGATCGCGCTTGCACGCCTGTGCAGGCATTGTGGGGCGCGGCTTGAAGAGGGCGAAAGCGAAGACGATTGCTCGAGCGTTCTGAATTGGCAAATGCCGCGCGCGTTGAAGGCGCCGCGAAAATTCTATGTGGAATGACGCACGGCGAAGACAAGACGCGCGACTTTGAAGTGCAGCTTCAGACCTCGATCAGATCACCCGATCACACGTGCTGTCCGCCGTTGATGTGAATCTCTGCGCCGTTGACGTAGGAGCTTGTGTCGGTGCAGAGCACATAAATGATCTTGGCCACCTCGTCGGGCGTACCAAGCCGGTGAAGTGGAATTTGCTGATCCACAATCTTCTCGGTGCCTGGTGACAGGATCGACGTATCGATCTCTCCCGGCGCGATGGAATTAACCCGCACGCCAAGTCGACCAAAATCCGATGCCATCTCGCGGGTCAGCGAGGCCAACGCCGCCTTGGACGTGGCGTAGGCGGCGCCCGCGAAGGGATGAACACGAGAACCGGCGATCGAGGTGACGTTCACCACCGATCCCCGGGCCGCTTTCAGTTCCTTGAGCAGCCCCCGTGCCATCATGATCGGCGCGAAGAAATTCACCCTGAAGACGTGGCTCCAGGTATCGATCTCGGTGTCGATCGATCCGAGACGGCCGCCACCCTCGGCCTTCGGTGATATCGCGGCATTATTGACAAGTGCGTGGAGTTCACCGCCTTCCAGCCGGTCACGAATTTCCTGGATGGCGCGCGCCGTGTCGGTGTGATCGGCGAGATCGACCTGGATATGATCCTCTGGGCCGGCACCCCACGGACACTCCTCCGGAAAGGGGTGGCGCGAACAGGTGATCACCCGCCAGCCGGCGCTGGAGAACCGGATCACGGTCGCATGGCCGATACCGCGGCTGGCCCCGGTCAGAAGCAAGGTGCGGCGCGGGGTATTGGCGGAGTTCGGCATGGATATCCCTGGAAGTTCACGGCGAGGAGGTCACGGGTATAAACGGACTTTAGCCCACGGCTGGTCGGCCGCCGAGCGATGAAAGGCGATGCGGTCGTGCAGCCGGAACGGTCGATCATGCCAGAATTCGAACCGAGAGGGGCAGATCCGCCATCCGCTCCAGCCAGGCGGGCGCGGGACCTCGGCCACGACATGTTTGGCGGCGACCTTGGCGATGGCCTGCTCAAAGGCAAATCGGCTTTCGAGAGGTTGGGATTGCTGGCTGGCCCATGCGCCGATCTGCGCCTGTTTGGGTCGCGTGGCGAAATAGGCATCGGCCTCGGCCTCGCTGACCGGGGTCACGGTCCCGCGGATGCGGACCTGCCGGCGCAGCGACTTCCAGTGAAAGAGCAGGGCCGCCTGCGGATTGGCGGCAAGCTGCTGGCCCTTCGGGCTGGCGGTATGGCTGTAGAAGACAAATCCGGTCGCGTCATAATCCTTCATCAGCACCATGCGGACGTCGGGCAGGCCGTTGGCGTCGACGGTGGCGAGCGCCATCGCATTGGGGTCGTTGAGTTCGGATTTGGCGGCTTCCGCGAACCATTCGCCAAACAGCTTGAACGGCTCCCCGGCCGTGGTGAAATCACCGGATGTTAACGGTGTCGGGTGTTTGATGGAGGTCGTGTCCGTCATCGCCGGGGTTCCGAGTTGCGTTCGTCTGTGGCTCATAGGGGCCCATCACCTTCCAGACTTTCCCTATATAGGGCATGGAAAGGCCTTGGCCTATTGGCGATCCGTCCGGGCGCGGCGGTGACCTTGCTCCTGATCGGAGTAGGATCCTCCGGTTGCAGCATATCGCGCAACGAAGACAGCTTCGCTCGCCTGGAGGATTCGGACGTGACGGGTGCGACCTCCCAAGCCAAGGCGGTCGCCGATCCGGTTCCGACTGATAGTGATCTGGCCTTTGCGCGCAACGCGGCCTCAGACGTTTTGACCAAGGGCGACAAGGATTCCAGCCAAAGCTGGGAGAACCCCGAAACCGGCGCGCGGGGCTCGGTTACTCCGCTTGCCCAATCCTACACGTCCGAGGGGCGAACCTGCCGGGACTTTCTTGCAAGTTATGTCAATGGCCGCACCGAGAGCTGGTCGCAGGGTGCCGGTTGCCGATCGGAAAAGGGGCGCTGGGAAATTCGCACCATGAAGCCGTGGCAGCGTAGCTGATGCGAGCTGTGGACGTAGCGACTGTCGTCGAGACCAACCATTTCCTTGACCTGCCAAATTTGCTTCCCTGCCACTACAGGGCCGTTGCAAAAATGACACGGAACCCCCAGATGGACATGGGGATGATCGTCCCGCAAGTTTCTTGAATTCCCGAAGGAGATACGACCGATGCGCGACCCCTACGAGGTCTTGGGGGTGCCGCGGGGCGCCAGCGCTGCGGCGATCAAGAGTGCTTACCGCAAGCTCGCCAAGAAGCACCATCCGGACAGCAACAAGAATGATCCCAAAGCGGCGGCGCGCTTTTCCGAAATCAATGCGGCCAATGAGATCATTGGCGACGAGGCCAAGCGCAAGCAGTTCGATCGCGGCGAAATCGATGCCGAGGGAAAGCCCCGTTTCCAGGGCTTTCCGGGCGGCGGGTTTGCCGGCGGCGATCCCAGGGCCGGTGGCTTTGAGGCCCATTCCTTCCGGAGCGGTCCCGGGGGCGGCTTCGGCGGCGGCGGGTTCGAGGATATTCTGAACAGCATGTTCGGCGGTGCGGGTCGTGCCCGGGCCGGTGGTACGACTTTCGAGTTCGACCCCGGCACCACCGCGCTCGATCTCGACCTCAGCGTGGCCATGGCGGTTTCGCTCGAGGAAGCCGTCAAGGGTGCCGAGAAACGGGTCCGGCTGCCGACCGGCAAAGAGCTCAACGTCAAGATTCCTGCCGGCGTTACGGCCGGGCAGCAGATCCGCCTGAAGGGACAGGGCGAGACCGCGCCCGGCCATCGTCCAGGGGATCTCCTGATCACCATCAGCATCGCGCCCCATCCTTTTTTCAAGGTGGACGGCAGTGACCTTCGGGTCGAGCTGCCGATCACGCTTTACGAGGCGGTACTCGGCGCCAAGGTGCGAGTGCCGACGCTTGGAGGTGCGGTCGAATTGTCGATCCCGAAGAATACCTCAAGCGGTCGAACCTTCCGCTTGAAGGGCAAGGGACTGCCGAAGGCCGGCGGCGCTGGTGATCTGTTTTTCACCACCCGTATCATGCTGCCCGATGGTCATGATGCCGAGCTTGAGGCCTTAATGCAGAAATGGCGGGATAATCACCCCTACAATCCGCGCAGCGATCTCGGCTGATCAATTTGCTGCAGCCCACTCCCTGAGAAGGGGGTGCGGCCTCGACGAGGGACTCTGTGGTGCAACCCCGTCGAGGCCGCGGTGCGTCGATCGGCGGTATCGAACGCAGCTCAATTTCGCGTGACCATTGGGTGCGATATTGAGACCCATCCATGATCGATTCCGTGATTTTCAGTGTCGGAATTGCGACTGCCAATAAAGGCGGGGTGACCACGAAGGTGTTGCAAAAACGGACTGCGAAACTTCAACGCGCTTCGCCGCCATCCTTCTCGCTCTGGTCGTAAACCAGCCGCGCCACCTGCATCAGCCGATCTCGATCGCTACTCCCGCTGACGACATAACCCACGCCGTGATCCGCCCAGAACAAGGCGGCGTCTTGGTTGCCGGCCGCATACCGCATCTGGGTCGCTTCGCTCGAGGCGCGAGCCGTGTAGACGGTGAAGCGCTCGCCGGAAGCACTCTCATACATCAGGAAGGAAGCGGGCCCAGTCGGCCCCGGCAGCAGCCTGCCACCCACCAGTTTCAACCCGGTGGTCTCAAGCTCCGGTGCCCGAACCTGCCAGCCGCATCGTTTGGTCAGCCATTGCTGCAGATGCGCCCGTTCGCTTCCCGGTACCTCTACGGGGTGACGGACCTCGACCGTGTAGAGCCGGTGAGCCTCCAGAGCCTCAGCGGTGAAATTCTGCAACGCCGATGGTGCAGAAGCAGCGCCATGCGCGGTCCAGCCGGCCAAGCCGCCGCCGATGAAGGCCACCAGCGTCGCGGCAATGGCGCCATAGATCCATCTGCGCGGCGTGTGGACCAGGCGTTCAATTTGAAGCCTCGCAGGGATCGGTTCGTCGGCGACCGCGTCGTAGCGCGCATGCAGATCGGCTGCCATCAAGCGCCAGGATTGTACCCGCGCGGCATCGTCAGGATGAGCGGCAAGCCAGGCTTCAACTTCTTCGCGTCGTTCAGCGGGCAATTCGCCGTCGACATAAGCGTGAAGTTCGTCCTCGGTTACCGGAATTTGCGGTTCGGTCATGGTCGTCTCTGTAGGGTCTTTTGCGGTAAATGATCTCGATCAAATGAATTCATGTATCGTCCTCGGGGGTGAGCTGCTCCTACTCTGATTTCATTTCACCCTCCGCAAGGGCGGTCGTTCGCCCTCAAGATACGCTTTGACGTGCGATCTGGCCCGTGCCAGCCGGGACATGACGGTGCCGATAGGGATGCCCTGAATGTCGGCAACTTCGCGATAGCTCAGTCCTTCGAGCATCACCAGCAAAAGCACCGAGCGCTGCTCTTCGACGAGCGTTGCCAGGGCGCGGGCGATATCGCGGCCTTCGGCTTCCGTTCCGCTGGCATCGGGATTGTTTTCAAGCAAGGGCAGATGTTGCGGCCGACGCGCCAGTGATCGCCGCCGATTCTTGTTGAGGTTGGTCAAAATAGTATAGAGCCAGCTCTTGATATCGCCGCCGATAAAAAGCCGCTCCGAGCGCAGGGCACGCACCAGCGTATCCTGCACCAGATCGTCGGCGATCTCGGCGTCCCGTGCCAGCGCCCGAGCATAACGCCGCAAGGCCGGAATCATCGCTTCGACGCTTTCGCGAAAGGCGGTCATAGGCGGCGGTTCTCTTGGTTCGGGCACCGGCCTTTGGCCGCTTCCACACCAGCGCGTCTTACAAACGCTGCTAAGAATAACACCCTTGTCGTGAGGCTATTCCGTAAAAAAGGCGTCTGGCGGCCCGCCAGATTCAGCTGTACCCACCGCCGCGGCAGGTGTAAGGGAGGCGCGCTGCCGTCCTATCGCGCCGTTCCGGCGTCCGGCGCGGAAATGAAGATGTTGGGGTTGGTTGTCGCCACCTCCGGAGGGTAAGCGCCATCTCATGCGGCCGGTGATCTACTATGTTCGTCACGGCCAGACCGACTGGAATGCGCAAGGCCGGTTGCAAGGTGGTAAGGACGTTCCGATCAATGCGCTCGGAGAGCAGCAGGCGCTACGAGCCGGTCATATCCTGGCTGATCTGTTAGCACGGGATGGTCAGGATGTTCAGACGCTCTCCTTCGTCTCAAGTCCGCTTGGACGGGCGCGGACGACAATGGAGCTCCTGCGCGGGACGCTGCGGTTGCCGTCCGAAGGCTACGCGATCGATGACCGGCTGCGCGAGATCAGTTTTGGTGATATGGAGGGATCGATGCGCGAAAGCGATCCCGCACTGTTTGCGGCGCGATTGGCGAATAGCTGGAACGATCCGCCGCCCAACGGGGAGAGCTACGCCGCGGTCACCGCGCGGGTGACCGATTGGTACGATCAGGTGAACACCCATACGGTTGCGGTGGCCCATGGCGGCACCGCGTGGGCGCTGATGGTAGCACTCGGAATCGAAAGACCGGGAAGTGCCGTTACCGTCGAACAGGGTGCGGTCTATGTGTTCGGTCCCGATGGTTTGGCAAAATATAGTTAAGGGCGGCAGGGATCAGCGCGGCATTTGACCCCCGGCACCCCCCGCGTTACGACGGGGCGAAGCTGATCTCACCCGTGAGCGGACGTCTCATATGTCGTTCAACACTTTTGGCCATCTGTTTCGCGTAACCACTTTCGGGGAAAGCCATGGTGTTGCGATCGGCTGCGTCGTCGATGGCTGCCCGCCGCTGCTGCCGCTTGATGCCGCGGATATCCAGCGTGACCTCGATCGGCGCCGTCCGGGCCAGTCGCGCTTTACCACCCAGCGGCAGGAACCGGATACGGTGAAAATTCTCTCCGGCGTCATGCCTCATCCGGAAACCGGCGTGCAGGTCACCACGGGAACGCCGATCGGTCTTCTGATCGAGAATACCGATCAGCGATCCAAGGATTATTCCGAGATCAAGGACAAGTTCAGGCCGGGACACGCGGACTTCACCTATGAAGCCAAATACGGTCTTCGCGACTATCGCGGCGGAGGTCGTTCTTCCGCGCGCGAAACCGCAATGCGCGTTGCGGCGGGCGCCATTGCCCGCAAGATATTGCCGGGCGTCACGGTGCGAGGCGCACTCGTCCAGATGGGACCGCACAAGATTGATCGAAGCAAATGGGATTGGGAGGAGGTCGGCCGAAATCCGTTCTTCTGTCCCGACGCGGAGATGGCATCCTTCTATGAAGGCTATCTCGACGACATTCGAAAGAAGGGTTCATCGATCGGGGCGGTCATCGAGGTGGTAGCGGATGGCGTGCCGGCGGGCTGGGGCGCGCCGATCTATGCCAAGCTCGACGCGGATCTGGCGGCCGCGCTGATGAGCATCAACGCGGTGAAGGGCGTCGAAATCGGCGCCGGCTTTGGTGCCGCTGAATTGTCCGGCGAGGAAAATGCCGACGAGATGCGAATGGGAAATAACGGGCCGAGTTTTCAGTCCAACCATGCCGGTGGCATTCTCGGCGGCATTTCGACGGGACAGCCGGTGGTGGCGCGTTTTGCAGTCAAACCAACCTCTTCGATCCTGGCGCCGCGGCGAACCATCGACCGCAGCGGTGCGGAAACCGATATCCGGACCAAAGGCCGACATGATCCCTGTGTCGGTATTCGCGCGGTTCCAGTGGGTGAAGCCATGATGGTTTGCGTGCTGGCGGACCACTTCCTCAGGCACCGTGGCCAGGTGGGGCGATAACCGCCAAGTCCGGCCTGATTGCTATTCCTCGGGCTCGGTCGTGAAGAGCAGGGGATAGCCCTTGGCGCGCCCTGCGTCGGTGGCGCGCGTAGCCTTGGTTTCAGCGACATCCTTGGTGAACACCGCGACCACGCAAGTGCCGCGCTGGTGAGCGGTGATCATCACCTTGTGCGCCTGATCCTCCGTCATGCGGAATTCGGCCTTTAGCACCCTGACCACGAATTCACGCGGCGTGAAGTCGTCATTGACCAGGATGACCTTGTGCAGGCGCGGCCGCTCGACCTTGGTCCTGATCTTGGTTTTGGGTCTGGTGACGGTATCCGGCATCCGCGGTACCTCCTGTCCCGGCAGCCTCCCCGGCGCATTTCGGCTGAATCAGATTGCTCCGCCATCGCCCGATGAGTTGACGCCGGCTCGCTCCCGAAGTTACGGCGGTTTGTTGAATCCAATCCAGTTTATAGGCATCATGCCCTTGGCGGAACCTATGTTTTTCGATGCCTTCCCGCCTCGAGCGCCATTGTTACTTCGCGTTTCGATCTTGCGCTTCGTGCCGGGCGTGGCACGATGCCAGGATAATCGGGGGGCGCCCATGC
>Ga0068856_100003707_pt1 | contig 15330 bp, 9 predicted proteins | sample KBSCornC62_FD_66595 | JGI IMG/M metagenome (GOLD analysis project Ga0068856, IMG submission 66595) | Corn rhizosphere microbial communities from Kellogg Biological Station, Michigan, USA - KBS Corn C6-2 | ecosystem: Host-associated > Plants > Roots > Rhizosphere > Soil ...
ATTAAAGAGGAAGCTAAAGCTGTATAGCCAGCGAGGCGTAGAGCGGTTGGCGCGTGGCGGCGAAGCAATATCGTAGTTGTGGATTACAATTTCGTCTGAATCAGAATTTACAGAATTTGTAAATTTTCAGAATTCTTTAATTCTGTAAATTCTGATTCAGACAATATTCGCCGGCTGCCACTACCACTTTTATTTCTCGCTACCTTAACCTAAATTCATCGCATGAAACTGCGGACTGGCTACTTAGCCGATTTCGTTTCCTTATTATTCCCCGAACTTTGCCAGGCTTGTAAAGCCAACTTAGTCGCCGGCGAAGAACTGATCTGTACCGAATGCCGCTACAACCTGCCTTTTACCAATTTTCATTTCAAACCGGATAATATGGTGGCCCAACAATTTTGGGGCAAGATCAATGCAGAGGCCGCTTATGCACTATGTTATTTTGTAAAGGGTGGCAAACTGCAGCACCTTATGCACCAATTTAAATACAAGGGTGTGAAAAAGATTGGTAATCTGCTTGGCAATATTGCCGGGGATCAGTTGGCACAAAATGCTGTTTTCAAAACAGCAGATATCATCATCGCTGTTCCGCTGCACAAAAGCCGACAGAGGAAAAGAGGGTATAACCAAAGTATGTGCTTTGCAGAAGGGATCGCAGAAAAGCTCCATATCCCTGTGAGTGAAAACAACCTGGTCAGAGTTAGAGCGACAGAAACCCAAACGCATCGCTCACGATTCTCGCGGTTTCAAAACATGCAGGAAGTTTTTATGGTAAGGGACCCCGAAAAACTAAAAAACAAGCATGTGCTGCTTGTTGATGATGTCGTTACCACAGGTTCAACTTTAGAAGCCTGCGGCGCTGAACTATTAAAAATCGAGGGATTAAAGTTGAGTATTGCTACGATTGCATGTGCGGAGTGAAACCCTAAATGCTAAATGCTAAATTCTAAGTGCTAAATTCTAAACCCTAAGTGCTAAATCCTAAGTGCTAAATTCTAAGTGCTAAATTCTAAACTCTAAGTTCTATTTTTTGTCATTTTAGAATTTAGAGTTTAGCAATTATAATTTGAGAGCGGCTTAGCCGCGGACCTTCTGGTACCTCGCCAGCTTCTCATACAAGCCTTTGGGATCAAATGGTTTCAGGATGTAATCGTTCATGCCGGCGTTTTCAATTTCGTTAATCTCGCTATTGAGCATCGAGGCAGTTAGTGCGATTATTGGCAATTGCTTGTAATAAGCTTCCTCCTTCGAGCGGATGATCTGTGTCGCCTCGAGGCCGCCCATTACCGGCATGTGGATGTCCATCAATACTACGTCCAGGTTTGGATTTGCTTCTACCTTTTCCACCGCTTCCTGCCCATTCTCAGCAAACTCAATGTTTGCACCCCACTTAGTAAGCACCTTGTTGATCAATAACCTGTTGATTTGATTGTCGTCAACAACCAGTACGTTCAATTGTAAACCTGTTTCCACTATATTATTGTTATTAGCAGCCTTTATTGGCTCTTTGTCAAATTTAATTGTAAACCAGAAAGTCGATCCTTTGCCCGGAACACTATCCACATGAATCTCGGCGCCATGCAGTTCGATCAGCTTTTTGGTGATCGCCAAACCGAGGCCGGTACCTCCGTATTTACGCGAGGTGCTTGATTCGGCCTGCTTAAACGACTCAAAGATGGTGTTTATTTTGTCATTAGCAATGCCTATACCCGTATCCGAGATGGCGAAACGTATCTTCACATAGCTTTCCGTCTGCCCCATTACCTGTAAATCGATGGTTACGCCGCCTTCGTCAGTAAATTTCACAGCGTTACCCATCAGGTTCAGCAACACCTGGCAAAGCCGGGTTCTGTCGCCGATGATCGTTTGGGGAACAGCTCCGTCGATATTATATCTTATGTAAATCTTTTTCTCGCTTGCATTGAACTGCATCGAGCTGGCGATACTCTGCACCAAGTCATGCACCTCTACCGGTGTACGCTCCAGTTCAATATTGCCGGTTTCTATCTTCGTGAAATCCAGCACATTATTGATCAGCGTCATCAGGTTTTCGGCCGAGAATTTGAGGATGCCCAGGTTTTCTTTGCGTATCTCTTCTGTGTTATCATCCAGCAACAAGTGCGACATGCCGATTACCGCATTCAGCGGCGTCCGAATCTCGTGACTCATTACCGAAATGAACATGTCTTTAGCACGGCTCAACTGCAATGCCTCTTCCTTAGCCGAAATCAATTCCATCTCAGCCCTCTTTTTGGCTGTGATGTCGATGATTACCTCTATGTACTTATCAACAGCGCCGTCTTTGTCAAGAATAACAGAATTGATAACCGATATCCATAGCGGCTGCCCATCTTTACGATATACCAGTAAATCGACCTCGAAAGATTGCTTGTTGCGCGAAAACTCCCTGGATTTATAGATGATAGACATATCGGTAAGCTCACCCTTGAGTATGTCGCCCAAAGGTTTACCCTGTGCATCTTCGATGCTATATCCGGTTATTTTTTCAAATGCTTTATTAACCCACTCAACTTTGCCCCGCCGGTCATTGATAACAACGCCGCTGGTGGTACTGCTGGCCACCATAGACAGCATCGCATTTTGCTCCTCGGCTTTTTTGCGTTCGCTGATGTCGACCATCACGCCTACCTGGCGTTCAATGTTGCCGGCTTCATCCAGCAGCGGCGTATTTGAAACGTGCACCCAAATTGGCGTGCCGTTTTTGCGATATATTTTAAGCTCGATCTCGAAAGGGCGATTTTCATTAGCCGCTTCGACTGCCGAGTTGTAAACGGTCATATCCGTTTCGTCACCTATAAGCATTCTATCGTACGAGCGGCCGCACATCTCGTTCAGCGAATACCCCAGCAATTTTTCCTGGGCCTCGTTGATCCAAATTATTTTCCCTTCACCGTCTCGTATGATAATACCGCTTGGCGATTTACGTGCCGCAAACGAAAGAATATCCAGGTCGCTCTCAGCCTTACGCTGCGAGGTAATATCCCGCCCTGTGGCGTACCACTTTCCTTCTTTAAATACCAGTTGCCAGCCAATCCATTTTAGTTCACGGGTTGTTGTCAATACAGGTGTAGAAATGTCGAATGAGCGCCGTTGTTTGGCCATCCCGTTCTTGATCATCTGGCGGGATGAGACGGTAATGCCTTCAGAAAAGAAATTCCAGAAAACATGGCCTATGGCTTGCGATGGCTTATATCCCAAAACATCGGCCGCCGCCTGATTGATCATCTCGATACGGTACTCCTTGTCCATCACACAGTGTATCCCTGCCGATGAATTAAAGAGATTATTAAAATCTTTATCCCGCTGGCGCACTTCTTTTAGTTCCATCCGTTGGCGATTCGAAACCAGGTGCGAGATCACATTGCCGGCCAGTGTACATAGGGCCTGCAATTGGTCGTCCTGTAGTTTGCGCGGAACAACGTCCATTACGCAAAGCGCACCCAAACGATACCCGTTAGGATCAATCAGCGGCGCTCCGGCATAAAAACGAATATGCGGTTCGTTTACAACGAATATGTTATTTCTAAGCGTTTCGTGCAGCAGCAGGTCTTCTATCTCGAGAGCCTGTCCACCAGCGATGGTATGTGTGCAAAAGGCATCTGCCCGGGCAGTATGTTTCAGGTCGACGCCAACGCTCGATTTGATCCACTGCTTATCTGCATCAATAAAAGTAATGAGGGCAATTGGGGTTCCGCACACAAAGGAAGCCAGGCGCGCAATCGCGTCTAGTTCCTTCTGCGGCGAATTGTCCAGGTGCTGGTAGGCACCAAGGGCTGTCAGGCGTTTATCTTCTGTAACTGCTAGTTGAGCTTTATTCACTTTCTGTTCCGGGCATTATTGCCGGTACAATGGAAAATTCTCCATCAACCGATGCACCCTTTTACGTATTTTACGCAAAGAAGGTTCATTCTCCGGATCAGTAATTACAGCATCAATAAGTTCAACAATCTGGTCCATTTGCTTCTCTTTTAAGCCGCGGGTAGTGATGGCAGCAGTGCCTACGCGAATACCCGAAGTAACGAACGGCGACTTATCATCAAACGGAACCATATTTTTATTCACAGTTATATCGGCAGCAACAAGAGCATTCTCTGCAGCTTTACCGGTAATATTTTTATTGCGAAGGTCGATCAGCATCAGGTGGTTATCGGTACCGCCCGAAATAAGTTCGTAACCGCGGCTAACAAAGGCCTGGGCCATAGCGGCAGCATTCTTTTTCACCTGAACGATGTATTTCATGTAGTCCTCGCTCAACGCTTCTCCAAAGGCAACCGCCTTAGCAGCGATGATATGCTCCAGCGGACCACCCTGTGTACCAGGGAATACACCCATATCCAGCAGCGACGACATCATTCTAATTTCACCCTTTGGTGTTTTAAGACCCCATGGATTTTCAAAATCCTTACCCATCATAATGATACCACCACGCGGGCCACGCAAGGTTTTATGTGTAGTAGTGCTTACAATATGGCAGTATGGCAGCGGATCATTCAGCAAGCCCCTGGCAATCAAACCTGCAGGGTGTGAGATATCGGCCAAAACCAGAGCACCTACCTTATCAGCTACTTTCCGGATGAACTCATAATCCCAATCACGTGAGTAAGCCGAAGCGCCGCAAATGATCATCTTTGGCTTTTGCTCCAGGGCAACTTTCTCCAGATGCTCATAATCCACACGACCGGTCTCCTTTTTAACTCCATAAAAATGAGGCTCGTACAATTTACCCGAAAAGTTTACGGGCGATCCATGAGTTAAGTGACCACCATGAGAAAGATCAAAACCTAATATTTTGTCTCCGGGTTGCAGGCAAGCCAGCATCACGGCAGCATTTGCCTGGGCTCCTGAGTGTGGCTGAACGTTCACCCACTCGGCATTGAACAACTGTTTAGCCCGGTCGATAGCAATAGTCTCGATCTCGTCAACCACCTGGCAGCCGCCATAATAGCGTTTACCGGGCAACCCTTCGGCATATTTATTGGTAGCAACAGAGCCTGCGGCCTCCATCACCTGCCTGGTCACAAAGTTTTCCGAAGCGATCAGTTCAATGCCTTCTTCCTGGCGTTGTTGCTCGTCATCCAGCAGCTTAAATATCAGTTTGTCTCTTTTCATGTCGGGGTTTAAAATCGGCGGCTAAGTTATGAATTAGATACGAGATATGGGGCTGGTGATTAGTGATTTGTTAACTTGTGAGTAGGAATATTGGAGAAAAATCAGCTAACAGGTCAAAAGATTTTTGTTTTGGCAAAAACTAAACCTTTAATTTATATTTTCTTATAGCTAAAACCTGATGAAATACTTCGCATTTGTTTTGATATTACTGCTTTCTGCCAAATTTTCAAACGCACAAAAACCTTTTGTGAATTTTTTTGATACTGCGGAAAGTATTCAAAAAAAGCACCCGGAAAACTACATTATTCCAATCAAAGCGATTATAAAGCTAAAACCGGATTCTGCGGATCAATTTTTTAGCTTTTGGTGCCAATCTATGATGACCTATTATTCGTTTTTTGGCGATTACCGAAGTACCCTTTTGTATAGTGACGAGTGGCACAATGGCAATCGGGGTTTGATAAAAGAAGAAGCTAAGTGCGACACAGCCTTTGTTAAAGAACATCATCTAGTCAATGCAGAAGAATATATTACTTCCCAGGCTTCTAAACACCAGGTTGTAATGATCAATGAAGCTCATTATTTTCCGGCTAATCGTGCTTTTGTATTATCCATGCTGAGGCGCTTTTATGACACTGGTTATCGATACATGCCAATCGAGACTATTGGCGATTCGCTCATTAACGAGAAAAAATATCCCGACTTAAATACTGGATTTTATACAAAAGAACCAATGTATGGTGAAATGATACGGGAAGCTAAAAGAATTGGATTCAAGATTATTCGATATGATTACGGATTGGACAAATGTGACGATAAGGGCAAAGACGGTTACTATTGCGATCGTTTTAGAGATTCATTAATGGCGGTTCACCTCAACGAAATAATTAAAAGGGACCCGCAGGCTAAAATACTTGTCTATGCCGGGCATGACCATATACATGAAGGAACCACGACCAGCTGGAAAAAAATGGCACAGTTTTTTAAAGAAATGACCGGCATCAATCCATATACCGTGGAAACTACTGTGCAACTGGAGCATTTTTATCCGCAGATGGATCATAAAGAGTTTGTTGCCGTGAATCGGCTGTCTAAAATTTCCAAACCGGTGATAGCTTTAAAGGGTGATGAGCCATGGCACGGCGATTTTGTAGATGTAACTGTAATATTCCCGAAATATCTGAACAAAGGCTCGCGACCTTCTTACCTGAGCCTTGATGGCCGAAGGAAATTTTACAACGTTGGCGGACGGGGCATCAAACCTGGCGAGCTTGTCCAAGCCTTTTATGCTAACGAGAAACCGGGACAACGAATTCCCGCTGATCAATTCATTGCCGGGAACCAAAATGAAGGATTATACCTCTTTAAAGGGAAATATGAACTGGAGATTAAAGATGATAATGGTAATTTATTGAGATCAACCAAGATAGTCGTAAACTAATATGTGTGGACCAGCCGAGCCTGCAATTGTTGAATGACGATTATAGCTTTGGTCTTTCCGCTTTAACCTTTCCGCTCACTTACGCCGCCGATATCCAAAAATTATTGAATCCCAATCCTATCTGAATTTTGATCAGCTCCTGCTGCAACATCTCGAGCATTGCAAGGAAGTTATAGACAAAATGCACCTTGTTTTCTGAACGACTAGCTATCGACTTGAAATCGAGCTTTTCGTTGATACGAAGCAGATCATTGATGGCGCGCTTTTGTTCTTCGATCGTGTATGGATACTGAACCACGGTATGTTTTACCTCTTCGGTACGGTTCTGGAAGCGCTTGGTCACTCTGTCGTAAACCCTCATCAGCTTGTACAGGCTGATTTCCGAAAGCTCTTCGCCTGGTAGGCTTACATTATCCACCTGCTGAAGGTCATAGGCAATATTGCCACGTTTTTCGCGGGCGAAACGGTCTTCCTCCATCGGGCGCAACTGCTCGCAAATTTCTTTGAACTTCTTGTACTCGATCAGCTTGCGGATCAGTTCTGCTTTCGGGTCATGCTCGCTGCCCTCCTCAGCCTCATAACGCGGCAACAGCATTTTGGCCTTGATGCGCATCAGGGTAGCTGCCACATAGATAAACTCGCTGGCCAGTTCCATGTTCAGGCTGTTCATCTCATGGATATAGTTCAGGAAATCGTCCGTAATACGGGCGATTGGAATATCGTGTATATCCAGTTCATCACGCTCGATGAAAAACAACAGCAGGTCAAACGGGCCTTCGAATTGTGGTAACCTTATCGCAAAACTTTCTTCAGTCATCAGAAATCAAAAGTATATGGAAACAACTCCGCTCGTCGGCAAAAGTTATTAAGAAATGAAAAAGAAAGTGGAAAACTTTTTCCGGGCAGAACACAGAAAAGGCTTATCATTACGCTGTTAAACTTTTACAGCCGAAGCGTGTTATTACACTATTAATTAAGTTTCTAAACGTATTCACAATAAAAAAGCTTATTTTTGTAAGCTTAATTTTTTAAGGACACTCATGCAGGTAACGGCCGGAGATTTACTTCAAACAATAAATTATCCTTCTGATTTAAAGCAACTTACCGAAGAGCAACTCGAACAGGTTTGCGACGAGCTGCGTCAATATATTATCGACGTGGTCTCTGTAAACGGCGGCCATTTCGGGGCAAGTCTGGGTGTGGTTGAGTTAACCGTTGCTTTACACTATATCCTTAACACACCTTACGACCAGCTGGTATGGGATGTGGGCCACCAGGCGTACGGCCATAAGATACTTACCGGTCGCCGCGATGTTTTTCACACCAACCGTATTCACGGCGGTATCAGCGGCTTTCCGAAGCGTTCCGAAAGCGAGTATGATACTTTTGGTGTTGGACACTCTTCTACTTCAATCTCCGCTGCTTTAGGTATGGCGGTGGCTTCGCAATATAAAGGCGAAACCGACCGTCAGCACGTGGCGATTATAGGCGATGGAGCCATGACTGCCGGAATGGCCTTCGAAGCATTGAACCATGCGGGTATCGAAAACTCGAACCTGCTGGTTATCCTGAACGACAATAATATGTCGATCGACCCGAATGTGGGTGCGCTGAAGGAATATTTGACTGACATTACTACCTCGAAACCATATAACCGTTTCAGGGATGATATAGCCCATGTGTTGAGTAAAATCTCGTCTATGGGCCCGGACGCTTTCAAATTCGCCAAGAAATTTGAAAAGAGCATCAAAGGCACGCTGCTCAAAAACAGCAACCTGTTTGAAGCGCTGAAGTTCCGTTACTTTGGTCCTATCGACGGGCACAATGTGAAACACCTGGTAAGGGTGCTCCGCGATCTGCGCGACATTCCCGGGCCAAAACTATTACACTGTGTTACGGTAAAAGGTAAAGGCTATGCCCTTGCCGAAAAGGACCAGACCAAGTGGCATGCTCCCGGGCTGTTCGACAAGATCACGGGCGAGATCAAGAAATCAAAATCAGACAAACCACAACCTCCAAAATATCAGGATGTATTTGGTCATACCATTATTGAGCTGGCAGAGCAAAATCCGAAGATTATGGGCATTACGCCTGCCATGCCTTCGGGATGTTCGCTTAATATGATGATGAAGACTATGCCCGATCGCGCATTCGACGTGGGCATTGCTGAGCAACATGCGGTAACATTCTCAGCCGGTTTAGCGACGCAAGGATTAGTGCCTTTCTGCAATATCTATTCCAGCTTTATGCAACGGGCATACGACCAGGTGATCCACGATGTTGCTATTCAGAAGCTAAACGTGGTGTTCTGCCTCGATCGTGCCGGCATTGCCGGAGCTGACGGACCTACGCACCATGGCGCTTATGACCTGGCTTACATGCGTTGCATCCCGAATATGATTGTTTCGGCGCCGATGAACGAGGAAGAGCTGCGCAACCTGATGTACACCGCCCAACAGGAAAATATGGGTCCGTTTGTGATCCGCTATCCACGCGGCACCGGTGTTATGGTCGACTGGCAACGCCCGATGAAGGCGATCCCGGTTGGCAAGGGCCGCAAGGTAACCGATGGTGAGGATGTGTCCATAGTTTCTATCGGCGCTATCGGAAACGAAGCCGTTAAGGCGATTGCCGCTTTAAATGAAGAAGGTTTTTACCCGGCTCATTACGATCTGCGTTTTGTAAAACCGCTGGACCAGCCTTTGCTGCACGAAGTATTCAAGAAATTCGGCAAAGTGATCACTGTTGAAGACGGCTGTCTCGAAGGCGGTATGGGAAGCGCTGTACTTGAATTCATGGCCGATAATAACTACAGCGCGGAGGTAGTTCGCCTGGGCATTCCTGATCAATTCATCGAGCACGGCGAGCAGCCTGAGCTTTGGTCCGAATGCGGTTATGATGCCAAGTCGATTGCGCAACAGGTTCGCAAAATGGGCATCAAGCGCGCGGCGCATACCATAGCGTCGTAAATCAAATTATTTCTTAGGGTACAGACTTTGTAAAACATATTCCTGCATCACAGAAAGCCGGAAGTATCTACCATTTATGGGGTTGAGCCCTTTTTGTCGCAGTACGGTGTAACCCAGAATGCATAAAAACGTCTCTGTTATCAGCCAGTTGATTGCCGTACCCATATATCCCCATTGCCGGATGGTAAGCAAGTTGAGTGTGACACTTAATACCCCAGCCAGGGCGGTCAGCCTGAAATAAATTTTATCCATCCCCAGGTTTACCATAACCTGTATGCCGAATAAATTATTCAGCATATAAAATAAAGGAACTATCGCCAGCAACCGGAATGCAGGTATTGCCGGAGCAAACTTGTGCCCATAGAATAACTGGATAACCAACGGACCGAACAAAAACATCCCGACAGAAGCGATACCAAGAAAGATCACAATTAGTGGCACCAGCTTTTGGATCATCCGAAGCCCCTGCTCCCTTCCTTCGCCAAAAGCTTTGCCCGCGACCGGGTAAAATGACTGAGCTAAAGGTATTGCCAGAACCGATTGCGCAATAACGATCAAACGCTGCGCGGCCGTATAATATCCCACTTGCTCGGCATTTTGATAGAACCCCAAAATAACAGTGTTTGTACCCGTATACAGGTTTGCGAAAAATAAGGAGAAGAAAATGATCCGGCTTTCACCAAGCACTTGCCGGCATCGGCTAAATGATACTTTTATAAATTTGATATTGTATTTGCGCAACGCCCAGGTGAACGACCATATGGAGATCGCCAATTGTATAACACCAATGAGGAGCGGCTGCCATACATAATCTTCATTCTTACGAACAATGATCAGCACAAACACGGTATATAGCGCCTTGCTCACCAGGTTGAATATGGCCACTTTCGACAGATCCTGCATTGCCTGGAAAAGCCAGTTTTGGGTGAACAAAGTGGCAAGGCAGGTGAGAAATGTGTAAACAAATATGAGCTTGTTGGCGCGCAGTTCGGGCACGACAAAAAGCAGGATGGTGAATATGATCGCGGCAGCAGCAAACAGCAGGCATTGCGTATAAAAAACCTCGCTGAATACCTTACTCCGGTTCTGCTCATTATCCGGATCGCGTGATATTTTGCGGGTCGCTGTGTAATCGAAGCCATAGGCCACCAACAGCACAAAATACAACACGAAAGCCACAGCAAAGTTTAGCAAGCCGAACTTTCCCGGGCCGATAATACGCGAAATGACAGGAACAGAAATAATCGGGAAGACGTAGTTAGCTATCTGCACCAAAGTGAGAGACAACACATTTTTGGTCAGTCGCTTGGCTGCTATGCCGTCTTCGTTCCGGTTCATTTGTTAAATGTAGCGGAAAGTATACCAATCTGCATCATGTTGTAACGATCAATGCGCCTGGAAGCTGGCAATGTCGTTATAGAACTGCCTGAACGAACTGCGCAAGCCGATAGTTAGCAATGAGGTTTTGTCGTGAAAAATGTCATTCTTCTCGTCACGCAGGATGCCACCCAGTTCGATCCTCAGGTTATATTTGGGATTGATGAGGTAAGCCACTTTGCCCTCGAAGTAATACATATTGGTTGTTAAACCTTGCCCGGTATAGTTTCCGAATTGTTTTGCCGGCGAAGTATAAACTTCGAAAATATCTTTGCCGTAGTTCAGGCCGTTGACATCGAGGCCGTAATGCCCATAATCGCCCTCAACCGAAAAATCGAAACGTTTATAACTATAATTCAATAAACCTACGCCTTCGCGGAAATTGGCACCCCATGGATGCGCCATTGGCTCGCCATTCTCCGAATAATTCTCTATTGCTGACCTTGCCGCATAAGTATAAGGCTTGGCATTATTGGTCTCCAATAAATAGCTCAGGCCTTTCACGCCAAACAGGTTAGGTCCTCTGATACCTAGCTGCCAGCCATATTTATTATCCGAAGCGCCGTTACTCGAGAAGAAATCTTTCGCGTGGAACTCATTTAATGCAAATTGACCATAAACTGTTAGTCCATCGGTCACTTTAAATTTCGCGTTCGCGCCGAGGAGTGATTTGTCGGGGTCGTTACTTGCGTTGTTAACAGGCTTCAGGAAAATGATCGGGTTTACGTAGTTGAAATCAAACGGACGTTTTACCCCATTATCATCTGTAAAGAAACCCATTATATTTTCAAAGAATCCCAACGAAAGGCGATTACTCACGTTCCAGTCGAGGTAATGGAACACCCCGAACTTTTTGCGGTTGATACCATATTGCGAGGTCGACGCCGGATCGTTCATATATGTCCACATGGCCATGTAGCGCACGTTACCCAGCATGCCGGTCAGCTTGAAGAAAGGATATGGGGAAGCATAATCAGATAGCAGCATTGACCGATAGCCATCGCCTATAAAGGTTTTGTCACGCCCCAGCGAAATATTCAGGTATTTGATTGGCGTATATGACACCGTTGCTGTTACATATGACCACTGATAATTTGTATTCCCTGAATTATTCCCCACATAAGCCTGGCCCGGCACTATGCCTACCTGGTTGATATAAGTAGAGATATATTGCGGAAAGGTGGAGCTACTGGTGTATCCGGCAATGTTATAATACAATTTGTCGCTGATGGTGCCACCCAATTGCAAACCAACCGATGCCAGATTAATGTTGCGAGATCCCGAAAAATCACGGCCCGCCATCAAATCCGGGAGCACGTCCGCATAAAAAGTAGAGCCGGTGCCCTGGTAGTCTATCTGATGCTTGGTAAACAACTTTTGATAAGCGCCGCTATGTTGCTTACCGTCATTACCCAGATTCATCAGCGAATCGTAGCTTTTCTTCAGTAGCGAGTCACCGACAAAAAGTGGCAGCAGGGAGGTAAATTCTCTTGTCTTAGTCGAATAAAGATCTGATCCCAGTTTTTGATAAAACTGATATGAGTAAGGCTGATAAACCACCTGGGCGGATGCCGTCGCCGCAAACACTGTCAGCACAACGATTGCAATCATCGTCCGCTGCAGCCAGGCAAAATGCTTAGTCTTCATAAAGCGAAAATTGAAATCGTTAAAAATCATGGTATAAATCTCTGAATGTGCTTCTCAGCCCAAATGTTATCATTACTGTTTTGTTATCTGTCAGGCTATTGGTCTCCTGTCTTATTAAGCCACCTACTTCAAGCCGTAAATTATATTTAGGATTGAGCACGTAAGCGATAGTGCCTTCGGCATACTTTAAAGTAGTGGACAAACCCTGTCCCGTTCCTGTTATTGAAGGCGGCAGGTTCCCGTTATCAGGAGCGGTTATATCTTTACCATAATTCACGGTGGCAGTGTTCAATCCGTATTTGGCGTAGTTGATCTGCCCCTGGAAATCGAATTTTCCGATCGAATAATTGAGGATGCCTACAGCCTCTTTGAAGTTAGCACCCAGGGGATCAGCTAAAGGCTCGTTATACTGTGCATAATCGGTGATCGGATATTGGCTCGAATAAGTATAAGGCGACGAGGTGTTATACTCGAACAAATAATTAAAACCTTTCACCATAAACAGGTCGGCGCCTCTGAAACCCAACTGCCAGGAATTACGATTGCTGTTATTACCCGGCGATGACGCCTGATCAAACAAATACTGTCCATAGACCGTCGTCTTATTCAGTACCTTATATTTGGCATTAAATCCAACCAGCGTATGATCCGCCGCCGGGTTAGATGGGCCAAACGAGGACACGAAATAAATAGGATCAATATAGTTGGCATCAAATCCGTGCAGTTTTCCCTGGTCGTTGGCCTCTTCGGAGATCACGGCGTTAAAAAAGCCGATGGAAGCTCTTGGAGTGATATTCCAGTCGAGGTAATGGAACCCAGCCCATTTTCGGCGGTTATTGGTAAATGAGTTAAAATGTGGAGCGAACTGATCCTGCATATAGGCCCACTCGGCCATGTATTCTACATTGGGACCGAAGTCGACCCGCACGCGCAATAATGGATATGATGCTGCGTAATCAGACAATAATACCGAACGATAGCCGTCACCTATAAAGGTCTTGTCTTCACCGAGTTCAAAGGTTACCGCCTTATTAGCCTTAAAACCGATGAGCGCGGTTACATATTCCCAGTCGGGCGTAACGGTTGGGGCCGCTTTGTTAAAAGCTTCGCCCGGTACCATATCCGTCTTACTGATATACGAACTTATATAATTCGCAAACTTGCCCTGGTTTTCGTAGCCGCTGCTGTAAAAAAAGAAATTGGATCCTATTGTACCGTATAATTGGTACCCGCGTGTATTGAGCCAGATAGTTTTAGGTTGCTGAAACTCACGCCCTAACAGCAAGTCAGGAAGATAGTCGAGAGAAAAAGTATAATCTTTAGTAGTTACCTGTGCCAGGTGGCCGGTGAAAAGCAAATGGTTCAGCCAGCTTCTTTTGCTGTTGTCGACATTTAGCTCCAGCAATGTATCATACAATGACCGCAACTTACTCGAATCCGAGATCAGGAACGGCTTGAGCGATGTGTGCAGGTTAGTCGAAGGGGAATAAACCTGTGAGTTCAGCTTCTGATAGAACTGGTACGAATAGGGCTGGTACATTAATTGTGCCCGTGCCGCACCGGTAAGTAAAATCAGAAATAAGGTGCTTGTAAAAAGTTTCTTCATAGTTACCAATTCAGCTATTTAGCATAAACCATGCTTATTCAAAATAGTTTAACGTCTTAAACCCGCCTTTGCGCAGGTAATTATCCTTCTTCACCAATTGCAGATCGCTCCGCACCATATCCCGCACCAATGCATCCAAATCATACTTCGGTGTCCAACCCAGTTTCTCTTTTGCTTTGGTGGGGTCGCCTATCAGCAGGTCAACCTCTGTTGGTCTGAAATATTTCGGATCCACCTTAACTACAGTTTGTCCAAAGCGCAGCACTTCGGGATCGAGGCCCAACTCATGCATGCGTTCCTCGTCCATATCAATTACCACACCTTTTTCATGCTCGTCTTTACCACTGAATTCGATCTCAATACCCACCTCTCCAAAAGCCATCCTGATAAAATCGCGAACGGTTGTTGTTACACCAGTAGCTATAACAAAATCCTCGGCTTTGTCCTGTTGCAGCATCAGCCACATGGCCTCGATGTAGTCTTTGGCATGGCCCCAGTCGCGCTTTGCGGAAAGGTTGCCCATGTACAGGCACTTTTGCAACCCAAGTACAATTTTCGATGCCGCCCTGGTTATCTTTCGCGTTACAAAGGTTTCGCCGCGTATCGGGCTCTCGTGGTTAAACAAAATCCCGTTGCAGGCATACATATTATAAGCTTCGCGGTAGTTCACAATAATCCAGTAAGCATACAACTTAGCCACCGCATAAGGCGACCGCGGGTAAAAAGGTGTAGTCTCACTCTGCGGCACAGCTTGCACCAATCCATATAGTTCCGATGTAGAGGCCTGGTAAATGCGCGTTTTCTCAGCCATTCCCAAAAGGCGCACCGCCTCAAGCAGCCGCAATGTGCCTACGCCGTCGGCATTGGCGGTATACTCGGGTGTTTCAAAGCTTACCTTCACATGGCTTTGCGCGGCGAGGTTATAGATCTCGTCGGGTTGAACCTCCTGCACCAGCCTGATGAGGTTGGTCGAGTCAGTCATATCCCCATAGTAAAGCTTGAATTTAACCCCTTTTTCGTGCGGATCATGATATAAGTGATCGATGCGGTCGGTATTGAACAGCGACGAGCGCCGTTTAACGCCATGAACTTCATAGCCTTTCTTTAGCAGAAACTCAGCCAGATAAGCCCCATCCTGCCCGGTGATACCGGTTATCAAA
>Ga0068856_100003714_pt1 | contig 15316 bp, 14 predicted proteins | sample KBSCornC62_FD_66595 | JGI IMG/M metagenome (GOLD analysis project Ga0068856, IMG submission 66595) | Corn rhizosphere microbial communities from Kellogg Biological Station, Michigan, USA - KBS Corn C6-2 | ecosystem: Host-associated > Plants > Roots > Rhizosphere > Soil ...
CTACACCATCTACCACGTAAAGCGGGTCGGTGTTGGTATTGATAGAGCTGTAGCCACGTATCCTTATCTTGGTTTCACCGCCCGGCGCGCCCGAATTGGTCGAGACGTTAACGCCGGCAATTTTACCTGCAAGTTCCTCTTCCACATTGATAGCAGGGCGCTCCTGTAGCTGTTTACTATTAACGCTACCAACTGCGCCGGTTAGGTCGACGCGCTTTTGGGTGCCGTAACCTACAACAACAACTGCATTGAGTTCTCTGGGTGACTCCACAAGCTTTGCATCGACCACGTCACGCTTATTTATCGCAACTTCGAGCGTGTTATAACCAATAAAGCTGAATACCAATGTACCATCGCCATCTACATTATTGAGCGCATATTTTCCATTTGCATCGGTTATTACACCTGTAGCGGTACCTTTTACCTTGACAGTAACGCCGGGAAGCGGGAGCCCTTTGCTATCGGTTACCGTACCCTGCACCTTTTGCAGTGCCACAGCAAGGGTTTTAATTGGTATCTCCCTGGCTTTAATTACGATCGTTTTATCAAATATTTTGTAGGTGAGCGGCTGATCTTTGAAACACTTATCAAGTGTTTCGGGGATTGTAGCGTTCGCTACGTCGACATCTATCTTTGAGGTTTTAGAAACAGCATCATCCTCGTACAGATAGCTGTACCCGGTTTGTTTCTTTATCAGTTTTAGTATTTTATCAACCGAGACATGATTTTGGTGGATACTTACGTTCTGGCTGTATGTTTTAGCGCTTACCGTTACCAGGCTTGTAAGTATGAAAATGGCTGTTAGCTTCATAGCTAATAGAATTTTGGCCCAGCCCCGCCTATGTGCAGGCAAGGCCCAACAATTTAATTTCATAGATTTGTAGTGTTTGGGTTAAAACTTGTTTTTCAATTTCGCGATTGTTAGAAATGGGTAGCCCAGACATAGCCGGGTTTGCACTGCCATGCTGCCCGGTTTTTTATCTTGTATTAGATGATCGCAGGGTTACCTTGCTTGATTTCAGGGAGATCTTAGTATCGATTTCTTCATTGGCTTTTTAATTTAAGTTTAATAATTTGCTATTTGCCTTTAAAGGCATTGGTATCCTCTAAAAAGCGATAAGGGGTTTTTATCCGGACTCATCAATGTCAAGGGGTGACGACTACTGTTTGGCCATTTATCCTGAAATTGATTCCCGTATATTTTAGCATCTTTAATAATTCAGAAAGGTTCACACTACGCGAAATACTGCCCGTGAAGCTTTTTTGTGGTACTCTTCCATCGTACTTCACATTTACATCATACCACCGCGCTACCTGCCGCATAATTGCAGTCAAATCCTCTTTTTCGAATTCGAAATTGCCGTTCTTCCAGGCAAGCACATTATCCGGATCTACCGTTTTTATGCTGATAAGATCAGACCCATCAATTGCAATATTCGCCTGCTGATCTGGCTGAAGTATTGCTGATTGGCCCCCGGATGAAACTTTTACACTACCCTCAATCAGGGTTGTCTTTATCGCGCTTTCATCCGGGTACGCGTTTATATTGAAATGAGTTCCTAAAACTTCTACTGTCTGCTTAACGGCAACGACCCTAAAAGGCAGTTGCTTGTTTTTAGCCACCTCAAAATACACTTCGCCCGTGATGGTTACCCGTCGCTCAGCAGTTGAGAATACGGTCGGGAAGGTTATAGAAGAGGCTGCATTGAGCCAGACTCTGCTCCCGTCGCTTAATACGATCTGGAACTGGCCGCCTTTTGGCGTCGAAATAGTATTGTAGACGACGGGGGCATTCTTAACTGATTTGGCGTCCGCTTCGTAAATCAGCTGATTGTTTTTTGCTTTGTTTAGCGTGGTCAGCCCCTGGTTGGCAAGCACCCCGTTCTTCGCATCATTTAGCACTATCTTCGATCCGTCGGCAAGGGTTAACAGCGCCTTATCACCACCAGGCGCAACGTCATTAATCAGATGTTTCTTTTGATTGTGCGCCGAAAGCGGTTTAGTCTTTTCTTTTTTTAGATGGAAGAAAACACTTATTCCGGCGATTAGCAAGATGCTTGCGGCTATTGAGGCCCACCAAACGGGCACGATCCTTTTAGGACGATCGTTTTTTTTATCAATAACATTATTGACGCTGTTTAATATCCGCGACTTTAGCTCTTCTTCACTCCCGGCAAATGTTGGTGGAATATCCAACGGTCTATCCTGGCTAGCATTGTACCATTGGGCGAATTCTTTTTGCTCATCTGGAGTAATAGTTTTATCGAGCCATTTTTTGGCTAGCTCCTGGTATCGTTGCTGGTTAAACTGGCTATTCATTCACCGGGTATTTACTTATATGTCCGGTGAATGAATGGAATCCCTTAGTGTTCGAGAAAATATTTTTTAAATTATAGTTAAAGTAGAAATTGACTCAACCTGGCGCGAAGTGTTTTTAATGCTTTAGTTAGGTGTGCCTCCACCGTTTTTTCGGCTATTCCTAATTCTTCCGCAATTCTTTTTTGGGAGAAACCCGACTCACGGCTCAGCTTAAATACCAATTGACACTTTTGAGGCAGTTCGGCCACAAATTCAGATAACTTAGACCTCAACTCCTCAAACTCCAGCCATTCTTCAGTAGAGTTATCGATCAGACCGATCACTTCTTTGGCATACTTGGAATATTTTTGTGCATGGCTACGTTTGTCTAAAGTTTTAATTACCCTGTATTTTACAGATACCGCTAAGTAAGAATTTAGCGCGTTAGATATGCACAAATTTTCTCGTCTGTTCCAAAGCGCAACAAATATATCCTGGACAATTTCTTCGGCATCGTCCAGATCTTTTATCTTATTGGCGGCAATCGTAAATAGCTTTTTCCAGTACCTGTTGTAAATTTCCTCAAAAGCATCCCTGTCGTTTAACTTTAAAAGTCCGGTCAATTCCCTATCATCCAGAATATCATAATTGTGCATATCCAATTATTAAATAATAAAACGATGACTAAAATTTCTGCAGATAAAAGGTGTAGCTATACGCTGGCACGCGCACGCAGGTAAATGTCTTTCATCAGGGCAGATTGGTTCGTGAACACCAAATGTAACAGATAAGTTTCAAAACAGACAGACGTCGCCGTCATTTTTAAATTATCAAAATAAAGTGACGCCTGCCTGCTTAAAAATCAATCAAGGTATACTTTCATCTTCTTTGATATTTCTTCGAGGTCGAACGGCTTGGCTATATAGCCATCGGCACGGCAAAACGAAGCCAGCTCGGGTAGGTTTACTACTGCAGATACCAACAACACTGGAATGTTTGTGGTTGGCTGGTGGTCCTTTATCTGGCGGCAAAGATCTCCACCGGAAATAACTGGCAACCAATGATCAAGAAGGATCAAATCGGGCGCCAGGTTTTCAATTTCCGCAAGTGTTATATGGTAATCCTTAAGAATCGGGCTCGTGTCCAGCGCCTTCGAAAGATGGCCCAGGACTTCGAGTATATCCTTATCATCATCCACTATCAGGATGCTTTTTTTCATAGGGGAGATATTTGATCCTAAATTAGTGTAAGCTTCGGAAAAAACCTAGTGCTTGTAGAAATTTTTATATCAAACTTTAATTATTTTCCCCAAAAGAAATATTCCTGATTTTCCCCGATAAGAAAACTTAAGAATTAATCGTTCTATCGCAAAATCAGCTTGAACCGGTTACCTCCGTACGAACTTGTATCGGCAATATTTACATTAAAAGCATAATTGCCGGTTCGGAGATTCACTAAGTCTTTCTTAGTAGTATCATGAAGCCATACCTGAACCTCCTGGAGTGATTTCACAAAACTTATTTTGAGGATGTAGGCACCCTTATTTTTGAGGCTGGTATTCAGCCGAATCGTTGCACCGGGAGCGTATGGCAGCGTTTGTATAGCGCATAAAACACTGTCGCTGCTGAAACTTGCCAGGCTTCCCATACCAAAACCGGGCAGGTATTGCGCATCTTGTGACGGATCAAACTTAGTATTTGCGGCGTGCTTGAAAAATATGGTTGTCTCGTCGATCCGTGCAGAATCTTTTTGCAAACGCAGTTTAAAACAGCTGCCATCCGGAATTGTATCCTGTTGAACTGCAGAAAATGAAACAGCTATTGGCTGTTTTGCAGGTGCTTCGCCGGTCTGTTCTTTTTTACACGAAACACAAACCAGCGCTATAAGTGAAAGGTAAAAAATCGTTCTCATCATTCCATCTCCATTCTGGCAATGTATACGCTAATGGCTAGCGAACATTTGTAGATGAAACAATGAAAAATATGCAGTTATCTGGTTGACAAATACTTAGACAAAACACCTTTAATGAGTAACATTTTGGCCGACAAAATTTCGCCCGATCGCTTTGCTTTTGTCGTCCCTTTTTCCGCCAGTCATCGCGGTTATTTCTTTGATCACGTTATCCAGCTCGTTGGCTGATTCATTTAGAAAAGTCAGCATCTGTGCTTTTTGCGTAGCATCGCTCGACTCATTTAACAACTGGACAAGGCCCAATATCCTGGCCAGCGGAGCCCGGACAATATGCGACTGCAACCACGAAATTTCGCGCAATTTTTCGTTCTGAAGCTCAATCTCTTTGATATAATTCAGTCTTTCAGTAATGTCTACGGCAAGTGCAATTACTGCTTTTTTTCCTTTGTAGTCGATTGAATTACTTTGAATTTCCACTTTGCGCAGCTTCCCATTTCGTTTTCGATGCGTAAAATTCCCTCTGTAGGTTGGGATGCGGTCGCCATGCCAGGTCGAAAACAAATCGTCTAACCGCATTCTTTCCGTTAAGGGCACAATGTCCCGGATACTCATGAGCAAAAATTCATCCCGGCTGTAACCGTAATACCTGACAGCAGCCGCGTTTACATCCAAAAATTGCAATGTCTTTGCATCAAATACATACATAGGCTGAGGGCTCAGCTGAAAAAGCTCACTATATCTTTTCTCGGACTCCTCAAGCTCCGCTATCTTTTTTTTTCTCTCGATGCTGTAGAGTATGCTCTTGAGCAACAAAGTGGGGTTAAGCTCTTCTTTAAGTATATAATCTGAAACACCCAGCGCGAGGGAATTAACACCGAATGCAACATCAGTGTATCCTGTCAGGACAATAACCGGCATACCTTTACTTAGCTCAACAACCTCCTTTATCAGAGATATGCCGGTTTTGTCTGGCAAAGAAAGATCAAGGAGGATAACATCAAAAGACTTATCAAACACACACAACGCCTCCCTGGCTTCTTTGTAATTTTTCGCCTGAACTAGTTCCGCCTCCGGAATTTGCTCAAGCAGGAATTCTTCGACAAGCGCAAAATCGCCCGGATTATCTTCTACAATCAATACACTCAGCTCGTTTCTCACCGTTTTCATTTGCCTAATTCCTCTCGCGTAGAATGCTTTCAGTTTATTTTTCTTTGTTCGGTTCTCATATAATTATTCGATCACTGAACCAGCTTTATTCCCGCTCTAAACAATGTTCGCTCTATTTCGATATCCATCATCGAAACAAGCGGCCTGCGGCATGCCTTACAGGTGTGCTTCTCCAGGATGTTCTTTTCGGTAAAGCCAATCCGGGTTTCCTCTATCTCATTAAAAACAGAATTTTTACACCTTACATTAATGCAGTACAAATTGTAGGAGGCAATCGTTGCGTTCATGATCGTTTATTTTGATATAACAAAATTGATCAAAGTAACGCGGGCGATATATAGACAGACTTATGAAACTTGTGTAGTGATTTGTACTACAAAAAGGGGTTATATCAGTTTGCGACTGATGACATAGTTGGTTATCTCGGCATTGTTTTTCAGTTTCATTTTCTCCAGGATACGGGCGCGATAAGTACTTACTGTAGGCTTGCTTAAAAAAAGTTGATCGGCAATCTCCGACACCGTTTTGCCAGAGGCGATGAACAATAAGGTTTGATATTCCCTGTCAGAAAGCAGATCATGAGGTTCTTTGTCGGCGTCGCCGTCGAGCATGGATACAAGTTTGTCCGAGATTGCCTGCGATACATACTTTTTACCATCGAGCACATTATTGACGGCTTTGATCAGTTCCTTATCGGCAGCATCTTTTGATAAATATCCTGAGGCACCAGTCTTAAGCGCCCGGATAGCAATTTGCTCTTCGCCATGAAAACTGAACATCAGCACCGGAATTTTATACTTATCGGCTCTTATTTGTTTTAAAATATCCAGGCCGTTACGTCCCGGCATATCCACGTCCAGGATCAGGATGTCCCAGTCGTCCTCCTTTAGCTTTTGAAACACCTCGGCGTAATTGGTGGCTTCGCCAAATTGCATATTGGGAAATTCGGTAAGGCAAATTTGCTTAACGCCTATCCTGATGGCCGAATGATCATCGGCTACTAATATTTTCTTCGGCATGTATACCTAATTTTAGTTCTATTTTGGTGCCTTTTTCGGGAGCGCTTTTTATATCAATTTCGGCACCGATAAGGTTTGCTCGCTCTTTCATATTCAGTAATCCCATCGACAGGTTTTTTTGCAGCGCTTCCTCGGTCATACCCTTACCGTTATCGGCTATGCTTATGAAGAGTCCTTCATCTTCATTTGATATCTTCAACGTTACATTTGTTGCCCCTGAATGCCTGGCGATATTGGTGAACGCCTCCTGGCATATTCTGAAAACATTTATTTCGGCCATCTTGCCTATCGTTGGCTGCGAAATATCGACGTACATATCGCAACCGATACCCGTCTTCTTTTTGAATTCGCCGGCCAACCATTCTATGGCGGCAAAAAGTCCAAGCTTGTCAATTAAAACAGGTCTTAGTTCGCTGGCTATTCTGCGCAATGTTAATATGCTGTTGTCGAGATCAGACACCATCGCTTCGATCGTGGTCTCAGCATCACTACCGAGCGAGGTACTTCTTTTTAATGATGCCAGCAACATTTTAAGGCCCGATAGCTGCTGCCCAAATTCGTCATGGATTTCCCTGGCTATGCCTTTGCGTTCTTCTTCAACGGCGTTGTTCAATTGCTGGGCAAAATTGCGGGCGCGTTTTTCCGATTCTTCCAACGCGGTAATGATCCGACGGCGCTCGATACCATAAACCAGGCTTTTGTAGAGTGAGAGTGAGCTTAACTCGTCTTTTAAAATATAATCGGATACCCCCAAAGAGAGTGACTTAACGCCAAAACTGAGGTCTGAATATCCGGTCAAAACGATGACCGCTGCCCCCGCCGCAACTTCCAAAATATCCTGGATAAGCAGTATGCCGGTTTTATCAGGCAATGATAAATCGAGCAGTATCACGTCGAATCCATGAAATTGATCGTTCAACAAATCCCTGGCCTCAGCATAGCTCTTAGCCGATTTGATCCTCGGGCTTTCGATCTGTTCGAGCAAAAACTCTTCTACAAGCGCAAAATCGCCCGGATTATCTTCTATTACCAGGATATTATATTCGCCTCGGTTCATAGGTTATAATTTAGCCGGGATGGAAACGATATTGATCCAGAAATCCTCAATTTTGGTTATCGCCTTCATAAAATCGGCTACATCAATGGGTTTGGTTATATAGCAATTCACATGATTCTTATAACTCTTTAGAATATCCTTTTCGGCGGACGATGTGGTCAGCATAATAACCGGTATCGCGCAAAATTTCGGGTCATTCTTGATATGTGCCAGCACTTCATGGCCGCTAACCTTGGGTAAGTTTACATCGAGGAGTACAAGATGCGGATAATCATCTTTATCGGCTAGTTTTTCGAAATAATCGATGGCTGCTTTACCATCCCGTAAAGCCGTGATATTGTTGATTATCTTACTTTCTTCGAATGCTTCGGTAGTAAGCAGGATATCACCTTCGTTGTCTTCAACTAATAAAATATTAAGTGCTTTCATTATTTTATATTTTTTTGCAGGGTAAAGTGAAATGTAGTTCCTTCTCCTTCTTTAGAATCCACCCAAATTTTTCCACCCATATTTTCTATAATTTTCTTCGCAATAGCTAGCCCCATGCCGGTTCCGGAATATTCCTCCCGGTTGTGCAGCCGCTGAAAAATGATGAATATCTTTTCAAAGTACTCTTCAGCAATACCGATGCCGTTGTCTTTCACAGCAATTTCAATCGTCGAATCGGTCTCCTTCGACGTAATCTCGATCCGCGGTGCTCTGTCCGCGTTATGATACTTCAGACTATTCCCGATCAGGTTTTGAAATACCTGCCGTATGGGTGTTTTATAACTCGTAAGCTTAGGCAGCGCATTATATTCAACCGCTGCTCCCAGCTCTTCTATTTGCCTGTGATATAATCCACACACTTCATTTACAACCTTGTTCAGATCAATTTCTTCCAGGTCGTTTTCGGTGCGGCCCACGCGCGAAAAATCGAGCAGGTCGAGAATGATCTGCCGCATGCGTTTAGCACCATCCACCGCGAAATAAATGTACTGCCGGCCTTTGTCGTCAACCACATCACTATACTTCTTTTCCAACTGCGTCAGGAAGCTGGTGACCATTCGCAATGGCTCCTGTAAATCGTGTGAGGCTACATAGGCAAACTGTTCCAGCTCGGCATTGGAGATCGCCAGCTCTTTAGCATGTTTCTCAAGATTTTTGTTGAGTTCCTTAAGCTGCGTCTCCCACAATTTGCGATCGGTGATGTCCTTAAAATAAACTGAGAGGCCATTATCGATCGGATATCCGCTTATTTCGTACCAGCGGTTTAGCGTTGGATAATAATCTTCAAAATGGGTCGCCTCCCCTGTCCGCATGGCTTCGTGGTATCTCTTATAAGATTCCGTATCTGTTGCGTCGGCAAAGATTTCCCAAAGATTATGGTTCAAAATCTTATCCTTCGGCACGTGAAGTACCTTTTCGGCCATATTGTTCCAATAGGTCACCACCCAGTTATTGTCAACTGCAAAAAAGGCGTCACCAATGCTCTCCAATATGGTATTGCGTTCTTTAAGCGCATTTGTTCCTGCAATTTCGGCCTTCTTGCGGGAATCAATATCCTGTATACTACCGTATAGCCTGTTGCATTTTTTATCTTTGAATCCTGCCCTCATAATAACGCGCACCCATATTATACTCCCTTTGGCAGTAACAATCTGTAGTGTGATGTCAGCAGGTGTGCCGTGGGTGATAGCACTTTCCATGGCTTCGACAAAGCTCTTCCGGCTCTCACCTTTTTTATAAAAGCCGATCATCTCGTCGATGTCGGGATGATAACCGGCTTCTACTTTATAGATATTTTGCGTTATTTCCGACCAGTAAACTGTTTTTGCCACCAAATCAATTTCCCAGCCGCCTATACGCGCCAGCTTATTAGCTTCGTCAAGTAATCGTTGTAATTCTTTTTTCTCGGTAATGTCTCTAACAAACATGAAGACACCATTGCTTGTAGGATAGACCCGGTTTTCCTGCCATAACCCCAGGGGTTCATAATAGTCTTCATTAAAAACATACCGGTTCTCATTAAAAGCCGTTTCGATAGCCCGGTATGTCGGTGAACCAACAGCTTCCGGGAAGACCTCCCATACGTTTTTACCAATCAGGTCCTGGGGCTCATGTCCGGTCATATGACCGGCATGTTTGTTGACGTAAGTATACCTTCTTTGGCGGTCAAGCGCTACAAACCCTTCGGCGATGTTATCGAGAATATCTTCTATCTGCTCATTTTTTTGTTTGATTTCCTGCTGAGCAAGTTTGATTTCAGAAATATCATAGATCAGCGAATAAAATCCCTTAACCTTTTTTCCGTCCCAATCGGGTATATACCGGGTTTGCGTATCTATTTTGTAACCGTTATCCTTAACAAATTTCCGCTCGAAGCTCTGTGGCCTTCCCTTCAAAACTTCGTGAATGTAGGTGGCGCATTCCTCATATTCCCTGCCATCCATCAGTGCTTTCTTGCTGATACCTATCATTTCGTCCGGCTCTTTTTCAAACCACTCCATATAGGGCTTATTGGCAAACAGGCAATAGAGATCAGCCGACCAATAGGCAATCATCGCAGGTACATTATCGGTTATGGTTTTTATAAAAAGTGCGTTTTCGACAAGTTTCTCGTCGTCGTGCTTTTTTTGAGTAATATCCCGGTAATTACAAACAATTGCTGCAACGTCCGGATCGTCGAGGTAATTGGTAAAAGTACATTCCAGCCACATATAATACCCATCTGAGTGCCTGGAGCGAAAATGGCGGGTTACCGATTCATCCCGAACCCCAAGCAAATCTTCCAGTGTTTGAGCTATCCGGTCCCTATCATCCGGATGGACAAGATCGCTTATTTTATAAGGACCCCTATCACTATCAGGCCACCCATTAATACGCTCGGCCGAGCGGCTTCGATAAACCACAGTAAAGTTTCTGTCCAAAAGTGCAACGCCGTCGTGGCTATTTTCGATGAGCTTCGCAAACAGTGCGATGTTATCCATATTTTCTTGCAGAAAGTCGTACCCCCTGAATTCAGAGGATTTATCTGATCCAATTTTAGCAGGCATAATAATCTCATTAAGTTTCAAGGGGAATTATTCTTTTCCTGCAAGCTTTGGCTGATTAGCTAGTAGAACATTTGAATAATCTATTTTACAAATAATGAAAACAAATTTCAACCCGTGTTTTAACGGTATTTTTCATTAATCTTTAATTAAAGCAATAACCTCTCAGCGGACCGAATAAGCCATTTTTTGCGATCTTTAATTAGGTAAGGCAATTAAATAAAACTTTTTTGCATTTCCATCTAGCGCTAACAAAATTGCGCAATAAGCAAAAATCGTACATAAATTGGCATGGAAACGAGTTTCCAGAGATGAGATTAAAGTTGTTCCAATTTGTTTATTAGGACATCTAAATAGCTGATATCAAGGTGATCGCTATTACAAAAAAATTAGCCAAAAGTCCCCAGACGTGTATTTTAAGTTTATCAAATGTTGGCGGCCAATAGACAAAAGCGTCATAGGCTAAAAGAAAGAATCCAATGGAAAAGCCAATCATAGCAATACCAAACGGCGCTGGCGGAGTGTGGCTATCGCCCTTAAAGCCCGCAAACAAGCCTGAGATAATGGCCAGCAAAAAAGATAGCAAATAAAAGCCAATGTATACTTTGTTTTTCATTTGGGCGATTGCCGCGATAAACCAATCCTTATTCTTCGGGATGATATTGCTCCTTTATATATTTTAGCATATTCATCACGTTATCCTTTATATAATTACTATCACGCAGTTGTTCCCTCAAACTTATTTTAATGAGTACCATGTTCGCCGCCAGTTGAGTAAGGTCGGCCTGGGTTAGATTGCGCATTTGAGAAGTAAGCGTTGGTTTGTCGCTAAAGGAATTGTCGAGATTTGCCGGAGTAAAATGAGAGCTAAGGAAGGGATCAAGGTAGGCGCGCTGATATTGCATGAGGATATCCTGGATGGTATGCGCCAACTCGATATGCCGTTCATAATCAGCTATAAACCCTATCATCTTCGAATTGGCAAACTGCTTCAAATGAATTTCATTTTTAATAGCGCCGATGGCCCCCATTGAAGGGTGGAACAGGTAAATGCTATGCGCATTCGCAATCAGTAATTGTAATTTTTTAAAATCGATTTTCGCTATCGGCTGCTGCAGCATCGCAAACAAAGTATCATTGCTTTTCATCATGTCGGCAACTCCTTGATAATTAAGATTAATCTGTCCGGCATCCGCTTTCAAATCGCGAACCAACTGGCCGGTCAGGTGCCTCACATGCTCTTTGTTGCTGATGTCTTCCCTGATATTTTCCGCAACAAACCCCATCATCACGGCAATAAATATCATGAATCCTTCCAGCAGGTATTCTTTCCAGGGTTTGGGATTATGTTCGAGCTGAGGGTGGTGATGTACTTCCATGGGGGTGGGCGATTGGCGCGTGGCGGTTGGCGTTGGTTTAATTTCGGATTTCGGAATTTCTATTTCGGATTGGCTTTTTGATGAAGCAGGTTTCCGTTTAATATTTTCGCCCTTCGTTTCAGAATGCACAACACTTTGCTTTCTGCTTTGAGCTTTCTGCTTTAAACTCCTTTCCGGCTCTGAGCTTCCTTCCGGTTTCGGTCTTTTTGGGCTGCCTTTGTTCATCAGAATTCAAAACTAACATTTTGCCGCTATCAAAAGCATTGCTTGAAATCATTCATCAGTAAACAGTGTACAGTACGGTTGGTTAATCCTATAGTTTAGTTCAAAAATCAGGGCAATGGATTACAAGATGCAAAACGTACTGGCGGAAATGAAAAGACTATTTGCAGGCAAATGGACCGGCGAAGGTTTCGCAAAATTTCCGACGATTGATGATACGGCTTATACCGAGCAATTAGAGTTTGTATCCGATGAATACAAAGACGCCATATTTTTCAATCAAAAAACCTGGTATAAAAACGACACCGAGAAAAATGGCCACACCGTTTTCTGGGATGCCGGGTTCATATTCCTAAAGGAAGACCGAATCCATTTGCATAGCGCTCAGGTGGGTGGCCGCATGGAGATTTATGATCTTGCCGGGTTCGAAGGTAATGTATACACCTTCAATAGCTCACCCTTATCCAATGATCCCAAGCTGATAAGATCGCAGCGAATTTTCACAATTGATGATAGAACGCTGAGTTATCAGCTCAATATGGGAACCCATGCGGCGGATTTTCAAAATCATCTCTCAGCACAATTAACCAAATCAAATTGAAATAACAGATCATGAAAATAGAAGTAAAAACACCTAACGCCCCTACGCCGATCGCTCCATACAGCCAGGCGGTTATTGCAGGCAATACCATTTACGTTTCGGCCCAATTGGCGCGGAATATGTCCACCGGCGAATTGGTTACAGATAATATTGAGGCTGAAACCAGGCAAGTATTGGAAAACATAAAAACTATACTCGCCGAAGCGAATGCCGATTACAACAATGTTGTAAAAGTGAGCATATTTTTGAAGGACATACAAAATTACGAGGCTGTCAATTGCATTTACAACACCTACGTATCCGAGCCCTATCCGGCACGGGAAACAATTGAGGTGGGAGCATTGCCCAAAAATGTGAACATTGAAATCTCTGCAATTGCTGTCAGGTAACGTTATTTTGCCGCGGTCGTTTGATCCAATTGCGCCATCTTATCATACATCTGTCTGAAAGTGTTCCATGGCGTATTCTCGGCTGTTGAATTTGGCGCCTTACCATAGTATCCGTTAAAGAACTGCGGCGGCAGTGACCAGATGGTTTCTGCAATGCCGTAGAAACGGGTTTTGAGTTCCCTCCCGGAGAGCGACCTTGAACGATAAAGGTCCTCTACCTGACTTACGGCTACCTGCGGACGGTTCCAGGTGCAGGTAATTACCCTGAATCCTTTTAAGGCAAAGTAGACTGCGGTTTGGTTATCGCGGTCATATTGCCAGTCGCATATAACAACATCGCGTGGGATCATATCTACAGCCCGGTAAGTATCGTTATAACTTGCCGCCCACTCCCCTATACCCGTAGCTCGACCATCCAGCAAACGATCTCCCCATATCCATAGTTCACGGCCTTGTTCAGCAAGATGATCGCGGATCAACTGAACTTCATTTGCAAACAGCACGGCTTTGTCGCGGCCTGCGCAGCGGGGACATTTGTCTTCGCCCAGGTAAAACACTTCGTCCATACCGGCGTGGAAAGCATGCGCCTGGAACACATCCATAATCTCATCCACCAGGTCAAAAACTACCCTATGCACACCAGGATGCAGCGGGCAGTAACTGCGGCAATAGAGATTATCAGCATTGGGCCATTTATAGTCGGCAGGCGCCGGCATTTTCACCCACGGCGTTTCATCAAATTCGGGATATATAGCCAGCAACTTATTGTTTTTTGCGGCCCATGACTGGTGCCCCAGCAAATTGATCTGCGGTACTACATCTATGCCGTTCTTTTTGCAAGCCTCGAGAATCTTCTTCACCTCTCCTTTGGACAATGCCGCCGAATCCCGCAACTCGGGGTGACTTTTGTATTGATAATTGAAATCGATGCGCAGTACCAGCGTATTCACCTTTCGCGGTGCAAGCTCTTCGTTGATAAATTTCACGAAATCATCCAGTCCGCTTGGCTTTGGCGCGGCGATGATAAATCCCCGGACCTGGTAATTGCTGTCAATCGCCTGCTGGGCAAACGCACTGCACCCAGAAAAAATGATCACCATCAATAATAAATATTTCAAACAGTTCATTTCGCAAAGTTTTAGGAGTAAATCATGATGTTATGCAACTAAGAATTTACATGTAATCTAAAACACAAGTTAGATAAAGTTTGAAAAACAACCTATACAAGGGTAATTTAGCCGTGATGAAAATCTCCTGGTCCTATAGTCTTCTCATCGTGTTATTTGTATTACTGGCTGCAAAAACCGCATATACGCAAACGCCTGTTTTGCTACATAAAAACATGGTAATTAAAAACTCTATTAGCGTAAAAAAGAGGACATATCTTTTCACCGGCGCAGACTCAATTTCAGCATCGCCTATAATTATCGATGGTGATAATATTACCATAGATTTCAATAATGCAACGATAACAGGAACCTCTGCTTTAAACAGCCCCGATCAGTTCAAAGGCACGGCAATTATTGTTAGAGGAGGGAAAAACATAACCATAAAAAACTTAAATGTCCGTGGTTTTAAGGTTGGAATAATGGCACGCAGGATCAAAGGCCTAAAAATTATAAACTGTGATTTCAGCTACAATTACCGGCAACATCTCAATAGTTCGCGCGAGCATGAGGACCTTGCCGACTGGCAAAGCTATCATCACAACGAGAAGGATGAATGGCTGCGTTTTGGTGCCGGCATTTATTTGCGCGACTGTGACAGCACTAATGTACACGACAACAAGATCATTGAAGGTCAGTGCGGTCTTTTGATGACAAACTGCAACAACGGGCTGATATACAATAACAACTTCTCGTTCAACTCTGGTCTCGGCATCGGTATGTACCGTAGCAGCAACAACCAGGTTTTATATAACAAGATTGACTGGAACGTACGGGGATATAGCTATGGCGTTTATTACCGCGGCCAGGACTCAGCCGGCATATTGGTTTTCGAGCAATGTGACAACAATATTTTTGCATGGAACTCGGTCACCCATTCGGGGGACGGTTTTTTTCTGTGGGCGGGTCAATCTACGATGAATACAGGCGAAGGCGGCTGTAACGATAACATCGTATTAGGTAACGATTTCTCGTACGCGCCAACCAATGGTGTCGAGATCACATTTAGCCGCAATAAAATAATCAGCAATCGGATACACGACTGCTGGCATGGCGTATGGGGTGGCTTCAGTTA
>Ga0068856_100003717_pt1 | contig 15310 bp, 11 predicted proteins | sample KBSCornC62_FD_66595 | JGI IMG/M metagenome (GOLD analysis project Ga0068856, IMG submission 66595) | Corn rhizosphere microbial communities from Kellogg Biological Station, Michigan, USA - KBS Corn C6-2 | ecosystem: Host-associated > Plants > Roots > Rhizosphere > Soil ...
AAAATCGGTCCGGCGTGCTCGGTCAGGGTGAAGACGTGGTCGATCGCACCGAGCGCCGCGGCGTCCTTCGCGTCGAACCATTCCGGATGCGGCATCAGCACGTTGCGGCGCGCGAGCGGCGCGTATTCCGGCCGCACGTGTTCCAGCATCAGATTCACGTCGTGCAGGCGCGCATCGCGTCCGAGCAAGCGTCGCGAGGCCACACGCACCCGCGTTTTCAGCGGGTTGAAGATCTTGCGCAGCTTGCCGCGACGGATCGCACTGACCTCGACGCGGTGCCCGCCCGCGCTCAGCGCTTCACGCAGCAGGCGCAGGTTTTTGGTGAGGCCGAAACCGTTGTCCCAGGCGATCAGGTTGACGCGGCGCATGCAATCCCTTGGCAGGCGGAAAACGAGGGCGCGAAGTATACGGCGCCGGTGTTGTCGCGGTCTTAAACGCGACGCATCACGGCGCCGCGCCGTTGCCGCCGCTTTCGTCGTCCTTCGACGGCACGCAGCCGGCGACGACCGCGTTCTGGCCGAACAGCCACCATTCGCGCCGGTTCGCGGCGCCGAGCTTGCTCGCCTTGTTGCGGTCGACGCAGTCGCCCATCGCGTCTTCCAGGATGAATACGCGGCGCTGGCCGGGTTTTTCCGCCAGCCACGCGACCGCGCGACGGTATTGCTCCGGCCACGGCACGCCGAAGCCGAAATCGCGCGCCGGGCCGCTCAGCATCAGGCGGTTTTGTTCCTTCCACGCGACCAGGCCGATCTCCGTGTCGTTGCCGGCGAGCTGGCGCGCGTAGCGCATCACACCGGCGGCGGAACTCGAATCGTTCAGCAGCGGATAGCTGACGAAACTCCAGATCAGCCACAAGCCGGCGAGCGCGCCGAGCAGCGCCTGCACACCGCGTCTGGCCTGGAACCACGCCACCGACAGCACGAACGCTGCGCCGACCGCGATGAACATCGTGATCATCGCCTGGCCGAGGTCGTCGAGCTCGCGCCGCTTGAGCAGTTCCTCGAACGCGCCGTAATGCCCAAGCAGGACCCACGCGGCATAACCCAGCACGCCGATCGCCGTCAGCGTCGCGATCCAGAACCCGGTCAGGCGCGCCCAGCGTTCGCGCGCGATCTCCTGCAGGTACGGCGCCAGCGCCAGCGCCATCATCGGCAACGCCGGCAGCAGGTACACGTCGCGTTTGCCGTGCGGGAAGCTGAAAAATACGAACACCAGGGCGACCCAGGTTAGCGGCAGCAACACGCGCGGCTCGCCCGCCTGCAGATCGCGTTTCCAGCGCGGCACCGCGCCGATGTAGGCGAGCGACAGCGGCAGCCACTCGAGCAGCACGATCGGCACGTAGTACCAGAACGGCTGCGCATGATCCCAGGACTTGGCGTAGCGGCCGGCGGTCTGGTGGAAGAAGAGATCGTTGACGTACGCCTGATATTCGGGCGTGCCGTGCGCCTTCGCGGCGTGCAGCACGGTCAGGCCCCAGGCGAGGATCGGCAACAGGAACGCGACCCCGCCGAGCAGCCAGCGCCAGGCCGAACGTTCGGTGCGCGCCACACCTTCCCAGCCGCGCAGCCGCGCGAACAGATACGGCGCGAACATCAGCACAGCGAGCACGCCGACGCCTTTCGTGATCACGCCGAAACCTGCGGCGAGGCAGCCGATCCAGTACGCGCGCCAATTCGGGCCGCGCAGGAAGTGGATCAGCAGGCCCCAGTTCGCGAGCGTCAGCCAGCCCATCTCGACCGGATCGATCTGGGCACGCTTGACCTGATACATGAACTGGAAGGCGAACAGCACGCCGTAGGCGGCGAGTAGGCCGGCGCGGTGGTTCCACAACCGTCGCCCCAGGTCGTAGACCAACCCAAGCGTGAGCAGGCCGAACAGCAGCGACGGCAGCAGGAACGCGACGCGCCAGTCGTGCACGAGTTCGTAGGAACCGGCCTGCAGCCAGAACATGAAGGGCGGCTTGTCCGAATACAGCTCGCTGCCGCGGTGCGGAAACAGCCAGTCGCCGGATTCCACCATTTGTTTCGCGGCCAGGGCGAAACGTGGCTCGTCCGACGGCCAGGGATCGCGCAGGCCCATGCCGGCCGCGAGCAGCAGCGTCGCGAGCAGCAGGAACGCGAACACCTGACGTGCCGCGCGTGCGCGGGAAATGTCGTCGGACATGAGCCTCAACCGGTTCGGATCGACGCGTATGCTAGCAAGTGCGCGCCGCCGGGCGTGAGCGCCGCGCCGTTTATGCCGTCGCGGTAGCCGCTGAGACGTCGCACGGCAGGCGCAGCACGAACTGCGCGCCGCCGCCCGCGCGGTTTTCGGCGCGGATCGTGCCGCCGTGCTCCTCCGCGATCTTTTTCGCCACCGCCAGGCCGAGGCCGGTGCCGCGCGCCTTGCTCGTGGTGTAGGGCTCGAACCAGCGCTCGTCGAAACCCTCCGGCAGGCCGGGGCCATTGTCGGCGACGCACAGCTCCACCCAGAGGCGTCCGTCGGCGCGCACTTCCTGCGTGCTGATCTCGATGTGCGGCTTGCGCGCGTCGCCGATCGCTTCGAGCGAATTCTTGATCAGGTTGTGCAGCAGCTGGCGCAGACGTCCCGCGTCGGCGCGCAGCGCAGGATCGGCCGGGGCGAATTTGCGCGTGAGCTGGATGCGCTGGTCGTTTTCGTACAGGTCCAGCACTTCGCTGATCAGCGCATGCAGCGACAGCGGCCGCGTCAGGATCTGCGGCGGGCGCGCGTAGTCGCCGAACGCGTTGACTAGCGCTTTCAGCGCCTCGACCTGGTTGATGATCGTGTGCGTGGCGCGATCCAGCAATTCGGTTTCTTCCGCCGGCAAGCGCCCGATGAAGCGCCGGCGCAGGCGTTCGGCCGCGAGCTGGATCGGCGTCAGCGGGTTTTTCACCTCGTGCGCCAGGCGCCGCGCGACCTCGGCCCAGGCCGCGTCGCGCTGCGCGCGGTTGAGCAGGGTCAGGTCGTCGAACACGGCGACCACGCCGGCTTCGTCGCCCGAGGTCGCCGCGAGTTCAGCGCCGCGCAGCATCAGCACGCGGCGGTCGTCGCCCTGTTCCAGCACGACTTCCTCGCGCCACTCGCGCAGGCCTTCGCGCACGTGCAACAGGATCGGATCGAGCAAGGGCGCGAGCAGCGGACGCTGTTCGCGCAAGGCGCCGAGGTGCTGGCCGAGGTACTGCGACAAGGGCACATCGAGGATGCTCTCCGCCGCGCGGTTCGCCGTGCGCAGCACGCCGTCGCGGTCGAGGCCGATCACGCCGGCGCTGAGGCGCTCGAGCACGGCTGTCAGGTACGCGCGCTGGTTTTCGGTCTCCTGCGCGCTTTGCGTCAGGCGCGAATTCGAATGCGCCAGCTCGCGCTGCATCTGGTTGAACGAGTTCGCGAGAAAGCCGAGTTCGTCGTCGCCGGATACCGGCAGCAGCGTGTCGTAGCGGCCCTCGCTGACCGCGCGCGTCGCGTTCGCGAGGCGGCCGATCGGCGCGGTCAGGCGCCGCGCGACGCCGAACGCGGCGAGCAGCGCGAACAGCACCGACAGCAGCAACACGAACGACAGGACGATCGAAAACGTGAGCTTGAGCGAATTGCGCAGGTATTTCAGGCGCTGGAAATCGAAACTCGCCTGCTCCACGCCGGTGGTCAGCGGCTGGATGCGCGGCGGCAGCGCATACAGCGCCTGCAGCAGGCGCTGGTCGCCCGGCGCCGCGTGCGGCAGCGGCACGACCACGCGCAGCACCAACCGGTCCGCGATCGGTTCGGCCGCGGCGAACCAGCCGCGCTCGTTCACCTGCAGCAGGCTCGCCGAATCCGGAAACGCGGCGGTCAGGAATTTCGGGTCGCCGCTCGCGGTGGCGAGCACCGCGCGGTTGCCGCCGAACACGGCAAGCTGGATCGCGCCTTGCGCGTCGAGCGCTGCATCGACGCGGGCCTGCAGCTCCGATCCCGGCGCGTCGGCCAGATCGCGCGCCAGGGCGACGCTGTCGCCGCGCGCGCCGACCAGGCGCTCATCGATGTAGGTTCGGCCGAGTTCGAGCGCGTCGTCGAGCGCGTGCTCCAGGCGCACGTTGAACCAGGTGTCAATGGTGGCGTTGAGGAAGTTCAGCGCGAAGCCGTACACCACCAGCACCGGCGGCACGGCGAGCAGGATCAGCATCGCGAGCAGGCGCCGCGTCAGGCGCGCGCCGGCCACGCGCTGCGCGAGTTCGCGTTTCAGGCGCAGCAGGCGCTGCGCGATGACCACGATCAGGACCAGCAGCGCCGCGGCGGAAGCGCCGAGGATCCAGAAGTACCAGGCGGCGAAACGGCTGCTGCCGCCGGCGGCGTCGTTCGCCAGCACCAGCGCGGCCGCGAGCAGCACGGCCACGGCCAGCGGCGGCAGGATGCGGCGACTCAGCCGGCCGGCGCTGACCATGCGAAATCTCCGCTGGCGATGCGCCACGCCGGGCGCAGCAGGGCCGGCACGCGCAGCGCGGCGGGCAGGGTGTCGCGATCGAGCGCGACGTCGAGCACGAAACGATCGGCGCCGTGCGCGTCGAGCGCGAGCGGCAGGCGCAAGTCTTCGAGCGCCGCGAGCAGCAGCGCGCGCGCGGCGAAACTGCGCGTTTCGCCGCGGTCCAGGTCGCGCCACTGGTATTGGCGGCTGAGCGGGTAGTAGCGCAGCTCGATGTGCCGCTCGATCGCGCCCAGCGTGCTGCGCCAGCCGAGACGGGGTGCGCTTTCGGCGCGCACGCGCACGACGAAATCGAGCGCGATGCCGTGGTCGAGCGCGGCCAGCACGCTCGCGTCGGGCGTCCAGTCCAGATGCACGCTCAGCACGCCGCCCTGAAACGCGGCCGAACGCACCGACAGCGCCGGCGCCGAGGCGCACGCCCCGAGCAGCATGCAAAAAAGTGTACTAATTGCGTTTTTCCACAACCGCATAGAAGAATCCGTCCATGCCGTTTTCGCCCGGCAGGTTCTGGCGTCCGGCGCCGGCCGCGTGCCAGTCCGCGAGCGCGGGCGGCGACTGCGGCAGCGCGTCGGTTCGCGACGCGAGCCACGCCCCGAACAGGGCGCCGTTTTCCGCCGCCAGCACCGAACACGTCGCATAGACTAAGCGTCCGCCGGGCGCGAGCAAAGGCCAGAGCGCATCGAGCAGCGTTCGCTGCGTCGCGGCCAGGCGCTCGATGTCGGCCGGGCGGCGATGCAGCTTGATGTCCGGCTGGCGCCGGATGACGCCGCTGGCCGAACAGGGCGCGTCGAGCAGAATGCGATCGAACGGCTTGCCGTCCCACCACGTTTCCGGCTGTGCGGCGTCGCCGCGGCGCAGGTCGGCGCCCAGGCCGAGCCGCGCCAGATTCGTGCGCACGCGCTCCAGGCGGGGGGCCTCGTTGTCCAGCGCTACCAGGTCCAGCTGCGCGGTCTCGAGCAGGTGCGCGCTCTTGCCGCCCGGCGCGGCGCAGGCGTCGAGCACGCGCTGGCCGTCGCGCACGTCCAGCAGCGGTGCCGCGAGCTGGGCCGCGCCGTCCTGCACCGAAAACCAGCCCTCGGCGTAGCCCGGCAATGCGGTCACGTCGCGACCTTCGTCCAGCAGCACGGCGTCGGGCAGGCGCGGGTGCGCACTGGCGCCGATACCCGCCGCGACCAGGCTGTCCAGATACGCGGCGCGTGTACGGCGTCGGCGGTTCACGCGCAGCGTCAACGGCGCCTCGGCGTTGTTGGCGGCGAGAATCGGGTCGCACTGCTGCGGCCAGTCGCGTGCCAGCGCATCGATCAGCCAGGGCGGATGCGCCGTGCGCGTCGCGGCGAGGCGATCGAGCGCCGCGTTACGCGTCTCGTGTTCGCGCAGCCAGCGGCGCAGGATGGCGTTGACCAGACCGGCGAGCTGCGGTTTTTTCAGCGCGCGCACCGCATCGACCGTGGCCGCAACCGCGGCGTACGGCGCCAGGCGCAGGATTTCGATCTGCACCAGGCCGAGCACGAGCAGCGCGTGCACGTCCGGCGCCTTGCCGCGCACGGGACGTTCGAGCATCGCGTCGAGCGCGGCGTCGAAGCGCAGCCACCAGCGCGCGCCGGCGTGGAGCAGCGCGGACAACAGCGCACGGTCGCGCGCATCGGGCAGCTGCGGCGCGGCCGCGCCGAACGCGACGCGCAGCGATTCGCCGGCGACGATGCGTTGCAGCGCCTGCGCGGCCAGTGCGCGCGGATCGGCCTTGGCGTTCACGAGGACGCAGCGCGCTGGATCAGGTCGGGGCGTGCGTTGAGGTAGTCGCCGACCTCCATCCGCCGTCCGCCGTCGCGCTGGACGGATATCAGGCGCAGCACGCCCTCGGCGCATGCGATATCGACGCCGTCGCGTGAAGCGGCGACGATGCTTCCCGGCGCGGCGCGCGACGCCGCCGGCAACGCGCGTGCCTGCCAGATGCGCAAGCGTTCGCCGCCCAGCGTCGCTTCGGCGACAGGCCAGGGATCGAACGCGCGCACCTTGCGCTCCAGCGCGGTAGCACTCTCGTTCCAGTCCAGGCGCGCCTCGGTTTTTTCGAGCTTGGGCGCGTAGGTGGCACCTTCCGCCGGTTGCGGCACCGGCGCGGGCAGAGTGCCGAGCAGCAGGCGCTGTAAACCTTCGGCGAGAACGTCGGCGCCGAGCGCGGCGAGACGGTCGTGCAGCGTGCCGCCGTTGTCGTCGGGCGCAATCGGCGTGCGCCGTTCGAGCAATACCGGTCCGGTGTCGAGTCCTGCCTCCATCTGCATCAGGCAGACGCCGGTCTCGGCGTCACCGGCGAGCAGCGCCCGCTGGATCGGCGCGGCGCCGCGCCAGCGCGGCAGCAGCGAGGCGTGCATGTTCCAGCAGCCGTGCCGCGGCAGCGCGAGTACCTTTCGCGGCAGGATCAGGCCGTAGGCGACGACCACGAAAAGATCCAGGTCCCACGCGCGCAGCCGTTCGCGCGCCGCCGGGTCGCGCAGCGTCTGCGGTTGCTCCACGTGCAGGCCCGCTTGCAGCGCCGCCTGTTTCACCGGGCTAGCGGCGAGCTTGCGCCCGCGGCCGGCAGCCCGATCGGGCTGCGTGTAGACGGCGACGATCTCGATGCCGGGCTGCGCGCACGCGGCGAGGTGCGGCACGGCGAATTCGGGCGTGCCGGCAAACGCCAGGCGCAAAGCTCGGCTCATCGGGCGGACTCGGGCGAAAACTGCGGAGAAAACGGAAAATCGGAGGTCGCGAAACCGGACCGGCGCGCGCGAGCGCGCGTCGCGTCAGACCGCGGCCGAGGCGCGACGTTGTTTTTCGAGCTTCTTGCGCACCATTTCGCGCTTCAGCGGCGAGAGGTAGTCGACGAACAACTTGCCTTGCAGGTGATCCATCTCGTGCTGGATGCAGACTGCGAGCAGACCGTCGGCCTCGAGCGTGATCGCTTTGCCTTCGCGATCCTGCGCCTGGATCGTGATGCGATCGGCGCGTTCGACGTCGGCGAAGATTCCGGGCACGGAGAGGCAGCCTTCCTGGTACGTCTGGCTGCCTTCGTTGGCGATGATTTTCGGGTTGATCAGAACCAGCGGCTGATTTTTTTCTTCCGACACGTCGAGCACGAGCAGCTGCTTGTGCACGTTGACCTGCGTCGCCGCGAGACCGATGCCGGGCGCGGCGTACATCGTCGCGAACATCGCATCGATCAGCTCGGAGAGGGCCGAATCGAAGACGCTCACGGGCTGCGCCTTGGTGCGCAGGCGCGGGTCGGGGAATTCAAGGATCGTCAACATAGCGGTCAATTTGGCGCCCTCCGGGGCGGAACTCAAGCGGCCTCGCCGGCCGCGGCCGAGCCCGGTTGCAGGCCGAAAATTCTACGCGGTTTCGGCACTTGGCGCGAGTCGGGGGGTTTTCTTGCGAGCCAGTTGGCAAAATCGTGGCAGTGGTCATTTTCTCCGTTAAAAAATTCGTATACACTCGCGAAGCCCTTGGGGAATCAGGTAATTGGCAGCCATGCTTAAAAAACTACCTGCGGTTTGTGCCGGATTGCTGCTCACCCTCACGGTTTTTGCCGCCACGGTCGAGCTGAAAGAGAACCACCCGGACACCTACACGGTGCAGAAGGGCGATACGCTCTGGAGCATCTCCGCGAAATTCCTGAAACGTCCGTGGCAATGGCCCGAGGTGTGGCAGGCGAATCCGCAGATCCGCAACCCGCACCTGATCTATCCCGGCGACCAGATCAGCCTGGCATATCTCAACGGCCGTCCGGGCCTCAGCGTCTCCAGCAGCAGCAGCCAGCAGGATACGTTCGGACCGCACGTGCGCGCGACGTCAGTGGACGACGCGATCAAGCCCGTGCCGCTGTCGGATATCGAAGTCTTCCTGAAGAAGCCGCGGCTGGTCAGCGAAGAGGATTTCAAGCACCTGCCGCACGTCGTCGGCATGGAAGACCACCACCTCAACGCCGCCGCCGGGCAGCTAATCTACGTGCGCGGCCTCGACTCGCCGGCGGGCCAGCAGTTCATGCTCGCGCGTCCGATCGGCCGCTATTACGAGGTCGTCTCGAAGGACCACAGCGAGCCCTCGCACACGTTCCGCCAGCCGTTGATCGACGAAGAAAACCGTCCGGACATGTTGTGGCATACCGGTCCGTGGCAGTGGTCGCTGCACAACGAAGTGCATTTCATCGGCTATGAAATGCTCGCCTACGGCACCGTGCAGGTGACCAAGGCCGGCCCGGTCGCCTCGACCCTGGTGGTGAGTTCGGATTTCGAGGTGCAGAAGGGCGATATGCTGGTGCCGGTCGAGACCAAGAGCTACGACTTCCAATATGTGCCGCACGGCCCGCGCCAGGTGCCGGCGGGCATGCAGGTCGTCGCATTCACCGACGCGCTCAACGTGGTCGGCCGCCTGCAGGTCGTGGCGCTGTCGAACGGCGCGGCCGACGGGGTCGAAAACGGACAGGTCTATTCGATCTTCGCCCCCGGCGACAAGGTCACCGACAGCACCGACTATCCCGAATCGAGCGTCAAGTCCTTCATCCATCCGCACGATAAGGACGTGCAGCTGCCGGAAGAATACGTCGGCCACGTGATGATCTTCCGCACGTTCGACAAGGTCAGCTACGGCTTGATCATGGACGGTATCCGTCCGGTGCACCTGGGCGACCATCTGTACGAGCCGGACCATACGTAATGGTTCGGCGAAAGGCGTCCTGACGATCACAAAGTCCCCGGGGTCGGGCACCGAACGGCGCGAGCGATCGCGCCGTTCGCGTTTTTCGCACACGCTCCGGCGCAACCTGCGCATTGCGGCCATTCCCCACACTCCTACACTGCGCACCATGCCGATCGAATCCTCCGTCGCTGAAGCCCGCGCCTGGTTTGCCTTGTTGCGCGCGCCGGGGCTCGGCGCGGCCGGGGTGCGTGCGCTGGTCGAACGCCACGGCAGTGCCGCCGCGGCCTGTGCGGCGGCAGCGCGCGACAGCAGCCTCGACGGCGCGCTGCGCCAGGCGCTGCGCACGCCCGATGTGGCGCTTCTGGCGGCGGACGAAGCCTGGCTCGGCGCGGCCGACAACCAATTCCTGCCGTTCACGCACGCGGATTTCCCGAGCCTGCTGCGCGACATCCCCGATCCACCCGCGGCTCTGTACGTGAGCGGCGACCCCGCCGTCCTGTGGACGCCGCAGATCGCGGTCGTCGGCGCGCGCAGCGCGAGCCATGCCGGACTGGCGAATGCGCGCGCGTTCGCGCGTGCGTTCGCGCTGGCCGGCAATACGATCACCAGCGGCCTGGCCGAGGGCATCGACGGCGCCGCACACGCCGCCGCGCTCGACGCCGGCGCACCGACCGTGGCCGTGCTCGGCACCGGGCCGGACCTCGTCTACCCGCGGCGGCATCGCGCACTGGCGCAGGCGATCGCGGCGCACGGCGCGCTGGTCAGCGAATTCCCGCCCGGCACGCCGGGCAAGCCGGATCATTTCCCGCGGCGCAACCGCCTGATCTCCGGCTTGAGCCTGGGGGTACTGGTGGTCGAAGCTGGGCTCAATTCCGGCTCGCTCATCACGGCGCGCTGTGCCGCCGAGCAAGGCCGCGAGGTGTTCGCGCTGCCGGGGTCGATCCACAACCCGTTGGCGCGCGGCTGCCACCGCCTGATTCGCGACGGCGCGCGCCTGGCGGAAACGGCGGAAGAGGTTCTTGCCGGGCTCGCCAACGTCGGCGCCCTGCTCGCGGAAGGGCTGCGCGAGCGCATCGGCGCAGCGGCCCAAGCGGGCTCGACTGCGCCTGCGGAGCACGCCGCCGACCCCGATTACGCGCGCTTGCTCGGCGCGCTGGAGGCCGATCCTGTCGCTTTGGACGTGTTGGCGGCGCGCAGTGCGCTGCCGGCCGCGGCGGTATCGTCGATGTTGTTACTGCTTGAATTGGAAGGGATTGTAGCGGCGGAACATGGTCGCTACCGGCGGGTTTGAGCGATAACCCGAGCTTGACAGTGCGCCCGGCTGTATGGACACACTGAAAAAAAGGCCGCCGTCGGATGTTCGCGCCTCAACGGCGCGGTCGCGGCATCGTGCGCGCGGTACGGAATGGAATTCAGATGGCCAAGAACCTGCTCATCGTCGAGTCGCCCGCCAAGGCCAAGACGATCAACAAATACCTCGGTAAGGACTTCCAGGTCCTGGCCTCGTACGGTCACGTGCGTGATTTGGTTCCGAAGGAAGGCGCGGTCGATACCGAGCACGACTTCCGCATGAACTACACGCTGATCGAGAAGAACGAAAAACACGTCGACGCGATCACCAAGGCCGCCGCCAAGGCCGAAGCGCTCTATCTCGCGACCGACTTGGATCGCGAAGGCGAAGCGATCTCGTGGCACATCGCCGAGATCCTGAAACAGCACAAGCTGCTCGAAGGCAAGGTGCTGCACCGCGTCGTGTTCTCCGAGATCACGCCGCATGCGATCCGGGAAGCGGTCGCGCATCCGCGCGCGCTGTCGCTGGATCTGGTCAATGCGCAGCAGGCGCGCCGCGCGCTCGATTACCTGGTCGGCTTCAACCTCTCGCCGGTGCTGTGGCGCAAGGTGCAGCGCGGCCTCTCGGCCGGACGCGTGCAGTCGCCGGCGCTGCGCATGATCGTGGAGCGCGAAGAGGAAATCGAAGCGTTCAAGGCGCGCGAGTACTGGTCAATCGAGGCAGACTGCGCGCATCCGGACATGCGTTTCTCCGCACGCCTGCTGCGCCTCAACGGCAAGAAGTTCGAACAGTTCGACCTGACCAACGAACACGATGCGCATGCCGCGCGCGATCGCCTGCTGAAGTCGGCGCAGGGCCGCCTGGTCGTGTCCGAGGTGCAGTCGAAGGAACGCAAGCGCCGTCCCTCGCCGCCGTTCACCACGTCGACACTGCAGCAGGAAGCCGCGCGCAAGCTCGGGTTCTCGACCAGCCGCACGATGCGCATCGCGCAGGGCCTGTACGAAGGCGTCGCGCTCGGCGACGAAGGCAGCGTCGGTCTGATCACGTACATGCGTACCGACTCGGTCAATCTCGCGAACGACGCGATCGCCGAGATCCGCAAGGTGATCGCACGCGATTTCGGCGCGCGCGCGCTGCCGGAAGGTCCGAATTTCTACCGCAGCAAATCCAAGAACGCACAGGAAGCGCACGAGGCGATCCGCCCGACCTCCGCGCTGCACACGCCGGCGAGCGTGGCGCATTACCTCAACGACGACCAGCGCAAGTTGTACGACTTGATCTGGAAACGCGCGGTCGCGAGCCAGATGCAGCACGCGACCCTGAACACCGTGTCGGTCGATTTCGACGCCGGCGGCGATTCCGCGTTCCGCGCCAGCGGCACGACGGTGGTCGACCCGGGATTCCTCGCGGTGTACGAAGAAGGCAAGGACCAGAAGAACGCCGAGGACGACGACGAAAACCGCAAGCTGCCGTCGATGAAGATCGGCGAAGCGGTGCCGCTCGCCGACGTGCTCGCGGAGCAGCATTTCACCGAGCCGCCGCCGCGCTATTCCGAAGCGAGCCTGGTCAAGGCGCTGGAGGAATACGGCATCGGGCGCCCGTCGACCTACGCCAGCATCATCCAGACCCTGCTGTCGCGCGAATACGTGCTGCTCGAAAACCGCCGCTTCCGGCCGACCGACGTCGGCCGCGCAGTGGCGAAATTCCTGTCCGGTCACTTCACGCAATACGTCGATTACGATTTCACGGCGAAGCTCGAAGACGAACTCGATGCGGTCAGCCGCGGCGAGGAAGACTGGATCCCGCTGATGCGCAAGTTCTGGGGTCCGTTCAAGACCCTGGTCACGGAGAAAACCGAAACCGTCGATCGCGCGGAGGCGACTGGCGCGCGCGAGCTTGGCCCCGACCCTGCGTCCGGTCGACCGGTCAGCGTGCGCCTCGGGCGCTACGGACCGATGGCGCAGATCGGCACCAAGGACGACGAGGAAAAGCCGCGGTTCGCGAGCCTTCGTCCCGGCCAGAGCATCCACACGATCAGTCTCGCCGACGCGCTGCAGCTGTTCCGCCTGCCGCGCGACCTCGGCCAGGCCGAAGACGGCCAGACGATCAGCGTCGGCATCGGCCGCTTCGGACCGTTCGTCAAACACGGCTCGACCTACGCCTCGCTCAAGCCCGAGGACGACCCGTATACGGTCGAACTGCCGCGCGCGCTCGAGCTGCTGCACGAGAAAGCCGAACTCGCCCGCAACCGCGTGATCGCGAGTTTCCGCGACGGCGCGATCCAGGTGCTCAACGGCCGTTACGGCCCGTACATCACCGATGGCAGCAAGAACGCGCGCATCCCGAAGGATCGCGAGCCGAAATCGCTGACCGAAACGGAATGCGCGGAACTGCTCGCCGCAGCGCCGGATAAACCAAAGGGCGGCCGTTTTGGCCGCGGCGCGAAAGGCGCGCCGGCCAAAGCCGCGCCGGCGAAAAAGGCAGCGGCCAAGAAAACGGCAGCGGCGAAAACCGCCGACGGCGGCGCGGTGAAGAAAACGGCGACGAAGAAGACGGCGGCGAAGAAAGCCCCGGCAAAGAAAGCCGCCGCGAAAAAAGCCGCGCCGCGCAGCGAAGCCTGATCGATGGCGACGCCGCTCGACGCCGCGGTCGACGCGCTGCGTGCCGGCGGCGTGATCGCGTATCCGACCGAAGCCGTCTTCGGCCTCGGCTGCGATCCCAAGAACGCGGCGGCGGTAACGCATTTGTTCGAACTCAAGCAGCGTCCGCCGACCCAGGGCGTGCTTCTGATCGCGGCCAGTTTCGAGCAGGCGTTCGAATATTTCGACCTGGCAGCCGTGCCGCCGGACGCACTCCTGCGCGCACGCGCCGACTGGCCGGGTCCGTTCACGTGGGTCTTTCCGCGCGCGGCTCATGTGCCGACGTGGCTCACCGGCGCACACAGCGGTATCGCGTTGCGGGTTACGGCGCATCCGCTCGCTGCCGAACTCTGCCGCAGATTCGGAGCACCGATCGTGTCCACCAGCGCTAACCGGCACGGGAATGCGCCGGCGCGCAGCGCTGCTGCAGTGCGCACAGCATTCGGCGATGGACTTGCGTATATTCTGGACGGCGAACTCGGCGGCCTGGAGCGTCCGACGCCGATTCGCGATGTACTGAGCGGGGCGTTGTTGCGAACGTAAAACTGGGGGTTTTGCGCGTGTCAGCGGTAATCGAAACGGGGCCGGCGCCGCGCGCGCTGCGGCTGCCTCTCGTGTGCGGGGACGATGCGCGCAGTGTCGTGCGTCGGGGCGCCGCGCGCGCTGTTTCGCAGCGCGAGTTCGTCGCCGAAGTGGCAGCACTGGCGGCGCAGCTGCCGAGCGCGCGCCATTGCGTGAATTTGTGTACCGATCGGCATCGCTTCCTGGTCTCGTTCTGCGCCGTCGCGGTTGCGGGCCAGACGAACCTGCTGCCGAGTTCGCGCGCGCCGCAGGCGATCGCGGAAGTCATGCGCGGTCACGCCGACTGCTACGCACTCGCCGACCAGCCGATCGATCCGGCGCCGCCGCGCCTGCTGCTGCCGGACTGGCACGCGCGTGTCGCGGCTGCGGCACTGCCCGACATCGACGCCGAACACGTGGTCGCGATCGGTTTCACGTCGGGTAGCACCGGCCAGCCCAAGGCGAACGCGAAAACCTGGGGCGGCTTCTGCGCCAGCACCGCGCTCAATGCGCAGCTGTTGTGCGGCGAGCGCGCGCCGAACATCGTCGCGACCGTGCCGCCGCAACACATGTACGGCCTGGAATTGTCGGTGCTGCTGCCGCTGCGCAGCGCCGCGTCGATCCACGCCGGCCTGCCTTTTTTCCCGGCCGATATCGCACACGCGCTGGCCGAAGTGCCCGCACCGCGCGTGCTGGTGACGACGCCGGTGCACCTGCGCGCGCTGCTGCGCGAGTCGCCGGACCTGCCGCCGCTCGATACGATCGTGTGCGCCACGGCGCCGCTCGACGCAGAGCTCGCCCAGGCCGCCGAGGCGCGTTACGGCGCGCGGCTGGTCGAAGTGTTCGGCTCGACCGAGACGTGCGTCATCGCCCACCGCCGCACGGCCGCGGACGCGCCATGGCAGCTCTACGACGGGGTCACGTTGCAGCCGCAACCGGACGGAACGCTGGTCGAAGCACCGCACTTTGCCGGGCCGACCTTGTTGCAGGACGTCGTGGAAATGCTGCCGGCGAGGCAATTCGTGCTGCGCGGACGCAACAGCGATTTGCTCGAAATCGCCGGCAAACGCGCCTCGCTCGGCGATCTCAATCGGCGCCTGCTGGCGCTGTCGGGTGTCGAAGACGGCGTCGTGTTTGCGCTGCCGGCAGATGCGTGCGGGGTGGCGCGCCTCGCCGCGCTCGTGGTTGCGCCGGAACGCAGCGAATCGCAGCTCATGCAGGAGTTGCGTCAGGCGCTCGATCCGGTGTTCCTGCCGCGGCCGCTGCGCCGTGTCGCCGCGCTGCCGCGCAACGCGGCGGGGAAGTTGCCGCGGGAAGCACTGCTGGCGGCATTGAAAGAACCGTAGGGGCGCGATTTGTCGCGCCCCTGCGACCGGTCTGCCGGCGTTATTTCCAGTCGGCCAGCTTGAAGTAGACCGGTTGCACCACGCCCGACGGGCCGGAGATCTGCTGCATGATGTTCGGCGGCACGGCATTCGGATTGTCGACGTAGAACTTCGGCGGGCCGCTCGACGAAATCACGCGCACGAAGTAGAGCTTGCCCTTCTTGCGGTATTCCTCGACCGTCTCCGCGCCCTGGGCGCGCACGGTGATCACCGGCAGCTCCGACGCCTCGGCGGCGGCCTGCACTTCCGGCGGCAACGGGTGCGTGTCGACCAGCGGTTTCTCCGCGGGCGCTGCGGTCGCGTCGGTGGCGGG
>Ga0068856_100003720_pt1 | contig 15306 bp, 15 predicted proteins | sample KBSCornC62_FD_66595 | JGI IMG/M metagenome (GOLD analysis project Ga0068856, IMG submission 66595) | Corn rhizosphere microbial communities from Kellogg Biological Station, Michigan, USA - KBS Corn C6-2 | ecosystem: Host-associated > Plants > Roots > Rhizosphere > Soil ...
GCCGAACGCATGACGCTTCTGCTGAATACGTAATACGGAGAACTGCGGCAATGAAACAAACGCGGCGTTGTCACGCAAACTATGAACCGCAGCGGCATCGAGCACTTGCAGAGCGCGTGTGCCTTCAGGGGCGTCCCAAGAGAGTTCGATGCCCGCACGGTCGAGTCCCACTTCTCGCACGCGAATCTCATCGAACTGAATAGTGTGCACCTGTCCTGCGGCACGAACCTCGATGTGACTGCCTACGATGGTGAGTTCTGCAGGCTCGCCGGTCGCGGGCGAGCCACCGCCGTGTAGACGAGCGTCAATCGTTGTCGCCATCCAGCAAACCACCCAGCGAACCCAGGATCGAGCCTTCTCCTACTTGGCGTCCGCCGGCGCGCGGCGCAGAGGCCAGGATGCGGTTCGCCAAGCGCGAGAACGGCAGCGACTGCACCCAAATACGACCCGGACCGCGCAGCGTTGCGAAGAAGAGTCCTTCACCCGAGAACAGCGCGCTCTTCAACTTGCCGATGTATTGAATATCGAAATCCACGCTCGGCTGGAATGCGACCACGCAACCAGTATCGACACGCAAGACTTCACCTGGCTGCAAATCGCGCGACATCAAGGTGCCGCCCGCATGCACGAACACGAGACCGTCGCCGTCGAGGCGCTGCATGATGAATCCTTCACCCCCGAATAGCCCCACGCCCATCCGCCGCTGGAATGCGAGCCCGAGCGATACGCCCCGCGCTGCGCAGAGAAAGCTGTCCTTCTGACAGATCAACGTGCCGCCGATTTCCGAAAGCTGCACGGGAATGATTTTGCCGGGATACGGCGCTGCGAACGCCACGCGACGCTTGCTGCGCGATTCGTTGTGAAACACAGTTGTAAACAAAGACTCTCCGCTCACCAAGCGCTTGCCCGCCCCTAGCAACTTGTTGAAGATGCCGCCTTGCTGCTGCTGCGAGCCGTCACCGAATACCGTGTCCATCTCGATGCCGTCTTGCATGAGCATCATCGCGCCCGCTTCACCGATGGCGGCTTCGCCAGGGTCGAGCTCGATTTCGACGTATTGCATGTCGTCGCCGAAGATTTCGTAATCCACTACATCCATTGCCATGAATCAGTACCTCAGAAGAGAACGGGTGCAAGAATAGCATTCCTCAGGAGAATCACATGTTAGACCTCGTCATCGATCAACGGCGCCGCGATCTCGGCGGCTTCGAAGTGGGACGCGTGCTGCCCTCGCAACAGCGTCGCATGGTGGGGCCGTTCATTTTCTTCGATCACATGGGGCCCGTGGAATTTGCGCGGGGAATTCCACGCAGCGTGGATGTGCGGCCGCATCCTCACATCGGTCTCGCTACGGTCACTTATTTGTTTGCGGGTGAGATCATGCATCGAGACAGTGTCGCCTCGGAGCAGGCCATCCGTCCGGGTGAGGTGAATTGGATGATTGCAGGACGCGGCATCACCCATTCCGAACGTTTCGAGAAAGCGCGTGCGCAAGGCGGACTCTTGCACGGTATTCAATCGTGGGTAGCGCTTCCAAATGAATACGAAGAGATAGAGCCTGCGTTTGCACATCATGACAGCGGCGATCTGCCCACACTGGATCAAGACAATGTGTGGATGCGCGTACTCGCAGGCAGCGCATTCGGTGTCAAAGCACGCGTAAAAACCCATTCGCCACTTTTCTATTTGCATGTGCAACTCCGCGCCGGTTCTAGAACACAACTCCCGAGCGACTATAGCGAGCGCGCTCTGTATATCGTTTCGGGTGCCGTGAAGGTCGATGGGCGAAGCTATGGCGCAGGCCAACTGCTCGTGTTCACGAAAGGTGCTGATGCCGTGATCAGTGCCGATGTAGATACCACAGCGATGGTGCTGGGTGGCGAGCCCGTGGGTGAACGCTTCATCGAATGGAATTTCGTCGCGTCATCGGCAGACCGCATCGAGCAAGCCAAGTCCGATTGGCGTGCGGGGCGCATGAAGCTACCCGATTTGGATCACGACGAATTCATTCCGTTGCCAAGCGGCAGTTAGAACAGGAATGAAGCAAGCCACCAGGTGGGGTGCGCTCGCGTTCCGTGCGTCTGCAAGAGAGCGTTCTCGACAGGAAGGCTCTCTTGCACATGCGCTTCGCTAAAGTTCTCCCTGCTTTGCTGTTCGTAACGGCGTGCGAGATACACGCAGCCGAACCCAAATACGATCACTACGTGCATCTCACACCGGAGAATTCCGCGATCGGCAATTATCCGGCGCAGAAAGCACCCATTCTCACTATCAAATCCGGCGAGACGGTGAAGATCGACACCGGCGGCGGCGCCGGTTGGCGCAATCCCGAGATGGACCCCGACGAATGGCTCAAACAGCACAACGTGCCCACCACGAGTGCGAACGTTGCGCTCAAGGAGACCCTCGAAGTGTTGGAGAAAACCGAGCGCTACGCCGACATCAAGAACGGACATCTCTTGGTCGGTCCCATCAACGTCGACGGCGCCATGCCGGGCGACTCGCTCGAAGTACGCATTCTGTCCGTGGTGCCGCGCATTCCATACGGCACGACGGGCTCGGGCCCGGGGCGCAGCCTGCGCGGGGCTGACGATCCCAAGCCGCCGACCCATGTGACCGTGTTGGATTTGAAACGTAACGTCGGCGTGTTCGAAGACGGCATCGAAGTGCCCCTCGGTCCGTTCATGGGCGTCATGGCGCTACAACCGGCAGCATCCGATGGGCCGAATCGCAGCAGCAGCCCACCCGGCAATTTCGCCGGCAATCTCGATTGCCGCGAACTCGTCGCGGGTACGACGTTGTACATCCCTGTGTTCGCACCAGGCGGGCGTTTCTTCACCGGCGATGCACACGCCGCGCAGGGCGACGGTGAAATCACCGGCACCGCGATCGAAACTGCGAACACGGTGACGCTGCAATTCATCCTGCACAAAGGCAAGACGCTCAAGATGCCGCGCGCCGAAACGCCGACGCACTACATCGCCTTCGGTCTCGATGCGGATCTCGAAAATGCCATGCAGCAAGCGGTCGATGAAACCATGGACTACATCGACGAGGTCACGGGCTGGACAGGCACCGCACGCTCATTCCCGCTCGCCAGCATGGGCGTGGACTTCCACGTCACGCAAATCGTGGACAAGACCAAAGGCATTCATTCGATGATTCCGAAGAAGCTCTTCAAGAATGTGAAGCAGGAGTACTGGTACAAGGGAAAATAATCCGGGCACGAGGATGCGTGCAACCACTAAGCCGGGTCATTCAACACCAACTCACCATTCTCCACCCGAATTTTCTTGCCCGGGTCATGATCCATGCGCACGACGCCGGATTTGTCCCCCAGCTTGTAGTGCACCGAATAGCCTTCTTGTTTCTCCGTGACGTCGTAGACCGTCTCGCAGCGCTGCTCCGTCGTCGTATAGGTATTGCCCTGTTGCATGCGATCTTGGATCGTGTGGCCTGCGTATCCGCCCGCCGCCGCGCCCGCAACTGTTGCGAGTTTCTTGCCGTTGCCGCCGCCCACTTGATTGCCTAGGACACCGCCGACGACCGCACCGATCACCGTGCCGGCGATCTGATGTTGGTCTTTGACAGGCTTTTGCCGCGTGACCTCTTCATCGTGACAGGACTGCCGCGGAGTCTTCACATGCTTGATCACCGGGTCCACTTTCACGACTTCGGCATAGACCGGCCGTTCGCTCCACGCTTTGTACCCGGCAATCGCGCCCCCGGCGGTGACCGCCATAGCACCCACCACCGCGCCAATCAGTAGAGACTTGTTCATTGCACCACCCTCACCTGCTGTTATATGTCGTCCGGCACACGAGCCATCCAGTACGCCGAGCGGGCACGATAGTGCCATGACTCTGAACGTGAGTTGAACGCCTGCGACCGTCGCAAAAGAGCGCCAGCCACTTTCACTGACGGGCTATCCCCCAACCGCTCCACAGCGTTACTCGCAGATAATCACGCAGTAGCGCAATTGCCGACACTTGACGCGCGCTATACTGCCCAGGGTTCTTTTCCGTACCTGTCAAACGTCCAAGGGATTCGGGTTCAAAACAAGCTGCGGATGAGGTCGCGCAGAGCTCTGGGCGACTGATCAGAACGGGGGCGCCGCTACATGAGCAACACTTCGTCGCTAGACGCCGCAAGGTGGGTGACAGCCGAAACGCCCGTGCGCGACGTTGCCTTCCTGAAGCGCGGGCTCATCTGTTATGCATTGGTCGTCGCTCTCGTGAGCTGGCTTTATCAAGGCTGGCAGGCTCAACGCGATCGACAAGCCACCGAGAGTGCCGCATTCAGTAATTTGGCGGTGATCTCACTGTCGTTGGAAAACCATTTGCGCGCAATGATCAACGATGGCGTCGGCGCTGCGGAAGCGGGCCTCAACGATGTTAGAACCTCGCGCGGCGCGCAGTCGTCCGAAACGCAGGTCACTAACGTACTGGCGCGCATGCTGACCGGAGGCGATTACGTACACAGCCTCTTCATCGTCACGCCGACGCTCTACTACACCACAGAGCGCGGCAAAACAGAAAGACGCGAGTCCGCTGCGCCTCCTTGGCTCGAAGAATTGCGCAAGCAGCCATCGTCGAATTGGATGGGTACGCCGCAACGCGATGGTACCGGCCAAATTTCGTTCATCGTCATCGCGCGGCGAGCAGGCACGCTCGGCACTGAGCCCGTATGGGTCGGTGCGGAATTCGGCATCGAATCTCTCGACAGACTCTACAAGCAAGTTCATCTGGACGGCGGCGCAGTCGCTGTCGTCTCGGCCACCGGAACGCTGTTATTTCGTTCGCCGCCATTGCAGCCGTCGATCATCGGCGAGAACGTCAGTTCCTGGGAAGTCTTTCGCCGCGCGCAAGCCGCCAACGAAGATATTTCTTATGCGGAAGGTATCAATCATGTCCTTCGTAAACGGTGGTTGTACGTGGGTCGCCGTCTGCGCGACTTCGACGTGTTGGTCGTCTCGGGGCAGGATCGAGACACAGCGCTCGCTCCTTGGCTGAAGAGAACGCATGTATCCATGAGTTATGCCGCTGCGAGCACGGCCGCGCTTTTTTTATTGACCTCCATTCTCTACCGCACACTGAATCGACACTTCCATGCGCTCGAGGAAAGCGAAGAACGCTATGAGGTCGCCGTCATCGGCGCCAACGAGGGTATTTGGGATTGGGACATCCGCGCCAATCGCATCTACTACTCGCCTCGTTTCGGCGAGCTGCTCGGCTACGTTTCGACGGCCGACTTCAGGAACGGCTTCAGTTCGATCTGGAATCAAGTCCATCCTGACGATGAAAACGCCGCGCGCGCCGATCTCGATCGGCACTTGAAAAGCGGCAAGCCCTACGATGTGCGAGTGCGCTTGCGCACGCAGTCCGGCGACTATCGTTGGTATCGTGCTACGGGTCAGGCGCTGTGGTCCGACGGCATTCCTTATCGCATGGCAGGAAGCATCAGCGACATTCACGAACAGCTGCGACTGCAGGAATCTCTGCTCGCCGTGCGCGAGAGCCAGGTGCAAGCACAGGCCAAGCTATCGCAGTATCTATTGAGCGCGCAGGAACAGGAGCGCAAGCGAATCGCGAACGAGCTGCACGACAGCCTCGGACAAAATCTTTCGTTGATCACAAATCGCGCCGAGCTCGCTCTGCGTGCGAACGACCTTCCGCCCCAAGCGGCCTATCAACTGGAAGCGATCGCGCGCACCACGTCCGAAGCGATTGCCGACATCCGCAGAATGCTCGGTAACTTGCTGCCGCAGCAGATCGAGTCCGTCGGCTTGACTGCAGCCATCGTCGATCTAGCAGCCACGCTGGCCGAAACGAGCAAGATTGCAATCGAGCACCACGTCGACGATATCGACGATGTGTTCACAGGCAACTCGGCCACACACGTTTATCGCATCATTCAGGAAAGCCTGCACAACGTCATCAAGCACGCCGCCGCGCGACGCGTCGTGCTTAACATCGAGCGCGATGTGCGCCACGTACGCATCGCGATTCACGACGACGGACAAGGCTTTGAATTGAACGATGCATCTTCACGCCGCGGCATCGGCCTCACCAGCCTCGCCGAGCGCGCACACATTCTCGGCGGCCAATTCTCCATCGCCAGCACTTTGGGTCAGGGCACGGCGGTGATGCTCGTGATTCCCATCGCCGAAGAAATAGCCACCGTTGCCGTCGCGGACGAAACTGCGTCATTCACATGAAGGCACGATCACGATGAATAGCGGCGTCGAGACGAGCATTCGGATCATCATCGTCGATGATCATCCGCTCTATCGACAGGGCTTGAAACAAGTCCTTGCGGAGGACTCAAGGTTCGAGCTCATCGCCGAAGCCGACACCGGCAGCAGCGCAGTCGCACTGATATCCAAATACGTACCCACGCTCGCCGTGTTGGATTTGAATCTGCCCGACCTGTCCGGATTCCAAGTCGCCGAGCGGCTGCACGAGTTGGGATGCACGACGCGAATCGTCGTGCTGACCATGCACAAGGAAGAACAAGCATTCAATCAAGCCATCAATCTCGGCATTCAAGGCTATGTGCTCAAAGAGAACGCCGTGAGCGAGATCGTCAATTGTCTATTGGCAGTCGCGAGCGGTACGGCATACGTAAGCCCGGCGCTCTCTGGATTTCTCCTCAACCGGCATCGTCGCGCAACCGAACTCAACGAACACACACCGGGCTTGGCGTCCCTGACCTTGGCGGAAAAGCGCATTCTGAAGCGCATCGCGCAAAAGCAGTCCACGAAGGAAATTGCGATCGACCTCGGCATCAGTCCGCGCACGGTAGAAAGCCATCGCGCCAGGATTTGCGACAAGCTCCACTTGAAAGGCAACAACAGTCTGCTGCAGTTTGCACTCGAAAATAGCGCGCTGTTACGCGAGCTGGCGTAGATGCACTACGTACGTAGTGCCACTGAGACGCATCCGTGGCGGCAACCACGGTAGCCCCGTGAGCGAACGGATTCACTGCGCCCCGCGCTCACGCCATTCTTGAGTCCATCGCTGGACTGGAGATCCCGTTGGACTTTCTCATCGTCGACGATCATGCAGGCATGCGCTCGCTGATCCAGGAGTGCGTCGCGCCGTTCGCGCGCGAAATCCGCATGTGCGCGAGCGGCGAAGAGGCTCTGCAAATATTGCGTGATTTCCCGGCCGATTGCGCTACGGTCGATTTCAGCATGCCGGGAATGGACGGCGTTGCGACCATCGAGGCGTTGCACGCGCGCAGACCCAATATGCATCTAGTTTTGATCACGCAATTTCTCGACTCGGCGCTGCGCGATCGAGCGCTCGCGGCAGGAGCCGCCGCAGTCATCGACAAAGATCATTTATCCGATCTGATCACTCACTTACATGAGTACGGCACGCGCCGCGCAGCCGGAAAATCGACGTGAAGAAAACGCCATCACGCGAACTCGCTCGCGACAATGCGGGCGAGAGCACGTCGCATTCGGCTGACTCTGCACTTCGAGCGCCAGCGCCGGGACGTGTCGCTTCGGAGATGAACCTGGAGTTGCTCGCTTCCATGTTTTATCACGATCTGCAGGCGCCCCTGCGTGCGGCCGGCGGCTTTCTCAGCCTCCTCGAAGATGAAATACATCAAGATCTCTCGACGGACGCGCGTCACTGCCTCGATCGCTCTAGGCAAGCGCTCGCGCATGCTCAGGAGCTGGCCCACAGGTTCATGGAATTCGCTCATCTCGGCAATTTGCAGATTGCGCGGCAGCCGCTCGACCTCTCCTCGTTGGCGAGACTCATCGTCGATTGCTTGCAGGCGAGCGACCCGAACCGGCGTGTCGAAGTGTCCATTCAGAATGATTTGAGGGTCGCGAGCGATCCGTTGCTCACGCAGCAGCTACTGCAAAACCTGATCGGCAATGCCTGGAAATTCTCGAGCAAGAGTCCTCGCGCTCGCATCCGCATCGGTGCGACCGCGAACGAGGAACATGTATTCGAAGTGAGCGACAACGGCTGCGGCTTCAGCGCCGAGCAAGCGAAGAAGCTGTTCGTGCCCTTCCAACGATTGCATTCCTCCCGGGACTACGCGGGCTATGGAATAGGGCTTGCGACGGCGCATCGCATCGTCGAACTACATGGCGGGCGCATTTGGGCCACGGCGAGCGCGGGAGGCGGCGCAACGTTCTGCTTTACTTTGAGTGAATCTGCGGCGGCGAGATTTACTTCCACTTGACGGAACCGAAGTTGCGCGGTGCAGTTGGGGCTAATGAGGGCGCCCAGCGCCCGAGGAGAAATCATGCGCTTCGCCGTCTCGATCGCCATGCTCATTCTGGCTGTGATACTGGCCGTACAAAACGCGAGCAGTATCACGGTGATGCTGCTGTTCTGGCGCGTGGATGCTTCGCTCGCCATCGTGATCTTCTTGTGCTTCGGCTTGGGCGCGCTCGCCGCTGCAATGGCTCTCATGCCGGCCTGGTATCGCAAGCATTCCGCAGTGAAGCGTTTGCAACGGCGAATCTCGGAACTCGAAGCCGATATCGATCCCACGCAGACCCCTTCCGTGCAGCCCAGCTGGTTTGCCGGCATCCGCAGATCGTTCTCATCCAAGCAGCGACCCTAAGAGTCGTTAGAGCTCCACTGTATCGCGCACGAACTCCATGCCTTTGGCCACCGCTTCGGCGCGGCTGCGCGCACCCAACTTTCGAAACAACGATTCGATGTGAAATTTGACGGTGTGCAATGAGATACCGAGTTGACGCGCAATCGCTTTGTTGCCGGCGCCGTCACTGATGGCGGCAAGTACCTGCAACTCACGCGGCGTGAGCAACTCTTGCGCCGTTGCATCACGCAATTCGGAAAAGGCACGAGAAGGTAAACGCACTGTCAACCCCGCTGCGATTGCGTGAAGTGCCGCAACGATCTGCTCCTGCGTCGCATCTGCAGGTAATACGCCGGCGTGCTCCGATCTAGATGCGCCCAGCACCAAAGCTGGAACATCCGATCGCGGCGGCTCGCCATCGCAGAGAAGAACATCAGCCGTGTCGACCGACGCGAGACTGTATCCTGCTGCTTCGACCATCTCCGTGAGCTTGGCCAGGCGCAGCGGATCGGCGGCGCTCACTGCAACGGAGCGCCGTGCCGGAATCGGCCATGAGCTGGCCATCGCTCTCATGTCGGTCGCGCCGCTATGACTGTCTCCAAACTCATCACTTCTCCGCCGCGAATGACGCGAAGTTTCACTTGCCGGCCGATGCTGCTTGCATCCAGCAATGCAGCCATAGACCTCATGCGTGCCGGTGCGTCGTCGATCGTGAGCAGGATGTCGCCCGGCGCCAGGCCGGCCTTTGCGCCGGGACTATCGTTCGCAATCGACATCACCATCATGCCGGTCGTGTGACCCGCGACATCGCGTAATGCATGCGGTACGGCAACGGGATGCAATGCAAGCCCAAGCCACCCGCGCGCTACGCGGCCATCGCGTACGAGTTCGGGAACGACGCGTTCGAGCGTCGCAGTCGGGATCACCAACACCTGACCGGCGACACCCTGCGTGGACATTCCTATCAATGCACCTTCCGCATCGAGAACAGGCCCTCCTTCTTCGGTGCGATGCAGTCGAATATCAAGTGCGATGCGCTGATCTATCCGTCCGCCCGCGCGGCTATACCACTGCGCACCGACGGTATTCACCAGTCCAGCCCGTACTGTGAGTGCCCCTTCGACATTTGCACCGAGCGCAAGGACGAATGCGCCCACTTGCGCTACGCCAACGACTCTCTCTTTCGTTTCGATGGGTTGCTCGGACCGCAGAACGAGAATATTGGTACCGGGATCCCGAGCGAGGATGCGCGCCTTAACAGCCACCCCCTCGCGTACGAGTTCGTACTGCTCGCGCGATCCCATCGCCTGCTCCGACGTCACGACCACATCGGGTGCCCAGACGAGACCGCTGATGTATTGCCGATCGGCATTGCGGACCGCAACCACCGACGGCTTGGCGGCTGCCACTGTCGATTGAACGGATCGGGAAAACTGCGGCAAGAATTCGAGCGCGGCATTCATCGTCAACCTCGACTGAGCGTGCTGTTGAATCGAACGATGCGCGCCGACGAGCCTCGATGACATCGGCCGGATGGGGAGGGACCCGCCATTCGGCCAGGTCCGATCGCCATTGGTTTATTTCACCATCCCGGCATGTCCAAGCCTGCCGAATCGTTTGCGTTAGATCCCTATTCCGAAGTGGTCGCGCTCGCTTTCGAACGTGTAAGCCCTGCAGTGGCCAGCATCATGGCGCGATCAAGTAGCGGCAGAACGTTGGGACACGGCTCAGGCGTGCTTTACACGCCCGACGGTTATCTGCTCACGAACAGCCATGTCGTGAACAAAGCGTCCGAACTCACCGTTTCTTTCTCGGACGGTCGAGAGCTGGGTGCGACGCTCGTGGGTGAAGACGTCGAAACCGATTTGGCCGTCTTGCGCCTGGGCGGCAGCCGCTGCGAGTTTGCGGAATTCGGTAATTCCTCGGCGCTGCGCATCGGTCAACTGGTGGTCGCTATCGGCAACCCGCTCGGCTATCAAGCCACCGTCACAGCCGGCATCGTGAGCGCACTAGGCCGAAGTCTGCGCACGCGCACGGGCCGGCTCATGGAAAGCGTGATTCAAACCGATGCACCGCTCAACCCGGGCAATTCCGGCGGTCCCTTGGTCGACGGCAGAGGCTATGTAGTCGGAATCAACACCGCGATGGCGGGCGGCGCGCAAGGTATTTGTTTCGCCATCGGCATCGACATCGCTGCCGACGTCGCTGCACGTTTAATGCGCGAGGGTCGTGTGCGCCGCAGTCGCTTGCGACTTGCTGGGCAAACCATCACGCTCGATCGCCGCATCATGCGTGGCCTCGGACGCTCCGATGCCACAGCGATTCTCGTCTCGGAAGTTCAAGCGAATGGCCCCGCAGCTCGTGCCGGATTGAGTCCTGGCGATGTGATTTTGGAATTCGACGGCGCCGCCATTGCCGGGCTGGATCAACTCCATCGAGTACTCACTGCTGAACTCGCCGAACGCACAGTGCCGATGCGCGTGCTTCGTCGTGGCAAGCTCGTGGAATTGACGATTCGGCCGGAGGGAGATTGAGAGAATCACTCCCTAGAGGACTTAAATAGACGACATCCTCACCAGCCAAAACTCAATTTCGTCCGCGCCAACACCGCGGGACTGTCGATGGAAGGCGCCAGCTTCTTGAGGATACCGTTATCCACGCCATAGATGAGTGCGTGAATCGCAATCGCTTGTCCGCGCGCCCATGCATCTTGCAACAACGTGGTCTCCGCGACGTTGATAACCTGCGCGAGAACATTGAGTTCGCACAAGCGCGTGAGCCGTTCTTGATCGCCTTGCAGCTCGTGCAATTCGTTGCGATTGCGGTTGCGGACGTCTTGCACGTGCCGCAGCCAGTTGTCGATCAAGCCGAGCTTGTGATCGTGAAGCGCGGCATGCACGCCGCCGCAGCCGTAATGGCCGCATACGATGATGTCGCTGATCTTGAGCACGTCCAAGGCGAATTGGATCACCGATAAACAATTGAGATCGCTGTGCACGACCACGTTCGCGACGTTGCGATGCACGAAGATTTCGCCGGGCAGCAATCCCAAGATCTGATTGGCCGGCACGCGACTGTCGGAGCAACCGATCCATAGATATTGCGGCGCCTGTTGTTGCGCGAGCCGCGAGAAGAACTGCGCGTCCGCGTCCGTCATGCCCTGCGCCCAGGCACGATTGCGTTCCAACAAAGAATCCAAGCTCAGATGGCTGTTGCTCATCATTACTCCCGACTTCGGGGCAAGGATAGCATCGGCGCGCAGCTCCAGCGTCACGATCCGACTCTTACGGGGTGCGAGGCATCCTCAAGGTGATAAAGCGATTGGGTAGGCTCGGACGTCAGCTCTGCCCTCTTCTCAATTGCACGACGTTGTCTGCTGTGCCCTCGAGCAGTGCGCCGCGAATCTTGATGGCGAGTTCGTCGTCCACGAAGGGTTTACCGACGATGTGCGCCTCGCTCACCCCGGCAAGCGCCGCTCGATCGGCGTATCCCGTCACGAACAGTACCGGCATGCCTGGGCGGCGCAAACGCGCGAGCCGCGACACTTCGGCGCCGTTCATGCCCGGCATGGCGAAGTCGACGAGCATGAGATCGATTTTTTGCGAATGCTCCAGCAGTTCGAGGGCTGCACCGCCGCTGCCCGCTTCCAACACCACGTATCCCAACTCGGTGAGCATCGCGCTCGTGACCTCGCGGACCGCGCTATCGTCATCGACGAGGAGAATGATGGCGCCTCGCAAGGAATCAGCGCGCACGCTCTTCTGAGGGGAGAATCGACTTGCGGCGGAGACAGTCTCGGCGCGCGGCAGATATATATAGACCGCCGTGCCTACTCCTGGTCGCGTTTCGATGCGCACGCCGCCGCCCGATTGTTTGGCAAAGCCGAGGACCTGACTCAGCCCGAGCCCCGATCCTTTACCCACTTCCTTGGTGGTGAAAAAAGGTTCGAACACTTTGGCGCGCACTTCTTGCGGCATGCCCATACCGGTGTCGCGCACACAAATGCCCACGTATTCGCCGGGCGCCGGTTCTTCGGGCTCTTTGGGACTGCCGAGCGTGGTATTGGCCGTGGCGACGGACAGCGTACCGCCGACTTCCATGGCATCTCGCGCATTGATGGCGAGATTGAGCACCGCCAGTTCGAGTTGCGTCGGGTCGGCCATCGCCGGCCACAAGTCGCCTTGCAAATGCGTATCGATGCGCACGCTGCCGCCCATGGTGCTCTGTATGAGATCGTGCATGGCCGTGAGCGTGCTATTGAGATCGAGCGGCCGCGGCTCCAAGCGTTGTCGGCGCGAGAAAGAAAGCATCTGATCGGTGAGCTTGGCGCCGCGTTCGGCGGCGGCGCGCATATAGCCCAGCCGCTGTACCGACTTGTGATCGCCGGAATCGTTCAATGCTTTTTCCAGGAAGCTGATATTGCCCAGCACGACCGTGAGAAGGTTGTTGAAATCGTGCGCCACGCCGGAAGTCAGTTGACCTACGGCCTCGAGCCGTTGTAACTGCCTGAGCGTGGACTCGACGCGCTCGCGCTCCTCGATCTGTGAAAGCAGTTGTCGATTGGCAGCCGCGAGTTCGCTGGTGCGCTCTTGCACGCGTGATTCCAGCTCTTCATTCAATTTGCGGCATTCATACTGACGGCGGCGTCCCCGCAGGGCCGTTTGCACCACGCTCACCAGCGTAGTCGGATGAAACGGGCGCTCGAGGAAGGTCACGCTGCCCAAGGCTTGCACCATCTGCTCGGCCGTGGGATTACGCTCCAGACCGCCGCCATGCTGAGTGAGCAAGACGAAGGGGAAATCGGACCACGCGGGCTGCTCCGCCACCCATTGCGAAAGCGACCTCAAATCACGTGTGCGAATGGCCTCCTCCGTGACGATGGCAGCATCGGCACCGCGCGTGATTTCCGTGAGCAGTTCGTTCTCGTCGGTGCAAATTTCCGCATGCACGCGAGCTTCCCTAAGCAGTCCTTGCGCGACAACGGCATCGCGGCCGCGGGGCGCCAAGATAAGTGTTCGTTCTCGATGAGTCGTCGCGCGCGCCTTCATGTCTCGCGGTCCAGGAGCGGCCCGGAATGCCCCATATACGCCGGGACTCCGCGCAGCACGCCCTGGAATTCCTCGAGCGGAGGACCGACGACAATGCCTTTACTATTGATACGAAATTCGCGAATCGTGTCTTCGTGCGCGCCGCCGCGCTTTTTCATGACCGAAATCGCACGGCGCACGCGGCCGAGCGCCTCGAAATACCGCAACAGCACGACGGTATCGGCAAGGTAAGTGATATCGATACTCTGGCGCATGTCGCCGACCATGCCGTGCTGGGCCACGGTGAGAAACGTGGCAGCGCCGTGTCTGTTCAGGTATTGCAGCAGTTCGTGCATGTGCAGAATCAAGTGCTGCTCGTCGGGCATCGCCGCTTGGAAGCCGTTCAGGCTGTCGATCACGACGACGCGCACATTATCTTGATCGACATAGGCGCGAACGCGATGCGCGAACTCACCGGGCGTGAGCTCAGCCGCGTCCATCTGTTGGATGAAAATCTTGCCCGCATCGCGCATGGCGGCAAGATCGATACCCAAGGCTTTCGCCCGCGCGAACAGGATGCCGAGTTCTTCGTCGAATACGAGCAATGCCGCTCTTTCCCCGCGCGCTACGGCTGCGCTGATGTAATGCAACGTGAGCAGCGATTTCCCCGTGCCGGCCGGCCCTATCACAAGCGTACTCGACCCCGTCTGAATGCCGCCGCCCAGGAGCTGATCAAGTTCGGAGATACCGCTCGCCAAAGCGGCGCCGCTCCATGCGCGGCGCGCATCGGCCGCAACCAGCCGCGGAAACACTTTGATGCCGCCGCTCTCGATGACGAAATCATGGTAGCCGCCCAAAAAACTTTGGCCGCGGCACTTCGCGACGCGTAAGCGCCTGCGTTCACCACCGTATTCGGGCGCGAGCTGATCGAGGTGCAACACGCTGTGAGCGATACTGTGCACGGCGCGATCGGTACTCTCGGTCGTGAGATCGTCGAGCATCATTACCGTCGAACTGTTTTGCGCGAAGTAGTGCTTGAGGGCGAGGATCTGTCGCCTATACCGCAGAGAGCTTTGCGCGAGCAACCGAATCTCGGACAAGCTGTCGATGACTACACGTTTGGGCTTGATGCGTTCGATGGCCTCGAGAATTCTTTGGATAGTTTCGCCCAGCTCGAGATCCGACGAGTACAACAAGCTTTGGTGCTGCTCGGGATCGAGCACGCTTTCGGGCGGCACCAGCTCGAAGATCTCGATGTTGGAACCGATGCTCCAGCCGTGCGATGCCGCGCCCTCGCGCAACTCCTGCTCGGTCTCGGCCAAACTCACGTAAATACCGGGCTCGCCGAAAGCCGCTCCCTCCATCAAAAACTGCAGGGCGATGGTGGTCTTGCCCGTGCCCGGACTGCCCTCGAGCAAGTGCAGACGATTGCGCGCTAACCCGCTGCCAAGAATGTAGTCGAGCCCGGTAATGCCGGTGGCTGCTCTCGGTAACGACTGGCCCATGGATTGATTCTTATCTGTTGCTCCTGATGCCCGGACGCGCGGGCCAAAGGCAAAACGCGGCAGGAGCTGCTTTGGATCCGTTGCAGCAGAAAAACTTGCCGCAAAAGACACGCGAAATCCTTGTGAGCACCTCGGAACCGCCGCGGCACTCGGTCGATTGCTCTAGCAGGCGGCGTCCGCTGCCGACCCAATTGCAACTC